>Ga0335085_10000461_pt1 | contig 115428 bp, 103 predicted proteins | sample Lox_Sample_45_FD_206712 | JGI IMG/M metagenome (GOLD analysis project Ga0335085, IMG submission 206712) | Soil microbial communities from Loxahatchee National Wildlife Refuge, Florida, United States - Lox_Sample_4.5 | ecosystem: Environmental > Terrestrial > Soil > Wetlands | place: USA...
CGAGATGGTCGAAGGCGCCGCGCCCAGCTGTTCCTCGATCGCGCGGTAGGAAGTGCCTTCATCCAACAACAAAACGATCCGCATCCGTTGCGCCACGCTCGCCGGCAGGGTGCGCTTCCGCAGGTACGCTTCTAACTCTCCACGTTCGCTCGGTGTCAGGTGCAAGACTTCCATCTTCGCCATAAAATTAAGAGGCGAATTTGGAGCGCTATCGGTGACTTAGGGACAGCCCACTAGAACCACATGTGAGGAGGGGCCTCACTGCTTCTGGGTGGCTTTCGGCCGAAAGATGATGACCGTCGCCTGTGATTCGCCATGCTGACCATGTTCCAGGACCTCGTACTCTGCCTTGATGATCTCGATCATTGCTGTGAGCCGATGCTTGTTCTTGCCGCTGTTGCGAGCCCCCGTAACCATTCTGACGACGAACACTCCACCGTCTTTCAGGAAATCTGAATACCGCGACAACATCGGCTTCACTTTGCCAAGCGGCACATGGTACATGGCCTCGCGGAAGAGAATCACATCGAACTGTTGTGTTGGTTCATAGTCGATGAAGTCGCCCTCAGCAAACCGGTTCTTTCCTCCTCGACCGTTTTCCTCCGTCCGCCGCCGCGCTTTGACCACGGCCGCCCCTGATATATCCACCCCTACATAGGTGTGGTATGCAGTTGCGGCCAACTCGTTGGCGGTATTTCCTGGCCCGCATCCCAAATCCAGTATACTTCCGTTTTGGGCATATTTGGCGAGGTAAGGGTAGACACAATCGCCGACAGTATTGTCGATGAAATTCCAGTGTCCCCTGGCAAACTCCTGATCCCACAGACGTTTTTTCGTCTTAGACGGAGCGTGCCGCTTGAGAATCCCGCGCATAATCGTCAACGAGTTCTTTGCAAAATGCATTTGTGTGGTTTTTCCTTGTGCTGTCTTAATACCACTTCCGGTATTCATAGGCCAGCGAGCCGGCTCCAGGTGACTCAGTGCTGTTTCATCGCCTGGTGATGAACTTCCTTAGCCTTCGCATTTGTTCTTTTCTTCTGAATTGGACAAAGTCATCGGGCACCTGTATGTCATCGGTAACCATTCCCCAGATGAAACCCGCGAAACGAAGGGCTCCATGTAAGAAAAGTGGCCTCTTGGTAGACTGATAAATACACTGAAAAAAGGCCCAGATCGGATGGCTTCCTAGAATGTAGTCCTTCCGGCCCATATACAGGGGCACTTTGAGAGCGCCGCGGCCCGCCGTGCTCATCGGCCTGTGATGCATGTAAGTCTTTTCGAGAAACGCTCTTGTCTGCCAGCCTTTCATACGGGCGGTGGTGACCGCTACGAGGTCGATTCCGCCGAGTTTTCTAGGCATGTATCCACCGATGTCTTGGAAACACTGGCGCCGGAACAACTGGCATTGTCCGGAAACGTGCTCGGTACTCGTAAAGCGGTAATCGTATCGAGAAGATTCGGAGCGCCCTTCCCGGAAGGGCGTTCCGCCTACACCCAAAGCTGGGTTGTCGGCGAATTGCTTCATGAGGAACTCGAAGTATCCAGCATCAAACGAGACATCGCCGTCCAGGTTGCCGATGATATCGTAATTCAAGCCCGTTACCTTGGCGTAGCCTGTGTTAAAGGCATGGACTTTCCCGGCGAAGTGACGCTCTCGACGCGGCGGCATCTTGATGAGCTCGATCCAGGTGTGCTCCGCGGCATATTTTTCCACAATTTCGTCGGTTCTGTCAGTCGACCCGTCGCTCACAACTAACCATCGGAGCGGCCGAAGGGTCTGTGATACTACAGACTTCAGGGTCAGTTCGATGAATTCCGCCTCGTTCCTCGCCGGGGTGATGAGAACGTACGCAGGAAGTGCTGCCATTCATGCCTCACTCGAAAGGCTAGACAGGTTCGTCAGATTTCCACCCCCGCAGGGTTCCGGAACTCGAATGGCTTTCCCTCACTGCGGATACCCAAGACGTCCGGGGAGAAGTGCAGATCGAACTGCTGCCTGTCGCCGGACAGAATCGCCTCCCCCGCCTCAATGCCGGCAAGCGTCGCGATGTCTAGGTCGGTCCGGTTGACTGAGTATAAGTTCTGGAACTGCCTCAACTCTGCAAAGAGTTGTTGCCGCTCTTTGCTAAACCAGTTGTGCCGGTTTTGCGATGCGTCGGCGCCTGGAAACTTGATCACCAGCGTATCGAAGCATGCTCCTCGCTTGACCAGCCCGGCACGACTGCATTCGTCCAAGGCGAAATCGGCCATTTGCCGGTCGTCAAGTTCAAGCAACGGATCCTCCCCAAAGCAATAGTATTCGCAACAGATTGCCGTTTTTCCCTTTGGGACCATATCCGAGTTCAAGGCTGCATAGTTTGCGATTCGTCCGACCCTCAGTTTCTGGCATGTGACCTGCAGCCAGAAGTGTGGGAAGCGTGGCTCCTCGTCGAGAAAGAGGTAAGCGAGTACCACTACACGTCGTCGAGCAGTCGAAGACTTTTGCCCAGCGACGTTCGAGCCGTGTCCACTCAAGAGAAACTGTTGCAGAAACTCAGCGGGCGCACTGGAAATAACATAGGTTGGCCTGAAAACGGCGGTTTCGCCAGCCATCTCTACTGTTACCGAGGTTATCACGCCTTCTGATGCGGCCATATCCAGAACCTTCACGCCATGATGAACACGGCCGCCACACTTCAGGATTCCACATTCGAGCGATTCGCAGATTTGACCGGTACCTTTGGCTGGATGACGCCAGATGTTTTTGTAGGTGTTAGTTTCCTTCGACGAAAGCCCGCGCGCTACGGCCTGCTGAAGCGTGCGCAGAAAGCTCTCGCTCCCATTGTAAGCGGCCTTTTCCGGAAGCACTACGTCTGCCCACTTCCGCCCGACTAACTTCTCTTGAAACCCCTGGTTGGCAATCTGAGTGAGTCGGCGTCCCCGCTGTTGGTACCAGTACTCCTCAAGATTGCGCGGTGGTTCTAGACCGGGTCTCATCCGCCACCAGAGGAGGTCCAGCCCCGCGGCAATAAACATCTGCCAAGGCATTCCCCGTCTGAAGCCAAGATACTTTCGGGACATATCGATGATCTGTCCATCGTACAGAATCCCGCCGCGGTGTTCGTATGTTCGGTAATCGGCCCCCAGAAGATCACTCCAGAATTCGTCCACTTTTGCGAGGCGATTATATAGCTCCTTTCGGCCCACATCAACAATAAAGTCACAATGACGGATAGAGCGCATCAACCCGCCGGAGACCTTGTCTTTCTCTAACACGGTTGGTTTGATACCGGCCTTCGCGAGTACGTAACCGGCTGCCAGACCGGCTGGCCCTGCGCCAAGAATCAGCGTGTGGATGTTTTCGCTTCTCATAGGAAGATAATGCTAGGTGAATCCTTCAATTGGTTGTTGAGACTGCGTCAGGAGGGTAATGCTAAAGATGTTTGCTTACACACGGGGCTGGAGTAAGCTGGCGTGCCAGGTGCTCCCTTGGGCTGGATGACCCGTGCGTAACGCCCGAGTCATGGAGGAGGGTGGCGATGGCCAACAGCATCCAGGCTTGGGACCACCGCATGTAGGGGATACGAATCGTAGAAGTCCTTAAGATCCGGTAATAGAAGAAGCCGCGATTGTCCCACATGTGGTCGATGGCCCATCGCAGCACCGAATAGGCCAGCTGCACGTTGCCCGGGTCAAGATCTTTGAATTGCATTAGGGTGATAATGCTTTGAGCGGTGCAATGAATATCAACCGGATATGTGCGGTTATGGAAATAGCGCGCCGCACCGTCCTCACGGAAAAAGTGATTTCGGTAGAACTCAAATCCTCGTCGGATCGCCACGTCGAACTCAGAAGTCCCAAGAGACTCGGACATACACCGCAGTGCACCGAGATTATAGCCGGTATGGAAATTGTCGATCCACTGGTTCGTTTGGGCCTCGCCATAAGCCCAAGAGCCGTCGGCGCTTTGCTTTCCGGCGGAATAACGGGCCACGCATAGGGCCGGCTTGAGGAATCTTTCCTCACCCGTATGCTTGTAAAGCCGGCAAAGCAGAGCGGCCGCTAGAAAGTTGGCGTTGTGGATGGGTTCGCGGATGGCGGCCAGCGGATAGCTGAAACTCGCAACATCACTGCCGCGGGTCCAGAACAGCTCGTTGATGAGGTATTCACCCGCGCTGAGCGCCATCGTTAGGCATTGCTCGTCATGCCTTTGCTCGTACAGATCCACTAGCGCGTTCGCCACAAACGTAGTGCAAACTAGGTTCGGCGCCCCACGCGGGACGATAATCGTCCGTGTTTGCCAAGGAAAACTGTACCCCCAACACCAGTAACGGCTCTCTGGTGACCGAAGGAGTACCAGTCTCTCCATCAACGAACCGATGAGTTCTCCGCTTCCGAGCTCCGGACTCTTCAGCAAGGCTGCTAGAAACAGTGCTATCCCTTTGGGATTCTGCGTTTTGGGGATCTGCAGCAAACGACGGACGTTGATTGGACTTCGTTTCAAGGTCTGGGTGAGGACGAGCCGTGGAATCCGAGAGTCAAGCAACGGCAGGGCTGTGAGCAGCCTGCAGTTCAGCGCATCATAGGGATCGTAGCCAGCCCAATTGTTTGTCTGGCAGTAGGCCAACAGTTTACGTGCGGTACTCTCGACCTCTGCCAAATGAGCTTGATCGTTCATTGTGTATAGCGTGGGACTGGGTGTTACGGAATCGAACTACTTAGCGACCACCCCCGTGCGCACGATCGATGGCTCTTCCGACACACGTTCTGCAGAGCCTACCAGATCTTTAATCAATCCCAGGTATCGCTGCTTCATCAAACTCCAACAGAGTGGTGCGTATTCGTCCTTCGCCTTAATCGGCAGCTGAGCGCGCAATTGTGGATCTCGGTAGATACCCAGCATCCGTTGCGACAAATTAGCAGGGTTGTCCGGCTCAAAATATGCAAGTGCGTCCTCGCTGAAGTAGTGCCGTATGGCCTTCAAGCGAGAGACGATCACGGTCTTGCCCATGACGATGAATTCGGGCAGTTTGTTCGGAAACGCAAAGTCAAGGAAAATGTCGCGACGAATGGGGAGAACACCGACGTCGCACTCACTCAGCCAGCTCGGGATTTCGGCCGACTCGACCTGTCCAACCAGCCTGACCTTTGAAGCGACTCCGCGCTCTTGTGCCAAATTGCTCAACGCATCCTTTTCGGGTCCAGAACCAAGAATCCACAGCTCTGCGCCTTCCATCTCTTTGTGGACCAGCGCAAACGCCTCAATGGCAATATCAAGTCCGTAGATGTGCGTGAGTGTTCCGTGGTACATCATCACGAACTTCTTTCGATCCAGAGGGCCCAGAGCAGCGGGCAGGTTCGATTTCTCGAAGAACCGAGCTTCGTCGACCGCGTTCATGACGATCGTCGATTTTGAGCGTGGCAAACCCCTGTTGACCAGAAGATGCTGGATCGGATCGTTGATCGTGATCACGTGATCAGCGAAATTGAAGCTGATCTTCTCCAGGCATTTCATCAGACGAACCCACAACGATGTCTCAGGTAGGCCGTACTTGGACATGTAGAACTCTGGGGTAATTTCGTGCATGTCTAAGATCAATTTGGCACCCATCCACCTGGCCACGACCGGCGCGAAGATGAGGAAGTCAGGAAGAGTGTTAACGTCAATGGCCGCGTATCTTCTACGCAGCATTTGCAGAGGCATTCGAACGAACACCCATAAGAAGAAGGCACTGTACTCGAACAAATAACGTGCCAGAGAGCCCCGCTTCTTGCCTAATGAGACTGTCTCGACAGTCACACCGTTGAGTGAATAGCTCTTCTTGCCGTGAGCAGCGCGCAAGGCGAGCACGTCAACCGAGTACCCAGCAGCGACAAGAGCCTCGGCCTTTCGTCTCACTCGCACGTCGACATCGTAGACCATCTGAACAATGAAGCAAACAGATTTCATGGCGGAGAATTCTACTGTCCAACTGCAGAGAACGTGGCTGACAAGTGTGTGTCCATCTCAATTCCCAGTTTGTCGGCAGCTTTGCCGTTCCAGCAAAGGTCGACGAAATCTTTCGTAGCGTCACCCACGAGGTCGCCGTTCTCTCGCGGACGTGACGGCGTGAAAAGTCGTATCTTCAACGGAGGCTGAACCTCCTCGCCCTCATAGTGAAGGCGCACGCGTACACCGCAGGAAACCTCCACGTGCTCGAAACGCACCTCACGGCGCTTCCGGAACCAACTCACCACCTGCGCAGCCGTACCGAACCATCCGTCCAGAGATCGCAGCATTTGAAGAAGTCTGATGTAAAACTCGCCCCAGAACCGCTCTGGAGCGTGACTTCTGTCGTGCCACAGAAGCGTGAGTACACCGCCGAACTTTCTGGCGTTGTCAATCAGAGCCTTGCACCGGTCTTCGGCCTCCGCCTCCGTCAAGTCCAGCCGCTGTGGATAGAACAGCGCACCATCCTGGATATGTAGAGGAAGTTCGAGAAGGGTCTGCGCACCCAAGGGACGGAACACCTGGCTGGTTCCGGCGCGATATCCTACCGTCTCGTTGTATCCAAAGGTGGAGTCGTATTTGTACCCTGCTCTTTGTAGTACGGACGACGTGTTCTCGTCGCACAGCAGCCAGTGCATCCGGATGCCAACGCTGGACTCGCCAGTAACTGCTGTGAGCGTGGCAAGCTCCTCGCGCCCCTTCTCAACGCTATGCCAGGCATCGATTCCATGAACACCGATCTCACAACCCCGTTTTAGCAGGACGGCCGTCCAACGGGGCAGGTCACTGACATCGTAGGCCGTTGCCCGGCGCGACGGATAGCGCCCAGGCACCTTCTCGCCGGGACGCCGCTTGAACGGAATCAGGAAGTAGGTGGCCGGAAGGCCTTTCTCTGCTCTCAGGTACCACTCAAATGGCTCCCAGAAGTCTCTAGCCCAATTCGCGAACACGAACGGCAGCAAGGTAACTGCACGCCAATTCCTGAAAACGTTTGCCAAAGAGAGTCGGCCCCGGACGAAGTTGTGCAGTGCGCCGACAGTAGCCCGGTAAACGAAACCCCACATCGAGTGGTCGCACTTGTGGTTTCGTATCCCCACGAAATCGATGTCATGAGTCAGACACACCACAAAACTGTGCTGCGCAGGAACAGGAGGAATCTCGATGAAAGAGATTCCGGCGTCCAAGATCCACTTCCGGAGCATCCGAATGTGAACATCTAAAGTGGGGATGTGTGCATGTTCGATAGGTTGACCGGAGGAAAGGAGTAACTTGACTTCATCGAACAAGTCGTATCCAAGTCGCATCACAGTGCTGTCGGCCGAAGCAGTCTTGAGACCTGCTATTTCAGCGTTCGCCATGACGCAAGGTATCCCTTGGCTGCATCCTTCAAACGTAAGCACCCGGCTGTAAATCGGAAGCAGACAATCCTGATCGTTCAGGAGGGCGCCTTGAGACTGACTGCGAGCAGCAATCCCAATTTGCGCATCGATACGTTTCGTGGCTGGGCCGTAAACCAGAAGCAGTTTGGCGTGGACTTCCGGGATCTCGTCCGCCGTGACGATTATCACGTCGTAAGCTTGCCCAGGTCGGTGAGGCTCCCACGGCGTCTTGAAGAGTTCGAAGAACTCTTCCACGACTGCCATCTGATCGTCTCTAGAAATTACTCCAACCAAACAATTTGCTCCATCTCTGCGTGCTACTGAGCGCTGGTCGCAGCCAAAGTGGCGTGGCCAAGCGCAATCTCTTGGGGTCGATTCCCAACGAAGAACTCGCGGACGCACTCGACGACAAAGCGGGCCTGCGGCTCTGTCAATTCTGGATGAATCGGCAGTGCGAGTGTTTCCTTTGCCGCACGTTCGCTTTCGGGAAACGAACCTTCTGCGTGTCCTAAGTATGCAAAGCACTCTTGCAGGTGCATGGGCACGGGATAGTACACCTCGGTGCCCACACCATTCTTTTGAAGATGTGACTGCAATGCATCGCGGCTCGAAACGCGGACCACGTATTGATTGAAGATGTGGCGATCGGTCACTACCGGAGGAAGCCCAATTTGCAAGCCGGCGTCGCGGAAAAGCTGGTCATATCTTTGGGCATTGTGTTGGCGAACAGCACTCCACTCGTCGAGATGCGGAAGTTTGGCAGATACAACAGCCGCCTGAATCGCATCGAGACGGAAATTGCCTCCAACCATCTTGTGATAGTACTTTGGCTTGGACCCATGACCGCGCAGACAGCGCAGTTTCTCGGCGCGTTGTGCATCGTTCGTAACCACCATGCCCGCGTCTCCGGCTGCACCGAGGTTTTTTGAAGGGAAGAATGAGAAACAACCATAGTGTCCAATCGAGCCCGCCCGGCGTCGTTTGTACTCGGCTCCGATGGCCTGGGCGGCGTCTTCGATGACCACTAGGCCGTGCTCGTCAGCCACCTGCATCACAGCGTCCATATCAGCCATCTGCCCGTAAAGATGTACGGGGATAATGGCGCGCGTCCGGGCTGAGACCTTCGGCCGGATTTGGCTAGGATCGAGGTTGTAAGTTGCCGGATCGATATCGACGAATACTGGTGTGGCACCAAGCCGAGCAATAGCGCCCGCGGTTGCGAAGAAAGTGTAGGGAGTGGTGATGACCTCATCGCCGGGGCCGATATTCTCCGCCATCAGGCAGGCCAACAGAGCATCGCTCCCCGACGAGACCCCAATCGCGTGCGAGCATGCCGAGTAGGCGGCAATGGCTTTTTCGCATTGCTCTACTTTCGGCCCTAAAATAAAGTGCTGCGATTCGAGCACTTCCGCGATGGCTGCACCAACCTCGTTCTTGATAGTCGCGTACTGCGCCCTAAGATCGAGCAGCGGCACATTCATATTTGGCTTCCTCTTTCATTTGTCTGTAGGTCTTGGTGCCGACACTTAACTCGGTCGGCAGCGGGGCTTCCTCGTCCAGGTCGAGGCATCGAAGAACTCCAGGCTCGACCTCCTGGTATCGGTAACCGCTCTCCGGGCATTGCATCACGCCATTTGAGTCCGGCGAGCCGAGCCGATGGCCATGTCGGCTCATCCACGCAACTTGACGCGCGGGATTCCCCACCACCAGCGCAAAGTCCGGGACGCTCTTAGTCACAACGGACCCGGCTCCCACAAATGCATAGCGTCCGACGGTAACTCCGCACACGATCGTCGCATTAGCGCCGACCGTACATCCGCGCTTCAGATCGGTGGTCTCATAAAGAGAATGCCTGTTCACCTGCGAGCGGGGATTGGTCACATTCGTCAAGACGCAGGAAGGCCCGAGAAAAACATCATCTTCGATCACCACTCCTGTATAGACCGACACATTGTTTTGGATCTTGACGTTGTTTCCGATCGTTACCCCGCCATCGACGTTCACGTTTTGTCCAATGACGGACCGTTTGCCAATCCGCGCGCCCTTCATGATGTGGGAAAAATGCCAGATCTTAGTGCCAGATCCAATCTGGGCGCCATCATCCACATATGCGGATTCGTGCGCAAAATAGGGCAGCTCCGTCTTGTCGACTTTCGATTCGGCGGGAGCAAGGGCGATAGCACCGTTCTGTATGGCGCGCTGACATGCGTCCAGTACGCGCAGCACTCGTAGGCCCTCTGCCCCATTGCTTACCGGCGCGGTTCTGGACTCCACACATTCCAGGAAATGCTGGCATTCCGCGCGGAGTGGTTCGCGGACATCCAGCGCAACGATCTCGCCTTGCGCCTTCACGGCTGTTGGAATCCGGTTTTTCCATTCGACCTTGTGCGGGTATAAGACTAGCTTGTGCTCTGCCGTGTCATCAAAGACCGCCATCTTCTCAGACCCCACGACCACTAACCGCTGCTCTTTGAACGGATGGAGCCAACTGACAAAAATGTGGGCCTGAACACCGCTGGGAAACTCGAAGTGGCTCAATGTGACATCAGAGACGTCCCGATTCAGGTGGCCAGCGCCGTGGCAGTACACGCGAGCCGGCATCTCGTTCAGAAGTGCGAGCATTACGGAAATATCGTGGGGGGCAAAGCTCCAGAGAATATTTTCCTCAGTGCGTATTTTCCCGATGTTCAGACGGTTGGAGTACAGGTAGTTGATCTTGCCCAGTGCTCCCTCTCGAATCAGCTCCTGCAGCTTTAGAATCGCGGGATGATAAAGCAGGATGTGCCCCACCATGAGGATTCGGCGCCCGGCAGCCGCAAGCTCCACTAGCTCCGCCCCTTGGCTTACGTCAGTGGCCAGGGGCTTCTCAACAAAGACGTCCTTGCCAGCTTCCAGCGCGGCTTTGGCGAACTCATAATGAGTTACGGCCGGCGTTGCCAGAGCGAGAGCGTCAATCGAGGGATCGGTTAGCACCTCGCCCAAATCGCGGCAAAACTTCACGTCCCCGTATTCTGACCGGCAGCGCGCTTCGGCAGAATTGTCAGAGTCACAGAGTGCGGCTAGGGCTCCCAGTTGATGAAAGTTCCGCACAAGGTTCCTGCCCCAGTAACCGATCCCAACGACGGCTACCTTGATTTTAGAATTACGGACATTTCCGTTTTGCATCGATACCTCGTTTACTGCAGCCAACGCACACAGCGGGCCGCTGCGCAACCATCTCCGTATAGGGATGGACGTGACGCCGCGGGTACTACTGAACGTACTGCCTGGACGATCTTCTCCGAATTAGACCCCACGAGTGTGTTCCAACCCGCTTCTACCGTTTCGACCCATTCCGTTTCCTCACGCAGTGTGAGGCAAGGTACTCCCAACCAGTAGGCTTCCTTCTGCAGTCCGCCGGAGTCCGTTAACACTAATGTCGCGGATTCCGCTAAGCCCACCATGTCGAGGTAGCCTAGGGGATCGATCAACTGGACATGAGACTTAAGTTGGCAATCCACTCTGGTGATGGCCTTGCGCGTACGAGGATGCACGGGGAAAACTACTGGTTCGTCGAGGGAGTTGAGCGCACTCAGAATGCGTGAAAGCTTCGACAGGTCGTCTGTGTTCTCGCTGCGATGGACGGTCGCAAGCAGGTACGACTTCTTCTTCAAGCCGAGTCGATCCAGAAGCTGCAGCGGTTTCCCAGCGGTGCGTTGCCTGGCCCAGTTCAGCACGTCTAGCATCACGTCCCCCACCAGGTGCACGTTCTGCGAGACACCTTCGGAGGCCAAGTTGCTCAGAGCTGTTTCACTCGGGCACAGCAAAACGTTAGAAAGATGATCAGCTACCACCCGATTTATCTCCTCGGGCATATTGCGATTGAAACTTCGCAGACCAGCTTCAATGTGGGCTACTGGCACGGACAACTTCGAAGCAGCCAAGGCGCCAGCGAGGGTGGAGTTCGTATCCCCGTAGATGAGGAGCCAGTCCGGGCGTTCGGCAAGCAACACGTCTTCAATTCCCTTAAGCATCGAGCCGGTCTGTGCCCCATGCGAACCTGAGCCGACGCCCAGATTCACCTCGGGCGGTGGGATATCGAGACCATCAAAGAAGATGCCAGACATTTCATAGTCATAGTGCTGGCCAGTGTGCACTAGGACTTCCAGGTGCCCCTTGCGCAATTCCCGGCTTACCGCTGCAGCCTTGATGAACTGTGGCCGAGCCCCCACAACGGTTACTACCTTCATGCGCCTCCTGGCTGAAGTCTGTCCCGAATTCGACAAGCTTCGTGGAAAGCAGCTGAACGACTACTACGTCCAAATCCGAGCAGGTCCTCTAAACGGTCGCTGCCATGGTTTGAGACTCAGCGGAAACGAAAGCACAGACTCTCTCACCGACTCTATTCTGCTGCTCTGCCGTGAGCCCGGCGAACATAGGCAGCGATACAATTTCCGATGCCACCTTCTCGGCCACTGGATAAGCCCCATTCCCGAAACCAAGATGCTGGTATGCAGCCTGCAAATGCAGCGGAATCGGGTAGTGGATCGCAGTTCCGATTCCAGCGGATGCCAGGTGCTTCATTAACCCCTCACGGTCTTGAACTCTCACCACGAACAGGTGATATACGGCTACAGCGTGTGGGGACTCATGCGGCAGCACAATGCCACTAGTACAGCGAAACAATTGACGGTAGCGAGACGCGGCATCACGACGGAGTTCCGTCCAGGTCGGCAAATGCTTTAGCTTCACGCTCAAGAACCCAGCCTGGATGGCGTCCAGCCGACCGTTATAACCTTCGACATCGTGATAATACTTCTTGCTCTGTCCATGATCGCGGAGCATGCGCATCTTGCGTGCCATCTCCGGATCGTTCGTCGTGACGGCGCCACCTTCGCCACAAGCGCCCAGATTCTTGCCGGGATAAAAGCTAAATGCCGCTGCCAGGCCCATCGAGCCGGCCTTCTTCAAGCGATTGTCTTTTTTCGAGAAATACTCGGCGCCGTGCGCCTGGCACGCATCCTCAATCACGATGAGGTTGTAACGCTCTGCCAGGTCCAGGATCGGATCCATGTCCGCTGTCTGCCCGTAGAGGTGCACGGGAACGACAGCTGTCACTGTCAGTCCGGTTTTGCGGTTCTTGAGTTTTCCGTCCTCGGAGTAGCACTGCGTCTCCAGGTACTCGCGCAGCTTCTCCGGGTCCATGTTGTACGTACGTTCGTCAATGTCCACGAAATCCGGCCGGGCGCCTGCCTGCGAGATCGCCTCGGTGGTCGCGATAAACGTGTTTGGAACCGTAACTACTGTGTCGCCTGGCTTGATGCCAGCGGCGATCATCGCGAAGCGCAGTGCGTCGGTGCCATTCGACACACCCACGCAGTACTGTGCATCGCAGAACGCTGCGAAGTCCCGCTCAAACTCCTCGACCATGGGGCCGCCAATGAAACCCGCTGTACTGAGAGCCTTCAGGAAGACTTCGTTCAGTTCTTCCTTCAGCTCCTGATGGGGAGTAACCAGATCTAAAAAAGGAATGCTATTGTTCATAATCACTTTGTGCCAGCACCCGCTGTCGCAGCGAGTACTCGTAGCGTCCGCGCTGGGTTTCCAGCCACAATTGCGTAAGCAGGAACATCTTTGGTTACCACGCTGCCCGCACCGATAATCGCGTGTTCGCCCACGGTCACATTGCAGAGAATGGTCGCGCCCGATCCGACTGAAGCGCCCCGCTTGATCACGGTAGGGTCCACTCTCCAATCCTTTTCGGTCTGGAGCGCTCCATCTTCGGTGGTTGCCCGGGGGTAGGTGTCGTTGATGAACGTCACGCCGTGCCCGATGAACACGTTGTCCTCGATCAGCACACCTTCACAGATGAAGCTGTGGCTCGAGATCTTGCAGTTGTTGCCGACCTTTGCGTTCTTCTGAATCTCCACGAACGCGCCGATCTTGGTGCCATCGCCGACCTCACAACCATACAGGTTGATGAACTTCGACAGTTTGACGTCCTTGCCCAACCTGACGTCGGGTGCGATGCACACGTATTCGCTCACAGTTGAACGGGCCTTCCTTGTTGCTTGAGCGATTTGTCGGCCGCCTCGAGCATCTTTACAACGCGCAGGCCGGCGGCGCCGTCATTAAACGGCTTCTCGTTCTTTGAAACACAATCGACGAAATATGCGGTCTCGGACTTCAACGCTTCGGTCTGCTCTACTTTTGGCGCCCACATATCTCCCGAACGGTAACTGACGAGCAGGTCGTGAACACCCTGTCCGTTCTTCATCTCAACGCCCTTGTCGTAAACTTTGATCTTCTCGTCGGCGTCGAGATCATTCCACACCAGCATCTTCTTCTCGCCGCCAATGAGCGTCGTCCGCACCTTCACCGGCGAGAGCCAATTGACATTGATGTGGGCAATCGTCTTGTCGCCGAAGTGGATCGTGACATAGGCCAGGTCCTCGTGGCCGTTCAAATGTCGCTGACCGCTCGCAATCACATAGTCCGGCTTCTGCTTGATGAGATCATCGACGATCGAAAGGTCATGAGGCGCCAAGTCCCAGATGACGTTACAGTCGTGCTGGAACAAGCCCAGGTTCACGCGCGTAGAGTCGTAGTAGTAGAGGTTCCCCAAGGCTCCCTCGTTGATCAGCTGGCGGATTTTCTTCACGGCGCCGGTGAAGAGGAACGTGTGATCCACCATAATCTGCAGGTTCTTGGTGATGGCCAAGTCAATTAATTGCTCGGCTTGCGCCGCGGTCGACGTGAACGGCTTCTCCACGAAAACGTGCTTCCCGTTTTCAAGAGCCCCCTTGGCCAGATCGAAATGCGTCCAGACTGGCGTAATCACTGCGACCGCGTCAATGTCAGTGGCTGACAGCACGTCGCCGGGGTCGCTGGTGACCTCTACGCTGGGATACGCTTGTTTTGCTCGTTTCAACGCCGACGGGCTCTTGTCGCATACGACTGCAACTTCACAGCCCTCGACGGCGTGAAAATTCCTGACGATGCCAGGGCCCCAATAGCCGTAGCCGATAACTCCGACTCGAATCATTGTTGTGAACTCCTTGGGTTCAGGACACGTAGGCGGCCAAGTCTTTAGGCAATGGCCGGCTGAAAGGGAAGGGAACTAGTAGGCGCCTTCGCCCGAAAACACTGCGCGGGGAGTCCGCAGAATGATTGTGAAGTCCGTCCAAGGTGTCCAGGAACTCGCGTATTTCAAATCCATGCGAACCATTTCATCGAATGTTGTCTTGCTTCGGCCGCCGACCTGCCACGGCCCGGTGATCCCCGGCTTCACCGCCACCAATCGCTGCCTGTGCCACATGTCGTAGCACTCGAATTCATAAGGGACGGGCGGACGCGGCCCCACCAAGGACATCGAGCCAGTCAAGACATTCAGGAATTGTGGCACTTCATCGAGACTTGTCTGCCGCAGGAACCTCCCAAACGAGGTGATTCTGGGGTCATTTGTCAACTTGTAGACTTCGGGCTTGCGGCCATTTTCTTCTTCTTGACCGATCGTTCCCGCGATCAATCGCTTCACATATTCCTGGTGGATCGTGTGGTCGCTCGAAACATACATGGACCGGAATTTCAGAAATGTAAACCTTCTACCGTATTGCCCGATTCGCTGCTGCCGGAAGAGAACAGGACCCTTGGATGTCAGCTTGACCGCAACCGCGATTGCGATAAACACGGGCGAGAGAAGGACCAGTGCAAACAAGCTGCCCGCAATGTCCATCGAACGTTTCACTAAGCGCGAGGCTTTCTTGGGGTCGGTTGTTTGTCCGAGATCCGGGTACAACGTAGAATCTGTTGGCCCACCGGGGCCGTGCTCGTTCGAGTGTTCCGGAAACACGTGAAAGGAGAGCTTGATCTCATTGATCTGTTCAATGCTCAGCGTCGTGCAGAGTGCGTTTGTCACTTTGGTGAGCAGCGCGCTCGCGACGGACTTTCCCTCGGCCGCACCGAGCTCGGTGAAAATCACACCAATCACGGAGTCGTCCTTGTACCACCCTTTGATATCGGTCTCCCGGGTGGAATGGGAAAGTGCGGCGACCACCTTGTCAAAAGCGTCGCGTTCTTCGTCTGCCTTGAGCAGGCCGCACGCCTCGAGCAGCATGAGCACGAAGCGCCTATGGGACCGCTCCGTTCTCTTTCGCTCCAGACGGAGCATGGTCATGAAGAGCTCTTGATCGAGAAACTCAGGGTGTGACGGCGCAGTAACAACGCCGTCAGCGGGGACCGACCGCGAGCTTGTCTTCGGCTGTGCAATGCTCGACATAGTCTCACCAACCTCGCGGCTTTGAAGCGGTCATCTGCATAGACGCCGTAACAAGAGAGTGGAACTAAGCGCAGGGAGCGTGGGCGGCCAACGTGGGCCTGATCTGGATCCCTATTTTCCTTCCACTTGCGTCCAGTGGCCGGACCCAGTGCCGGTCGATTTCCACGGCGATCGATCGCTTGAGAAGGCTAACGGAGACGGCGACGCGCTGCTGCTTGCGAACTTCAACGAGAAAACCTTCGAGACCCGCCAAGGGACCTTCCTCTAGTAGCACTCGCTGTCCCGCTTCCAAAAAGGGGTACGGCTCAACCAGAAGGCCTGACCCCATCGCGGTCTGGATGGCAGCAATTTCGGCATCGTCAATTGGGGCCGGCACTCGGCCGATGCCAACGAAACTCATGACGCCCGGAATAGTCAAGAGAGGAAGCCGAAACTCTGGATTTAACCGGCAAAAAACGTAGCCAGGAAACAGGGGAAGCTCCACCGATTGAAAGCGATCCGACCAGCGGCGGCGGCTTGTATACAGCGGTAGGAATTCTTCGAATCCCTTGTGACGGGCGATTGTCGAGACAGTTTTCTCGGCACGCGACTTGACGCGAAGGGCAAACCACCGATACGAGACCGAATCGCTGCTTTCTTCCAAGTACATCGATTACCTCAATCCAAGCTTTTGGCCATGCTACCGCCCGCTGAGTCCCATTCCGACACTTTCTTTGGGAGTCGGGGAGGCGTCTGGTGTTCTGAGGAAAGGCAGTTCGATTGCCATAGTCATCGTCGAGTCAACCAATTTGTTCTCATGCATTTGACAATTCGCTAACGGGAAGCAAGCCTGATTGGGTGAAGATGATTTGGACTTGGTCCTAAACCGTGAGACTAAAGTCGCATACTACAATTCGGTTTCTGCCAAGACTTGCCCTACACCCTTCTCCATTGCGCGGCCACTCGGGAGAATCCGTTTCCCGATCTTCGAGCGAATGGGTCTCCCTGACTTTCACTCCCTTGGCAGGGAAACTGCAAGTGCAAGATTACGCAGGGCCAGCGATGTGGCCGCCTCAATGGCCCATTGCGTGTAGCAGAAACCAACGGAAACCTTGAGGAGTTCTCTGCCCACGTGCGCGATTCTGCTTCTGGCTACGCCCGGTGTGTTTGCGTCCCAGCTCACGCTCCCGGCCCAATCAGCTAGTCCAGGGGCGAGCGTCCTTGTTCCCGTCTCGTTTGCAGCTCAAGCCAATTCGGTCAGCGGTGTCCAGTTCGACATTCAGTACGACAATTCCGCCATGAGTCTGGTGGTCACTGTTGGCGATCCCGCCCGCACAGAAGGAAAAGACCTCTTCCTCGCTGACTTGGCTCCGAACAAGAAGCGCGTACTACTGACCGGCCTGAATCAGAATCTCATCCCGGATGGGGCGTTACTGAACTTGTTTGTGAATGTGAACGACAACGCGGCTGGCGGGACCTACACGCTGCAACTTTCCAACGTCTGTGCTACAGACCCGCTTGGGCGTACCGTTCCTGTGACTTTCGGCAACGGCGTAATCACGGTAACTGCCCAAGGTGGCGTTGTCACATCGCTCCAACCGAGCGGTGTTCTCAACTCCGGCAGTTTCCTTCCCGGGCCAGTCGCGCCGGGCGAACTCATCACGTTGATCGGCTCCGGGATTGGTCCGGCGGTTGCCCAGCAGGCCACCGCAATCCAAACGACATTGGGCGGCGCCAGCGTACTGTTTGACGGCATCGCGGCCCCGCTCCTCTATGCTGGCCCCAACCAGATCAACGCCGTGGTTCCTTTCGCTCTATCGAACAAATCCTCAACCCAGTTGCAGATCATGAGCCGGGACCAGAAGATTGGAGGCGCCGGCCTGTCCGTGGCAGCGACAGCGCCGGCTATCTTTACCTTGGATTCGTCCGGAATCGGCCCAGGAGCCATCCTCAATCAGGACTCGAGCGTGAACTCCCCGGCAAATCCGGCCGCCAAAGGGTCGATCGTAGCCATTTACGCCACAGGCGCGGGTCAAACGAACCCGCCGAGCGTGGACGGACAGATCACAGGAGCCACCCTCTCCACGCCCGTGCTGCCCGTCTCTGTTCAGATCGCTGGCCTGGATGCCAAGGTTGTCTACGCGGGAGCGGCTCCCGATCTGGTCGCCGGCGGCATTCAAGTCAACGCCATCGTCCCAGCCGGTGCACCTTCGGGCGCAACCGTCCCAATCGCACTCACCGTTGGCACGACCCGTAGCCAATCGGGCGTCACGCTCGCCGTCAAATGAACAAAGCCCAAATGGTTCACGTCGGGTCGACCTCCGGTCAGGCAACCCGGCACTTATGCGGCGTTGTTCTGTTCCTGGCCGTCCTGGTCCTCTGCTGGCCAACTGTTAAGACAGTGGCGAACCTGGGGCTTCAGGATGACCGCTACGTCCAAATCGCCGCGGCGCCGTTCCTGGTCGCTTTCCTGGCCTATTGGGAACGCAGTCGCATCTTCCGCGACGTGGCTTGGAATCCGCGTCTTGGAATAGCATCGCTCGTGTTCGTCTTTGCAGCTTACTTCGCCTTTCTGCGCAGCTCATCCTACCGCCCCGACAGCCTCCGTCTACCCTGCGCCGTATGCGCTGTCATCCTTGCTTGCATGGCTTCCTTCATCTTGTGCTACGGGCTGCGAAGCTTTCGGGCGGCGTGGTTCCCCTTATGCTGCCTCGTCTTGCTAATCCCCGTTCCAGCTCCGATAATGGATCGGTTCACAGTTGCCTTAGAGCATGCCTCAGCCGCGACGAGCTACCAGATGTTGCGGCTGGTTGGGATACCTGTCTTGGCTCAGGGGATGAAACTAGCGCTTCCAGGCCTCGAAATCGAAGTGGCGCCTGAATGCAGCGGCATTCACTCCTGCTTAGCCCTCGCGCTAGTCGGACTGCTGGCAAGCCGTGTCTGCTTGCGAAGCGGGTGGAACCGGTTGGCGCTGGTTGTCTCCACAATCCCGATTGCGATCTTTAAGAATGCCATCCGCATCAGCGTTCTGGCATCGCTCGGTGCGTACGTGAACCGCGACGTCCTTCTGAGCCCTCTCCATCGAAAAGGTGGCCTGGTTTTCACCCCACTCGCAGTTATTCTCCTGGTGGTGCTCCTAGTTCTGCTGCAGAAGCGGGAAGCATGGGCCGCAAAGCGGCGAGGTGTTACGCGCGATATCCCTGGCGTGCTGTGAAGGTCAGCTCTGAGCATGAAGCCGAACTTGGTCGGTCAACGCTGAGGGATCCGCTGAAAGGCGAAGATAATTGTGAGTTGATTCCGAATCGCGGGCGGGGAACTGCAAGGAATCGCGGGTTCGCGCTAGGGCTACCGGTTAAACTGGAACTTACGCCCTCTGAAGAAGCCAATCAGACAAACCAGTACAAGCAAGTCAGCACCTAACTGGATTGGCGTCGACGCCTCGGGTACACTAGGCGCATCTACGTAGAGAAATTCTTGCGGTGGACCGATGCCTCCCACCGGACTGTAAACAAAGACGTTGGAGTAGCTACTCACTTGTCCCGCATTGGCTGCTTCCTTCAACCAGTAGTTGGCATTGTATAAATTATTGCCGCTAAGCTGCCCGAAGGGATTGTCGGTCGGATCAAACAGTTGCCAGATAGCGTATTGGATATCGCCGACACAATCCGCCACTTTCGGACATGTGGTAGCCGGGTTCATCAACTGCTCGGCCAAGTAAGCGGCCTCGGCATAGTCTTGCTGCTGTTTTGTCGCGGAAGACTTGTCAAACAAAACGGTTGTTGATGCGGTTACTTCGCCAGCCAAGCTCGCAACGTCCGTGACGTTGGCTTCCCACGACGGAGGGCCAACCCAGGACTCGTCGGCATAGTCGTCACAGATTACGGGCACCGGCGTACCGCCGTCGATTGTGGCGAAGTAGGGAGCCACATAGACCCCGCCCAGAACGTTTCCGCCCGGGCTCGTGAGCTGCATAGTCACCTGGCTGAATGCGCTTGACGGCAAGCAAACAAGGGCTGCCACGAAGAAGCCCAGTATTCGCGGGCTATCAGCGCATGAGCCAAAGACTTTCGCGACTTGGCGCGCGGTCATTCCCATAAAACCACTCGTCCGATTCTAAGGTACGGCGGCAAACCGATCAATCGGACCAAAGGGCAATCGCATCCAGCCGAGTACCAGCCGTGCGTTCTCCAGTACCAACGCCTCGGTGGGTGAGAGTCGTCCGATCTCAGCCGCTCAGGCCTATGTCTATGGCGAAACTTCCTGAAACATCTCGCCCTGCCAAACTGTCATACAGGCAACCTGGTCGAGATGCGGCCCCTACTAGCACGGGACCCTACGGCTCGGCTTGCGCGAGAAAAGCCGCACCTCCCAGGTTGCTCAGAATCTGACGTAGCTCGAGCCGCCCACGTTTAGTTTGTCTTTTTGCCATCTTCAACATTTTCCGCGAAAATGCGAAAATAGCGAAAACAGCGCTGAGAGGAGCGTGCTCGGGCGATGGTATGCACGAACTGTGGGGCAACCAACGCCGAAACTCTGTACGCTTGTTTACATTGCGGTCACAAGCTGTTCCAATCGAGCCCAGCCCCACCGGGAGTAGCCCCAGGCCCCGCCGGTACCGCAGCCGCACCAGCCGCGTCCGATCGAACGCAGTTGGAGACCGGCGTCCTCTCTCCGCCTCCTGACAGTTCGCAATTCGCCACCCAGGCAATTCCACCCCTCGCCCAGCCTGCCTCGTCCTCTGCGATCCAGCCCGGCGCCGTCTTCGCCTCCCGATACCGCATTGAATGCCTGCTCGGCCAAGGCGGCATGGGCGCGGTCTACAAAGCTCGCGACGTCGAACTCGACCGCACGGTCGCTCTCAAGCTGGTCCGGCCCGAGCTCGCCTCAAGCCCGCAAACCATGGCGCGTTTCAAACAAGAGCTGCTGCTGGCGAGCAAGATATCTCACAAGAACATTCTCCGCATCTACGACCTGGGCGACGCCGATGGAATCAAGTTCATCACCATGGCCTTGGTCGAAGGCACTGACCTGGCCATGCTCATCGCGCGGACCGGGCGTCTTCCTGTGGATCGAGCCCTGAACTTCACCAGGCAGCTGTGCGCCGCCCTCGACGCCGCCCACAGCGAAGGTGTCGTTCACCGCGATCTGAAGCCGCAGAATATCCTCATCGACGCTGCGGATCACCTCTACGTCTCCGACTTCGGCCTGGCCAAGTCACTCGAACCCGACGCCACCTCGATGACCCGCACCGGTCAGTTGCTCGGCACGCCGCGCTACATGTCCCCGGAGCAGGTGGAGGCCACAAGCGTTGACCACCGCAGCGATCTCTACTCGCTTGGCCTGATCCTGTTTGAAATCTTCACCGCCGACGTCCCCTTCCTCGGCGAATCCGCGCTGCAAATCATGTTTCAGCGCGTCACCTCCACTGCTAAGGATCCCCGAACGGTCCGCCCTGATCTGCCTGACTATCTGGCCAACATCATCCTCAAATGCCTGGAAAAAGATCCCGCCGCCCGCTACAAGAGCGCCCGCGAGATTCTGGCGGACCTCGACGCACACATCGCACCTCAAGTAAGTGCGCCCACTCAAGCACGTACCGCCAGCCCACGGCGTCGGAGGCCGGCTCCTTTCTCCTGGCTCGCGGCAACCGTTGTGTTAGCGATTGCTGTGCTCTTTGTTTTTCCGAAGACCCGCTATCTGATTCTGCGGCGGCCGGCAGCTGCGAACCAAAGTGGCCAGGCGGCCATCGAGCGCTACATGGCCATCCTGCCTTTTCGCGTCGCCGGCGATGAGCAGAATAGCCATTACATTGCGGATGGCATCGTCGAATCCTTAACAGCGAAGCTCTCTGGATTGCGGGACGTTTACGTCGCCCCTTCGAGCGCCGTGAACAGCGCCATGAAGCAAAAGGACACGCAGAAGATCGCCCACGCGCTCGGTGTGAAGCTGCTTCTCCAAGGCACCTTGACCACGGGTGCCGACAACCGAATCGCCATCCACGTTGCCCTAGACGATGTCGCCAACGGAAGCCGGAGCCTTCTTGCCGAAGACTTCACCGGTCGGCGCGAGGATCTGCTCACAGTCGAAGACCAGATCTTCAACAGGCTCTTAACCGCCATTGAGATCCGTCAGAGTAGCGAAGAGCAGGCGCGGACCGCCGCCCGTCCCACCCAGAACATCGCTGCTTACGAATACTACATGAAGGGCCGCGATGTGTGGCGCGAGTCCAAGAACGTCAAAGACCTCGAGCGCGCCATAGGCCTGTTCAACCAAGCTATCCAAGTCGACCCACGCTTCGCGCTGGCCTATGCAGGATTGGCGGATGCCGAGCGCCGGATGTGGGACAAGACCAACGACGGCTCCTGGACCCAGAAAGCTCTGAACGCTGCCCAGCAGGCCCGGGCCCTCAACGACAATCTCCCCGAAGTTCATTTCAATCTCGGCAGCCTCTATACCGACACCGGACGAACCGCGGAAGCGATCGCCGAATTGCAGCGCGCGCTCCAGCTTGCGCCAAACTCGGATGAGGTGCTGCGCCGCCTGGGTACGGCCTACCTGAAGGCCAGCCAGCAGAAGGAAGCAATCGCTGCCTATACAAAGGCAACCGAGCTGAACCCGTATCTCTGGACCAACTACAACTCCCTAGGCAACGCCTATTTCCTGTTGGGAGAAAATGATCACTCCCTGGCTGCCTACAAGCACATTACTGAGCTGGAACCGAGCCGGGCCGAAGGCTGGGAAGGCGTCGGCGCCGTTTACTTCCGGATGGGACGGTGGAGCGAGTGCATATCCAGCTTTCAAAAGGCGATTGACCTCCAACCCACCGCCACCTTCTACTCGAACCTGGGTACGGCCTACTACTTCCTCGGCCAGTTCGATCTGGCTGCCGCTACCTTTGAAAAAGCCGTCTCGTTGGCCCCCGATGACGACAACATCCGGGTGAATCTGGCGGATGCCTATCGGTGGTCCGGCCAAACCGCCAAGGCTTCGGCCACCTATGACCAGGCGATTGCTCTGGCTTATAAAAGCATGCAGGTCAATCCGAAGGACTCAGAGACTCTGGGTAATCTGGCGCTCTGCTATGCCAAGAAGGGCGATGGCAAGCGGGCTTTGGACTTTATCGCGAGGGCACGAACGATTGACCCAAACGACAACTCCTTGATGTATGAACAGGCGACCATTTACACCCTCGCTGGAAGAACCGGTGAAGCGATGGCAAGCCTGGTGGAAGCCTTGCGAGCCGGTTATTCTGTTCAGGAGGCCAGGAGCGATCCGGAATTGAGGAAGCTCCATGATATTCCTCAGTTCGCCAGGCTCGGCAACCAAATTTCCGAGGAGCGCAGCAAGTAAACGCCTCATTCCGGCCTTTCCGTTGCCCTTTGGTGCCATTGACACGTTACGGTAATTGTTCATAATTAGCTTGATGCAGTCTATCGGGAGCGGCGTGCTGAGAGTATTGTTGGTGTGTGGCCTGGGGGCCGCGCTTCCGATTGCGGCCTCGGCTGCAAGGATCCTCGTGTGTAGTTCCTGCGATCCCATCCCCATTCCCCTTACTCAAACCAATGGGGCACTGAACGACCTGCAACCGGATGGGAGCGATTCCGTCACGGACGAATTCTTGAACCTTACGGGTACCCTCCTTGATGATTTATCGTTCTCCACGACAATTAACAAGAACCTGGATCCGTCGATGCTGGCCAACGACGGGGACTTCACGTGCGTAGCTCCGAACGGCTTCTACCTGAATTGTGCCGTCACCTATGACCCGACGAGCGGCGCACTCACTACCTACTACTATGGAGTGAACCCTCCCGACTGGCACGATCTACCGGTGGTCGTTATATTCGAGGACATACTCGGAGGAGGTTTCGGCAACACCGGCATCCCGAACCTAGGACTCTTTGAAGTTCAATTGCAAGGTTGGACCAGCGATCTGATGGACGGTAGGACGCAACTATACAGTGGTCTCCCAACTCTGAGCAACACGTTCAATGTTCCCGTGAATTTGCCCGAGCCTTCCGCCGCGCTGATTCTCCTAACCGAGACATTTTTGCTTGCCGGTGTCCTTGCGCTATTCGGTCGCAGACTGAAGTGGAATCGTCACTTCGATCTTTCGTAGGACCGCTAGTACGGTTCAGCTCGCTTAGCCCATCCCTTCATGATCGGACGCATGGTAAGCTGGCCACTGCGAGCGCTGCGTTGCGAGCTATGAAGTCCCCGGGTATCAAAAAACTGAGCCTTCTGATTTTGGTGCTGGGACTCTCGGCTGGCTGTTCGCGCGACCCCAACGTACAAAAGCTCAAGTACCTGAACAGTGGGGAGAAGTACTTCAAACAAGGCAAATTCCAGGAAGCAATCATCGAGTTCCGGAATGCGGTTCAAATTGACCCCAGATATGCCGCCGCACACTATCAGCTCGCTAGATCCTATGCCAGTTTGAGGAATCCAGCAGCTGCCTTCCGGGAGCTGCAAGAAACCGTCACACTGGACCCCGACAATTCGGATGCTCAACTGGACCTCGGCTCCATGCTGGTTGCGGGTCGGAATTACGACCAGGCGCAAGCGGTCGTGAAGAACGTCTTAAGCACACATCCGAAGAACCCGCAAGCTCACGCCATATTGGCCGAAGCGTTTGCTGCTAAGCGCGATCTTCCCAACGCGATCGTGGAGCTTCAGAAAGCCATCGAGTTGGATCCTCGACGCGTGGAATACTACGTGGTCCTTGGGACCCTCTACCTCTCTGCCGGACAGCCCTCGGATGCCGAAGCCATCAGCAAGAAGGCCGTAGTAAACAACCCGAGTTCATCACAAGCTCATCTGGCATTGGCCCAATTTTATATGTCGCAGCGCAACACCATGCAGGCGGAAGCGGAACTTAAGAATGCTTCTGCTCTGGATCCACACGGTGTCAGCCCAAGGCTCTTTCTGGGGCGCCTGTATGTAACCACAGGGCGAGTACAGGATGCCGAGAACGCATATAAGGGGCTCAAGGCCGCCGCGCCGAATGACCCGCAGGCCTACCACGCCTTAGGCGAATTCTATGCATCGAGCGGCCAGAGCGTCAAAGCGATTACCGAGTTCCAGTCTCTGGTTGCCTCGAAGCCAAAGGACACCGCGGTCAAGAACCGTCTCGTGGAGTTGCTGCTGGATGCCAGCCGAATCCCGGAAGCCAAGACGCTCAACGACCAAATTTTGAAATCAAGCCCGAACGACGCGTTCGCCCTCCTTGCTAGCGGCCGGATCCTCCTCACCGAAAGGAAATACCAGGACGCCGCGACAGCGCTCGGGAACTCCATCAAGTCCGATCCACAGCGATCCCGCAGCTACTACTTCCTCGGGCTCGCACAGAAGGCTCTAGGACTTTCCGACTCAGCCAAAGCTTCGTTGAATCACGCTCTCCAACTGCAGCCGCGCCTGACCGAGGCCTCGGTCGCGTTGGCCACACTCGACGTCCGTAGCGGCGATTACGACAAAGCAGCGCGCGAGGCTAGCGGCGCCCTGCAGACGAATCCAAACTCGCCCTCTGCCTACGTGGCCAACGCCCAGGTGGCGCTCGCCAAAGGCGATCAGAAACACGCTGACGCCATGCTCGCTGAAGCGCTCAAGCGCGATCCCAGCTCCCTGGGTGCCCTATCGATGCTCCTGAAGCTGCGCCTTTCCCAAGGGCGTGGGCCGGAAGTGGTGGATCGCTTGTCGGGCCTCGTCCAGCAGCAGCCACGGAACGCCGGCTTGCACTTGCTTCTGGGACTCGCCTACTTTGGTTTGCGTGCCGTCGACCAAGCTGAAGCCAGCGTTCGCCAGGCCATCCAACTGGACCCCCGAACGCCCGAAGTCTATACCCTCCTCGCCGACATCGACTTCGCCAAAGGCCGCGTCGAGCAGGCCAAGTCGGACCTGCGTACTGCCATCGATGCTAATCCGCACAACGTCCGCAACTATATGACCTTGTGCGCCCAATACGAAAGAGAGGGCAACTGGGATGAGGCGAAGAAGATCGCCGAGCAGGCTCACGAAATCGACGCTTCGGCGCCCTTTGTCTCAGACGAACTCGCCTTCATTTACCTCGACCACGGTGGTGACGTGAACGTCGCTTTGTCTCTTGCGCAGCAGGCAAAGCAACGACTGCCGGATTCCCCAGTGACCGCAGACGCGCTCGGTTGGGCCTATTATAAGCTGGGCTCGCCGGATTCAGCGCTTCCTCAACTGAAAGATAGCGTACAGAAGATGCCGTCGAACCCGATGTTCCAGTATCACCTCGGTATGGCCTACATGGCGGCAGGCCGTTTGGACGCGGCCCGGCGGTCCCTCGAGACGGCGCTCAAGACCAATCCCAAATTCCTCTTCGCCGCCAACGCCAAGGCCGGTCTCGACCGGCTCTCCAAGCTGGCACGCTGAGCGGGCTTTACCCTCGCTTCAACACTGATTCTAAAGTAGTTCTAGGCCATGACCGGCCTTAGGATCTCCCTGTGTCCGCCTCTCCGGAGTAGGAATCTCCGCAATCCAGTCCCAGTAAATCTACCCAGAGCAGATCAGGCTTTTTGAGCATAGGCGGCAACCAACGCGGGTACTATATTCGAGCTTGGGAAGAAACATTTGACCGTCCGGCCACTCTAACATGTTGTTCCAATTGGCAATCTCATCGCGGCTGGCCCGCTTGGTACTTCTAGTGTTGGCGGGCTGCGGCTACAGCTTGGCGCAAGGTGTCGCCCTCAGCCTTTCTTCCGGTTCGGGAAACCCTGGCTCGGCCGTTGTACTCGACCTTTCCCTGGCTGCTACCAGTGCGTCGCCCGCATCGGTGGAGTGGACACTGAACTATTCAACAACGGATTTCTCCTCCGCCACTTTTGCGGCCGGACCTTCAGATTCAGGCAAAACTCTTTCTTGCAGCAACGGTCCGGGAACGACCACCTGCCTGGTATGGGGCCTGAATAATTCGGTGATCCCCAACGGCGTGGTCGGCACGGTCACACTCACGCTCTCATCATCGACGAACAATAGCTCCTCATCGCTTCAATTGGGCGCCGGAATGGCGGCCGACACGATGGGATCGTCCATCGCCACTTCCGCACTCGGTGGCACCGTCACAATCAACCAGACCCCTAGGTTAAATGGTCTTACCTGCAGTCCCACCACAATCAGCCCTTCTTCAGGCACCTCCTGTTCGGTTTCGCTGACGGCGCCAGCTTTGAGCGGAGGCGCGGCGATCAACCTGAGTGCGTCTCCGGCCGACGCCAATCTTCCCTCTTCAGTGACGGTCGCACAGGGCCAGACTTCCGCAACATTTTCAGTCGCGGCAGGAACGGTGACTTCAGCGACCCCAGTCACCTTAACAGCCTCTTATTCGAGTGCTGACACAACGTTTGGGATCACGGTCGATCCACCTCCGCCTGCGCTCAGCAGCCTTTCGGTGAACTCCAGCATGATCGCGAGCGCCGGTACCGCCACCGGTACGGTCACGCTGACATCGGCCGCAGGCAGCGGCGGCATCGCGGTATCGCTCTCGAGTTCCAACAGCTCGGCTGCCAGCGTTCCGGCTTCGGTCACAGTGCCTCAAGGGCAAACCTCGGCGACCTTCACGGTCACGGCGGGAACAGTGAGTTCAGCGACATCGGTCACTTTGACGGCCTCGTATTCGAGTGTCAATAAGACCTTCGGTATGACGGTCAATCCTCCGCCACCAGCGCTGAGCAGCCTTTCGGTGAACTCCAGCACCATCGCGAGCGCCGGTACCGCCACGGGTACGGTCACGCTGACATCGGCAGCGGGTAGCGGCGGCGTCTCGGTCGCGCTTTCAAGTTCCAACAGCTCGGCTGCCAGCGTTCCGGCTTCGGTCACAGTGCCGCAAGGGCAAACCTCGGCGACCTTCACGGTCACGGCGGGAACAGTGAGTTCAGCGACATCGGTCACCTTGACGGCCTCGTATTCGAGTGTCAATAAGATCTTCGGTGTGACGGTCAATCCTCCGCCACCAGCGCTGAGCAGCCTTTCGGTGAACTCCAGCACCATCGCGAGCGCCGGTACCGCCACAGGTACGGTCACGCTGACATCGGCCGCGGGCAGCGGAGGCGTCTCGGTATCGCTCTCGAGTTCCAACAGCTCGGCTGCCAGCGTTCCGGGTTCGGTCACAGTGGCCCAGGGCCAAACCTCGGCGACCTTCACGGTCACGGCCGGGACGGTGAGCTCGGCCACTGCAGTGACTCTGACGGCCTCGTATTCGAGTGTCAATAAGACCTTCGGTGTGACGGTCAATCCTCCGCCACCAGCTCTGAGCAGTCTCTCGGTGAACTCCTCCACGATCGCGAGCGCCGGTACCGCCACGGGTACGGTCACGCTGACATCGGCTGCGGGCAGCGGCGGCGTCTCGGTCGCGCTTTCGAGTTCCAAGAGCTCGGCTGCCAGCGTTCCGGCTTCGGTCACAGTGGCCCAGGGCCAAACCTCGGCGACTTTCACGGTCACGGCGGGAACAGTGAGTTCAGCGACATCGGTCACCTTGACTGCCTCGTATTCGAGTGTCAATAAGACCTTCGGCGTGACGGTGAATCCGCCGCCACCTGCGCTCAGTAGCGTCTCGGTCAGCACCAACACAATCACGAGCGGTGGAACGGCCACCGGTACCATCACCCTCACATCGGCAGCAGGCAGCGGCGGCGTCTCGGTATCCCTATCGAGCTCCAACACCTCGGCGGCCAGCGTTCCGGCTTCGGTCACAGTGGCCCAGGGCCAGACCTCGGCGACCTTTACCGTCACGACTGGCACAGTTACTTCAGCGACCTCGGTCACCTTGACTGCATCCTACTCCAGCGTGAACAAGACGTTCGGCCTGACGGTCGATCCTGTTCCACCGGTCCTGAGCAGCCTCTCGGTCAATGCCACCACCCTAGCGAGTGGCGGGACCACGACAGGCACGGTCAACCTGACCGCCGCGGCTGGAAGCGGCGGCATAGCGGTATCGCTATCCAGCTCCAACACTTCAGCCGCCAGCGTGCCGGCCACGGTTACCGTTGCACAGGGACAAACTTCAGCGACATTCACGATCACGGCCGGCACGGTGAGTTCGGCGACTTCTGTGACGTTGACGGCCTCTTACTCCAGTGTCAAGGTGACATCTGGGATCACGGTCAACCCGCCGCCACCTGCGCTCAGCAGTCTGTCGGTCAACTCCAGCAAGATCGCGAGCAGCGGCACCGCCACGGGTACGGTCGCCCTGACATCGGCCGCAGGGAGCGGCGGCATCGCGGTCGCGCTTTCGAGCTCCAACAGCTCGGCTGCCAGCGTTCCAGCTTCGGTCACTGTGGCCCAGGGCCAGACCTCGGCAACGTTCACGGTCACGGCCGGCACAGTCAGTTCGGCAACTTCGGTCACTTTGACGGCCTCGTATTCGAGTGTCAACAAGACCTTCGGTGTGACGGTCAATCCTCCGCCACCAGCTCTGAGCAGCCTTTCGGTGAACTCCAGCACCATCGCGAGCGCCGGGACCGCCACGGGTACGGTCACGCTGACATCGGCTGCGGGCAGCGGCGGCGTCTCGGTCGCGCTTTCAAGCTCCAATACGTCGGCTGCCAGCGTTCCGGCTTCGATCACAGTGCCGCAAGGGCAAACCTCGGCGACCTTCACGGTCACGGCGGGAACAGTGAGTTCAGCGACATCGGTCACTTTGACGGCCTCGTATTCGAGTGTCAATAAGACCTTCGGTGTGACGGTCAATCCTCCGCCACCAGCGCTGAGCAGCCTCTCGGTGAACTCCAGCACCATCGCGAGCGCCGGTACCGCCACAGGTACGGTCACGCTGACATCGGCCGCGGGCAGCGGAGGCGTCTCGGTATCGCTCTCGAGTTCCAACGGCTCGGCTGCCAGCGTTCCGGGTTCGGTCACAGTGGCCCAGGGCCAAACCTCGGCGACCTTCACAGTCACTGCCGGGACGGTGAGTTCGGCCACCGCCGTGACTCTGACGGCTTCCTACTCGAGCGTCAGCAAGACCTATGGCATGACGGTCAATTCGCCGCCTCCGACGCTCAGCAGTTTCGCGGTCAACGCCAGTTCCATCGGCGGCGGGGGAACTGCGACTGGCACAGTCAGCCTAACCTCGGCCGCAGGCAAGGGAGGCGTCTCCGTATCGCTCGCCAGCTCCAACACCTCGGCCGCCACGGTTCCAGCCTCGGTCACGATTGCGAAAGGCCAGACTTCAGCGACATTCACCGTCACGGCAGGGACTGTAAGTTCGTCGACTTCGGTGACGTTGACCGCTTCTAATTCTGGCGTGAACAAGACATTCGGGGTGACAGTCAACCCGCAGACGGCGGCGCTGAGCAGCCTTTCGCTCGCCTCCTCCGTGCTTAAGAGTGCCAGTTCGACAAAAGGCACGGTAACTCTTACGGCTGCAGCAGGCAGCGGCGGTGTAACCCTAGCCCTGTCCAGCTCGAATGCCACAGCGCTTAGTGTTCCGGCCAACGTGGCTGTCCCGCAGGGATCCACTTCGGTGAATTTCTCGGTGATTTCTGGAACCGTCCCAACTGCAACCTCGGTTGCCTTGACAGCCTCCTACGCAGGCGCTAGCCGCGCCGTCAGTGTAACCGTCAATCCGCCTCCCTTCGCCCTCAGCAGTGTCTCGATCAGCCCCAGCCCGATCATGGGCGGCACCTCTGGCACAGGCCTAGTCGCCATGACCGCAGCCGCGCCGTCGATGACGATCGTAAGTCTGACCTCCTCCCAGCCCAGCATCCTGGGTGTTCCTGCAACCGTGACAGTCGGAAAGGGAGCCACTTCGGGGAGTTTCACCGTAAACGCTCCAACCAGGGTGAACGTCGCAACACAGGTTACCATCACGGCGACGTATAACGGTGTCCGTGTGACATTTGCAGCCACAGTAGAGCCTAAGAGTACGGTCGCCGCTACCCTTAAGAGCGTATCGGTCAATCCAACCGCAGTAGCCAGCGGCGGCTCTAGCACAGGAGCGGTCAACTTGACGGCGCCCGCCGGCAGTGGCGGGGTCACGGTATCGCTCTCCAGCTCGAACGTCCCTGCTGCGGGCGTTCCGGTCTCCGTCACGGTCCCCCAAGGCCTGACGTCAGCCAGCTTCACGGTAACGGCTGGATCCGTTAGCACGGCGACTTCGGTGACACTGACAGCTTCGTACTCCGGCTTTAGCACGACCACTGGACTCACCGTCGAACCTCCGCAAAGCCAAACACAGGGTTCGACCAGTGCCGCTCTCAGTAGCGTGTCCGTCAGCCCCAACTCAATCACCAGCGGCGCCTCCGGCACAGGGACAGTCAGCTTGACGGCGGCAGCGGGCAGCGGCGGCGTGTCCGTATCGCTTTCCAGCTCCGACAGTACAGTCCTCAGCGTCCCCACTACGGTCACGGTACCGCAAGGCTCCACCTCCGCAACCTTCGCCGTTACAGCGGGAACCGTCAGCACAACTACTTCCGTGACGCTGACAGCGTCTTATTTGATCGCCGGCACGACGTTCGAAGTGACTGTCGATCCTCCGGCCCAGCAGCCCATCACGAGTGGATTTGGCCTCAGCGATGTTTCGGTAAGTCCCGGGATGATTCTCAGTGGCCAATCCGGCATCGGAGAGGTGACGCTCACAGGCAAGGCCACGAGCCCTATTACCGTAGCCCTTTCCAGCTCCAACCCGGCGGTCCTGAGCGTTCCGGCGTCGGTTGTGGTCCCCAAGCGCTCCAGTTCAGCGACGTTCTCAGCAACAACCGGATCCATAAGCGCCGCGACCGCTGTCACGATAACGGCCTCCTATGGCGGCCTCAACAGCACATTCACAGTCATCATCAATCTGCCGGCACCCGCGTCTGCCTCCTTCCAGAGATTTGACACCACCACTCAGGGAAACTGGAAGGGTACTTACAATTACAACAATGTGACCATCGTAGGTGACGCGGCCTCCAACGCGTCATATACTACGCCGGTACCGTCGCAGGATATCTACAAACTCTGGAGCTCTACCACCACCGACGTTCGCGCTCCGGAGCGAGTGACATCGAATGCTCGAATCGCGGCAAGCTGGTTTTCAACAAGTCCCTTCTACGTGGACATCAACTTCACCGACCAGTCGGTGCATCAAGTCGCCATCTACACCCTGGATTGGTCTTCGGTGGGCGGCGGCGAGACCATTGAGGTTCTAGACGCAAACACGAACGCCGTTCTGGATACCCGCACGCTTTCTGCCTTCAATCTGGGTGTCTATGTCGTCTGGAACGTCACAGGTCACGTAAAATTGCAGTTGTCGCCCTCCGGCCGCGCCAACGCGGCTATCAGCGGCGTTTTCCTGAATTGACGGATCCGGCGCTCTGCCAAGGCTGAGCGTGGACTTATCAAACTTTGGGATTGATTTCCCATGTCTGGCACAGGATAAGCAGCTGCTTCAACCAAATTCCTTTATTTTTCAATCTGATGGCACTTTGGCTCTCGTTTTGCGATCAGTAGCGAGGACGCGTGTAGTTATTGTGCATCCTGATGTCTACACATGAGCCACGGCCGCAGGTCCCGTAGGCTTCTTACTTGACTCTAAATAGTGGCAACCCAAGACCAAGCGATCATGCCTAAGGGACAGCGAGGCGGAGCGAAGCGTAGCCGACCGGTCCGCGCCGAAGCTCACCCAGTTTGCCCTTACTGCGGAATCGGGGAGCCTTCAAAATTTGCTGCGCCCGTACCCACCGCCAAGCTAATCCATTCCCACGGGGAGCTAACCAATGCTTTGCGCGTGGCCGGCCGGGAAATGCTTCAGTTCCAAGATGAGAATTCTCACTGCTTGGTTCGAATACGAGAGGTGCTGAAGGCTGCTGAAAGCGTTCGTGAAGAGCTAAAGAACGCCTACCGGTTGCATAAGGGAATTGGATCCAGTAGGGCGCGCAAGCCACTGCAAACGGCAGACCCTGGCGAAGCGTCTGAAACAGCGAACCCCGAAGCCGGCAAGCAGGATCTCAGTCCGGCGCAAGCGGGCAATTCCCAGCCGAAGCACCGATTCACTCGTCCGAATTCGTATCGAGTTCTGAAATTCCCGATCCGCGTACGGCGGGGCAAATACGATTGAGCCCGTTTTCCGCGGTTTGCAGTCATCTGCCCGCTTCCTGAGTTTTCGATCACAGCCAGGTTGGCGCATCATGTAATGAGACGATGCGAATTATTGTTATTGGCGGCGGTATCGTTGGTCTGGCAACGGCGTTCCGTCTTGGGCAGTCACTCAAGAAGGCATCTGTGACCGTCCTCGAAAAGGAATCCGGAGTCGGTCAGCACCAGAGCGGGCACAACAGCGGCGTGCTGCACTGCGGACTCTACTACAAACCGGGCTCTCTGAAAGCTCGTCTGGCAGTGAGTGGAATACGCCAGATGATTGCGTTCTGCCAGGAGCACAGCATTCCGCACGAGATCTGCGGGAAGCTTGTCGTTGCCACAAACCCGGAGCAGGCATCGCGATTGCGCGGTTTATTCGAGCGCGGCCAACAGAACGGACTGCGGGGTCTGCAGATGCTAAGCCCCGACGAAATGTGCGAAATCGAGCCGTACGCCAGAGGTGTTGCGGCCATACGCGTACCCGAGGAAGGCATCGTCGACTACGGGGCGGTCTGCGAAGCTCTCGTGCGCTGCATCCAAGCACACGATGGTGAAGTCGTGACTCAGTCCTGTGTGGTTCGTCTCGAGAGTGCCGGTCCAAAGTGGGTAGCCCAAACGGCCACGGCGGCCTATGAGGCGGACTATATCGTGAATTGCGCTGGATTACATTGTGACCGGGTTTGTCGTCTTACGGGGGACAAGCCGAGTTCGAAGATCGTTCCGTTCCGCGGCGAGTATTACAAACTCCGCACGGAACGGGAGTTTCTGGTTCGCAACCTGATCTATCCGGTCCCGGATCCGCGCTTCCCTTTTCTCGGCGTGCACTTCACACGCTTGATTCGCGGAGGAATCGAAGCAGGTCCAAACGCCGTGCTGGCCCTGAAGCGGGAGGGTTACGCGAAGAGCGACTTTTCGGCTCGCGATGTCATCGACACGCTCACCTACCCTGGGTTCTGGCGTTTCTTTGGGAGGTATCCCCACATGTGTTGGAACGAATTGCGCCGGTCCTTCAGCAAGGAGCTCTTTTGTCAATCTCTGCAGGCGCTCGTCCCAGACGTCCGGCCCGACGACCTTGCGCCTGGTGGCGCCGGAGTTCGCGCTCAAGCAATCACGCCGGGAGGTGAAACTCTGCAGGATTTCAGCTTCGTCCGGGGCGAGCGCGCTCTCCACGTTCTAAACGCTCCCAGTCCCGGCGCCACCGCGTCGTTGGCAATCGGCCAGGAGATCGCAAACGAAGTTGCTAGTGCCCGCTAGGCTTGATCTCCGGCTCGTCGAACTGCAGCGCAACACAGTCCGGCTCAACCCGGATCACCTCTCCCAAAAGCGTCAGTTCAGCCTTACCAATCTTGCTGGGTGCGACCAGATCTACCGTCACCGCGACTCGGTCGCCGACCTCCAAGGCATGCTGAACTCGCAGCAACATTCCGGATCGACTTACCGAGATGGTTTGTCCCACTCCGGCAATCGCTGGCGACGGGCGATCACAGACGCGATACCTCACCTTTGCTACCAGCGAGAATCGGATTTCGCTACGCCTGTCCATGACCGTCGCAACTCCGTCTCTTAGCGTGGAGTTCCCGTAAGAACGATATCGTGAGACTCAATCTTAGGCAATCCTTTATAGGGAGTACGAACGAGTACGTTTGAGCTAAGGCGACTATCCAAACCTTTACAGACCTATCCGTTGAGATAGTCAACCGGACGCGGCAAGCCGAGTCAGAGGTATAAAAATCAATAACTTGAGTACAAGATGATGGGTGGACAATAAAGTGCAACTCCCGAAAAGCGTTCTGGGAGTAGATTCGGACCATGCGTGGGGCCCGTGCCAGCGAGTTGCCCCCACGGCCGCCCGCGCTCCCAGCAAGTTAACCGGTCAGTCGGTCAAAGTCAAGGCCCCAGGCCGACGGGGACAGTCCTCGCTAGAAGGGCCCGGCAAAACGAAAACGTTCGAGAGCCATGATATTCTAACTCTGGCGTGTTCAGCCGGCACTACAGAAAAGTCAAAGCTGTCTTTGGCCTCATTGACGCCGTCCTGGTTGCGGTAGCCTTCGTCGCGGCTTACCAGACCCGCATCCGCCTGAATTTCCACAAAGTCTTTTACTTCCTCTTTTACATTGAGTTTCCGATTGCAGCATTGCTCCTTGTCGTTTCTATTCTTTGTTGGCTCGCTATCGGCTACTGGCTCGACATCTATGAGAAGCTGGACTCCGCGCACGCTCGCGTTGTATTAAGAGACACCTTTGTTCAGTGTGCCTCGGGGGCAGTTTGCTTGGTACTCGCCGAATATCTCTTGCGCCTCGACCTCAGCCGGTTTTTTGTCCTCATCTTTGCCACCTACGCCTGGATACTCCTGTGCCTGTTCCGGATCAACGCTGCGCGCGTGATCGGTGCCGTACGAAAAGGATTCGGAACGGCACATTTTGTCATGGTCGTAGGTTCAGCCGAGAGCGCGCGCCGCCTCGGAGAAGCCCTGGAACGTTCCGCTGATTATGGCATTCGCCTGTTGGGATTTCTGGCGGAAGCGCCGGGTCAAGTCCAACTTTCCCGGATCTATGAGCAATATTCCCTGGCACAACTTCCGGAGCTGTTACGAAGGCATGTGATCGATGAAATCATTTTCGCAGTAGACAGTGGGAAGCTGGCCGAAATGGAGGAAGTCTTCCTTCGCTGTGACGAGGAAGGTGTGCGAACACGAGTCGTCGTGGACTTCTTTCCGCATGTGAATAGCCAGGTCTACTTGGACCGTCTGGGGACCATGCCCCTGCTGACCTTCTCGGCGGCTCCTCACGATGAAATCAGGCTCTTACTGAAGCGGGTCACAGATGTCGTTTTGGCTTCGGCTGCGCTGGTCCTGTTACTGCCTTTCATGGTCCTGATCGCCCTGATCATCCGGCTGACCTCTCCCGGCCCGGCAATCTTCCGGCAAGTGCGATGCGGCCTCAATGGCCGGCGATTTACGTTCTACAAGTTTCGATCCATGTGCGACAACGCCGAGGAACTGAAAGCGTCCTTGATGCATTTAAATCGCAAGTCCACGGCATTCAAGATCCCGAACGATCCGCGGCTCACTCCCGTCGGCCGGGTGCTGCGCAAGTTCTCTATCGATGAATGGCCGCAATTGTGGAATGTGGTCAAGGGCGAGATGTCTCTAGTGGGTCCCCGGCCGGCAGTTCCTGAGGAGGTTGACCAGTATCAGACCTGGCAGCGCCGGCGACTTCGTATGCGGCCTGGACTCACGTGCCTGTGGGCCTTGGCCGGGCGTGACCGGCTCGACTTCGACACCTGGATGAAAATGGATATGCAATACATCGATAACTGGTCGCTGGAGCTGGACTGGAAAATCCTGCTCCGCACCATTCCTCGGGTGCTCATCGGCTGGGGAGCCAATTGACGCGAGTTCCTTGCCGTTCTTGAAGTCGCTACTCTAGTCGAGCTTCAACTTTTTCATTTTGTACAACAGGGCCTTGTAGTCGATTCCCAACAGGGCGGCAGCGCGCTTACGGTTCCACTGCGTCGAGTAGAGCGCCTTCATGATGACCTCGCTCTCGGCAGCCCGGCGAGCTTCATCCACCTTCGCCAATTCAGATTCCTCCATATAGGTTGTGTCTGGAATAGACGGTAGGGGTGTCGACGATTTTGGGTTTGATGGGGGAGATGTGCGGTGCGAGGCCGTGCCGGAAAACGCCGGTCCCCCAACTGCAGCAGCCCAGGCCGCTTCGCTCACGACTTTTGCCGGTCCCCTCCGGTTCTCCTGGACCCTGCTACTGCTTCGATTGAGTTCCTCAACGATCAGGTCGCTGTTCCGCACGACTAAGTATCGCCGCATCACGTTCTCCAACTCGCGAATGTTACCCGGCCAATGATGACGATACAGAGCCGCTCTGAGCTCCGAGTTGATCTCCGGAACGGAAGTGTCCCCCGCGTGTTTCCTCAGGAAGAACGAAGCGAGAGGCACGATTTCATCCAAACGCTCCCGCAACGGCGGTATCACAAAATTGACAACATTCAGCCGATAATACAGATCTTCGCGGAACTGTCCTTCCTCGATCCTCGCTTCCAACTCCCTGTGGGTTGCAGCGATGACTCGTACGTCCACTCGCGTGGGTACCTTGGCTCCAATCCGATAGAACTCACGATCTTGAAGAACCTGGAGCAGTTTCGCTTGGAGCCGAGGGTCCATGTCCCCGATCTCGTCGAGGAGGATTGTTCCGCCATCGGCCAACTCAAACTTTCCGGCGTTACTCTTGAACGCGCCGGTAAACGCGCCCTTCTCATACCCAAACAATTCGCTTTCCACGAGTTCAGGCGGAAGGGCTGCGCAATTCAGCTTCAGAAACGTCTTCCCAGAGCGGAGCGAGTGGTCGTGAATGTAACGTGCCAGGACCTCTTTGCCAACACCAGTTTCGCCTTGCAGCAGGATCGGCACGTCGAATGTGGCGAGCCGCTTGAGCAGCGGTTCGATCTTGCGGCTCCAATTGCCGATTCTTAGACCTAACTCCGTCCTGCCGCCCGGTGCACCGGTCCCATTGGAGATGGGAATGACCGGCGTCGAAGGGAGGAGAAGATCCACGGCTTGACATAGTTCTTCATGGGAGACTGGCTTGGTCAAGAAACGGTTGGCTCCACTTTCCATCGCTGCGGCTACGTTCGAAGCTGAAGAGACTCCCGAAAGCATGATCACGGGGAGGCTGGAATTCTGACGCCGGATCTCCTTGAGGGTTGTAATCCCGTCCTTGAGCGGCATCACGACGTCCAAGATAACCAAGGAGGGCAACCGGGCCCCTTTCCCAAGCGCGCCGAGGACTTCCTCACCATTTTCCGCAAAGTCGACGACAAAGTCCGGTCTCGACAAGGCAAGTTGCAAGTAATCGCGGATCTCTGGTTCATCCTCGGCGATGAGAATGTGCACGGGTGTGGAGGGGAAGGTGGAGGTGTTCATGTCTTTGTATGCGATAAGTCATTGAAAGATTGCGTCATCGGCAACAGCAACGAAAACGTAGCTCCCTGGTTGTCAGAGCTTGCCCAAATCTGGCCGTGATGCGCTTCGACGATCATTCTGCAGATGGCCAAGCCAAGTCCGGAACCCGATCGGTCCAGGGGATCGCCATAGGAAGTATATTCATCAAAAATCCGCTCAAGGATGTCAGGGCTGATGCCCGGGCCGGTGTCGCTAATGTCGAGGCGATAGACCGCGCTAACCTTTGGAGCGCCAACGGCTCGTGACTGCTCAGCAGTAACTGAGCTTCCCCGGATCGTGATGGTTCCGCCCTTGGGAGTAAACTTACATCCGTTGTCGAGCAGATTTACAAGAACTTGTTCTATCTGGCTGGGATCCAACCAAAGCGGGGCACTTTGAGGTTCCAGTTCCACGTCGAGGGTAATCCGCTTCTTCTCCAAGAACGGCAACATTTCATGGACGGCTTGCTGTACACAGGCTTCCAGATCGGCGTTTTCGAACTTGGGTTGGGTGTTCGTTTGAGCGCCCCCGCCTAAACCCATCACGGCCTCTGCGATCCTGCGAAGACGGGTCACACTGCGGCGCATACGCCCCAGAATCTGAGCCTGCTCGTGATGAATCGATCCCACCTGGCCCGCTAACAGCAGGTCACAATACCCCTGAATGGCCATGAGCGGCACACGGATATCATGAATGGCACGTGTTAGAAAATTGCTGCGATCCTGGTCGTATTCATGGAGCTTCAGATTTGCTTCCAGAAGCCTCTGCAGGAGCAAGTCACGATCGAAGTTCAGACCCATGGACGAGTTCGCCACACTCTGAAGCTGCAGGCGCGCCAAGGCCGAGCCTAAAACGACCCGCAGAGAGAGGGAAGTTACTGGCTTGCCCACGAAACTAAGGTCCTGACAGGGCAGATTCTGTTGGGTATCCAACAAAGAACCTTTTTCAACAATTACGAGCTTGGCTGCAGGACTCGTTGCCGCCATCGCGGATGGTAACGCGGGGCACGACACATAGTCCCAAACGTAAATGTCGCAACCGTAGGGTACCTCGGACGGTCCCTGACACTGTGTAATTGAGTAACCAGCTGTGCAAAGGTGCTCAAGCTGAGACCCGCAAGCCACCGCCAGTTCTGGATCCGAGCTGATGACACACAGCATCATCGGCCGATCCGGAATCGCGCGGGACGCTGCGAGTCCGCTTAAATTGATCTCAGGCACCGGTCAGGTTCTCCTTGGCAATCCTGGATGTGCGGAACGAAAGCGTCGATCCCCACATGTACGCCTTATTTTGAAAACTTTTTCAGAGCTTCCAAAATAGAGCCATAAAGTGCTAGGGACAAGGGTTGTTTCTCCGTCCCCCAGGGTGGGCAGTTCCACCACCCCTGGGGAAGATCTACTACATTTTTTCCAGATGCCAGATAAGGGATCAGCCCGCCGCAAGACCAGGATTACGCGGTGCAGCTTGTGACTGAGGAAACAGGTGTGTGCCGGATTTGCCAATCTTCCGATAAAGCCGGCGTTTGTGCCACCGAACGGTTTCAGTACTGATAAACAAAGCTGAGGCGATTGCAGAATTCTTGTAGCCTTGGGAGGACAACTCAAAAATGCGCTGTTCCTGCGGCGTCAGAAGATTTTCATCCTTACTAGAAGCACTGCTCGCGCATTTCAACAGCTCTGAAAGGAGGAACGAAACGGCACCCCGAGGCGCCCACAACTCTCCGTCCAGGATGGCAAGAATGGCACGCCGAAGACATTTGGAGGAAAATCTCGGGGGCAGGACTCCGCGGCAGCCAAGACGGAGCATCTTTACTGATGCGTCCAAACCATCTGTTCCTAAAATCGCCAAGATATGAACACGCCCATGGTTACTGAGCCGGGAAAGGTCTTTTGTTGTCAGCTGCAGAATAAATTCTTGTCTCGCAATCAGAACGGACGCCTCGAGCTTGTGACAAACAGAGAATGCGCTTTCCCGGTCCTCTGGGCAACGAACTAAAGTAAATCTGAGGGCCTGGTTAGCAGAATCAGTGAGAAGTTTGCGGTGAGGCGAGATCTCGCCACAGAGCACGACCGACAACTTCGGTGGCTGCGGAGATAAGCCGTCTTTCAACAACATTGCCCCTTTAATGGTCAATCGCATGCAAGAAATCGCAGGCGAGGTCCGGGCTGTTTCCGAATTATGTTAGCAACCTTCTTCGGACCTTGCAAAGTATATAAGTACTGCTGGTACTGGGTTTCGACCCAGCAAAGTCGCTGTTAATACGGGGAGGATTGGCCACATGAGTAAGCTGGATTACTGTTCTGTGCTGCCTGGTATGCGAAAGCCGAAAGGACTGATCGTTGCTCAAATCGGTTCACGTTCACTTCCCGATTCGCCTTCTAGCACCAGAAATTGGATTGCTTGCGGATTTTTCGGATGAACGACGAAAGACGGCGATTACCACGATTTCGCATGCGGTGCCCTGTGTTTCTTTGGAAGTCTACAGACGGCACCTTTACTCGTACCGTCACCGAGAACTTGACCGCGAGCGGCTTCTTTTGCCTCTCCCCAGACAAGTATCTTCCAGGAGAGAAACTGGAAGCGATGCTGGAAGTCCCGGCCGCGAAGTGGAATAAGAGGCGGCATTCCACGGTGCTATTGCGATGCACCGTGGAGGTGGTCCGAATAGACGCCTCGCCCTCGCAGGGCTTCGCCTGTCGAATTCGGGACTTTCTGGTGACTAGCGCACCGGCGCCATCAACAATTGGAAACAAGTGCTAAGTCCTCCAACGGCTAAGTCCTCATTGTTAAGGTCCTCGGCCTGCTTTGGTCTATGCGTGTCTGTGCAATCAGGCGAAGCTATTCAGCCGGCTTGTTTGGCGGGTGGTTCTTCCGCCTCTTCGACCCATAATCACGTTGATTTCTAGGCCGCGGAGCTTGCCTACTCTAGCGCCCACCGATGGGTCAGAAGTTAATGGGCCCGGTGGAAATGATCCGTTAAGTCGGCGGTGGCAAGTAGAGAATCGGCCTGAGGGAGCAAACAGACAGAACGCTTTGAGAACGGCCGCCTCTTCGGCGTGGCCTGCCGCGCGGATCCGGATGAGCGACTCAATACCCGCCGGAATATGGAAGGTCTCAGGCGCTGGCCAAACCTCTAAGCAGGCTTTTGGCGGCCCTTGTAGTGCCTGCGAAAAGCCAGCGTGGCAAGGAAAATACCGAGTGGGATCAAAGTGTCTGGCTCTGGAACAACCACACCATCTAGGAGAGTATTGGTCAAAGTGATGTGATCGGCCAGGCCGCCGACGTCATAAGGACCGTACTTGACGTTTCCAGAAGCATCTTCATTCAGGAAAACGACATCCGAAGAAAGCCCTTTATGGCCGAGTCTATGGTTGTCGTACCTCTCGATGAAGGCGTTCAAATCCGTGCCGGAAAAAAGGCCCGCCGTATTAGCGTCCTTAGCTACGTCGGTGACGTAGGGACCCTTGGCGGAATTGTAGAACACCAATACGTCGCTCCAGTCCGAAGTTGGAGTCGAACTGTTGCAGACAACGCCAAAGTCGCAGAAAACCACGTCGCCTGCCTTCACGATTGTAAAGAGCGATTCGGAGGTCCCCGCCAAGAGTAGGGACTCTAATGCCGTTCCCGCACCGGGCTGATTGCCTCCCAGGACGTCGGTCCCGGGCCCAAAGGGCACACGTTTCGCCACGGCAACCACAGGCACAAAGCAAATCATCATCACTGCAATCGTGAATTTCGACACCCTTGATACCTCCTAACTAGGCACCGAGTATAGCACACGATGGTGGGGTATTCCAGACAATGTGGTTCGCTTTAGAGACGATAGTACCAGTCTGGGGCGAATAAAGTCATAGCCGAAAAACGGATGTGACCGCTTATTTCCCCAGAATTCGAGAGAACGTATCAGTGTCGTGTATCCGACATAACGGTTGCGGCCCTCCGGTTCCTGAGTTGCAGTTTCGCGGAAGTATTTCGATGGGCTGAGTTGTTTTACAGTCAAACATTTACCATCGTGAACGGAAAGTACCGCGCGTAATCACGGGCGCTGCTGAGCTGTATGCGGCTGCTGTTCCCGCCTGCTTGTAGACCTGTTACGTGAACGGAATTCTTGCAGGCTGCCCATGTTGCAAGCAGAATGCGTTGTCGGCGGCCTCCGGCGCTTTTCACACCTTCCGATCAAGAAATTGGTTAGCGGTGGACGAAGCCTAGTCGAGCAATCGAATCAGTACTTTGTTTACAACTTTCTTCTTATACTCAAGGCAGTCAGCACCATAGCGATGCCGACGGACAAGGTAATGCCACCAGACAACGGCAACGAAGCAAATTCGATATCTCCTCCATACACCACAAACACCATCAACCCCGCAAGGCCAACAGCTGTCAAAATGAGGCCGACCGTAGCGAGAGCGGTTTTCATGGTTTTGGCTGGGGGCGCGAAAGACCTCTCGATCAAAAGGCTGGTCGCGCCCGTCATAACGAGAATCCAGATGGACTCCACCACATCCAGAAGTGTAGTCCAAGAGATGACCGGAAAATGTCAGCAAAGTACGGGTTACGATGTTCGAGTACAGAAAAATATGTCCGGTGAATTAGACGTTGTTGCTCAGCGAAAGGGTAGGCTGCGAGAGTCCCGGACTGATGGGCGCCCGGCGGCCCGACAGAAAATGGGACGTCTGAAACAGCCTGTGAAGGCCGGGAGACTCCCTCAGGAACAGCGATACCGCGAGTGTGGGTTTGTCGATGGTTTCGACCCTCCTACAGATCGCCGTGTAGAACTCTACTCAGTTCGGAGCGCCAACGGGAGCCGTCTGGTGGTGACCGCGGGGACGGCCGAGCAAAAGGCCTGGGCGTTGAAACTGTCGGCGGATAGCAGCTACAGCATCTTCACGGAGGCGTTACTGAAATCGTTGCGCGACGGCGGCGCGGATCGAAAGAACCGCGGCTTTGTGACCATCGAACAGGCACTCGCCGACACTCAGGTCCAGTTGGGCGAGATTACACGGAAGCTTGGGCCGGGCCATGGAATGAAACCGCAGCTAACGCCGCTGAAGGCCAGCCTGAAGGGAACGTTCGTGTTTCTGAATCCGAAGGCGCAGAAGCCGTCGATTCCGCAGGGCGACGTCACGTTCATGGGATTGACGGTCGCGAAATCGGGGAGCGGGAACCCCGAGTCGGGACCTGAATTGGAATTAGCCTACTGGAAGGCCATAGAGTCATTACACGACCCCGGCCTCTATGCTCTCCACTGCAAGCAGTTTCCTAACGGGACCTTTTGTCCGATCGCTCGCAGGCTCATGGAACTGCCTGTGGCGCCGGCGGCTCCCCGAGGGCTGGTTGCTCTCGTTGACGGGCAAGGTCCTACGAAAGAGGAACTCGAGCGGGACAGCGTCGACCAACTACAGACTTTGATGGCCAACGGAAATCGTGATGCCATCACGCAGCTCGGCAGCGCCTACGAATCGGGCGCGCAGGGCGCGATCCAGGATTTACCGGCGTCGATTGCGTATTACACCAAAGCCGCCGACCAAGGCGACGGCGCGGCCGCGCATCGGCTGGGCGCGATTTACTACTTCGGACGCAAGGGAGTGCCGCCAAATCCGGAGGACGCCGTGAAGTGGTACCAGAAGGCTGTGAGTTTGGGTGATGCTGCCGCGATGTTCGATCTGGGTGTCTTGTACGCGAACGGTAAGGCTGGCTTGTCACGGGATGACATCAAAGCGGCGGACCTCTATCTCAAGGCGGCGAACGGCGGGGACGCGAACGGCATGGTCGCTCTGGGAGGCATGTATCTGCGCGGTGCGGGCGGCTTGCCACTGGACGAAAAGAAGGCGGCGGGTCTTTATCAGAGGGCATTTGCCATGGATAACGTTCCGGCGATGGTGGTGCTGGGCGCGATGTACGAACATGGCCAGGGCGGCTTGCCTATGGACGAACACCATGCCGTGGAGTTGTATCAGAAGGCGGCTGACCGCAAAGACCCCAAGGGACTCGCTTACCTGGGTTTGATGTACGAAAAAGGCAAGGGCGGCCTTGCTCCGGATGAGGGCAAGGCGGCGGATTTGTATCGTCAGTCGGCGGTCCTGGATGGTGAAGACGGAATCGCATTCCTCGCTAACATGTACGAGCCAGGCGGAGGCGGGCTGCCCACGGATCAGGGCGAAGCCGTGCGTCTTTACAGCCGCGCAGCACAGATGGGCAATTCCTATGCGGCGCAACAGCTGAAGCGTCTGCAAGCAGACAAGAACTGATTGGCGCGGGTATACTGGACGAGTTCGGAGGACCGATGCGTTCGCGATTCTTACTAATAGTGATTTTCTCGGCAACGACCGCCACGGCCCAGTGGCCGCAGGTGGCGTCGAAGAAATTGCCGCGCACGGCGGATGGCAAGGTCGACTTGAACGCGCCGGCGCCGCGGACCGCTTGGGGCACGCCCGATGTATCCGGTCTTTGGGAAATGTACAGCGAGACCGACCCGGGACCGCCGAAACTGCTCGTGAATCTGGCCTGGGGCTTAAAACCGGGCGATGTGCAAATGCTGCCGTGGGCCGACAAGCTCTACAAGCAGCGCCTGGCCTCGAATGGCAAAGATCATCCGGGCGCGCATTGCCTGCCGTCGGGCATGCCGGAGAAGGACACTGTCCCCGCACCGTATAAGATTGTGCAGACACCGGATCTGATCGTGTTCCTGTATGAATCCCGAACCATCTACCGGCAGATTTTCATGGACGGCCGCACGCTGCCCGAGGACCCGAACCCCACGTGGCAGGGGTATTCGGTGGGGCATTGGGACGGCGACACGCTGGTGATCGAGACCGCCGGCTTCAACGGAAAAGAATGGCTGGATATGGCCGGGCATCCGGAGACCGAGACGACGCATCTGATCGAGCGCTTCACGCGCCGCGACATCGGGCACATGGACGTTCAGTTCACGATCGACGATCCGAAAGCCTACGCGAAGCCTTGGACGGTTTCCGGCAAGATTCACCTGGTTCCGGATGGCGATTTGATCGAGTACATCTGCGAAGAGAACAACAAAGCACCGGGACACATGGTGGGGCGGTAACGCTGGGGCGCGGCACCGGCGGGCGAAATGCGTCACAATTGAGTTTTCGCGCCGGACTGGACCTAGTGAACACACGAGTCTCGCTGTTCGTCACCTGCATCGTAGATCAGCTTTTTCCGCAAGTGGGCATCGCCATGGCCGACGTGCTGGAGCGGCTCGGCTATGCAGTGGATTTTCCCGAGGCCCAGACCTGCTGCGGGCAGCCCGCGTTCAACAGCGGCTATCCGGAGGAGGCTCGCACCGTCGCGCGGCATTTTCTGGATGTGTTCCGCGACGCCGAATATATCGTGGTGCCGTCGGGTTCGTGCACATCGATGGTCAGCCATCATTTTGAGGACATCCTGCAGGGCGATGCCGGGAGGTTGGCGGAGGCTCGGCGGCTCGCGCCGCGCGTTTACGAGTTCTCTCGGTTTCTGCTGGAGGTCGCAGGTGTCGAGGACGTCGGTGCGCGGTTCGACGGAGTGGTCACGTACCACGATAGCTGCCATGCGCTGCGGGAACTGCACGTCAAAGAAGGGCCGAGGCGGCTGCTCTCGAAAGTCCAGGGGCTGACGCTGCGCGAAATGGACGCCGCCGAAGAGTGCTGCGGATTTGGTGGGACATTTTCGGTCAAGTTCGCCGAGGTCTCCGGCGCGATGGCTCGAACCAAGATCGACTCGATCAAGAAGACCGAGGCCAGCGCGGTGGTGTCGATTGACTCTAGTTGCCTGATGCAACTGCAAGGCGCGATCCAGCGCGCGGGGCTGCCGATCCGCACATTGCATCTGGCAGAGGTGCTGGCTTCCCGGTAAATCGAGATGACAGGCGCACCCGAACAGGAAATCCACCAGACGCTCGCCGATCCGCGGCTGCAGCTTGCCATCTATACCGCGACCCGCAGGTTGATTGATCATCGCGCGGGCGTGGTGAATCCGGGCGTTCTGCCGCACTACCAGGAGCTGCGGACCCAGGCGAACGCGATCAAGCGGCACACGATCGAGAATCTCGATCACTACCTGGAGCAGCTCGAATCCAACGTGGTCGCGCACGGCGGCAAGGTGGTGTTCTGCCGCAACGGCGGGGAAGTGACCGATTTCGTGCTGGGTCTGGCTAAGGAGCGCAAGGCGCGGATCATCGTGAAGTCGAAGTCGATGACCAGCGAAGAGATTCACTTCAACGAGCACCTGGAGCGGCACGAGCTGGAAGCGGTGGAGACGGATCTGGGCGAATATCTGCTGCAGCTAGCGCACCAGCGGCCGTATCACATCGTCGCTCCAGCGCTGCACATGACGCGTGACGACGTCGCGGACATTCTCACAGAGAAACTGGGCGTCGAAAAAGAAGTGGTCATCGAGAAGCAGACCAAGATCGCGCGCGGCGTCCTGCGCCGGAAATTTCTGGAAGCGGACATCGGCGTGAGCGGGGCGAATTTTCTGGTGGCCGATTCCGGCGCAATCGTGGTTGTCGAGAACGAGGGCAACGCGCGGCTGAGCACGTCGGCGCCGAAGATCCACATCGCCATCGCGGGCATCGAGAAGGTAATTCCGCGGGCGCAGGATCTGGCAGTGTTCCTGAACCTGCTCGGCCGCAGCGCAACCGGCCAGCCGTTGACGTCGTACACCTCGTTTCTTTCGGGGCCGCGGCGGCCGGGCGAAGTCGATGGTCCCGACGAGTTCTATCTGCTGCTGCTCGACAACGGCCGCACCAAGCTGCTGGCCGACGAAGACAAGCGGCAGTCGCTGTACTGCATCCGCTGCGGCGCGTGTTTAAATCACTGTCCGGTGTATCGCAAGATCGGCGGGCACAATTATCCGTGGGTTTATTCGGGTCCCATCGGCGCCATCATCACGCCGCAGTTTCAAGGCGTGAAGAAGGACACCTGGCTGCCGTTCGCGTCGAGTCTGTGCGGCGCGTGCGCGGAAGTTTGTCCAGTCAAGATCGAGATTCCGAAGCTGCTGATCAAGCTGCGCGAGGAGACTACCGAGGCGAGGAAGCGGGCAGGAAGTGGCAGGCTGGAGCGGCTGGGGTTCCGGCTATTTGCGTGGGTAATGGCGCATCCGAAGATTTATCGGGTGCTAGCGAGGCTCGGAGCGAAGGTAACGCCCGCGCCGCCGGCCATTGGTCCGTTGCGCCAATGGGCCAGCCAGCGCGAGCTACCGCGTCTGGCCAAGCAAGACTTCCGTCAGTTGTGGGCCGCGCGACTGGCTCACAAGGGAAAGGTCTCGCAGTGACCGCGCGCGAACAAATCCTGGGGGACATTCGCACGGCGTTAAAGAGGGCCGCGGGCCAGCCTCCTCGCTCGGAGACGGCCCCTCTCCCGGCCCCCACAATGCGGATCCCACGATCGGACCGCAGTCTCTATACCAATCTCTTCGTCCAGAGTTTTGAAAAACTATCGGGAAAACCTTTCGTAGTACGAAATGCTGCCGCCGTGTTACCCGCGCTCACGGAGTTGTTGGCTAATAAGAACGTGGTTGCGTCCAACGCGCCGTTTCTGCGGGCTTGCGGCGTAACGGGCCTCGCGCAGGTTCACTCGGGCTTCACGGATCGCGATGAGCTGCGCGCGGCCTGCGCGGGCGCCGACATTGGAATCACCAGTGTGGATTACGCTTTGGCGGCCACCGGTTCCTTCGTGATGATCGCCAGCCCGAACGAGGCGCGCCTGGTCTCACTGCTGCCGCCGGTGCACGTGGCGGTGATTCCGCAGTCGCGCATTATCGCGAATCTTGACGAATTGCTGTCGCTCGTGCCCAAGCCCGCGGACAACACCAGCTCCATGGTGCTGATCACCGGGCCGAGCCGCACGGCCGATATCGAGCAGATCCTGGTGCGCGGCGTGCACGGGCCGGGCGAAGTGTACGCGGTGATCGTCGAAGAGAGTTAGTCGAAGAAATTAGCCGCGGAGCGGGATGCGAATCAGCACGTAAGCGAGGCTTGCGAAGCCCAGAAGCGACAGCCAGCCACCCCACTGTGCCGCGAAGCCGAAGCTCACGATGGAGTGCAAACCGGTAAGAAAGACGACGGCGAGTAGGATTCCGACGATGGCTTCTCCGGCGATCAGGCCGGAAGCCAGCAGCGTGCCCTTTTCGTTGATGACGAGCTGCTCTTCGGCGCTGCGTTTCGCCGTCCTCCTGTCGACGATCCATTTGATAAGGCCGCCGATGAAAATCGCCGAGGTCGTGCTGAACGGCAGGTACATGCCGACCGCGATCAACATGGGCGAGCGCGCGCCACACAACAGCAGCGCGATTCCGAACGCCGCGCCGATGCCGAGCAGTCCCCAGGCCATCTGACCTCCCACGATTCCCTTGGCCAGCTGGGCCATCAACCCGGCTTGTGGAGCGGGCAGCTCGCGGCCGCCGATCCCGCCCGTGGCCAGATTAGCCTGATGCAGCGCGATGATGGGGCCCATGAGGAAGAAGGCCAGCAAGATGACCGAGATGATTTCGACGATCTCCATCTTCCAGGGCGTGCCGCCGAGCAGGTGGCCGGCTTTCAAATCTTGAATCAGCGATCCCGAGACCGAGCAGGCCACGCACACCACAGCGGCAACGCCGAGCACCGCCGCGACTCCGGAAAGACCGGTCACGCCGATGACCAGCATCACCAGCGCCGCGATGATCAGGGCAGCCAGAGTCAAACCGGAGAGCGGCTGGTTGGAGCTTCCGACCAATCCAACCAAATAGCCGCCGATGGCGGATAGCAGGAACCCTGTGATGGTCATGATCACGGCCGAAACGATGGCCGCGCCGATGCCGCGCGTGAAGTAGTAGTAGATGGCCGTGATCGGTACCAGCAGCACGAGCGTCGAGAGGACCACCCAGCGCGGCGGGATGTCGCGCTCGGTGCGGTCAATGGCTTTGCCCTCGTGCGCCGCCGCTGCGGACGCCGTGAAGATGCCGCGCAGCGAACTCCACAGAGATTCGCGCATTGAGTACATGGTGCTGACGGCGCCCACCAGCATGGTGCCGACCGCGATGGGGCGTACGACGTTGAACCAGACCGTATTGGCCATGATCGCCGGGTCGTCGGTTCCGATGCGGCGGGCGAGATCCGGATCGAAGAACAGCAGCAGAGGAATGAGAATCCACCAGGCGATGATGCCGCCGGAGACGTTGATGGAGGCCAGCTCGGGTCCAATGATGTAGCCGATGCCGATGAGGGCCGGCGAGAGGCTGGGCGTCGACCAGGGGATGCCGCCGAAGTGAGTCACGTTGCCGATGGGCGTTCTTTCCAGGTTGAAGTGCTGGATCACGGAACGCGGAAATTTGAGAAATCCTTCGGTGTACTCGCGGAAGATCTGCGCGCCTTTTTCGTCGGTGAGGATTTCGATCAACCCGCCGAAGCCGAGCGCGCCGAAGATGTAGCGCGGAGCTTTGGTGGCCGACGCTTCGCCGGACTTGACGATTTCGTAGCTGGCCACGCTTTCCGGCCACGGCAGCGGGGCGTCAACGCACAGCGGGCGGCGCAGAAGAATGATGAAGAACACGCCGATCAGACCGCCTACTAGCAGCACCAGAGTGGCTTCCCAATAGTGCGAGCGCAGATCGCTCCATAGGCGCTGGCCGTTGATCTCCACCATCATGAAAGCCGGGATGGTGAAGATGGCGCCTGCCACCAGTGCCTCGCCGACTGAGGCCGCAGTGCGCGCGATGTTCTGCTCCAGGATGCCGCCGCGAAAGGCGGGAATGCGGAACAGCGCCAGCGCAATCACGGCCGCGGGAATGGTGGCGGCCACAGTCTGGCCGGCTTTCATGCCGAGGTACGCGTTGGCTGAGCCGAAGACGAACGCCAGGAAGATGCCCAGAACCACCGCCTTGATGGTCATCTCCGGCGGGGCTTGATTTACGCTGTTTTGCACCTACGCATGTTAGCAAAGCCTCTTAGCTCAGGCTTTCGGCGCTGTAGCGGGCGATCAGGCCGGTTCGGACGGCGTGGCGATAGACTTTCGTGAACGTCCAGCCAGCGGCCAGGACGAAGAGCACGTCCAAACCCGCGCCCGCCGCGAGCAAAGCAGGAGAAAACGCCGCGCCTCTGACGATGGCGCGCATGCCTTCGAAGACGTAAGAAGGCGGCAGCACGTGGCCGACGTATTGCATCCAGCGCGGCAGCGTCGACAGCGGATAGAAGACGCCGGCGAACGGAGAGAGCAGCGCGGGGATGGGCCAGATCAGCCATTCAGAGGCGGGGCCGAGCCGCAGGACCATCGCGCAGGCGAAGACGCCGAGCGCGATGCCAAACAGGAACAGCACCAGCAGGAATGGGACGAGCAGAACGCCATATGAGAGCAGCGAGAGGCCGAAGATGACGCCTGCCAAAACAATCATGACCACCAGGCCGAATGCGCTGGTGGCGACGCTGGAGAGCACCAGGCCGGCGATGTACTCGGAAATGGTGAGGGGCGTGGCGAAGATGTTCAGGAAATTGCGCGACCAGACGTCTTCGAAGAACGCCGTGGTTACGCCCTGCATGACGCGGATGAAGAAGTCCCAAAGGAGCACCGCGCCCAGCAAGGCGGGAACGAAGTTGAAACCGGAGGAAACGAAGCTGTTGAGATAGCGCGTGATGAATCCCCACAGCACCATGTCCACCGTGACCCAGGCGAAGAGCGGCAACACGCGTACGGGGCTTCCGCGCAGCAGATAGAACTGCCGCAGGACGATGGCGCCGGTGCGATTCATCTGCATCAGGCCTGCTCCAGGGCGAGCGGCTCGCGCGCCACGGTGATGAACAGTTCCTCCAGCGATTCCTTGCCGTGTTCGGCGGGTAACGTTTTCGGGTCGCCTTCGAGCAGGATTTTTCCGTGCGAGAGGAAGAGCACGCGGTGGCAGACGTCCTGGACTTCATACATGTTGTGCGAGGTCCAGAGCACGCCGCCGGTTCCTTGCGCGGCATACTCGCGGATCTGGTCGCGGATTTCGCGCGCCACGGAGGGGTCGAGCGAGGCGGTGGGTTCGTCGAGCAGGAGGAGCTGAGGGTGGTTCAGCATGGCTTTGGCCAGACCCACGCGCGTCTGCTCGCCCGACGACAGCACGCCGCTCTTGACCTTGCGAAAGGCCTCCAGGTCGAATTGACGGATCAGCTCGTCGATGCGCGCCCCAAGATTCTTCACGCCGTAGATGAGGCCGAAGAAGTGGAGGTTTTCCGAGACCGTCAGGTTGCCGGGCAGGGGCGCATAGACGGCGGCGAAATTGGTGCGCTCGAGGGCCTCGGTTCGGTGCGTGGCAAGGTCCAGGTCTTCAATGCGGATGGTGCCGGCGGTGGGCTCCAGCACGCCCAGCAACATGTTGATGGTGGTGGTTTTGCCGGCGCCGTTGGGGCCCAGCAGGCCGACGATTTCGTTGCGGCCCACTTGGAAGGAGATGTTATCCACGGCGAGGGTTTCGCGGTACTCCTTGCGCAGGCCGACGACGGAAAGGACGGGAGAAGCCAAGTCTTCAGTCTGGCACAGGGCTAGGGGAAACGCGGATATCCAGTAGGAGTACCTAGGGTTTGCGCCCTACCACCGAATTTCGGGCGAAGTGCCGATAAAGCAATTAGGTCATGGTCCCTGAAACGAACCCGCCCCACGCCGGCGAGCGCAACGAGATTGCGCTGACGTCGTACCTGAACGCGATTCTGGCGGTCGCCAAATGCATGGGCGAAGTGTGCCCAAGGGAAGGGCTGATCTTCAGCGACCGGTTGAGGCGTCTGCCGCGGCGCCTGGCGTTCGATGCGACACCCCGGGCGATTGAAGAAAGCCGCGAGGCGCTGGAGGCGGACCTGGCGGAATACGCGCAGGCCGTCTGCGCCTGGATCGATGCGGGCTCTGGTTTGGCTCGGGAACTTCTTGGAAGTGTTGCGGCGCTGCCTCAAAGCTCGGAGGACAGACCGGCCCCGCGAGCGGCGTTGCTTCAGGACTTGGCCGAGCAGATGGAAGTATCGGCGGAAGTGGACGCCGAAGTGGACGTGCGCGCCGGGCTTCGGCGCTGGGCCGCCAGTTTGCGGGCCTATCAGCCGGGCAAGAGCGGCGAGCCGGTTCCTCTAGCTGACCTGGAGCGGCTTGCGGCGAAGCTGGCTGAGTGGTTGGAGCGCGCGGATCCGGAGATGAGCATTGACCCGTTGACGGGCTTGCTGAACCGGGAGGAAACCGAGCGGCAATTGCAGGTGTTTCTGGATTCGGGACGGGTGTTCTCCGTGCTGGCGTTCGGGTGGGACAGAGCGCAGCCGAACCCGGTGGTGAAGCAACTGGCTGACAACCTGGTGGGTCTGGTGCGGCCACGCGACATTGTCGGCCGCTGGGGTCCCAATCAGCTGGCTGTGATTTTTGAATGCTCGGCGAGCGAAGCGGATGCGCGGGCGGCCAAGATATCCGAGTGGCTGTCGGGCGGCTACTCGGTGGTAGTAGATGGCAGCGTCTTAAAGGCCAGGGTAGAGGTAACTGTCACGGTCGCCGAGCGGCGGCCCGAAGACACACTGGTGACCTTGGTTCAGCGGATCGGCAGCGCGGCTGCTATGCCGGACGGCGGAAATAGCCGCGAGCCAGTTCCGGCTTGATCTCCAAAGCCTGCACCCAGCAGGCGCGGGCTTCTTCGTTCTTACCGAGTGCGTCCAGTGCATGGCCCAGGTTCAGCCGTGCTTCGGCGAAATCGGGCTGGGCTTCGAGGGCGAAGCGGTAGAACTGGGCCGCGTCTTCCACGTTGTTCAGCTGCTGCGACAGCAGACCGGCATTGTAGAGAATCTCGGGCGTAACCACTCCGGCATCGATCAGGCGCCGGTGATAGCTGAGGGCTTTTTCACTGTCGTCGCGCTTGAGCGCGATCGCCGCCAGGCCTTTGAGCGCATCCACGGACTCGGGGTGCCGTGAGAACAGCTTTTGGAGAACGGCTTCGGCCTGGTCGTACTGGCCGGCCTTGGAGTGCGCCAGGCTGAGGTTGATGGAGGCTTCCGGCCAATCGGGCTGCTTAGCCAGGCAGGCTTCGAACGCCGCGATGCTGCCGGCGCTATCGCCGCGCTCCAGGCGCAGGTAGCCCAGGCGGAACCAGACGTTCTCCAGCGCCGGGTTCTTCTCCACCAGTTTTGCGTAAAGGGCTTCGGCTTCATCGGTACGCTCCTGCCGTTCGGCCATCCAGGCTGCCTGGAAACGCAGGTCCTCGCGGTCCGGGGCGATTTCGACGGCGCGCTCGAAAGCGGAGCGAGCTTGCGCCAGGTCGCCCAGTTCCTGGTAGGCGACGCCCAAGTTCACGTGCGCGTAGATCGCCTCTTCGCGGATCGAGCGGGCGCGCTGATAAGCCTGAATGGCTTCGGTAAGGTGGCCCATGCGCTGGTAAGCGACGCCGAGGTTGAACCAATGATCGTAGACGCCCGGCGCCAGATCAGTGAGGCGGGCGGCGTGTTTGGCGGCCGTCTCGAAATCCTGGCGGGAAAACGCAGCGGCTGTAAGACCTTCCAAGGCAGCTACGGCATCCGGGCGAATGGCCAACAGGCGCTCGGAATAGCCGCGGACCAGGTCGTAGTCTTTACGCTGCAGTGACAAGCTGATCATGTTGACCAGCGAGTCTTCCGCTTGCGGGTTGCGGTCGAGAATGCGCTGATAGATGACCGCGGCCTCGTCAAACTCCCAGCCCATCTGCAGAGCGACGGCCTTGCCAAAGAGCGCGGGTTCGGAGTCCGGCGTGCGTGCCAGAGCGGCATCGAACGCTTCGCGAGCTTCCTGGTGTTTGTTCAAATGCAGCAGGCCGGCGCCGATCGCCAAGTGCGTCTCCACCGGCTTGGAGCCCAGGGCGAGCGCCTGCCGGAAGCACTCCACGGCTTCGGCGTCGCGCCCGAGATTCTGCAGGCACAGACCCAGCGTGAAGCGGGCCTCGGCATCATTGGGACGCAGCGAGGTGAGGCGCGTATAGCTGGCGGCGGCTTCGTCGTAGCGCTGAAGCTCCAACTGGAGCTGTCCGCGCGCCGCGGCGATCTCCGCCAAGCCGCTCTCGTTCGCCCCCTTCTCGGCCCCTTCCAGAGCCTTCAAAGCGGCGTCTTTGTCGCCTTGAATGTGGAGCGAGACGGCGTTGGCCAGATGACGCAGGGAAGCATCCGCCTGCACCGAGCCGGTTCCATTGCTGATCAGCTCGGTTTCGGCCGCCGGACTTGGGGCCGAACCTAGATCTGTCTTAAGCAGTTGTTGCATTCAATCCACCTCATATCCTTCGGCCTCTCTTACGAGCTTTCTGGACCGAATGGAACGTTTACCCTCCCCGCCTTACGCGGCTAGGGCCCTTAAGTCGTTTGATCGGCTTTCTAAGGCATTCTCTTTATAGGCGGGGCCGCTTGTTTTAGGAAGCAAAGGAGAGAAGTGACCGGAAACCGCTCGATAAAGCCCGAGCCAGGCGCTGCCGGGATGACAGGACAGAAATCTCACGCGGTTGGGCGGCTGGCGGCGCAACGAGACCACTGGACAGACCTTCGCCGAAGGATGCCGGGCAAAGCGCGGGGGAGTAGGCCTGAGGTGCCGTCCAGGGCAATGCGTTCACGACCGGCGGATGGATCTCCCAGTCCAGACAGGTCTGGCGGGGAGGAGCGCTCACGAGCTGCTTCGCGGCGTTCACCAACGTCCCGGAGACTCGCAGCCCGGCGGCAGAATCGATTCGCGGCAGACGGGATGAGCCCGGCAGCACGGGCAGGCTCGCCGGTTGGATTCGGCCGGCGCCCATCGGAATTTGCTCGATCCCTGCGCTGGCCGGAGGAAGCGACTCGACATGAAGCGGGTCTGCGTCCGTGACTCCCGGCAGAGCGAAGCTCACTCGCGGGCGGTCCGGGCAGGGCAGAGCAACGCGTCTCCCGGAGGTGGCCTGTGAGAAAAGCGGAACCGAAACGGCCTGACCTTGCATCAGGTTCCAGGGCGCAACCCTGGGCTGCTCGAAGCGGGACAGCGTCGTAACGGAAGCGGACAAAGGCACCGCTCGGGGCGCCGTCAGTAGCGACAGAGGACTGGGGCGAGCGGCTTCCAGGCGCGACAGCCGGCGGCTTTCCGGCTGGCCCTTCCATTCCGTTTTCACGAGCGCTTCGTCCCACCAAAGCGGACGGATGTTGGCCGAAGAGCGCAAGGCAAAGGGCGTCGAGGCGCTAACGGTCCGCGGCCAATGTGGATTCACCGAAGTGGAAACTGGAATCGGTGCAGGAATCGCCAATTCCGCAGGCAGCGGGAACCGGAGCGTAGCTGTGAGCTCGATCGTGAGCCAGTCAGCCGGCGCCGCCAGAGTGTTGCTCGGTGGCGTGGCGGCTACGGGCGCAGACGAGCGAAGCGCCGCGCCCGATGCGAGCGGTGCGGCGATATCCGCTGCTTCTGTCCGGTTTATGAACGGCAGCGATGCGATCTCGTGCGTCGCGGCCGAAAAGACGGGCGTCAGGTGTCTTGGCTCCACCGTGCCGCCCGGCAATGCAGGAGCGACGTGAATTTCCTGGCCGAGACCTGAAATCGTCAGGCTTGGCGCAGCGATCCCCAAAGAAAACTGGAACGCAAGTCTGCCCGCTGTGGACAGCTTTGCGGGCGGAACGGAGCCAGACGCCCGGCTGGGCAGTTTGGCTCGTTCCGCAGCCTTCGGCAAGGATGGACGGAAGTCCGGCGCGGGCGGGCGAAATGGCAACTCGCGCGTGGATGGCTTGGGACTTGGCAGCGCTTCGGCCGACAACGGCAGAGTCGGGGGAAGGCAGGCAGGCTGTACTGCTTCCGGCGGCACGCGGACCGGCAGAGATCGGGTAATCGGTGGTACTGACTGGAAAGTGGGCGGCTGGTTCGTTGCCGTCGAACTCGGAAACGTGGCCAGGCCGGCTAACTGCCGAATATTCGAGAACGCGCCCGCGACATCGGGGAGACGAGGAACGCCGACTGCGAGCCGCCACGCGGTAGACTCAAACGCCGTTCGCGGTGTCTCTGCTATAGGAGGCGACAGCCGGAAGGGCAGCAAGGTCACGGGCGAGGCGAGCGAACACTGTCTTTCGTCTACTTCGAGCGGGCTTGGCGCGCAAAGCTCCACCGACTCGGGTAGAAGTGGCAGGACAACTTCGGCGTTCGGGGATCCGGACCTTGAGGCGGCCGGCTGTAGTTCGCGAGTTGCTCCCGCTCGTCCGAGCAGACCCTGAACCGCAGCATGGCTGCCCGAACGGCTCGGTGCGCGCGCACCGGAAGATCGGGGACGCAGTGCGCCTACCGGTACCACTGGCGGTGGAACGCTACTAGCTTGCTTTTGTTCCGGCCAGATGGCTCGCGCGGGGGCCGGTGGAGGTGGTGTCAAGCCGTCGGCGCGCGTCGCCGCTTCGGGCTGAGCGTCCAAGCGGACGAGCGCTGGTGGACTGGGCTGAGCCACGAGGTGTGGTTTAGATTCAGGATCGGGAACGGACTCCTGGGGGGCGTGTCCTTCGAGCATGGGCAATGAAAGCAGCCCGGGTTCCTCCAGAACGACGATCCGCGTGACAGGCGCCGGCACGATGCTGGGCTCTTCCGCTTGGCGCTCAGTAGGCGCGCTCCACCGGGGGCCGTCGTCCGGTACATCTACTGGCGCTACATCCAACTCCAGTGGCGCGAGGGACGCCGCCGGCGGCTCAGGTTCAGCCTCAACGGGTTTGCTCGTGCTCGCCGGTTCGACGGCGAGCGGCTCCGGCCCGGGACTTGAGGGAAGTTCCACCTGCCCGGAGAACGGCTCAGTGATGGTGCGCGAGATCAGGGCCACAGGCCGGTTCCGCGGGTCCGGTACCGACTGCCTCAGGAAAGGTCCCTCGGGCGGGTCCTGGTCCGCATCGGGAGCGATCCGAGGAGGCTCTGGTTGGGCAACTGGTTTCGCGACTACGGCAACGTCGGCTGGCGCTTCGATCGGCGCCAGGTCAAGCGGTTCCGCCGGTGACGGCGTGGCGGGCGCGACGGGCTCAACGGGCTCGCCTTCCTCGCTAAATGAAGAAAGCAGCCTCTTGATGGCGTCTTTCGACTGCGTGTTGAGATACAGCTCGCGGTGCTCTTTTGAGCAAAAAGGCTGCCCGCTCAATAACTTGAAGACGCTAACCCGTTTATGGCAATACTGACAATGCATTCTGGCGAGCCTACTGCCCCCTTAATATAACGGCAGTTTCGGGCCCGATCCTTAGAGGAGATACCTTAGCGGAAGTCAGAAGGCAGAAAGCGGAAAGCCGATGGCGGGCGGCCGTGCCTTGCGCTTCTACACATGGCGCTCTAGAGCAGCGGGCCGGAAGCGTTAGCGCCGAGCGCCAGGCCTTAACACAAGAATAGCCACTGCTCTCTGATGCATCGACAATCCTCCCTGAGAACGCGCGTGGAATATTTGGCGCGCGGATTTGAACTTGCACTCGATTCTAGCGGCGCGCATGGCTTGCAGGTTCTTGCTGGCCGCTTGGATAAAATTAATGCGTTATGTCACGTTCGGCGGACGTGGTGATCATCGGCGCGGGAATCGTCGGTTCCAGCATCGCCTTTCACCTCACGCAGGCGGGCTGCCGGGACGTGCTCATCCTCGAACGTGAGACACGGCAGGGCCTTGGGTCCACCGGCAAGAGCATGGGCGGCGTGCGGGCGCAGTTTTCCACCGACGTGAACATTCGGATGTCACTGTACTCGATTCCGTTTTTCGCGCGCTTCGAGGAGGCGACGGGACAGCCTTCCGGCTACAAGCCGCATGGCTATCTGTTTGTCGCGACGAACGAGTTTCACATGCAGTATCTGCGCGCCAACCAGGAGCGCCAAAAGCTGCGCGGCCTGAAGAACGCGCAAATGCTGAAGCCCGAGGACATTCGTCAGGTTCTGCCGCAAATGCGATCGGACGATGTCCTAGGGGGGAGTTTCTGTCCGACCGATGGTTTCGTCGATCCCAACAGCGTCATGACCGGCTTCACGACGCGAGCGATGGAACGCGGCGCGACACTGCGGCGCGGCTGTGAAGTAACCGGCATCGACGTCGCGAACGGCGAGGTCGCCGGCGTGAGAACGAGTGCCGAAACCATCTCCACGCGCACCGTGGTGAACGCGGCCGGGCCGTGGGCGGCATCCGTCGCAAGAATGGCAGGCGTGGCTCTGCCCATCGAGCCGCTGCGCCGCATGCTGGTCCCCACGGAACCGTTTCCGGGATTGCCCGAGCGCTTGCCGATGATCATCGACATGACCAACGGCTGGCACTTCCGCCAGGAGGGACTGGGGCTGTTGATGGCCTGGGCGCATCCGGACCAGGCGCCGGGCTTCCGCACGGACTTCGATCCCGCCTTCATCGAGCAGATCCTGACTCACGCCTCCAACCGCGTGCCATGTTTCGCCGATCTGGCCGTCAATCCGCGCCGGTGTTGGGCGGGCATGTATGCCATGTCGCTCGATCATCACGCCATTCTCGGTCCGGCTCCCGGCGTCAAAGGCTTCTATCTTGCCAATGGTTTTAGCGGCCACGGCGTGATGCATTCACCTGCCACTGGGCACATTCTTGCGGACCTGATCCTGGAAGGCGACACCGGGCTGATTGACTATAGGGACCTTAGTTTACAACGGTTTGCGGAGGGCCGGGCGATCGAAGAGACGGCTCTGCTGTGATTTTGAGAACTTTTTTTGGAACAAATCGACCTTTCGTTCGTCTTAAACAAACAATAGGAGGGCGGATGAAGTTTCTTCTATTCGTTGTGCTGGCAGGTGCGATGCTGGCTTCAGTTTGCGTCTTTGGCGCGCCGCGCGATACGGACTGGGAGTCCGAGTGCCGGGTCGAAGCCCGTCGAGCGGCGTTGAAGGCTAGCGAGAGTGCTCGCGACGGACAGAGGGAGGCGGCACGGGCACGTCGTGAAGCCCTGCGGGCAGCGCGCGGGATCCGCGAAGAGGCTTCCCGCGAACGGCTCGAATTGCAGCGCGAGCAGACGCGTGCGCGCCGCGAAATCATCGACGAAGTTCAGCGCGAACTGCACCGCGCCTGGGTGGACTAGTTTCCTCTTTCGTACAGCACCTTTCCGCCGACGATGGTGTAGTCTGCCTTCGCCGAGGGAATCTGGTCTTCGGGAATCGTGAGGATGTCCCTGGAGAGGACCGTGACATCCGCCAGTTTTCCGAGGCGCAGTGAACCTTTTTCCTTTTCCTCGAAGGCCGCGTAAGCGTTGTTGTAGGTATACGAGCGCAGCGCTTCCATGCGGGTCATGCGCTGATCCGGGAAGAAGACCGTACCATCCTTCAGCTTGCGGCTCACCGAAGCGTAGAAGCCGGCGATGGGGTCCACATCTTCCACCGGTGTGTCGGTTCCGTTGGTCACCACAGCGCCGGAACGCATGAGCTTCTGCCAGACATAGGCGCCGGCCTTGGCGCGCTCGTAGCCGAGGCGCGCGATCACAAACGGACCGTCGGAGGTGCAGTGCACGCCCTGCATGGAGGCGATCACGCCCAGTTGGCCGAAGCGGGGGATGTCGGCGGGATCGAGATGCTGCGCGTGCTCGATGCGCCAGCGGAGATTCTTTTGGTCGGGATGCTCCTTGAAGATCGATTCGTAGAGATTCAGCACTTCACGATTCGCGCGGTCGCCGATGGCGTGCACGCAGAGCTGATAGCCGTTGCGGATGGCGAGTTCGGCCGTCGCGCGGATGTCGGACACCGGTTCTGTGTTGATGCCGGTGCGGTTGGGCGCGCCGGGAGGCAGGTCCGAGTAAGGAGCGAGCAGCCAGGCGCCGTGGGAGCCGAGCGCGCCGTCGGCGAAGCGCTTGATCGCTCGCACGGTGAGATGGTTGTCGCCCACGCCGATCATCCGGTACTTGGCCAGATTTGGCGACAGTTCGTTGTTGGGTGCGCGAAGCATCACCCATAGGCGCAAGCCGAGCTTGCCGCGTTCGGCCATTGAGCGGAACAGGTCGACGGTGGCGAGCGGCGAGCCGGCGTCTTCGAACGTGGTGATGCCCTTCGAGAGGCATTCGCGCTCGGCAAGTTCGATCTCGCGACGCGATTCTTCGGCGATTTCCGCCGCGCTGCGCTTCGCGCGATATGCATCCAAAGCCCGCTCCACCAGTTCTTGCGCGCGCTCCTTCAGCAATCCGGTTGGCTGGCCGCGAGCATCGCGCAAGATCTGGCCGCCGGGCGGGTCGGGCGTTTGCGGGCCGATGCCCGCCAGACGCAGTGCTTCCGCATTGGCGAATCCGGCGTGGCCGCTGGCGTGCGTCAGCCAGACCGGGTTGCGCGGTGAGACGCGGCTCAGGGATTCGTGTACGGGAAACCCTTCGACGCTCGGCGAAGGCGGCCGATCCCACTTGGCTTGATGAAATCCATCGCCGAGAATCCATGTTCCGGGCTTGGCCTCATGCGCGGCAGCGGCCACCTGGGCGACGATCGCGTCCCAGTTGCGAGCGCCGCGCAGGTTCAACTCCATCTTTGATTCGCCGAGCGCCGTGAAATGCCCATGCCCTTCGATGAACCCCGGAATCGCGAGCCGGCCGTGCAGATCGATGACGCGCGTCCGAGGGCCGATCCAGCTTGCCATCGTTTGGTTGGACCCGATGGCGACGATCCGGCCGTTTTGCGCCGCCAGCGCTTGAGCCTCCGGCTGTCCCGCTTCGAGCGTCACCAGCTTGCCGTTTCGCAACACCAGGTCGGCCTGCTGCGCCGGCGCGAGTGCGGCAAACATCAGGAGCACGCTGAGGTTCCACTTTTTACGAAATATCATTACAATCAATGGGGGCCTCACTCAGAGACTCGCACCATTATGGCGCGCCTTCCAAGCCGAAGCGAGATGCACTTAGCCGGGCGCTCCGTCCTGATCCGGTGGATTTTCGAGCCGCCTCGGCGCTGCCCTCACTGCCGGTCGCGCGAGATCCGGTTTTCGCATCGCCGCACGTTTTGGGATTCTGCGCTGGGCTATGTCTTGCTCGTGCCGTTCCGCTGTCTGGATTGCCGGGCGCGCTTCTTTCGCCCTTCACTTCCGCGTCCGGAACAACCGGAACCAGCGGCTGGGTCGCACCTGGTTATGGAGGCGAGGAGTGAGATGCTCGGACCCGCGGCGCAAGAGATTGCATACCTGCCGGTGCTGCCGCCCTCCGTACTGATCCTGGACAGCGATCCCGCCGTTCGGAAGCTGCTTCGCCGGCTTCTGGAACGCAGCGGCTATTTCGTCACCGAACTGGCGGGTGTCGAGGACCTGGAGTTGCGCCCTCGCAGGTTCAACCTGTTGATTGCGGACCTCGGCCCGCTACGGCAGGCGGACTTGGAAATCGTCAAGCAGCTCGCCGCCATGCACCCGGGCATGAAAGTCATCCAGCTCTCCTCGCAGCCTCTGGCTGGCGCGGCGCCCGACGGCTCGCTGGTCTTGTCAAAGCCGTTCCACGGCGACGCGCTGTTGGAGGTGGTGCGGCAGGCGCTCGGCGTTTCAGAGGCGAACAGCCCATGGGCCGAAGCTGGCCCGCACGTCAAGGCTGAGGGTGCTTGATCCGGTTGGATCGCGCGATGCGGCAGTTCAGGCACAGGTCGATGGTCACCGTGCCGTCTGGATTCTCCGTTCCCCGTGCGTTCATCGCTTCTGCTTCCGCTTTCGGCACCGCTTGCATGGCGAGGCGCGACGCGGGAGGCAGCTTCTGGCCGCAGCCGTCGCAATACCGTCCGTCGTCTTTGAGCACTGCTTACTAAAATAGAACTTGATCTCACCAGCCCGCCAGGTTGCGTTCGACATCCTTCGCAAAGTCAGCCAAGGCGGCTATGCGTCCGACCTTCTGCTGCAGCGCTCGGCCGCTCTGGACTCGCGCGATGCCGGCCTGGCGTCGGAGATCGTCTTCGGATGCCTGCGCTTTCAGGCCCAACTAGACTGCCTGATCCGTCTGCTGACCATGCGCCCGCTGGACCCCGAAGTGCGCATCGCGCTGCGCATGGGCATCTACCAGCGACGGTATCTTGACCGCATTCCCGCGCACGCCGCCGTGAGCGAGAGCGTCGAGCTGGTGAAGCGCGTGGGGAAACGTTCCGCGGCCGGGTTGGTAAACGCTGTGCTGCGCAAAGTGGATCGCACGCCGATTGATTGGGACCGTGTTACCGGACTCTCGCTGCCTGCATGGCTGCTGGACCGCTGGGACCGGCGGTTTGGCGCCGAGACCGTGAACCGCATCGCCGGCGCCTTCCTGCAACCGCCCGAGACGTACGTTGCCAGCACCGGCCGCGTGCAGGACATCGGCGCGCAGTCCATCGTGCCGTCGCTGGATTTGCATCCGGGCCAGACCTTTCTGGACCTGTGCGCCGCGCCCGGCAACAAGACGGCCCAGGCTTTGCAGTATGGCGTGCGAGCTATCGCCTGCGATGTTCACTTGAGCCGGATTAGGCAAATGCGCGGGCTCGCGTGCGATCTGGTGGTGCTGGACGGCACGCGCGAGCTGCCCTTTCGCGCGAAGTTCGACCGCGTGCTGGTGGACGCGCCCTGCTCGGGCACCGGGACGTTGGGGCGCAATCCGGAAATCAAATGGCGGCTGAAACCTTCGGACCTGGTCGAGCTGCATTCGAAGCAAGTGGCGCTGCTGCGGAACGCGCTGCACTGTCTGTGCCCCGGCGGGCGGCTGGTTTACTCCACCTGTTCGCTGGAGCCGGAAGAGAATCAGCAGGTGATTGAAGAGGTCGGCGGCCAGTGGGAAACGACGGAGCGGCTGCCAGGCCTGAACGAAGGCGACGGATTCTTCATCGCGGTGCTGGCTCAACCCCTATTTTGAATAGACTGCGTAGGTGCCAGATCCCCCGTCCCCGGCGACGAGACGGACGGTGCTGGAAGACAGACAATTGAGGTCCCCAGTGGACCTTTCGAACTGAAAGTTCACTTGCAGCGCGTTCACCAGGAGGCCGGGAGAGCCTCCGGCATAGAGGACCGGCAGCGCTTCATCCCCGCAGTTCCCGAATCTGGGGAGCAGGATGCTCACATTGGCGACCGGTCGCGGCGCTGGATTGCCGGCGACACTTCCGTCCGGCATCGTTCTGTCCAAAACGCCAGCTCCGCCGCCATAGAGCGTCAGGATGTCTCCGATCGCCGCCGGGTGGTCCGGACTATTCACCGTGCCGTCCGAATTGACTACCACAAAAATGTTGGGCTGAGTTGGTACAACGAAGAGCTTCAATGTTTGCGACCATCCACCGGGCGTGCTGACCTGCATCGTCGTGGTGGACCGGCCTCCGATTTCGTAAGGAACCAGGACGTTGATCTGGTTCGCAGAGACCCACAGCAGCGGCATCGGTTGACCGTCGAAGAAAACCAGGACATTCGCCACGTCGTTGGATAGCCGGCCAGAGGAATTGAGGACTGCTCCCACCCCGGGTACTGGCCCTAGGCCCGTGCCATAAACGCTCAATAGTTCTCCAGGCGCCACCGTGCCCACAACGTTCGCGGTCACGGCGGAATCGGCGACGCCCAATATGGAGATGCCTCCAATCGCACCCGGGGGTACGCGTAGCAGCGATTCGGTGCCGTAGAACGCCGCACTCGAGTCGGGTATGGTGAAAGATCCGTCCGGGTTGGATAGAATTCCTCCGGGGGCGGCGCCGGGGATGTGTTCGGACGTCAGCAGCCGCGATCCGTCCGCTGCCAGTTCAACAATCAGCCCCGATCCCAACTGCAACCCTCCCGCGATGGTTGGGAAATCCGGCGATTGCGTGTTGCCAGAGATCCACGCGTTGCCCTGCGCGTCGGTCTGCACGCCGGCTAGCGAGTCGTCTTTGGAGCCGGTGAGGTATGTCGAAAACACCCACGCTGTTCCAGTTGCGTTGATGCGTGTGACGAATCCATTCACTGGGTTAAGGTAGGATTTCCGCGGCGGGAGTTTCGGTTGTAGAGCCCCCGGCGTGGCGGGAAAGTTCAGATCGTAAGTCGTGCCTGCGACTACCGCGCCTCCATCCGGCTCCAGAGCGAGCCCGGTAACGCTCTCGGTCTGGTCAGCAAAATAGGGATCCGGAGCACCACCCAAAAACGTCGACCAAATCTGTGTCCTCAAGTCGGCTGAAAAGCGGGTGATGAAGATGTTGCCCTGTGCTCCGTGGCAGTCGCACATGGGCTGAGGGGCTCCCGGCGTAATCGGATAGTCCAACGTGTTCGTCGTTCCCGCTACTGTGATCGTGTCCTGCGCATCGAGGGTGATCGCGACCGGTTCGGTCCGAGCAAAGGCGCAGAAGGACGACGGGCACTTCGGGTTTGTACCGGCGACGATAGTGGAGGCCAGCCGGACGCCTCCATCAGAGAAGGTACTGATGAACCCGAAGTCATAGAGGGAGACATCCGATGGGGGAATGGAAATCGACGGGAATGTTTGAAAGGCGCTTGGGCTCACCGGGAAATCCGACTGGCTCGTCGTGCCCGTTATTGCGACAGTTCCCGATGCGCCCACGGTCAACGCCGCGACTCTTGTCACGCCGTTCGGGTCCGAGCCGCCCAGTGGAATCGACAGCACCACATGGCCGAAAGAGTCGATTCTGGCGAGCGTGTGGAAGCCGGCCAGCCAGAGATCTCCGTTGGGAGCCGCCGCGACGGCCACAGGATGGAACGGAACAGTAGCGGAGAGCGTTCCGGCCGGATTCAGACTGGCATCAAATCGCAGGACCGAAACGTTGTAGGTGTCACCCACGGGATTCGACATGACTACCGATGTCGTCCCGTCCGGCGTCACGGTAGCGCAACATTGCCCGGCAGTTTTTGGCGTCTGAAAATACGTGATCCGCGCACTCGATCCGGCGGCAGCGGCAGTTGCCAGGGAAAAAGCGGCGCCGACGAGCACGATCTTCCACATACGGAAACGCTGATGCAGTCTAAATGCCAATCAGGGCCGGTGATAAGCGGCTAAAGTTGCGCGGCCTTGTTCGAGCTTCAGCGTGTCGTTGCGCGACAGCGGTCGTGTCCGGGGACCACTCAATCGCCGAATCGCTGAGCGGAGCGAGCCTTCGCTTTGGCGGCTTCTTCCTCGCGGTTCTTGGGCGCGGCATCGGTTTCTAAAGAACGCAGAAACCGGCCCGAAAGCGCGGCGATGTCATCCACGGCGGCCAGAAACGCGCGCTCGTTCGCCTTCGACGGCTTATTGAAGCCGCTGATCTTGCGCACAAACTGGAGCGATGCCGCGCGGATCTCTTCGTCGGTGACGGGCGGGTCGAAATTGAAAAGGTTCTTGATATTCCTGCACATTGTGGGCGCCTTGGCCTATAATTAGCACGAAACGGGGAGAGTCCAGTCGATGCAGAAGAAATCGAAGCTGACCTATGTCCTTTGGACGGTTCAAGTGCTGCTTGCGCTTCTCTTTTTGATGGCCGGCGGAATCAAGCTCGTAATGCCGATCGAGCCGCTGGTTCAGCAGACGTCTTTGCCGGGGACGTTCCTGCGCTTCATCGCCGTGTGCGAGGTGCTGGGCGCCTTTGGGCTGATCCTGCCGGGGCTACTGCGCATTTGGACCTTTTTGACGCCGCTGGCGGCAACGGGCCTCATCGGGATCATGATTGGCGCGGTGATCGTGACCGCGAAGACGATGGGCGCCGGTCCGGCTGCACTCCCGCTGATCACGGGACTGCTGGCCGCGTTCGTCGCTTACAGCCGCTGGCGTGTGTTGCCCCTGGCGGCGCGCACCGAGGCTGCGGGCACGGCGTACCGGTCCGTCTCGACGGGTTCCTAATCCCCCGCGGCCTTTAGGAACGTCCCCTGCTCCAATTCGTCGAACGCCTGGCGGAGCTGCTGCTGCGTGTTCATCACGATGGGCCCATACCAGGCTACCGGCTCCTGGAGCGGCTTGCCGGAAACGAGCAGAAACCGGATGCCGTCTTCGCCCGCCTGCACCGTGACTTCGTCGCCATTATCGAACAGCACCAGCGAGCGGTTGTCGGCGTCTATCGGCGGATTCGTATCGGCCCATCCCACGCTCTCGGTCGGCACGGCCAGCGGCCCGGAGGCATTGCAGAACTTGCCGTCGCCTGCGAAGACATAGGCAAACGCGTGACGATACGTCTCCACCGGCAGGCTCTTGCGTTTACCTGGCGGCACGGACACATCCAGATAGATCGGGTCGGCCGCGACGCCATCCACGGGACCGTGTTTGCCCCAGAAGCTGCCGCAGACAATGCGCACCGAGGTTCCGTCGTCGTCGGTGACTAAGGGAATCTCGGGGGCCTTCACTTCCTGATAGCGTGGCGCGGTCATCTTCAGCGACGAGGGCAGATTCGCCCACAGCTGGAAGCCGTGCATGCGGCCGGTGGCGTCACCCTTGGGCATTTCCTGATGGATGATGCCGCGTCCGGCGGTCATCCATTGCACGTCGCCGGCGGCGATCGAGCCGTGATTGCCCATGCTGTCGCCGTGATCGACGGTTCCGGCCAGAACGTAAGTCACAGTCTCGATGCCGCGATGCGGGTGCCAGGGGAAGCCCGACAGATAGTCCGCCGGGACGTCGTTGCGGAAATCGTCGAGCAGGAGGAATGGATCGAAATCGGTCGTGTTGCCGAAGCCGAAGGCGCGCCGCAGATGGACTCCGGCGCCTTCCAGTGTCGGCTTGGATTTCACCAGCCGCTTTACGGGTCGAATGGACAAAGGGCCTCCTACTTTTGCGCGGGCGCGCCGGCGCCGCAGAACCGGTCGAAAGCTTCGGTCAGCAGTTGGGAGATTTGAAATGGATCGCGCCCTTCGATGTCGCTGCGATGCAGCATGTAGACCGGCTTGCCGTCCTGAAAGAGCGCTATGGAGGGCGAAGACGGCGGATAGTCGGAGAGAATCCGGCGCAGGTGCGCGACAGCGGCTTCATCGCCACCGGCAAAGACCGTGGCGGCCTTGGCGGGACGCACGCGATGTTGCAGCGCCATTCCGACGGCCGGACGAGCCCGGCCAGCGGCGCAACCGCAGACCGAATTCACCACCATCAGGACGGTGCCGTTGTCCGGGGCGATCAGGCGGTCAACGTCTTCCGGTGTCCGCGCTTCTTCCACGCCATGACGGGTCAGATCCGCGCGCATGGGAGCAATGAGATGTTCAGGGTAGGCCACGACTCGATTCTAGCAATGCTGTCAATCGCCGGGCCGGTTCATCAGGAATGTGGTCGTGGAATCGAAGAAGGAATCGAAGATCTGCCGGACCTCGGGTGGGAACTGTGATTCATCTAGTGCCCGCTGCATCAACTGGAACCAGCGGTCGCGCGCGACGCGTCCGATCGCGAATGGCATGTGACGCCCGCGCAGCCGGGGATGCCCGCGCTGTTCGATGTAGACCGGCGGACCGCCGAAGCGGTAGATCAGGAAATCGCGCAGCCGCTCTTGGGCGCCGGCCAGATCCTGCGCGGGATACATCGGGCCCAGAATGTCGTCGCCGGGGACTTGTTTGTAGAAAGCGGCCACCAGGCGCTCGAAACCTTCCTGGCCGATAGCCGAATAGACTAGATGCTCTTCCACTGAAGTCGATCGTAGCATCCGGCGGCGCGATTATATGCCTTGCATGCACCGCGTGCCGACCGTCTTCCGCGATACGGTAGACTAAGGCGAAGCAAAAACCTGGAGGTTCCTTGACCATGTCGATCCGTGCGAACGTGGCACGCGCTACACTGCTGTGTGCCGGTCTTGTTGGGGCGCTGCAAATCGGAGCGCAAGCGCCGAGCGGTCCCAGCCTGCCGCCTATCCCTGGAGGACCCGGCGGCGGACTTTCGCCCTTCGCGTCGCTGCCGTCCATGCCGGCTAAGGCCAGCCCGCTCGACAAGCTGACGCCGGTCACCGACAGCATGCTCGACAATCCTCCGGTAAGCGACTGGCTGATCTGGCGGCGCACTTATGACGACGTCGGCTTCAGCCCGCTCAAACAGATCGACAAGAACAACGCCGGCCGCCTCCGCGTCGCCTGGAGCTGGGCGTTGCCTGCCGGGCCGAACGAAGCGACGCCTCTGGTGCACGACGGCGTGATGTTCGCCTTCGGCTTCGGCGACCGCATCGAAGCGCTGGACGCGGCTACAGGCGACCTGCTCTGGTATTACGCCCGCGAGCTTCCCAAGGACGCGCGCCCGGCGGTGAAACGCAACATGGCGCTCTACGGCGACAAGCTTTTCTTCGCCACCTCCGACAGCCACATGGTGGCATTGGACATCAAGACCGGCCGCGCCGTTTGGGATCACGAGATCGCGGATTACAAGTCGGCTTTCCGGCTCAGCGGCGGTCCGCTAGCGGCCAAGGGCAAAGTGATGCAGGGAGTCGCGGGGCAGGGAGCCGGCGGCAATTACATCGTTGGTCTCGACGCCAACACCGGCGAAGAGGCTTGGCGCTTTTACACCATAGCGCGGCCGGGCGAGCCTGGAGGCAATAGCTGGAACGGGCTGCCGCTCGAAAAACGCAACGGCGGTTCGGTCTGGACCGCGGGCAGTTACGATCCCGCGCTCAACATCGCTTACTTCGGCGTCGGCCAGACCTACGACACCGGGCCCCTGGTGCATCCTTCGAGCGAACCCGGCGTCACGCGCGACGCGCTGTACACGGATTCCACGCTGGCGATCAATCCGGATACCGGGAAGCTGCTGTGGTATTACCAGCACGTGCCCAACGATCAATGGGATCTCGACTGGGCCTTCGAGCGGCAGTTGATTCCGCTGCGAGTGGGCGGCGAGACGCGCAAGCTGGCTATCACTTCCGGAAAGATGGCGATCTACGACGCACTGGATGCCACCACGGGCAAATATGAATTCTCCATCGACCTCGGTCTGCAGAACGTCGTGACCGCGATCGATCCCAAGACCGGCGCCAAGACAATCAATCCGAAGACGCTGCCCGGCGACGGTGAAACGAAACTGGTTTGTCCGCACGCCGGTGGCGCGAAGAACTGGACTCCGGCGTCCTACGATGCGGCGACGCAAATGCTGTACGTGCCGCTGGTGGAGTCGTGCATGGACCTGATTCCCACCAAACCCGGCGAGCGCTACAGCCTTTCTTCGGGCGTCCGCTGGGCCATGCGTCCGCGACTGGACTCCGACGGCAAATACGGGCGCGTGATGGCCATCAATCTCGCAACGAAGAAAGTCGTCTGGACCGAGCGCGAACGTGCGCCCATCACCACCGGCACCCTGGCCACAGCGGGCGGCGTAGTGTTCGAAGGCTCTCAGGACCGCTGGTTCCGCGCGCGCGACGCTGCGACAGGCAAAGTGCTCTGGCAGGAGCGCCTGAACGATGTGCCCAACGCCGCGCCTATCAGCTACACGGTCAACGGCAAGCAATATGTCGCCATGACGGTGGGCAACGGTGGTGCGATCCCGGCAACATGGGCGCAGCTCATTCCCGACATTCAGAATCCGCCGGGCGGCGGCGGTGGCGCGGTATGGGTTTTCGAGCTGCCATGAGCCGCCTGGCTTGGTTCGCTGTCTTATCGCTGCCGGGCGCCTTGTTGGCAATTGACTGTGGCTCGGCCGATCTGATTGTTACTAACGGCCACATCATCACGATGGATGACACGCGCCGCGTCGTGTCCGCCGCGGCCGTCCGCGACGGAAAATTCGTGGCCGTGGGCGACGCAAGGCAGATTGCCGCATGCGCAGGCAAGGACACGCGCAGGGTTGATCTCGGCGGCCGCACCGTTCTTCCCGGCTTCATCGATGTGCATACCCACGCGCATGAGTGGTCCAACGGAATCGTTCGTGGCGACGTGGATGCTTCGGCGGCCAAAGTGCACAGCATTGCCGAGATCGTCGCGGCCGTCGCGCAGCAGGCGAAAGCGCGTAAACCTGGCCAATGGGTGCTGGGCTTCGGATGGGACGATGAGAAGCTGGCCGAGCATCGCTACATCACTCGCCAGGATCTCGACAAAGTCGCGCCCAACGTTCCCGTCTTGCTCACTCATGTCACCGGCCATCTGGACGCCGCCAATTCAGTGGCGCTCAAGCTGGCAGGCATTACGCGCGATACACCGAATCCTCCCGGCGGCGAGATCGAGCATGATGCCAACGGCGAGCCCACTGGCGTTGTGAAGGACACCGCGATGCGCGTGGTAGAGTCCCACGAGCCTGCCGATCCGCCGGATTTGAGCGCTCGCGCCGCGCGCTACGCCTCCGAGCAGGCGGCAGCCGTTGGGCTGACCACGATCCATGACATCTGGGGCGGTTCCGTTCCCTTCGCCGAGACCATGCGCGGCTACCAGGAGGCATATCGCAAGGGCTGGCTGAAGATTCGGGTGCAGATGGCGCCCGGCGTGGCCAACGTCGCAGATGCCGAGCGGCTGGCGGAATCCGGGCTCTACACCGGATTCGGCGACGATCATTTGAAGCTCGGCGCGGTGAAGATGTTCGCCGACGGCGGCATGGGCGCGCGCACCATCGCGATTTATCCACCCGGCCTCATGGAAAACGGCCACGAAAATCTGGGCCTACTGCTGTGGAGGCCCGCGGACATGCAGAAGGCGCAACTAATTCTCGCCCGCGCAGGCTGGCAGCTTTCCACGCACGCGATCGGCGACCGCGCCATGGACGAAGTCCTCGATTCCTACGCCTACGTCACCCAACAGCTCGGCTTGACGGAGCCGCGCTTCCGCATCATCCATGGCGGGCTTTCCACTCCGGCAATCTTGAAGCGCCTGCGCGAACAGCACGTTCTGGTCGATTCCAATCCCGGCTTCGTCTATTGGATCAGCAAGTTTTTCGATAAGTACGGCCCTGAGCGCATCCGCTGGGCCTATCCCGGAAGATCGTACTTCGATAACGGCATCGTCGCCGCCGCTACCACCGATGTCTTCGTGACGCCCATCAGTCCTTGGCCCGGCCTGTACGCGGCCGTGGAGCGGCGCGCCATCGGAACCGGAAAGCTCTATGCGCCCGAGGAACGCCTTCCGGTTCTGAAGGCTCTGGAAATGTTTACCCGCAATCCCGCCTACATCGGATTCGAAGAGAAGAAAAAAGGCTCCATCGAAGCCGGCAAGCTGGCCGACTTCATCGTGATCGACCGCGACGTGCTCTCCGTTCCTTCCAACGAGCTCAAAGACGTCAAGGTGCTCAGCACCTGGGTGGGCGGCGAGCAAGTCTTCGAAGCCCGCTAGTGCAGTGCGTCAGAAATAGTAATGATTATAATATTCGTTCGTTGGGGCTCCAACGACGATGGGGTAAGCAGGCGCGGACTTAGCGCTGTGCTAATTCGCCGAAGGTTCCTCAACGCGATCGACGACGAGGACTTGCACTGGGCCTTTTGTGACTCAGATCGATCTTTGGCGCAACCCGCATTACTTCGTCTCCCATTATGAGAGACGACCAGATATCATAAACGTTACTATTTCTGACGCACTACAATAGCTGCCGATGGAACTTACCGCTTTCATCGAGTTCCCCGGGACAGTTATACGTTCTGGTCCAGGATGCGAGCGACCGAAAAATCGTTCCCAGAACCGACGGTGTAGATCATTTGCCTGATATTTACATTGCCGTTCGTAACGGTCGAATCTGGCTGTGGAGTATCATCCGCCGGCTCCTGGTCCCGCCTATCTAACTTGCTACCTGAGTTGGGATACCTCGGATCGCCACGATCACTGCCTGCCCGGTGGTGGGCCGCCAGGCGCTCCCGGGCGTCCACCGCGCGCCGGGCCGAGCGGTTCGATGAGATAGTCTCGCCATTCCTGAACCTTGCCGCCCTCCACGCGAACGAGCGCGGCAATCGGGGTCGTGATCTCGTTGCCGTTAATCGACAGCGTGAGGTTCCGCTTGAGGAGGACCACCGTCGTCCCCGAGCTCCCTCCGATGGCCGTTGCCTGCGTGACCTCGATGCTTTTGGCGCCGCGAAGGCGTGCCACGTGCTTGCGGAGCGCAGCGCGACCCATCCGCACCGGCTCCGTCGGAGTGCCCTGGAAGACGATGTTGTCGCCAACGATCGTCGCGGAGGCGATCTTGTCCGGATCGCCCGTCTGCCACGCGGCAAACCATTGCCGGACCAGCTCGATCGCCGCGCGTTCCTGCGGAGTGTTGGCCACCGTCTGTGCGCGCACGTAACCGGCCAGCGCGAGCACGAGTGCCACACCGCAGACCGCCACCCATCCCTTTCTTGCGTGACTCGTCATGACATCAGGCTCCTCATCTAACGTTACACCATCTTCAACTCGAACCCCTTCGACTCCCCGCCGCCGACCGTGGCCGTTGCGCCGAAAGATGATGCGAGAAAGAACAGTCGTTTCGTGAAGCTTCACCGTTTGCACGAGGCGAGCGAGTCGGATCACTGGTGGACGTATGGGACAAGCGACAGCGAAGCCAAAGCGAGCGTCGCAAGCCTCGTCGACATTTATCGCAGGCGAGGAGCTCTGTTCTTTGCGAAATTCGAGCCGTTTCTGCAAGTGTTCGAACAAATAACCCGAACTGAAATGGATGCCGGCGATCTCTCAAACATGCCGCCCGGAAACTTCACACAAGTATTGGCCATCCTAACCATGGCACGCATCATGAACGACCTTCGCCACCATCAAAAATGTCGTGGCTTTGCGGAAGTCGGTCTACGGCATCTTGGTGGCGCTTCCGGGCTAAGGGCAGCTTGGAGCGCTTCCGAGATTCAAGCTGAAGGTCACAGTTGAATGTCAGGCCTGCCGAGGGCACGACTTGCTTAATCGTTATTCTGTTTGACGCACTACACTAGCTACTGGTTCAGCAGCGGAATGTCTTTGGCCGGTTTCGGCTCGGGAAACGTCTTGATGTAGGCGTAGATGTCCGCCAGATCCTGATCGGACAGGACCTTGGCGCGAAACGGCGGCATGCTGCCGGACCGCGGATTGCGCACGTAAGCGATGAAGGCGGCTTGCGGCAGCTTGATTTGCGACAAACGCGCGCCGGCCAGTCCGCCTTGCCCCTCGTGCCCGTGACACTGATAGCAGCCTTTCTGCTCGAACAGTTGCTTGCCGTGCGCAGTATCGCCGGCCTGCGCCAGTGCGAAGCCGGCCGGCAATAGCAGGAGAACCAGGATCCGTTTCATCGCGGTTGCGTCACCACATCCACCAGCGCCGGTTCGCCTTTTCTCACGCGTTCGAGGGCGCGCTTGAACGCCCCACCCAGCTCCTGCGGATTGCTGATGGGGCCTTCGGCATACAGGCCATAGCCTTTCGCGATGGATGCATAGTCGATATTCGGCCCGTTCAGCGCCGTCCCGATGTCCGAGATTCCCGGATCACGATCGTACTTCGCAGCAAGCATCGTCAGATACATGCGTTCTTCGTGATAAGCGCGGTTATTGTGGATCACCATCAGCAGCGGAATCTTGTGATGCGCCGCGGTCCACAAAACTCCGGGCGCGTAATTGAAGTCGCCATCGCACTGGATGCTGATGCTCAGGCGCCCGTACTTGCGGTTGGCCAACGCCGCGCCCACCGACGCCGGCGATTGATAGCCGATGCCAGCGCCGCCCTGTGCGCCGATGTACTGGTAGTGCTTGCTGAAGTCCCAGAGCCGCGTGGGCCAGGAGCTGACAAAGCGGTCGTTGGCAACCAGCGACCAGTCGTCATTCTTGATCTGCGCCCAGAGCTCGGCGGAAAGCCGGGCCGTGCTGATCGGGCTGGCGTCCCAGGCGAGCGTGGCCAATTCGCGATCATGCTCGCGGGCACGCCGGTTCTCATCGGCGAGCATCCGCCCGCGCACATCGAATCCGTGGTGCTGGCCGATCGTCCTGGTCCTCTTGATCGCTTCAATCAGTTCGGGCAGCGTCGCTTCCGGATCGCCAGTGATGGATAAGTCCGCTTCGAGATACCTGCCGAAGTCCTGATAATTCGATTTATGATTCAACTCGACCGCGGAGATGTCGATAATCTTCGCGCCCGGTTTGGTGGTGGGCTGCTCCTCCATGCCGAACTTGTTCAGGCCGGTCATGCGGTGTGTGAGGCCCCAGAAATCCTGCACTTCCAGTCCGAGAATCACATCGTAGGCCGAAAGGTTCGGCGTCGCGATGGACGGCCCGGGATGCCCATACAAAGGATGCAAGGAGGGGAAGTTCATGCGCATGCGCTGATCGAACACGCGCGCCTGGAGCAACTCGGCCAGCTCCACCAGAAGTTCGACGCCGCGTGGCGTGCGGGCGACGCGTCCGGCCACGATCACCGGATTGTCGGCGGCGATCAGCATCCTGGCGGCTTGCGCGACCGCGTCGGAATCGCCCTGCGGCGGCGCATTCAGCGTCAGCTTCGGAATGCGCAGGTTCTTGTCGGTAACCGGTTCTTCCTGGAGCGTGCCGTCCGCGACGATGACCACGGGTTCAGTAGGCGGCGTCATCGCGATCTTATAGGCCCGCACGGCGGACTCGGCGAAGTGGCTCAGCGATACCGGCGCGTCGTCCCACTTGGTGTAATCGCGCACCATCGCGGCGGCGTCCTGAACGCTGTGCACCCATTCGGCGTTGCCGCGGCGATAATTCACGTCGAGGATGTTGCCGAGCACGATGTACACGGGCGCGCGGTCGCAATAAGCGTTGTAGATCGCCATGGAGGCGTGTTGCAGCCCCACCGTGCCGTGCGCCATGATCATCATCGGCTTGCCTTCGATCTTGGCGTAGCCGTGCGCCATCGCGACGGACGATTCCTCATGGCAGCACGTGAGCCATTCCGGACTCTTATTCCCGCCGTAATTGATAGACGATTCCTGCAGGCCGCGGAAGCTGGAGCCGGGGTTGGCCGCGATGTATTCGATGCCCAGCGTCTTGAAGACGTCCACCATGAAATCGGAGCCGGGCTTCGCGTTGCTGGTTACGTCGACGGCGGCATGTGCTTCCGGCTTCAGCGCCGCGTTTTGTGCCAGTAGGACCGGCGGTGTGCTCGCCGCGAGCCCCGCGACGCCGGCCGCAGCCGCCGCGCCGGTAAGGAAACTCCGGCGATCCACTGGGTTCTTTGATTTTTCCGTTTCTTTTTCCATAGCGCGCGCTCCTGGGCGACTTGTGGGTGATGCTATCGCGCGCGTGGTGTGGGTGTCAATGGTCGAAGGATGCAGTGCGAAGAAGTGTGGTATAACAGTGATACCAGATGCGTTTTTGCTTTGACCCGCGTAAAAGCAAGCGCCTGCGGGCAAATCCCAGGCGCGGCATCGGGCTCGAGGAAGTGCAGGAACTATTCACGCGACCCTATTGGCTCGACCGGCGGTCCGATGTACCGGAGCAGTATGTGGCCGTTGGCTGGGTCGGTGACCGCCTGTACAGCGTGATCTTCGAAGCAAGGGAGGACGAAGATGGAGAGGTGCTTCATTTAGTGACGCTTTGGAAATCGACGAAAGAGGAGATTCGGTTGTATGAAGAAAACTCGTAAGACCGCCAAACCGGTTTCCGCCGAGGCGATCGCGCGGTTAGCGGATCAGGGCAAGGATGTTGCCAAATTCTTCACAGGCCGTGGCCGGATGGTTCAGCCGATTCAGCGCGTCAATGTGGATCTCACGGCCAACATGTTGGAGGAGTTGGATAAGGCAGCTCTGGATCTCAACGTGAGCCGGCAGGCTGTCATCAAGACGTTAGTGCGGCAGGCACTCGATCAGCACTACCTGGCTCAGCGGGCGCGGCGATCCTGAGCTGGGTCCCGCTTCGATAGAATCGAACTCACATGGACTGGCTCGGCGACGTTCGCTTCGGCTTCCGCACGTTGGCGAAAAATCCCGGGTTTACGACCATGGCCGTTGCGATGCTGGCGCTCGGCATCGGCATCAACGCCGCGGTCTTCACGGTGACCAACGCAACGCTCTTCAAAGGCTTCCCGCTCGTCGCCAGTAACAACCGCATCCTGTACATTACCACGGGCATAAATTGCTGCGTCTCCTATCCCGACTTCAAGGACTGGCGGTCGCAAGCGACGTCGTTCGACGACATGGCCATTGTGCATGGAGTTCAGAAGGCTTACCGCGACAACGCCGGCTTTCCCGAAACCTCCTACACCACCGAAGTGAGCGCCAACACGTTTCAGCTGGCCGGCGTGAAGCCCATCCTTGGCCGCGATTTCTTGCCTTCGGACGAAACTCCCGGCGCCCCGCAAGTCGCGATCCTGCGCTACGGCTTCTGGGAGCGCCGTTATGGAAAAGACCCGGGCGTGATCGGCCGCAAAGTGCAGATCAATGGCACGCCGGCGACGCTGATCGGCGTCATGCCCCAGGGCTTCTCGTTCCCCCAGAACGAAGACATGTGGGTGCCGCTGGTTCCCATCGGCGATGTTCTGAAGCGGGACAACCGCGACACCTGGTTCGTCTTCGGCCATCTCAAGGACGGCGTCACGCGCCACAGCGCTACAGCCGAGATGGAGACCATTGGCAGCCGGCTCGCTGGCGCTTATCCGGCGACCAATCAGGGCCGGAATTTGCTCCCACACGTCTACGATTTCGACGACTTCTTCATCGGGTCCAAAGCGACACTGATCTACGAAGCCATGTGGGGCGCGGTCGGCTTCGTGCTCCTGATCGCCTGCGCCAATCTGGCGAATCTTCTGCTGGCGCGCGCGATCGGCCGATCTCGTGAGCTTTCCATTCGCGTCGCACTGGGCTCCGGGCGTTGGCGGATTATCCGCCAGCTCCTCGTCGAAAGCGTGATATTGTCCGCGCTGGGTGGGGTTTTCGGTTGGTGTATCGCCCGGCTGTGCGTACACACGTACGGTCTGTTTGCCCATGGCGCAGGTCTGTCGGACGCCATCGGCGGCACTTGGTTCGATAACGTGCTGGACTACACCATGGACTCCCGCGTGACGATTTATCTGGCCGCGATTTCGCTGGGAACCGGCTTGTTGTTCGGCCTGGTGCCGGCGTTGCGCCTCTCGAAGCTGGACGTGAACTCCGCGTTGAAGGATGGCGGACGCGGCGCCACCGGCGGCGAGCGCGGTAGGCATCTGTCGGGCCTGCTGGTAACCGCGGAAGTGGCGCTGGCAGTCGTGCTGCTGTCGGGCGCGGGCCTGATGATCCACAGCTTCCTGAATATCTATTCGGCGGAGCCAGGATTTCACGCCGAAAAGGTTCTCACAGGACTGTTGGCGCTTCCTAAGGACCGGTATCCGGACGCGGCATCGCAGGTCTCTTTCTTCGACCGCCTCTCTGTGCGAATCGCTGCAATCCCTGGCATAGAGTCCACCGCTATGTCCGAAGACATTCCCACCTGGGGCTCGCGCCACCAGCCCTATGAGCTTGCCGGCGCTCCGCCCGCCGATCCGCAGACGCGACCTACCGTTTCGGATTTGGTGGTCAGTCCGAGCTATTTCCACGTGCTGGGCGCGTCGCTGCTTTCAGGTCGCGACTTCAATGACCGCGACACGGCTTCAGGCCCTCGTGTCGCGATCGTGAACCAACGGTTGGCCAGCACGTTCTGGCCAGCACAGAACCCCGTTGGCCAACGCCTGCGACTGTTTGATAAAACCACGCCGGGTCCCTGGCTGACGGTGGTGGGCGTGTCGTCGAACATCGTGCAGAACGACGCCACGCGGCAGAACTTCGATGCGATTGTTTACCTGCCATACCGCCAGCGGCCTGGGAGAGCGATGTGGGTCCTCGCGCGAACCGCTGTTCCGTTTGGAAGCCTCGCGACCGCCTTCCGCGGCGAGATCCAGGCGCTGGACCCGAATCTCCCCACGGCGCTCGGCCCCATCCCCCTGGCCCAGCAAATCGCCGGAGATTTTCAATACCAGGGCGTCACCGCGATTCTGTTCCTGATTTTTGCGGCCGTGGCGCTGCTGCTTGCTTCAGCCGGCCTGTACGCGGTCATCGCGCATTCGGTCAGCCGGCGCACTCAGGAGATCGGCATTCGCATTGCCGTTGGCGCGGCCGAAGGCGATATCCTCAGGCTTGTCTTCCAGCAGGGTATGCTCCCGCTGGCGACAGGTTTGGCCATCGGACTAGTCGCGGCCGTTGGTGTCAATCGCGTGCTTCGGTCTTCCCTCGTGCACGTCTCGCCGGCCGACCCTGCGACGCTCGTGCTGGCGTCGGCGGTGTTGATCGCGGCGGCCGTTCTGGGTTGCTGGCTGCCCGCCCGCCGCGCGATGCGCGTGGACCCGGTGGTCGCGCTCCGGCACGAGTAGCGTTCACCCGCGCGATGCCGGCGGCACGATCCCAGCCAGCCGGCTGTACACCACAAGCTGCCCGTAATGTTCGGCGGTGTGGCCGATAAAGGAAACCGCGAGTTCGGCGATCTTCAGGTTCTGCTCGTTGGCGTGCTCGCCCAGCGCCGCGGCTGCCTCGTCGGTGGTTTGCTTCAGTGCTTTGACGATCTTCGCTTTCGTCGCGTATTCGGCCAACGGCAACTCGTTCGCCGCGTCCTCGGCCTTCTTGCCGCGGGCGGTATCGGCGACATACTGGTTCCAAAACGCCAGATGGCGGAGCACGCTGCCAAACGTGCGCACGCCGTTCGCCGGCGTCGTTTCATACTTATCTTCGGGAAACGCATCGGCCAGTTCCGCCACCTTGCGCCCAAGCTGAGTCCATTGATTGACCAACATCGTAACCGCCGTTTCCTTCTGCGCTGCTTTCGCGTTCATGAGTTCGACCTCCCTTGAAAATTTGACGCCCGGTGGAACGTTGTTTCGCACCGGCTATGCTATGTTGTAAGGCCAAAGGGGGCCGGGATTCTTGGCAAAAATTGCGGCCGCAACGGAGACCAGTCCGGGCAGGGAAGTGCTCGCGCGCGGTGCCGGTTGGGAGGTCTCCGACGTGCGCTGCACGCTCGGCCCGCGGGACCGCCCGTTCGAAGAACAGCACTCCGGCGTCTCGATCGCCGCCGTGGTGGCTGGAACTTTTCAATACCGCTCGTCGATCGGTCGCGAACTGATGACCCCGGGCGCCTTGCTGCTCGGCAACGCCGGCCAATGTTACGAGTGCGGGCACGAACACGGCGCGGGCGACCGCTGCGTAGCGTTTTCCTACGCGCCCGAGTTTTTCGACCGCCTCGCCTTCGACGCGGGTGCTCCGCGCGCGCGTTTCAAAGTGCTGCGCTTGCCGCCGCTGCGCGCGTTGTCGCCGGTACTGGCGCGGGTTTCCTCCGCCTTGGCCCGTGGCTCGAATGCGGCCTGGGAAGAGCTCAGCGTTCAACTCGCAGCCCGCGCAGTTCAAGTGGAGCGAGGCCTTTCGCTGCAGGCGGCAAGCGCCGAACCGGGCGCTGTGGCCCGTGTCACGCGCGTGGTCAGGATGCTCGAGCGAGATCCGGACTCCTCACCGGCACTCAGAAGTCTGGCGAGAGAGGCTCGCCTCAGCCTTTATCACTTCCTGCGTGTGTTTCAGGCGGTAACCGGTGCCACGCCCCATCAGTACGTACTCCGGATGCGCTTGCGCCGCGCCGCTACCCGCCTCGTCAACGAACCGGAAAAGATCCTCGACGTCGCCTTGGATTCCGGCTTCGGCGATGTATCCAACTTCAACCGCGCCTTCCGCGCCGAATTTGGCGTCAGCCCGCGCCAATATAGGAGGTCGTCATGACAGAGTTGAGCGCACTGTGGCTTCCCATCCTGTTGTCCGCCGTGGCCGTCTTCCTGGTGAGTTCCATCGTCCACATGGCCGTGCCATGGCACAAGAACGATTACCCCAAGGTCCCGAACGAAGACAAAATCATGGAGGCGCTACGCCCTCTCGCCATCCCGCCGGGCGACTACATGATCCCGCGGCCATCCAGCCAGAAGGAAATGCGCACGCCCGAGTTCCAGGACAAGCTGAAAAAGGGCCCCGTCATCATTGCGACCGTTCTGCCAAGCGGAGGGACGTCGATGGGAACGAATCTGGTCCTGTGGTTCGTTTATGCCCTGATCGTGAGCCTGTTCGCCGCCTACATCGCCGGCCGCGCGCTGCCCGCTGGCACGCTTTACCTGCGCGTCTTCCAACTCGCCGGCGCGACGGCCTTCATCGGATACTCGGTAGCGCTCTGGCAGATGTCCATCTGGTACCGCCGCGCCTGGAGCACGACTATCAAGGCCACCATCGACGGCCTGATCTACGCGTGCCTGACCGCCGGAGTATTCGGCTGGCTGTGGCCCCGCTAAGGGGCAGTACTTCTTAGCGTAGCTGGCTCTGTTGAAAACTGCGGAGCGTGTGGAGCGTTCACGAGACTCTCCAACGCCGCCGCTCTGGCACGAATCGGCTTCAGTTCCTCGTCGCCCAACTCCCCCGCGCAGCCTTCCACGATCCTGCGGCCTCGCGCCGCCAAAATCTGCCGGTAGTCGGGATCGGGCGTCGTCATGACGATGTCGGTAAGCGCGCGGAGTAGGCGCAGGCTCACCGCAACGTCGGAGCGGGAATACAGACGGATCTGTTCGAAGGCCGAATCCAGCAGTTGCTCGAAGCCAATCCAGGACACGTGGACGCGAAACAGGCCCGGAGGATCATACAGCATCGGGTCCGGCGTTTCCCGCGCGGCAAACCGGATCAGGATACGGCAAAGCTGGTCCACCGAACCGATCGCCGTGGTCGGGTCGTTGACCGCGGGCGAAATGGCTTTCAGCGCGATATCGACAATCTGCAAAACACCGAACTCCACGTCCTGCTGCAAGGTTCGTGCAGGGCCGAAATCGAAGGCCCCGCGCAGTTCGTCCGCTCCATCCGGCGGCATCCGGTCCCCTTTGGAGAGGATCATCAGCGGGACTCCGGCAGGTACGAAATGGCCGACGCGGCGCAAGACGTCGATTTTCACATGATGCGCCTTAGCCAGCGCCACCAGCCGCTGGATGTCAATGAAGCGGATGTAACCGGAGACATCGCTGAGGATGGTGGTTTCCCAGGCGTACCCCCGGCGCGGGTCGTCGGTTACCGCATGTTCCAGGCGGTGCGGCCAGGGCATCATGTCGTCGATGATGGCCTCGGTTTCCGTCGCAATGCGGTCGACAATGTGGTTGACGCTGATCGCGCGCGAGATGTGATGGATGAAGAACAGCAGCCAGCCCACGCACGCGACAGCCAACAGCATCGCGCCCAACACGGTGGCGACTGGAGCGAAGGGGCGGGGAAACGTGCGCGCGGCCGGCAGCGCGGTCATGCAGTAGCAGAAGGTGCCCAGAAAGATGCCCAGCGTCCATTGCGTCACGCGATCGCGCGAAAAGCTGACGATGATGCGCGGGGAAAACTGCATGGACGCCAGCGTCAGCGTCATCAGCAGGATGGCAAAGACGATGGAGACTACCGTCATCGTCGACGTGGCGATGTCTCCCAGAATGACCTGCGCCACTTGCGGGTCGGCATGGGATGGAAACAGCGCTTTCGAAACAAAATTGGAGAAGCCTGGGACCACTTCTTCCACCCGCGAAAGCACCGCGCCGGCGCAGCCGAGCGTGAGGGCGATCATGAGCGGCCGAACCAGGAATCCGCCGCGCAGGTTGTACATCACCTGCCGGATCACTAATGCGAAGGGCCGGTCCATGGGATTCCGCTTGTTCCAGTGTAGACGCAAGGTATAGGTAGCTGCAGGGCGCTTCTGTTTTGTTCGCACGACGTTAGGGGCTTTCACTTAGCTTTCGGCCCCCTGTGCTACCATCGATCTTAAGTCGCGGAAATGGTTGAAATTCTTCCCTCCATCCTCTCGGCTGACTTTGCGCGCCTGGGCGAAGAAATCGCCAAGGTGGAGCGCGCCGGAGCCTCCATCCTGCACGTCGATGTCATGGACGGCCACTTCGTGCCGAACATCAGCATCGGGATCCCGGTGGTGGAGTCAATTCGGAAGATCACCCGGCTCAAGCTGGATGTTCACCTCATGGTCAGCGACGCCGACAAGTACGCGCCCGAGTTCATCCGGGCCGGTGGCGACCATATCCTGGTCCATCAGGAAGCCTGCAATCACCTGGACCGGACGCTGCGCATGATCCGCGGCGAGGGTGCGCTGGCTGGTGTCGTTCTGAATCCCGCCACGCCGGTCGCGGCCTTGAGCGAGGTGCTGGATCTGGTGGATCACGTGCTGATTATGAGCGTGAACCCGGGTTTCGGGGGGCAGACGTTTATCCCCAATGCGCTCCACAAGATTCGGGATTTGGCGCGGCGCCGCAAGGAGTTAGGGTTGAATTTCGCGATCGAGATTGATGGCGGTGTGGGGCAGGAAAATGCAGGTGACATCGCCCGTGCCGGGTGTGACTGGCTGGTGGCAGGGTCGTCGATTTTTCACACTCCCGATCCCGGCCAGGCTTTCGTGGAGTTGCAGCGCGCTGCCCGAGAGGGTACGCTCGTTAGGGTTTAGGTACGAGGGTCGAGGTTTTCTTTAGGTTGACTATGGCTCGATATATTCTTGTCGCAATGATGCTCGCGGGTCTTCTGACCTCCTGCGGTTTCCACCGCAAGAAGTACGACGATCCGATCACCAAGGACACCAAGCAGCCGGACAAAGTCCTTTTCGACCGCGCCGTCAATGACATCGAACACGGCCGCTATGAAATCGCGCGGATCACGCTCAACACGATGATCAACACCTACGACCAGAGCGAGTACCTGGCCAAGGCCAAGCTCGCCGTGGCCGATAGCTGGTATCGCGAGGGCGGCGCTGCCGGGTTGGCGCAAGCCGAAGCCGAATACAAGGACTTTATCCTGTTCTACCCCACCATGCAGGAGGCGGCCGAATCCCAGGAAAAGATTTGCATGATCCACTACCGACAGATGGAAAAGGCCGACCGCGATCAGGGTCAGGCTCTGCGCGCCGAAGACGAATGCCGCCAGTTGATCGTTCAGTTTCCCAACAGCAAATACGTCCCCGAAGCGCAGCAGCTTCTACGGAACATCCAGGAGGCAATCGGTGAGGGCGAATTCCTGGTTGGTAATTTCTATTTCAAGCGCGGCGACAATTCCGCGGCGGCAAACCGCCTGGGCCACCTGGTGGACCAGTATCCGCTCTATAGCAAGGCTGACGAGGCGCTGTGGGAGGAGGGCCAGGCCTATGGACGGCTCGGGAACCGCTTCCGCAAACAGGAAGGCGACGCCTACGCCAAGATCGTCCGCGATTATCCATTGAGCGAATGGGCCGACGACGCCACACGGGCGCTGAAGGATTTGGAACTGCCGGTTCCGGAGGCCGATCCGGCCGCCGTCGCGCGGATGCAATACGAGAAGGAGCATCGCGTTAGACCCGGCATCATCGCGCGCGAGACCGGGTTCCTGCGCCGCGGTCCGGACACCAGTTCGGCAGCGCGATCGGGCGCGCCGGCGATGACCACGTTGAAGGCTTCTGTGCCGCCCTTGGTTCCACAGCCCGGCGGGGCTGCGGCAGGCTTCAGCGGCGACGTGACCGCCACCACGGTCGGCAACTCTTCGGCGATCGACACCAAGCCGGATGCCCGGGCCAATCCGCCCGCCGAGGGCGCCGCGGCAGCCCAACCGGCCGATTCACAATCGCCGCAGGCTGCGTCCGGCCAGGCTTCCTCCGCCGATCCCCCAGCCACGACTCAGAACGCGAAGAAGAGCAAGAAGAAAGAGAAGAAGCAGAAGCAGCCCAAGGGACAGCCCGCTGATAGCCAGACTACGGCGCCGGCCAGCCCGTCCAACTAGCTACACTAGCTCCAGATGAGCCGCATCCTGCTGGCTGACGACAGCCCTCACGCCCAGCGCATGGGCGAACGTATTCTGCGCGAGGAAGGCTTCGAAGTGGTCAGCCTTACAGACGGCGAGGCTGCCTTGAAGCGCTTGGCCGATGTGGATCCCGACTTGATCCTGGCCGATGTTTTCCTACCTGGCAAATCGGGCTTCGACCTTTGCCGCCACGTGAAGAACGATCCGCGCCATAAGCATGTGCGAGTGGTGTTGACTGCCGGGCTCCTGGAGCCGTTCGATGAGGACGAGGCCAGGCGAGCCGGTTGCGATGCCATACTAAAGAAGCCTTTCGAGGCCTCGAAAGTAATGAGCACCATCGATCCATTGGTGAAGGAAGCGCAACTGGCCCGCGGGCTTTTCGCAGAGTCCCTGCCATCGGCCCCCGCTGAACCCGAGCCGGAGCCGCCTCCTCCACCACCGCCGCCGCCCGCAGCCGACATCGATCCCGAGCGTGTGCGCGCCGCCATCACCATCGCGCTCGATGCTGCGCTTCCGGCCATGATCCAGGAAATCACGGAGCGAGTCCTGATAGCATTGGGTCATTGACCCATGCCCGATAACACATTCGATATCGTCTCCAAAATCGACTTGGCGGAGGTGAGCAACGCCGTCCAGCAGGCGATCAAGGAGATTCACACCCGTTTTGATCTGAAAGATTCCAAGTCCGATATCCAACTGAACGAGAAGGACAACAAGCTCCTGTTGGCCAGCATGGACGAATTCAAGTTGAAAGCCATCACCGAAGTGCTCCAGCAAAAGCTGGTGAAACGCAAGGTGCCGCTGAAAGGCATGAACTTTGGCACGATTATCCCCGCCGCGGGGTCCAGCGTGCGCCAGGAGATCACCTTGCAGCAGGGAATTCCTATCGAGAAGGCCCGTGAAATTGTGAAGGCGGTGAAGGACAGCAAGAAGAAGGTGCAGGCGTCCATCCAGGGCGACTTGGTGCGGATCTCCGGCCGCGACCGGGACACGCTGCAGGAGGTCATCACGCTGCTGCGCAACCACGACTTCGGCATCGACATGCAGTTCACCAACTTCCGCACGAACTGATGGCGCGCCGGATTGAATCGCTGTTCATTGCCGGGCCGGCTGGGCGCCTGGAAGCCGTACTGGAAGAGCCCGAAGAACAAGATCCGCGTGAGGCGGTGCTGGTTTGCCATCCGCATCCGCAGCACGGCGGCACGATGCACAACAAGGTTGTATACCGGATCGCCCGCGGGATGCGCCGCGCCGGCGCCGTCGTGCTGCGATTCAACTACCGCGGCGTCAACATGAGCGAAGGCAAGTACGACAACGGCATCGGCGAGACCGAGGATGCCCGGGCCGGGCTGGCTTTCCTACGATCCCGCTACCCCGAGCTACCGTTTTCGATCGCCGGGTTCTCGTTCGGCTCGCGGATCGCTTTGCAGCTCGGCTGCGACGTTCCGGGCGTCTCACGAGTCATCGCTGTGGGATTTCCCGCCGCGGGTTATGGGGAAATCCAGGGGTTAGGCCAATGCCCGATTCCGCGCACCTTTATCGTGAGTGACCACGATGAATTCTGCCCCGTCCCCGCCATGGAATCCTACTACGCCCGGTTGATGGAGCCGAAGAGCCTGATTTGGGTTGAGGCGCGCGACCACTTCTTCGGCGGCGCCTTGGATCAATTTGAAGATTCGGTTTCTCGCGTAGGAACTAGCTTGTAGCGTGCCGCATCTCACGCTCTACTTTACGTGCAGCGCGCTGGCTGATCAGGTTGGCAACCTTGCCAAGCAGCCCGGGTATGTCTTCCGGCTTGATCAGCATGCGGGACTGTTTCTGCGGCTTAGCTTCCTCGCTGGCGTTCTGATAAGCGGTGACGATGGCCGTGGCCGGCTTGTAGTCCATCATGCGGGCGTGTGCTAGCACTTTAAGGCCAGCCTCGGGGGATTCCATCCGCAGATCGCTTAGTACCAATTCGTATACCTGCTCATCCAGCTTGCCGAAGGCTTCGGCTGCTGAAGCAGCGGCATCGACTTTGTAACCGCTGGCTTCCAGAACAGTTTGTAGCGTGAGGCGGGAGGTTGGATTGTCATCCACCAGAAGAACTCGGGCGAGTTCGATCTCCACACACCGATCTGAGCCAGCTATATTCTTCATCCGCACTACGCTTTCTTAGATATAGTTTAATCGAATGCAGCAGAATTGGAAGTACAGATTTAGGGGTACGTTGGTCCTAGGACTCGGGAAAGACGCGCCCGAAGATGCGGTCAATGTTCGCTAAGTGCCTGGAAACAGAGAACGATTCAGCTATGTCCGATGGGCTAAGGTGTCTACGTATTTCTGGATCGCCCACGATGGCTTCCTGGAAGTCTCCGTCCGTTTCCCAGGCGTGCATGGCGTGCGCCTGCACTTTTTTGTAAGCTACCTCACGTAACATGCCCGCGGCGGCAAGGTCCAGGAGCACCTGACCGGAGAAGACAAGACCCTTCGTGGACTCGAGATTTCGCCGCATTCGCTCGGGATAGACGCACAGGCCTGAGATCAGCCAGTGGGTTCGGGCGAGCATATAGTCGATCAAAATTGTGGAATCGGGCAGGATGATGCGCTCCACCGAGGAGTGGGAGATGTCCCGCTCGTGCCAGAGCGCGATGTTCTCGAAAGCGGCTTGAGTGTTGGAACGGACGAGCCGGGCCAGACCGCAAATCTGCTCACAAGTCACCGGGTTCCGCTTGTGCGGCATCGCCGAGGAGCCTTTTTGGCCTGCCGTGAACGGCTCTTCGGCTTCGCGGACCTCGGTGCGCTGCAGGTGGCGGATCTCGAGCGCGATTTTTTCGCAGGTGGCGGCAATCAGGGCCAGCGTGGAGACATAGTTGGCATGGCGGTCGCGCGAGATCACCTGGGAAGCGATGGGGGCGGCCTGCAAGCCGAGGCGGCGGCAGATCTGCTCTTCGGCTTCCGGGCCGATGTGTCCGAACGTGCCGACGGCGCCGGAGATTTTGCCGACCCGCATCTCCTCGGCGGCGGCGGAGAAGCGGGCGGTGTTGCGGCGCAGCTCGTCGTACCACAGCGCCAGTTTCAGGCCGAACGTGATCGGCTCGGCGTGGATGCCGTGCGTGCGGCCGATCTGGACGGTGTCCTTGAACTCGAAGGCGCGCTTCTTCAAAACCCCGGCGAGTTCGTGTAGTGCTTTCAGGATCAGTTCGGAAGCGCCGTGCGCCATCAAGGCTTGCGCGGTGTCGACGACGTCGTTCGAAGTGAGGCCGTAGTGGAACCAGCGGGACGCTTCGGCATGCCCGGCGGCGGCCATGCTTTCTGCGACGGCGGTGGTGAACGCGATGACGTCGTGCTTGACCTCGCGCTCGATGGCCTGGATGCGGCCGACGTCAAAGTTGGCGTGCTCTCGCAGCAGGCGCGCGGCTTCCGCCGGTACCGTCCCCATGTCCGCCAAGGCTTCCGACGCCGCCAACTCCACCTCCAGCCACTGGCTGTACTTGTTCTCTTCGCTCCAGATGCGGCCCATCTCGGGCCGGGTGTAGCGCTCGATCATTTAGTAATTGAAGACCTCGGTCAGTTGTTTGGGCTCGGCGACCACCAGCCGCGTGAAGAGCGCGCGCCCGGCGCGGTCCAGAGCGCGGTTGGCCAGATTGCGCACGATCTCCGGATGGTTGTTGTGCTCGCTCAAATGTCCCAGGACCAGTGTATCGATGGAGGAGTCCAGATCGGCGCGGATGAAATCGCAGACCACCTCGTTCGACAGGTGCCCTTTGCGGCCCATGACGCGCTGCTTCACGGACCAGGGGTATGGGCCGACCTTCAGCATTTCGAGATCGTGATTCGATTCCAGCACCAGCAGGTGTGAGCCGCGCAAGTGAAACTTGATGGAATCGGTGACGTAACCAAGGTCGGTCACCAAGCCGACCTTGACGCCTTGCGAGCGGAAACAGAAGCCCACCGGATCGATCGCGTCATGCGGGATGGTGAAGCTGTCGACGTCGATGTCGCCGACCGAAAACGTGGTGCCGGCCTGGAAGCAATCCAGCTTCGGCGTGTACTCGCCCCAGGGAATGGCCGGCGCGGTGAGACGCGTGATGAAGATGGGCACGCTGAGTTGGCGGGCTAACGTGACCAGGCCGCTGACGTGGTCGGAATGCTCATGGGTGACCAGGATCGCGTCGAGCTTTTCGGCGTCTTCGTCAATAGCGGCGAGGCGGGCCAGAATGTCGCGCTTGGCGAGGCCAGCATCCACCAGGATGCGCGTCTTTTCCGTGCGGATGAAAGTGGAGTTGCCCGAACTGCTGCTCGCCAGCACGCAGACTTTGACGATAGCGCGCCTCCGTTATTCCAACGCTTCCGGTTCCCGCTGGATGTTGTGCTCGCCCGCGGCCTTCTTCTCCCAATACTTGCGCAGCCAGGCCTCCCAGCTTTTGCCGGCGGCCGTGTCGCGCCCCGTGAACGCCAGTGCCTGGATGTCGGAATAAGGAATCGAGACTTTGGCGTCGTTGTTTTTGGGAAAGACGCGCACGCGGGAATCGGCCAGCGTGCGGCCGGTTTGCCGGTCAAAAATGTAGCCTTCCACCTGCGCGCCGTCCTTGAGCGTGATGGTGACGTCGCCGCGATAGTCGAACGCCTTCTCCAGGGCTGCCCGGATCTCTTCGTCGCTGGCAAGCGGCGGGATCCAGCCTTCCAGTTGATCGTGCGAAAAGCCGGGGACTACTTCGAGGCTGTCCAGCTTCTCAATGTCGCTCATGCCTGCTGCGACTCGCCGGCCGGGTTTTCGAGCTGAATGTTTACGAACGGATTGTGAGCGTGCACCGGCTGGACCGGCTCCTCGAGCAGGCGCGCGGCGTCTTCATCCGGGTAAGCCGTGAACAGATAGGAACGGGCCATCGCTGCGAAGCCGCGCAGCGAGCTGAATCCATCGTGGACTGCCGACGGTTCGTAGCCGCAATGCACCATGCAATTGGCGCACTTGGGATTGCCGGATTCGGCGCCGTAGTCTTCCCAAACCGTGCTTTCCATGAGCTCGGCGAAAGTGTCGGTGTAGCCGTCCTGCAGCAGGTAGCACGGCTTCTGCCAGCCGAAAATGTTGTAGGTGGGCATGCCCCAGGGCGTGCAGGCGTAGTGGCGCTTGCCCATGAGGAATTCCAGGTACAGCGGCGACTGATTGAAGCGCCAGTTGCGCTTGCGATTCGACAGAATAGCGCGGAAGGTGCGGCGCGTGCGAGCGCGGCCGAGGAAGTGCTGCTGGTCGGGCGCCTTATCGTAGGAGTAGCCGGGAGCGACCATCATACCTTCGACGCCGAGGTCCATCATTTCGTCGAAGAAGGCGCGGACGCTTTGCGGATCGACGCCGTCGAACAGCGTGCTGTTGGTAGTGACGCGGAAGCCGCGCCGGATGGCCTCGCGAACGGCGTCGACAGCGATGTCGAAGCCGCCTTCGCGGCAGACGGAGAAATCGTGATGCTCGCGCTGGCCGTCCAGGTGGACGCTGAAGGTCAGGTACTTGCTCGGCTTGAACAGCGAGATCTTTTCCTTGAGCAGCAGCGCGTTGGTGCAGAGATAGATGTATTTCTTGCGTGCTACCAGGCCTTCGACGATCTTGTCGATCTCGGGGTGCATGAGCGGCTCGCCGCCGGGGATGGAGACCATGGGCGTGCCGCATTCGTCGACGGCTTTAAAACATTCCTCGGGCGAAAGGTTTTTCTTGAGGATGTGCGCCGGGTACTGAATCTTGCCGCATCCGGCGCAAGCGAGGTTGCAGCGGAACAGCGGCTCCAGCATGAGGACCAGCGGGTAGCGCTGGCGTCCTTTCAAGCGCTGCTTGAGGACGTAGGTGGCTACCGTCCACATCTGAGAGATCGGTACGGGCATAGAGTCCTAAGGGACCATTGTAGCGGGTGGCTAGGATTGGGGTCTAGGGGCTAGTGACACCGGAGACGCCGGCAGCTCCGGCACGCGTTGCGCGTCGAACAAACCCTTTGTCGAAGGAAACAAAAGCAGCCCCCTGCGGCCGGCTGGCAAGGTGCAGCGCATCGGCGAGTTCGACACCATGGGACGCGAGCCCAAGCGCGGCCACTACGGACGGCTTGTCCTCGGCCCGCACCTTTTTCAGGCCGAGCAACTTTGTGAAAGCCTCGAGAACAGCGGACTGGTCAAAGCCGTACAGACTTTGGAGCACCCAGCCGGTCTCAAGTAAGACAGTTTTCGGGAGCCAAACCGTTTCCGTGGAGAACAAGGATCGGGCCGCGGCCGCCTGCTTCGGATCGTCGCCGGTCAGCAGGCGGACCAGTACGTTAGGATCGACCGCGCTCATGACGCCGGATCACTTCGCATTTGATGGCGGCACGCATCTGCGCGGGCGTTTTCGCTCTGCGTTTGGACCGCAGACAGCCGGCCACCTGCTCCAAAGCGGCCTCCGGGAAACGGCCCGCAGGGCGCAATAGAACTCCTTCGCTGGTCTCTTCGACGATGCATTCCATGCAGGGTTCCCAGGAATGGGAAGTGCGTATGCTCTTGGGAAGGATGACTTGCCCCTTGGTGGAAAGCCGGGTCGTCTCCATGGTAAGACTCCGGTAAGATTATGGCACTTCTGTGCCATGCCCGACAGCACACGATCCACATGGGGCGAGGTTGGTGGCTAGTGTGGCTAGTGCGTAGCGGTGCCGAGGAGCGTCGACAGCCGCACGATGATATAACAGTTATATACTCGAATGCGTTTTGACTTCGACGAGCAGAAGAGCCGCGAGGTAAAGCGAAAACATGGCGTCAGCCTTCGAGAGGCCCAGGAAATCTTCGATCAAGCGTATCTAGTGGACCAGAAGAGCAACGATCCGGAACAATTTCGTGCGATCGGATGGTGTGGAGGGCGTCTCTGTTCCGTAATCTTCGAGATCAGGCGCGATTCCGAGGGCGAGTATCATCATCTGATCACTGCCTGGAAGGCGACCAAGCAGGAAGAGGAAAGCTATGCCGAAAACATCTAGGAAAGCACCCACTGCCGACGAGCTTGCCGAAATGGCATCGCGGGGCGAGGACATTTCAGCGTACTTCACCAACAAGTTCACGGTGGTCCGGCCGGTTCGCCGCGTGAATGTGGATCTGACGGAGGGTATGCTGCGGAAACTCGATGAACGCGCGGCGTGCCTCAATGTCAGCCGGCAGGCGGTGATCAAGACCCTGCTCGAACGGGCGCTCAAAGATGAGCGAGGCGCCAAGCCAAAGAAAAAGGCCGGCTGATCTCAGACTCAAGGAACTCTCCAACTCCGCGCGCTCTGCGCACGGTATACTGAAGTGAACGCGCCGCACTGCCAGCCCCTGCTGCGCTGGTGATAACCCGGCCAATCCAAAAGGCGAGTCGCAGCCCGTGCTATCTGTCAACAACGTCTCTATGCGCTACGGTGCACGCATCCTGTTCGAGGATGTCACCACCACTTTCCTCACTGGACGCCGCTATGCCGTGACAGGGCCGAACGGCGCCGGCAAGTCCACGTTCATGAAGATCCTCACGGGCGAAATCGAGCCTTCCAAGGGCTCCGTGACCCGGCCGAAGAAGATCGGCGTGTTGCGGCAGGATCAGTTTGCATTCGACTCCTATCGCGTGATCGACGCAGTGATCATGGGCAACGCTCCGCTGTGGGACGCGCTCCAAGAGCGTGAAACGCTGTACGCCAAAGATCACAGCCAGTTGACCGACCACGACGGCATGCGCCTGGGTGAACTCGAAGGCATCGTCGGCGACGAAGGCGGCTACACGGCCGAGACGGACGCCGCGATTCTACTCGACGGCCTGGATATTGCCGAGCCGCTGCACGAGCGGAAAATGGGCGAGCTGCAAGGCGGCCAGAAAGTTCGGGTGCTGCTGGCTCAGGCGCTGTTTTCCAAGGCCAGCGTGCTGCTGCTGGACGAGCCCACCAACAACCTGGATCTGGATTCGGTGCACTGGCTCCAGGATTATCTGCGCAATTACGACGGCTGCCTGATCGTCATCTCGCACGACCGCCATTTCCTGAATGAGGTGTGCACGCACACCGCCGACATCGACTACCAGACCATCATCACGTACCCGGGCGGCTATGACGACATGGTGCTGGCCAAGACCCAGGTTCGGGTCAGCGTGGAGGCCAGCAATGCCCAGCGCGAAAAGAAGATCGCGCAGTTGAATGAATTCATCGCGCGGTTCGCGGCCGGCACCCGGTCGTCCCAGGTGACCTCCCGCAAGAAGGAAGTGGAACGCCTGCAGACTTCCGAACTGGCCAAGTCGAATATCCAGCGCCCCTACATTCGTTTCGATATGAAGCGGCCCTCGGGAAGGCACCCGCTGGAAGTGAAGCGGCTCTCGAAGTCCTATGACGGTGTTCCGGTGATCCGCAACTTCACCGCGGCCATCGCCCGAGGAGAAAAGATTGCGTTGATGGGGCGCAACGGCGCCGGTAAGACGAGCATGCTGAAATCGCTGATCCGGAATGCGACCGGCTTCATCGACGCGCCGGACCAGGCCTTTCCGATCGACGCGGGCGAAGTCGTCTGGGGTCACGAGGTCTCGGTGGGATACTTCGCGCAGGACCACCGGGAGTCCATTCGTAATGGCGTCGCTATCATCGACTGGCTGCACGATTTCGAGCCGCAGGCTTCACAGCAGGAGCTGCGCGGCTTGCTCGGCCAGATGCTGTTCAGCGGCGAAGACGCGATGAAGCCCACCGATGCGCTCTCGGGCGGGGAAGCGGCGCGGCTCATTTTCTGCCGGCTGATGCTGCAGAAGCCGAATTTCCTGGTGCTGGACGAGCCCACGAACCACCTGGATCTGGAATCGATCAATGCCCTCAATATCGCGCTGCAGCGATACCAGGGCACCGTACTGCTGGTGACGCACGATCACGACGTGATCGATGAGGTGGCCACTCGTATCTGGCACTTCGAAGGGAGCCGCATCGAGGACTTCCACGGGCCCTACGCGGACTACCTAACTATCGCACAAGCCGTATCCTGAGCCTCACCGACTAAGGGTTGACCGGTGACGACTGCGCGGCTCGCTTCTGGATGGCCTGCGCAATCAGATCCCGCACCCGCTGGATTGGCTGGATGAACGGACGGACGAAAAGATTCAGCTGTTCGGTACGAGGGATGGCCGCTTGATTGAACCTTCACAACTCGTGAACGCTCAGGTCCGTGGCTGCGAAGTCATTTCCAGTGGCCAGTACGGGCTGACGACGCATGGATGCCAGCGCGTAGACGGCACAATCACCGAAGTTGAGTTGTGCCCGATGGCCCATGCCCTTTCCGAAACGGCCGAAAGCGGTGATGGCCAACTGAGCTTGCACTTCATCGAACGGAACCACCTCGCTCACCAGTTCGCCGACTAGCTGGTAGAGCAACGTCAGGGCGCTTTCACCTAGACGCGCGCGAAGCACGATGCTGGCTTCGAGCAACGACACCGACGAAAGTAGCCGGTCGCCGCCAGATTCCAGGGCAGCGAGCAGCCGGGGGCGCGACCGCTCCGACAGCGCAATGGCTAGCAGGGCGGAAGTGTCGATGACCATCAGCGCGGTACACCGAAAACGTCGTACCCAAGTATCTCGTCTGGCGTGCGGGCATCGAGCACGGGAATGTCACCGATCTTGGCAGTAAGCGCATCAATCTTGACGCGACTAAGCGGACGGCCGGTTTGACGAAGCTTGTCTTCCAGGGCGGAAATCACCGCGTCGCTCAGGGTCACGCCCATGCGTTTGCTGACCTGTTCGGCCAACCGATGTGCCGCGGGGTTCTTGATGTAGAGGGTCCGTGGCTTTTTACGCGGAGCTTTGCGAGGCTTCACGACTCCAGCATAGGCAATCCCGCGGGATATACCAAGCTCGGTCAGGCATTGCCTTGCGATGACTGCGCGGCGCGCTTCTGAATGGCCTGAGCGATCAGGTCGCGCGCGCGCGAGCAGGCCGGGCGGATGCGATCAAACCCGCGCGGGGCGCCGCTTAGGTCGGCGTACAGGCAGCCGGCCGTTTTGCGCTCGATCACGATCGGCAGCAGCGCGAATCCGCCGGGATCGAGTGCGGTGACCAGCGCGGAGGCGTCGTAACGGGCGTCGCGCGAGCGGTCAACGAAAATATCTTCCTTCCGATGCAAGGCCGCGCGGATCGGCCCGTCCGCGCCATCCGTCGGAAACTGGAACTGGTTCAACAGGTCATCCACGTTGTCGGCGCTCGCCAGGCGGCCGCGGATGTAACTGAGGTCTTCATTCATCAATCCGAAGACCACCCGTTCAAAGCCGGCGTCGTGCATGGCGTCGAGCAGGCTGGAAATGAACGGCGTCAGGTCCAAGTCGGCGTGGACCAAAGCCAGAGCGGCGGCTTGAATTGCGTCCTCCAGCGGGCTGAGGTCGGCGGTGGCGAAGTTGGAAAGCGAGTCCAGAGCCTGCCGCGCGCGCTCGGCCTGGCTCGAAAGGCGCAGAGTTTCCGTGGGGATCTGCAGCGCGGCGAACGTGGCCTTGGTTTCGACCACGGCGGAATCGACGATGCGGCACAGGTCGCGTACCGGCACCAGCGCCGGCTGTCCCCACGGGTCCAACACGGTTTCCAGATGCATCGTGTCGATCGCCGCGCCCTTGCGGTACAGCGACTGTGTCAGGTTATGGCTGTAGTTGGTGACCGAAGCCAGGCACCGGTCCAGCGAAAATCCAGTGGAGAGCGACGCGTCCATGCTGTGGCGCACCGGGCGCGGCATCTGCCAGGCCGAGGCGACACGCGATCCCACGTCGTCCCAGAAGAAATCGAGCACCCGCATGCAAGCGGTACGCTCCGGAATCTTGTCCTGTTCCATGGCCAGGATAATGCGCGAGTGTTCGCGCGGATAGTGGCAGGCAATCAGCACCTCGCCGATGTTCCTGAAGAGGCCGCAAATGTAGGCTTCTTCGGGCCGAGGGTAGCCGACCGCTGCGGCCACATCGCGGCATTGTACGGCGGTGATCACGGACCCTAGCACCAGTTCTCGCAGGCTCGGCGAGCGGTGAGCAAAGTGTTCAATGTAGCGCACGGCGCTGACCATGTTCCGGACTTCCAGCCAGCCCATGAGAATGACCGCATGGGCGATGCTCATGATGGCGCGGCCGGAGTGGTTGTACATGGCCGAATTTGCCAGGCGCAGCACGTGCGACGCCAGGCCCACATCTTTGAGGATGATGCGAACCAGTTCCTTGGAACTGCCGTCGTCGAGATCGAGCGTGCGAACCATCACCTCCTTGGCATGATTGCAGAAGGGTGGTACGCCTTCACTGTGGAAGATCCGCTTGACGCAGATGTCCAGCTTGTCTTCGCTGGATAAGCCACTGGTCAGGCGGCTGTTCATGCCGCCAGTGCCGTCGAGTTGGACGACCTCAGGAATAGAGTTTCTCCCGTATATCTCTTCGGCTAGAGTGGAGGGAATTTGAGTCTTACCCCTACCGGGGCAAAGGCGGATCTGATAGACTGCGTCTACCGAATGCGGGGCAATCGCGCGCCAATCTGCCTGATCGCTGCAGCTGTACTCGCGGTCCCGGTATCCGCGCAGTGGTTCAACCATAAGACCCCGGGCATTCCGCGAACCGCCGACGGCAAACCGGATCTGAACGCACCCGCGCCGCGCGCTGCCGATGGAACGCCCGATCTATCGGGACTCTGGGAGCCGGTATCAGGCGGCCCCGATCCGCAATTCATGGACATCGCCAAGAACACGCCGGGCGGGCTGCCGTTCCAGCCTTGGGCGGCGGAACTGGTGAAGAAGCGGCGCGCGGATATGAACAAAGACGACCCCGACGGACACTGCCAGCCGCTCGGGACGGTGAAGATTCACTTGCATCCTTATCCGCGGAAGATCCTGCAGCTGCGGGGGGAACTGGTCATTCTGTACGAGCGCGATACCGTGTTCCGGCAGATTTTCACCGACGGCCGCCCGCTACCCGAAGACCCGCAACCTTCTTATTACGGCTACTCGACCGCAAAGTGGGAGGGCGACACGCTGGTGGTCCAGACGATCGGTTTTCGCGACGGGTTGTGGCTGGACATCAGCGGCACTCCGCTGACAGAGGCCGCCAAAGTGACCGAGCGCTACCACCGGCCCACGTTTGGCAAGCTCGACATCGACGTCACCGTGGACGATCCGAAGGCATACACAAAGCCGTGGACCATCCACGTGCACCAGAAGCTGGCGGCGGATACGGAGCTGTTGGAGTTTTACTGCAACGAAAACAACAAAGATGTCCCGCACCTGGTGGGGAAATGATGCGGGTTGGAGGTTAACATGCGCAAGTGGATCGCGAATGCCGCTTTGTTTGCGGCGGGAATCGGCGTGGGAATTTTTCTCATGCAGCCGGGCAAGGCGCAGCAGAGCCAAATGCCGGGACTGCGGCTGAATCACGTGGGGATCTTCGTCAAGGATTTCGACGAGTCGATGCGTTTCTATACGCAGACGATGGGATTTCACGAGGCCTTCACGATCAAGGACAAGGAAGGCAAGCCGGTACTGGCCTACTTGCAGATCAACAAGGAGCAGTTCCTGGAACTGGCGCCGGCGACGGGCGGCCGGACCGTCGGGCTGAGTCACATCGGCATCTGGCCGTTGGACCTGAATGGTACAGTGACGGCGCTGCGCGAGCGCGGTGTTCAGGTAGCCGATCCGCGCACCGGCTCAACCAAGACCAGCATCACGAACGCGATGGATCCCAACGGCGTCCGGCTGGAGCTGCTGGATTTCCTTCCGGGCTCGATGCCGCGAAAAGCGATGGACGACTGGAAATAACGCGCGCGGGTCGTGCGCCGTCTTACAATGGAACATCCATGAAAGCACGGGTGTACGTTTCCATGAAACCGACGGTTCTCGATCCGCAGGGCCAGACCATACGGTCCGCGCTGGCGGGGCTGGGCCACACTTCGATCGCGGCGGTGCGCCAAGGGAAATTTTTCGAGATCACACTGGAGCCGGGCACGGACCGCGAGAAGGCCGGCGCTGAACTGGACCAGATCGCGCGCGATGTCCTGGCAAATCCGGTGATTGAAGAGTACCGCGTGGAGTTTACGGAATAACAGCCGCGATGTCCACGGTACTTGTCACTGGCTCCTGCGGGCTGATCGGCTCGGAAGTCTCGGTATTCTTCGCGCGACAAGGATTCCAGGTTCAGGGAATCGACGACAACCACCGCGCGATTTTCTTTGGACCGGAAGGCGACACCAGTTGGGTATTGGACCGGCTGCGGCGCGAGATCCCCGGCTATCAGCACCATGCTTTGGATATTCGCCAGCGGGAGGCCGTGCTCGCCTTAGTGGACGAACTCCGGCCGGATTTGATCATTCACACCGCGGCGCAGCCTTCGCATGACCGGGCAGCGTCCATTCCATTTGAAGACTTCGAGGTGAACGCGCTCGGGACGCTGCATTTATTGGAAGCGGCGCGGCGTTCGTGTCCGGAATCGCCGTTCATCCATATGTCGACTAATAAGGTCTACGGCGACCGGCCCAATACGATCGCGCTCACGGAGCTGGAAACGCGGTTCGACTACGCCGATCCGGCCTTTGTGAACGGAATTCCCGAAGATTTCTCGATCGACCAGAGCAAGCATTCGCTTTTTGGCGCGTCCAAAGTGGCCGGCGACGTCATGGTGCAAGAATATGGCCGGTACTTCAATTTGCCGACGTGCTGCCTGCGCGGCGGCTGCCTCACCGGCCCCAATCACGCCGGAGTCGAGCTCCACGGATTCCTGAGCTTCCTCATCAAGTGCAATCTTGAGGAACGCGAGTATAAAATCTACGGGTATAAGGGTAAACAAGTTCGCGATAACATCCATTCCGAGGACGTAGCGCGGTTTATGTTCGAGTTCTGGAAATCGCCGCGGGTGGCCGAGGTTTACAACCTGGGCGGCGGCAAAGCGAACGCGTGCTCGATCCTGGAAGCATTCCGGATGGCGGAGCAAATCACGGGGCGACGGATGAAGTACCGATACGTCGACGAGAACCGCATCGGCGACCATATCTGTTACTACAGCGATCTGCGCAAAATGAAGGCGCATTATCCGGCGTGGGACATCCGCAAGACGCTGCCGAATATTTTTGAGGAGATTGCCGCGAGTTGGATGAGCCGGTTGGCGCGGAAAGTGGCCGGATGAAAATCCTGATCACCGGGATCTGCGGATTCGTGGGCAGCTCGGTGGCCGAGTGCCTGCGAGAGCGGCGGCAGGGCGTTGAGATCTGGGGTATTGACAATTTCATGCGGCCGGGCTCGGAGACCAACCGGCCGAGGTTGGAGAAGCTGGGCGCTCGGGTGATTCACGGCGACGTCCGGTCGGCCAGCGATTTCGAAGCGCTTCCGGCGGTGGATTGGGTTATCGACGCGGCGGCGAACCCCAGCGTGCTCGCCGGCGTGCAGCGCGGCTTCAGCAGCCGCCAGCTTTTCGAACACAATCTGGCGAGCCTGGTGAATGTGCTGGAGCACTGCAAGGCGCATGGCGCGGGCTTGGTGTTGCTGAGCAGCAGCCGCGTGTATTCGATCGCGGCGTTGGTGGGCCTGCCCTTGCGCGTGTGCGGCAACGCATTTCAGTTGGACAACTCGGCGAGTTTGCCGCCCGGTGTTTCGGCGGACGGTCTGGGAGTCGAGTTTTCGACGCGGGCGCCGGTCTCCTTGTATGGCAGCACGAAGCTGGCCTCCGAGATCGTCGCGCTGGAGTACGGCGAGACGTTCGGGTTCCCGGTCTGGGTCAATCGCTGCGGCGTGCTGGCGGGAGCAGGGCAATTCGGCACGCCCGATCAGGGAATTGTCTCGTACTGGATTCACGCGCACCGGCGAGGCGACCCGCTGCGCTACATCGGATTTGACGGGACGGGCAAGCAGACGCGAGACGCTTTTCATCCACGCGATCTGACGGCGCTGCTGGATTCGCAGATGAATACCGCGCGCACCGGCGGCCGGCGTGTCTACACCGTCGGCGGAGGGAAGAACAACGCATTTTCATTGGCCGGACTGACGGCCTGGTGCGACACGCGATTTCGCCCGCATCAGCCGGAGGCCGATCTGCGGCCGAGGCCGTTCGATGTTCCATGGCTGGTGATGGACAGCCGCGATGCACGGCGCGATTTTGGGTGGCAGCCGGAGATCGAGATGAGCTGCATTTTCGAACAGATCGCCGTGCATGCTGAGAGCCATCCAGGTTGGCTGGAGTTGAGTGGCCTATGAAGACGCGGCAGCCACCCGAGGCTCAAGAACCGATCCGGCTGCTGTCGGTGGTGATCCCGGCGCGCGACGAAGAGGGCCGCGTGGGCGCCACCGTGGAGCATCTGTACGTTGAATTGCGCGTGCACGGCATTGAGCACGAAATCATCGTCGTGGATGACGGCAGCACCGACAACACCTGGGGCGTTCTGGAGCAGACCATGGCACGCGTTCCCACTTTGCGGCCCATCCAGAACACGGGCGAGCACGGATTCGGCCGCGCGGTAACCTTTGGAATCGAGCAGGCGCACGGGGATGCCGTGGTAGTCATGATGGCGGATGAATCGGACGACTGCCGGGATGTCGTGCGCTACTGGGAAGTGCTAAACGAAGGCTGGGACGCGGTGTTCGGCTCCCGGTTCATTCGCGGCGGCGGCGTGATTGACTATCCGGCGCACAAGCTGCTGCTGAACCGGCTGGCGAATCTGTATCTGCGCGTACTGTTCCACGCTCCGTTCAACGATTTCACCAACGCGTTCAAAGCCTACCGGAGGCGCGCGCTGGAGGGCTGCCGCCCGTTTCTTTCTCCGCACTTCAATCTCACTGTTGAACTGCCGCTCAAGACCATCGTCCGAGGCTACTCCTGGACCGTGATCCCCATCACTTGGCGAAACCGGCGATCGGGCATGTCCAAGCTCAAGATTCGCGAAATGGGCAGCCGGTACTTGTTCATCGCTCTGTATTGCTGGCTCGAGAAATACTTCTCGCGGGGCGACTACTCCAAGACCAGGTCGTCCAAAGCCGTTTCCACCATCGCGTCCAGCAAGTAAGGGCTGCATAGAAACGCGCGCGCCCCGACCTGTACAATGAAGGCTCATGAGAATCCTCGTTACCGGGGGCGCTGGTTTTATCGGTTCTTGCTTTGTGCGGCTGGCGCTCGGAAACTCGGAGCTTGAGATCGTCAACGTCGATAAGCTGACCTACGCGGGCAATCTGGAAAATCTGGCGGCGGTGGCGAATCACCCTCACTACCGGTTCATCAAGGCGGATATTTGCGATCTCGCTCGATTGCGGCAAATCTTCGAAGAGGCTAGGCCGGATGCGGTGGCGCACTTCGCCGCCGAGTCGCACGTGGATCGAAGCATCTTCTCGCCGCAGCCAGTCTTTGAGACGAACCTGCGCGGCACTTTCAATTTGCTGGAGACGATGCGTGCACAGCGAGTGGGCCGGTTCGTTCACGTATCCACGGATGAAGTCTACGGAAGCCTCGATGCTCCGGTTGAGGCGGACGAGCGTTTTCCTTTGAAACCCAGCAGTCCCTATTCGGCTGCCAAGGCTGGCTCCGATCTGTTGGCGCTCGGCTACTACACCACCTACAAGCTGCCGGTGATCGTGACGCGGGCCTCCAACAACTACGGGCCTTTTCAGTTTCCCGAGAAACTCATCCCGCTCATGATCTCGAATGCCCTGGAAGACAAGCCGCTGCCGATCTACGGCGATGGCCTGCAGATTCGCGACTGGCTGCACGTGGAAGATCACTGCCGGGCTATTTTGACCGTACTCGAAAAAGGCCGTGACGGCGAGATCTATAACATCGGCGGCAACCGGTCCCTGCCCAACAAAACCGTCGTGGAAAAGATCCTGGAGATTGCGGGCAAATCTTCCAGCCTGATGGAGTACGTAGCGGACCGTCCGGGTCACGATCGCCGGTACGCCTTATCGAGCGGCAAGCTGCACCGTGAGACAGGTTGGATACCGCAAATCGAATTCGAGACTGGCCTGGCCGCAACCGTCGATTGGTACCGCTCCAACCAGGAGTGGGTGCGGCACGTGCGATCGGGAGAATATCAGAGCTACTACGCCAGAAATTATGAGCATCGCAGCCGGGAGTTGAGCGGCATTAGCAGTGCTTCGTCGTGAAGACGAACTGCCACTATGGGCATCGAAGAATGAGACTGTATCATAAAGAAATGCGATCGCGACGAACCGGAGCCGCCCGATGAAGGGAGTCGTACTTGCGGGCGGCACCGGCAGCCGATTATTTCCCCTCACAAAGATCACCAACAAGCATCTGCTTCCGATCTACGACAAGCCGATGATTTACTACCCGATTCAAACCTTGGTGGATGCGGGTATTCGCGAGATCCTGGTTGTCACCGGGGGGCGCAACTCTGGCGATTTCCTGCGGCTTTTGGCTAATGGCAAGGAATTCGGGCTGAAGCATCTGGACTATACCTACCAAGAGGGGGAGGGCGGGATTGCCGACGCGCTGGCTTTGGCTGAACACTTCGCCGACGGCAAATCGATCTGTGTGATATTGGGCGACAACATCATCGAAGGCAGCATCCGATGCGCGGCGGAGGAGTTCCGGCAACAAGGGTGCGGCGCCAAGATTCTCTTGAAGGAAGTCGCGGATGCCGAACGCTTCGGCGTTGCGGAAATCCATGAAGGACGCATCGTAGGAATCGAAGAGAAGCCCGCGAACCCGAAGTCGAACTATGCCGTCACGGGAATCTACATGTACGATGAAACCGTCTTCGACAAGGTTCGGACGCTGGTGCCGTCGGGGCGCGGGGAACTGGAGATCACCGACGTCAATAACGCGTACATTCGCGAGGGCACGATGACTTATGCTTACCTGGAGGGCTGGTGGACCGACGCGGGCACATTCGAGTCGCTGCTGCGGGCCGGCAACCTGGTGGCGGGAAGCAGGCGGAAATGAGTTCTGCGGTGCGTGAGCCAGCGCTGGAGTTACTGACGCCCAGCTGTGAGAAGGGTATCGGTAGAGTGATCGTGGCGCCGGACTCCAAGGATCTGATCGCCGGCGTGCGAGCCGAGCCGTATGCGATCTGGCCGGACGATCGCGGCTACTTTCTGGAAGTGGCGCGGATGGGGCAAGGACTCGCGCAGGCCTTCCCGAAGGAAACCACACAGATCTCGGCCGCGCTTAGCTATCCGGGGACGATTAAAGCGTTTCATTTCCATCGTCGGCAGACCGACGTGTGGGTGCCGATAGGAGGCATGCTGCAAGTGGCGCTGGTGGATCTGCGCAAAGATTCGCCTACGTTCGGCGCGCGGAATACGATCTATCTAGGATCCTTACGCCGCTGGCAGTTGTTGATCCCGCCCGGCGTTGGCCATGGCTACAAGGTGATTGGGACTGAGCCGGCCACACTGATCTACTTGACGGACCGCTTTTATGATCCCCAGGATGAAGGCCGTATCCCGTATAACGATCCGGAAATTCAGTACGACTGGGAGACCCAACATAAATAGGTGACGACCTGCTTGCTGCCAGGCAGCCTGACCTCCGCTTACAGAGTCTCGACGTCGCCTTTCGCCAACACTTGATGACTGGAGCCGTAATAGATGATTCGATATAGCCGCGTTCCCGGCTGACCCATCTTGAGGTCGATCGGTACGTTGCAGGTCGCTGCAGCGCCACAGTCCACGATGCTGTCAGTGGGGGCATCTAGCGTGTAAGAGTCGTAACCATAGCTCACCGCCCAGCCAGTTGCGCCCGGCACATCCGCGAGCCGCGCCGTCATTGTGGGGAAGGTGATTGTCCCGGGGTAAGTCGCGGGAAACAGGTACCACACCGAATCTCCAGCCTGAAGCGTGATGGTGTCGCTTGTGGTTCCAGCTGAAATTGTTGTGGTGATGATTTTCATGGCATTCGCGATTTGGCGTATGATGGTTTGCCCGGATTGCAAATAGGGCGACAGATTGAACGTTCGCGTTTGCGGGCCGTTGGAAAAATTCCCGCACACCATGGCATCGCCATTACTGCCACCGCGCGCCGTACAGTCCAATTCTTGACCGTAGTCTGGACTGTTCAGCGCTGGTTGAAAGATCAGGCTGGCCCACCGGCTCCAGATCATGCTGGCAATGCTTCCTGCATGCCACGCCGGGACGTTGTAGCCGCTCTCCACGATGGGATGGGTGAAATGCTGATTGAGGACGCCGATAGAGGAATTGTAAGCGTCGTTGAACACCGGGACCGCCGAACCTGCTTGCGATCCGGTCCAACCGGCCTTCGCAATGTTACCGTTACCGAGAGAAATGGCATGATCGAGATACGCTTGCGGATTATCCCATTCTTTATAAAGCCTCACTCCGGCGCACTTCAGGATCATGGCTTCCAAGTATGTTAGAAACGTCCATTCTTTTGTGCCGCCGCTCGCGCCACCGACATTTCTGCCGTGGACATAAAGATTGTCGGGCATAATGTTGGCCGAACCACAGGAGGACGAACAGGAGTAGTTCGGCAATTCGCGGAAGTAATTGGACGAGGTGCTCGAGCTGCCGTTATTGTCGGTCGCGTGCGGTAGGTTTTCGGCTGCGTAAATGTAGGTTCCGGTATTGAACTGCGTGGCGGTCGAACTTGCACCGCCCGTGAAGCCCAGGGTCGCATCGGCCGATGCGGACACGATTGCAAGTGTCGAGGTCGTGCCACTCACGTTAGCCACCACGCGCAGCGCGCCGCCACCGTTGTCGAGCGCCGTCACTCCAGTGGTCTGGCTCATGATATCGGTTGCAATCTGCGTCGCTGTTCTACTTCCAGCTGTCAAGGTCACCGTCTGTGTCGATCCGCCGTTCACTTGGACGGAGAAGCGATCATTGGTTCCTGTCGTAATTGTGAACGGCCCGCCGTTGGACCCCAGTATGTATGCACTCAGGTTGGACATCGTGAACGTCTGGCCGCGATGGTGGTTCACGTTGTCGGTGGCCGACCCGCCGTAGACGAAATAGTTCCCCATACCAACCGAAGTGGCGCTATTCGTCGTGGCGACGAACGTGGGGCCCGTAGCGCCGCTGAGGATGTCCCCGTTCTGGAAAATCAGCGTTCCGCAGTTGGAACAGCCATTGTAGGAGCCAGTCGCTTTGTTGGAGGCGCTTTGAGATAGACTGACTGCCGCCGACGTCGGACTCAGGATCTTGTCGATGACGAGATTGATGGTGCCGCTAGCCCCGCAAATGTTCGTACCCCAGAGCCGAGTGAGTCCAGGGACCGCGACGGCAATGTAATGAGGCGACGAGAAAGTCAGTACATTGCCCTGGCAGGAGGCAATCGGCGTATTTTGCGCGGCAGCGTATGCGTAAATGTGTGGCGTGCCTTGCGTGATCGTGACACGTGGTGCCGTTTGACTTGTGTAGCCAAAGTACTGCCGAAGATACGTGCCCTCGTCGAGACCCTGGGCGTTCGGGCCATCTGTGATGAGTACGTTGTATGATCCCTGTGTCCCGTTGTACCCCTCATTGCCGTGAGTCCAGTAGAGGTCATTTGCCAGGCTGATGCTGCTGACCGGCGTTCCGTTTATCGTGATGGACTGATTGGAATTGGTCGTCCATTGTGGCGTACTGTACTGATTGGTAGCACCTGCGCCAGCCAGCGATGCCCAATACGGAGGCGTCCCTGTGCCGGCGCTCATTTCCCAGATAAGCCGCGCCCAGTCGTCGTAATGCAGGTAGTCGGTGTTCGAGTTGAACCATCCATAGACGCCGTAAGGCTGCATCGTGAAACCCGCGTCGTTCGTGCCGCAACCCGAATTCAGCGTTGTGTTGCAGTACGTGCCTGCAGGTACTGAAGACGGCCACGTGAAATGTGTACTGTCTACCGGCGTGATCGTAACAAAGCTGCCTCCAGGAGTGTTCATACCGGATACCGAGGAACCAGTTATGATTGTCTGGTTGTACGGGAGGAAATATCCGCCAGGAACGGAACTCGCGGAAGTGAGAGCCGTGCAGATTGTTCCGTTACACGTAGCTGAGATCAGCCAGTTTTGAGAACTTCCGCTGGCGCTTCCGAATTGAATCGGCCCTTGCAACGGGTTCCGCGTGTAGTCGTCCACCTCGTCGCCAATGGTGATTCCCAACCACTTGCCGCTGTTCGCGATGGCTTGCATCGCGATGCCCACTCCTGTCAGACCGCCCGGATTCCAGGACGCCTGCGCGGTGCCGCCTTGGACGCTGGTATACATCTGAGAGGCGAGCCGGTTGAAGTTGCTGGCGTCACCGAGATACATCATGCGGGGGCAGCCGGAGATGAGCGCTGTTTGTGAAGCCACCCCTGCATTTGTCCATGTCGTGAACGTGGCGGGGCTTTGTGAGCCGTCCCAGACTTGGCCCGTGTAAGTGCCGATTCCGGTCTCCAGCGCAGTGTAGCCGCTGTTGCAGTAGCTCGTCAGATAGGGTGTCGGGTATAGCTGGCTGAGCAATTCTCCGGCCGATGAGAACGTCGAAGAGAGCAGGGTGCTCTTGCCGGGCGTGTAGGCGGAGCGAATTACACCGTCGTTTCCAAAATTCGAAAACGTGTTGGTCGATGCGACATTTGCCCAGACCGTGCGATAGGGTCCGATTACCCATGAACAATGAGAGCCGACCGTGGCGAAGCTGGCCGTGTTGACGCCGGTCGCATCGCGTAGACCATACAAGTTGTTGACGATATCCACACTGCTGATCTGGTAAGCACCGATGTTGCACCCGCTGCCGCCAGTGATCCAGAGTAGATTCCCCCAGTCCGACCAGCGCGGCGTGTAACTGGGTGAGGTCCAATTGTACGACTGATTCAGCGCCGTCGTTGCGTCCGTTCCGGTGTAGCTGCTCGCTGTGATGCCGATTTTCGTGCTCCCTTGCGATACTCCCGTAACCGTTATGCTCGATCCGCTGGAAGCGCTGATGGTCGCGACCGATGTATTGAAGTCGTAAAAATAAAATGTCGGACTCACTACCGTAGTGCCGTCTGTATTCACCACGGTGGGCGCAAGCATGGTTGTTCCGCCTGCAGGAGAGATTGGCGCCGAGTCGCGCCAGTTCGACCACAACTCGGCCGGCGCCACGGGAGACGTGTTCGAAAAGTTAACCTGCGCGCTCCACTCCCCGGCATTGCTCAGCGCTTGGATGATGTTACTGGGGCCAGAATATCTCTGGTAATGTGCGGAGTTGGCGTCAAACACTTCGAGTGCCACGCTATGCGGCCCATTGAGAGTTCGTGTCGTGTCCAGCGGAAAGGTTCGCGGCGAGGTCGCGTTGCCGATGTTGGCTTGTTGGATGCCATCGACATAGACGTACCAGTTGAATGTGTCGCCTGCGCAGCCCGAGACCGTGCCGGTGATTGTCGGCTGGCCGCTCCAGTTGGAACTGGTCGAAATGCTCGTAGTTACACTGAGGATCGGCGTGCAGGCCACTGGCCAGGGGTTAGCGACAACGTACGGTGCGGGCAATGACTTGCCTAGGACGTTGCCGAAGATGTCGTAAGCCGTCGCTGTAACCTGATGATTCCCGTTCCATTGCCAGAAAGAGTTGTATGCGAACGAGAAAGGCGCGATGTTCGAGCATCCCTCCTCGTACAGCGCCCCTTCCATGCTGGCATCGCCGAGATCCCCGGAAGCCGGATTTGTCGCATGGTGTGCATCTACGGTATAGCAGACCATGGCCGTTCCGATGGGCACCGACCCGACCGTGAACGAGTTGCCTGTCCAACCAGTCCATGTCGGATTGCCGGTAGGCGAAGTGATGGTCTGGCCTCCCAGACCAGCCGTGAAGAAGAATGCTAAGAGCCAATAGCGAGCCATATCACCTCACTTGAACGACGCGATCGCTACGTCATAAGCCGCCGATGCCGCGAGCGTCCAACCCGTCGAATAGGTACCTGTCGATGTAGTCAGCCGGTAGGCAAACTCGACGTTGTCGCTGCTGCTCGGGGTATTTAGCGCAGTAAATGAACTGCTCGGGCCGCTAACCAGTGTCCCCACGTCGGCGTCACGGAGCACAGCGAGTATCAGTTCGCTGGCCCCGGTTGTCGTGATCGAACCTGCGGCCGGAGCAGGCGCGGTTCCGTTGCTTGTATTGTTCTGATCAACCGTGGCCGCCCCGCCACTCCATTCGGACAGGCTTGCCAGGCATCCGCTGCCCGAACACGAGTTGGGCGCGGTGATCGTTACGCTGTTGCCGCCGCCGGCCGCCGAACTGCAATACCAAATCGATGTCCTGCGATTGATGCCGCTCGTGACAGCTAAGGTCCAAGCCGTCGCACACCCGGTGGCGCTGGAAATGTCGGTCCCGGCCGGGTATGCCCCCCACATGAGAAACAGCTTGTGGCCGGACGTGATGTTCGCCGGGAGCGCGCAAGGAACGCTCGTACCACTTGTGGCCATGCAGGTTGATCCGCCACCGGCGTTTTGCTGCACGAATGTATAGGCACTGCCCCCGCCACTAGGTGCGCTGATAGCCGAGCTGACTACGTGGAGGATCTGAGCCGCTGCAGTCTGCGGCGCCAGAGCCAGCCACAGACTAGTTATTAGTCCAAGTGCCTTTTTGCACATATGCGTACCAATGGTTCGTTGCGTCCGAGATCAGACAAACTGCATCACCCAGCGCGCCGCCTGAAACCAGAGTCCCTGTAGAGGTTGTTCCATTTGCACCGTTCAGGTCGATGGAGTTGTTTGTCGTCACGGCAATCGTGATGACGCCGGTTTTTCCCGTGGCATTGCGGTAGCAGCGCTGGTAACCGGAAACACCCGTCGGCAGATTGTAAATGATTGCTCCCGAGGAGTTGTTGTAGAGATACACGCTTGGGCCCCCTGGGTCCGCGACTGGTCCGGTGGTGGCCGTCAGAACTGGCACCGGTCCTGGAACCGAGACCTCAAAGCGAAACGCCGAACCGTCGTAGCAGGAATGAAAATAGCGTCCCGCATTGATCATCCCGGCGGGCAGTGGCGTGGTGCCGTCATGTTCTGTGACCGCTTTGGGCCCTAAACCGTCGATGTTGATCGAAGCCGGATTTGCGGTGTCAGTATAAAAGTCAAAGCACATCCCATTCGAATACGCACTGAGCGCCGCGTTCGCGCTCGTGTAGGTGAGCGCGGTTACCCCGGCAGAGGTGAGCGTAGGAAAGTTCTCGTTGGCATGAATGGTCGCGTGGGTGGGCACTGTTGCCGTGTTGATCGCGGTTGTGCAATCCACCCGATTTGCCCCGGCGTTATCAGCGCAGGCTTGCGTGATACCCGTGCCCGTGTTCGTAAAGTTCAAGGCAGGCCTGGTGCCAACTAGGGATCCGGCGAGATCCAAGCCGAGATTGCCGCTGCCGCCCGAGGAACTGCAATCTGTGCGTCCGTTGCCAGCGTTGTCCACGCAACCACCGCCGGTGAAATTCAAAATAGATTCCACCGGGAGGGCCACGCCTGCGTTGTAAATCCTCGAGATCGCCCCATTCGCGCCCGCGGGACCCTGTGCCCCGGTGGCGCCCGTAGGCCCCGTTAGACCGGCAGGACCCTGCGCCCCGCTCGCACCCGCAGGTCCTGTTAAACCGCCCGGACCTTGCGCCCCGGTTGCACCCGCAGGCCCCGTTGGACCGGCAGGACCCTGCGCCCCGCTCGCACCCGCAGGTCCTGTTAAACCGGCCGGACCTTGCGCCCCGGTAGCACCCGTAGGCCCTGTTAGACCGGCAGGACCCTGTGGCCCGGTCGTGCCCGTAGGCCCCGCTGGACCCGCAGGACCCTGTGCTCCGGTTGCACCCGTAGGCCCCGTTAGACCGGCAGGACCTTGCGCCCCGGTAGCACCCGTCGGGCCCGCGGGACCTTGCGCCCCGGTGGCTCCCGTAGGACCGGCAGGACCCTGCGCTCCAGTCGCACCCGTCGGACCCGCAGGACCAGCCGGCCCGCTGGCTCCGGCCGCGCCTTGGGGGCCGGCTACGCCGGTTTGCTGGCTCCACGAGTTCAGCGAAGTGCAAGCGTACACATTCATGCCTGCAGGAGCGTCTGTCTTGAAAAACATCTCTCCGACCGAGCACGTCGCCGGCAGTGTCGTCCCCGACTTGAAGGGTTTGGTGGTGTCGGCTGATGTGAAATCGATACTCTTGGCTTGTCTTCGCAGGTCCACCATTGTTTGTCCACGCAACAAGCACAACAACAGAAAGGAAAGAAGAATAACTCTCATGTGGCGTATCAGCTGTAACCTTCCCTTGTCGAGAATTCTCAACTAGCCACAATCTAGACCGGGCCTCGGCGATGTCCTCCCCTAATGCCGTGTAAACCGTTGTATGCGCGAGGCGACAAAATGTTCAAATGTTGGGACCGTTGGAGTGCGGTCAAAGCCGGGTTTGGCCCCGAGCAGGTTTGGCTATAGAATCGAGGTGTGCGGGGAGAATCGCCATGAACCGAATTGCGAGCTCGAAAAAAGGCATCCAATCGCCCCTGTTCTTAGCGGCGTTGCTGTGCTTTGCCCTGCATCCACGCGTTCTCGGGCAGGATTCGCCGGCTCAAGGCGCATCCGCCGAACAGGCGGCATTCCTGGCGCAAGGCCTTAAGGTATTTCTGTTGTCTGCCGGTGGCCCGATTGGTGGGCAGCCGACGGACGCTCCATTGATGGTGCGGGTCACCGACCAGAACGATCGACCGGTTGAGGGCGCCAACGTGGTCTTTCGCCTACCAATAACCACCCGCGATGCTGTGTCGTTCGGTGGTAAAAATTCTGTTGCGGTCAGGACCGATGGCTTGGGTCAAGCCTCCGTGTCGGATTTGACCAAAAATGCCAGGGCCGATGCAGTCGCCGTTCATGTGACTGCGACTTATGGAAACCAATTTGGAGAGACAACTTTCTCCCTTCCGGACGTCGTTCGCAGTGTGGTCAATGCGGCGGCGAGACAGCCCTCCAGACCCCAAGAAAACCCGATAAAACTACCCGTCGAGGTCATCGGCCTGGATGGCACTACCGCCGCGGCTTCGTTGAACGTGGTTCCGGCTCCGGACTTAAACGGGCCGCTGACTTTCTACATGCAAATCCACGGATTGCGTTATCCGGAGCAAGCGAGCGTCCAGGTGAACCACTCCGGATGGCGTCCCATCAACGGTACGACTGTGACATTGCTAGGTCTGGCAAATGCGTACGGCGGAATTGGCGGTGGGTTTCACACTCTTCGGATGACCATGAGTTTGCCCCCTGGACTCGTCACCGCGGGAACCAACACGGTGACCTTCAGGTTTAACCAGACCGATGGCAGGGTCAGTGGCTTCCGAGTATTGGCATTCGACATTTGGACGCGAAGCGGAAAGTCCGTGATCGCCCCCGGAACTTTTGTCGAGGACGATCCGAACACCTGGAAGCCGCCTTCAACGAATCCATCGGACATTGCCGCAGGCCGGACTCTTTGGCGTACTGCTGCTCTTACTGTGCCCACCCCCTCAGGGTCCGCACCCATTCGAGCGCGCTGTATGGATTGTCATTCCGAGGACGGCCGGGACCTGAAGTACTTCAACTATTCCAACAAGTCGATTCGCGCCCGGTCCATGTTCCACGGCCTCACCGCCCAACAGGGAGACGAGATTGCCAGCTATATTCGTACCCTCAGTGTTCCCAATCCTGGACGCCCCTGGAATCCGCCTTATCAACCGGGTCCGGGCCTCGATTCCCAGCCCGTGTCGAATTGGGCAGCCGGTGCAGGTCTGAGCGCCGTGCTCAACAGTGACGCGGAGATGCAGCCGTACCTCCTGCCGGGCGGCAGTAGCGCGAAATGGGCCGCGAATGCCTATCTTAATCCGCGCGAGATTCCCATTCCCTTGCAGCTGGAGGACTGGAACTCCTGGCTGCCCCAGATCCACCCGGTGGATGCCTTCGGAGCCAGCTTCGCGGATGGCGCCTTGAATGCCGAGTATCATTCGCTTCGAAAAATCCTTCAGCCCAATAGCGCGGCTGCTTACCGGAACGCCCTGCCGCACTTCAACGACTGGTGGGTTGATGAACAAAGACTGTTGGTGCCGCTGGAATCCAATGCCAACTGGGATGCCAACGATCTTCGCCGCAAGGTCTACTCAGCCGCACAATGGATGCTCGTGAAACAGTGGGAATTGAATCAGGAGTTCGGCTTGGAGGCGATGCCCGAGGTTGCCTTTGGCTCCAAAGCCAATGTGCGCGGCTGGATCGGCAATCAGTCCTTTAACACCTCGCCCGTTATGTTGCACATCCCAACGGGGCAGGGTCTGGGCAACGGTTCCTTAACGGCGCATGAGTACTTGGCCCTCATTTGGTATCAGACCCAGTTGGTGCTCAACGACGGGCAGGGCGGAGAGACAGATAATAATCCCATCGACTTTCCCTACGTCCTGGGATCAATCAAGGATCTTTCTGCGAATACGGGGCACACGCCGGCAGCGAACAATGAGCTGATGTGGCTGGTAAAGGCGCTCCAGGAAGAGACGCAGAAGGGCTACGGGCCACAGTACGGAGTCATCAAAGGCTTTGTGCCCACCACTCCGTCGCCGATCTCCCTGGCTTACGGAAGCTGGGACACTGACTGGTCCGGCACGCCGCGCTCAACCCGCACAGCGCTCACGGAAGCCTATCTGCGCGCGTGGTTTGCTCAGGTTTCCAGTTACACGCCGGCCGACTACTACGGAGGCGTGAACGGCGGAGGGGGCGCTTGGGCAAGCGCTACTCAGAACCCAAGAACTATGGATTACCTGAATACGTTTGGCGGGCAAACCTGGTTCATGCTGCCTCGGTTGCGCTGGATGGGCGTGGACGCGAATTTGGTCGACCGGATCTCCGCTTGGGCGGCCACGGTTTGGCCCGCGGGAGATTGGGCCGCCAACAATGCCGCCACGTGCGCAAATCTAAACCGCTGCACGTCGGATCGTTGAAACCGAGCCCTATCGCCGGACACCTCTTCTGGCGCTAGTCAATGGGCAACGGGCATATCCCCAAGAAGAGAGTTCTGCGTCTGAGCCGCCTGCTCATTGTGGTTCTTCTTGCCTTGGCGGCGAGTCTGGCATTTGGCTGGAAGGATTACCTTTCTTCCCTCGGTGGATTCCTCGTCGACTCGCAGCCTCCTCAAATGGCCGATCTGATTGTTGTCCTGGGCGGCGACTTTTGGGGCCCTCGCGTCCTCAAGGGTGCTGACCTTGCAAGACAAGGGTACGCGCCCCTGGTTCTGTTCAGCGGCGCTCTCTATCGCGGACGGCCGGAAGGCGAATTCGCCGTCAGCTATCTGGTTCAGCTTGGCTATTCCCCAAAGCTTTTTGCGGTCTTCCCTCAGGCCGCCGACTCGACCATCGCAGAGGCCGTCGCTCTTCGAGGTGAGCTTGCCCGCCGTCATGTCAGGCGCGCAATCATCGTTACCAGCAACTACCATTCACGCCGTGCCGCCATCGTCCTTCATCTCTTCTGCCCCGGGATCGACTTCATCTCCATTCCCGCGTTCGATTCCCACTATCATCCCCAGCTCTGGTGGAAAGATCCCAGTTCCCGTCAGATCTTTTTTTCCGAATGGACCAAGATATTCGGGTCCGTGCTGATTGCCTATCCAAGCTACCTGGTCAGGAGATGAGGTTAATGGAGCTCCTGGCCCCTTAGTACCAAACGTTTGCGTGAAATCCCGCGCCATGGCATAGTACAAGAAGTACTTGTCCCGGTCCGGTTCAGGCCATAAAGTGGCGAATATGACTGCCGAATGCCTCTCTGTTGTCATCCCGGCGTACAACGAAGCGGCGTCATTGGTTGCTGTTGTGCAGCGGGTTTTGGCAGTCCCCCACCTCAAAGAAGTGGTGATCGTGGACGATTGCTCGTCCGACAAGACCGGCGAGATCGCTGACGAACTGGCGCGCCTGTATGCCAAGGTGAGGGCCGTGCACCACAAGGAAAACCGTGGGAAAACTGAAGCGCTCAAGACCGGCTTTGCGTTAACGACAGGTGACATCGTGATCGTTCAGGACGCCGATCTGGAGTACGATCCCGCTGAAATGGGCGAGGTGATCGCTCCGATTCTGGAAGGCAGCGCCGACGTGGTCTACGGCTCGCGCTTCCTGGTCCGGAAAGCCGCCCGCGTGCTGTACTTTTATCATTACCTGGCTAACAAGGGGCTCACGTTCCTCTCCAACCTGTTCACCAACGTCAATCTGACGGATGTAGAAACCGGTTACAAGGCCTTCCGCGGTGAAATTATCAGGAACATGACGATCACCAGCTCGGGTTTCGGGTTCGAGATCGAAGTAACCGCGAAGGTTGCCAAGCTTCAGTGCGCTATGTACGAAGTGCCGATTTCGTATCATGGCCGCACCTACGAGGAAGGCAAGAAGATTGGCTTCACCGACGGCCTGGCTGCGCTCTGGTACATCATCAAATTCAATGTTTTGTGCAGCGTGAAGGATTCTTTCCGGGCTTTGCCCGCTAGGCGCGTGGTAGAGCAGGAAGCGCCCGGCAAGCCCAACAGCTAGAAACATTTAGGCGAGAGGTTGATTCGTGGCAATTCACAGCACAGCCCAACATTCCGAACTCCAGCCGGTAGCGGAGGGGACGTCCCCGTGCCTGTGCGTGGACCTGGATGGCACGCTGGTCCGGACCGATACGCTGATTGAATCCTTGCTGGCCTACTTGCGCGCGCAACCGTTACGTCTGTTTCGAGTAATCGGTTGGCTGTTCCTCGGTAAAGCTCGGTTTAAGCAGGAACTAGGCCGAGTGTGCCAGCTTGAGCCGAGTACGCTTCCCTACGACTCCCGGTTCCTGGATTACATCACGACGGAGTCACAACGAGGACGAAAACTCTTGTTGGTAACGGCGGCGGATTCCTCCATCGCACTGCCGGTGTCGGAGCACCTCGGACTCTTCGCGCAAGTAATCTGCAGCAATGGCTCGGAAAACGTCTCCGGAAAAGCCAAACTGGCCGCGATCCGGCGTGCGCTCGGAGACGAACCGTTCAGCTATGCCGGCAATTCGCGCCGCGACCTCGCGGTCTGGAAGGGCGCCGCGAGCGCGGTCGTCGTGGGGGCCGGCTCAGGCGTTCGCCGCGCCGTCGAGCGATCTGGAGTCGCGATCGAAAAAGTGTTTCCCGGTCCTGGATTTTCGATTCGCGCGCTGTTGAAGGAAATGCGCATCTACCAATGGACCAAGAATGTGTTGGTCCTGCTGCCCATCGCGCTAGGGCACCACCTGTTGGAATGGCCCACCGTGTTCCGCGGAGTCCGCGCATTTCTGGCGTTCTCTCTCTGTGCGTCCGCCATTTATTTGTTGAATGACCTGTTGGACCTTTCTACAGACCGGCTGCATACGCGCAAACGCAACCGGCCGTTGGCGGCGGGACAGCTCTCCATAACATCCGCCGTGATCGGCATTTTCGTTCTGATCTTGGGCGCGGCCCTGCTCAATCCCACTCCCGACGCGGCGCTGCTGCTGGCGTTGTACGGCGTCACCGCCATCGCGTACTCGCTTTATCTGAAACGGCTTCTGATGATCGATGTCATCATGCTGGCGGGTTTCTACACCTTGCGCCTGCTGTACGGAGGAACGGCTGCGAGGACCGGCGTATCCATCTGGACCTTAGCTTTTTCGATGTTCATGTTCCTGAGCCTGGCCTTGATCAAACGCATCTCGGAATTGCGCAACAGGACTTCCGACGAGGGCCTCAGTGCTTCCGGTAGAGGCTATCAAATTGCCGATCTGCCCCAGCTAACCGCCCTTTGCGCGGCGAGCGGTTGTGTCAGCGCCCTGATTGTGATTCTTTACGTTCGCAGCCCGGACGTAGTGTCTCTTTACTCCCGGCCCCAATTCCTGCTGGGGCTCTTTCCTCTGCTTGCCTACTGGCAGAGCCGCCTGCTCATCCTGGCAAACCGCGGGTCCATTCAGGAAGATCCGATTCTGTTCTCGCTCTTCGATCGCGCCAGCCAGGCGGTTGCGGTCCTACTCTTTTTGATTGTTGTGGCGGCGGTCTGACAGTCGCACGCTCGCTCCTCAGTTTTTTTCCAAGATTGCGAAGTAGTGCAGGCCTTTGCCCAGTAGCTGATTAATGCCCGGCGGATAGATGTCGATGGAAGTCAGTTCCTTGCTCAACCGCGCTCCCGCGCGTTGGAACATATCCCTCCACTCCGGCAAATTGTTGTAGCGAAATGTGCACGGAACTTTGTAAGGCGCATTCGCCGCCCAATCGAGCAGGCTGATTCGCTGTTGGGCCAACAGTCCTTCCCGCAGATGATCCTTGATCACCGTGTACCGCTTCGAAATGCGAATACTTTCACACAGGAGGTGGTCGGGATCGAGCTCGTGGTGCAGTACATCGGCCAGGATGACGGCATCGAAAGTATTATCGGGCCAGGGCATACGGGTCCCGTCGTAGGCGTGCACGGTAATGAGCTCATCCGGGCGCTTTGCCCTCTCTAAGCCCTCCACCTGGACCGTGGTGGAGCGCTCCATGATCGCCTTTCCAAGATGGCCGAATCCACAACCCACGTCCAAAACTCGCGCGCCGGGCGCCAGGTGAGCCGTAATTAGACCGACGAGAACATCCTGACGGTGTGAGTAAATGGGCGCATGAAGCGACCTCATCAAACGTTGAACAACAGAAGGCATTACAACCTAGAGTAGCGTAAACGAATCATTGAATCGCCGCTCCGCTGAGGGTGACATTGCCGGTACCGGAGCTCATCACCCAGGTGACCATCAGGGTCTGGCCTGCGGCGGCCGCACGGTAGGTTAGCGTGTAGTTGCGGTCATACTGGCCTTGGGTAGTGGGTGTGACCTCGGTGAAATTGGCCGCCGACGAGTCCGACAGATGGGCGTTCAAGGTGCCTCCGCTGTTCCAGCCTCCAACATGCACGATGAGGGTGCGGGTGGACGTGTCGGCCGGGGCCGTGAAGGAGAATCCGTTGCCGGTGGCGTTGATGTACAGGCCGTCGGTATTGTTCGTGCTCGATCCAGTCGGCGTGCCATCGGTCCAGCTCAGCGGGCGAAGGTCGGGATTATAGGCGATCGCCGGGCCGGCGCCTACGACGCTCAAGGTGGTGAGCTGAGCGGTGACGTTGGCCTTGCGGTTCAGGCTGCTGTCACCCCAGTGCACCCAGTCCGACGTTCCCTCGGTTGTGAGATCGAACGCCGTGGTGTTGCTGTTGCCCGCGCCCGATAGCGCGCCGGATGCTGCTACTGCCGTGTTGGTGAGGCTGAAGCTGGCGGGCGTAGCTACACCAGCCACACTGGCGGTCACGGTATAGCTGCCCGTCACTGAGTTAGCGGTTAAGGTGGGAGCCGTGGCTACGCCGCTGCTGTTGGTGGTCACCGTTGTGGAGCCGCCAAAGGTTCCGCTGGCTCCGCTGGAAGGCGCTGTAAAGGTCACCGCTGCGCCGCTCACCGGGTTGTTGTTCGTGTCCAGCACGGTAGCCTGCAGCAGCGTGGCGAACGCAGTCCCTACCGTGGCGCTCTGCGGAGTACCCGCCGTCGCCGCGATGCTCGCCGTTGTCGGGCTGCCTCCGAGCGAAACCGCCGCTGCACTGAGGGTGACATTGCCGGTACCGGAGTTCATCGTCC
>Ga0335085_10000462_pt1 | contig 115205 bp, 90 predicted proteins | sample Lox_Sample_45_FD_206712 | JGI IMG/M metagenome (GOLD analysis project Ga0335085, IMG submission 206712) | Soil microbial communities from Loxahatchee National Wildlife Refuge, Florida, United States - Lox_Sample_4.5 | ecosystem: Environmental > Terrestrial > Soil > Wetlands | place: USA...
GCTGGAGACCAGTTTTTTCTCAGCCGCATCTTTTGCGCGCCCTCCTGTGCTCGTTTTCGTCGTCGTCACTTTCCTTGTTTCATTGCCACAGGAGGAGATTTACCCACAAATTCTGCCGTAGAGCCCGTTTGAGAGGTCGATGTAGCGATAGATGGCGTCTCGACAACGGTCTTGCTGTTCTTGGCTGAGTGCCTTCAGTTCTGCCCCCAGCCAGATGGCTAGCGGTATAGTCTCCATAATCGTGCGGTACTCTCTGCTGAGACTATCCTCGAAGGTGGTTTTGGATTGCCTCTTAACCAGACCGATTTGCCACGCTGCGAAGAAAACCCCAATTACTGTCGCGACGGAAGCCACGGCCTCAACCAGTTGAAGATCTCTTACGCTCAATGACGTCACTTCCTTTCAGGATCGGCCCCACGGCGAGGACAGGGGTGCTCTACGCCACAAGGTCTGCAAACTTGTCCCCGGCATCAACCAATTGGCGGGGCAGACTCGGCTGGTATGCGTTTGGGAAACTCGTAGATAAACTTCAGCAACATTTCCAAGAAAACAAGCAGTTCCTGGGCATCTGCTTGGGACATCATCGCTATCTCGTGATTGGCTTCGTTTCCCTTCTTCCGAATGTGGTCAACCCAGATTCTTCCATGAGGTGGGACGAACCTATTGGCGGCAAGAAATTCGACGTACTCCATAAAGGACCCGCCTGGCTTTGCACCCTGGTCAACGGCAATATTCATGAGCAATTTTCGTGTAGTAAGTACGGCTGCCGTGTGGGCGCCAGCTGCAGTACACATTCGAGCCTCGCCGTAAAGAGCATCGACGTTCGCCGGAACGTGGTCGACGCGGGTCCCAAATGGAATGCCAGGCTGCTGAGCTCCGCCCTCAAAGTAGGTGGGGCGGTTGCAGTTCGGACAGATGTGTATGGCCGCGCCAGGTGGGTTCTGAAGAAAGTTCCAACCTTGTGCCGAGACGACCACAGAATCACAATGACCGCAGCGGTATCTCTTCGCTGGAACGTTGTTGATGCCTTGCCATGATCCGTGCAATACGTTTTCCACGCCCGGACCTTTGCCAACTAAACTTCACAGCTTATCACTTTCGAGTGCGGGGTACCCCACAGGGCGGTAGTGGTGGCATCACGGGACGGCTTGTATGCCGCCTTTGATCCCGAACGCAGCGGGTGCGCCGAATTGGCCCATCCTTCGGCGCAAACCGTTCCGTGGCTACCGTCCGCATCCTCAAGGCCGCATACATCACAAAACGATGTATGCGCCACCCACGCAGCTGATGGAACTACCCACGGCACACAAAACGTGTCGTGGCCACCTCCGTATCGGCCACGATGGCGCAGACCCTCAGGGTCTGCGCCTGCCGTCAACACCGTGCCGTGGTTGCCGGGCATTCCCTCCCCGAAATTGCCGTGCCCCCGCCGCCTGCGTAGTATCCTGGTGAACGAGCACAGCCGGGTTGCTCCCCTAAAAGATGAAGGAGGATCGCATGTCGGTGCGGCGTCCGCTGACCGAAGACTCGCAGGCGGAACTCAAGGCGGCCCTGGAGAAGGCGCGCAGCAAGGATGAATTCCGGCGGGCGCTCTGCGTCTGGATGCGGGTGGGACTCGGGCTGAGGGCGGAGCAGGTGGCGGCGGCGGTGGGCTGGTCGCCCAGTTACGTCCAGGCGCTCAAGTCGAATTACTTGCGCAAAGGCGTGGCGGCGTTCGAGGGGCCGGGCCGCGGGGGACGGCGGCGCAACGTGCTGAGCGTGCCTCAAGAGATCAAGCTGCTCCGGCGGCTGCGCGACGAGTCCTGGCCTAACAGTGTTCTCGACTTCCGCGCGATCCAGCAGGCGGTGGAGAAGGAAGCGGGCCGCCCGCTGAATCCCTCGATCGTGCAGCGCATGCTCGCCCGGCACGGCTGGGCGCGCGGCGCCTGGGTGGCTATCCCCAAAAGTTTCCTTCCGGCGAGCGTCGCCAGGCAACAGGCTGAGCAGCGTCAGCTCGCGCAGGATACTGAATCGGCGCGACCGTCTGGGGAGCCGTCCACCAAGACGCGCAAGCGCGGGTCCGGCGTCTGGTATCCCGCGCGCGACGCCGCCGGAGATGAGTCGGTGGAACTCGCAGGCCCGGGCGGTGAATTGTCTTCTCAAGGAGCGAGCGCCGGTTCGGCTGCCGCTTGGGGGCGTTGGCTTCGGGAACTGCGGGCGGCCGACGGCCCGCAGGTGGCGGAATTCGTCCGCCGCCACTGGCGTACCGACAAGATCGTGATCCACGGCCAGGTCTTCTCGCCAGCCGAGCTTCCGGGCGTGGGCGCCTTCGACGGCGAGACCCTGGTGGGGCTCGTGAGCTATAACATGAATATCCAGAACGCCGAGCTGGAGATCGTAACTTTCGCCAGCGACCGCCCCGGAAAAGGACTCGGCTCCCAACTGCTGGCGAGCATGGTCGACTTGTCCCGGCGAACGAGGATGCGGCGGGTGTGGCTTATCACCACCAATGACAATCTGAACGCGCTTCGCTTCTACCAAAGGCGCGGGTTCCGGCTGGTGGCTCTCCGGCGCGGGGCGGTCGACGAGTCGCGGCGCATCAAACCCGAGATCTCGCTGGTGGGCGAATACGGGATACCGATCCACGACGAACTGGAGCTGGAGATGACCCTGACGTGAGGCTGCGGGGACCGAAGGGCGCGATTCCGGTTATGTCTTTGAAAGCAAGTGAGCCCGAAAACTTATGCCTTTGAAAGCATGCAAAGGACAACCTCGGACCCGAAAAGCAGAGATCTGTGCAACTCTTGCTCACTTTTCACTTCGCCTGGACGCGCAAAAGTCCTACTGACCAGGAAGGTACGACCTGTCAAAGCCGGCCACTGGACGGGGAGTGGCCATGAAGGTGCTTGACGCGCCCGGCGCCCGGCACTAGGATGGATTCGGTTGTTCAAGACCCGACCGGGGCACGACTGTCCGTCCTCTCGGCGGCCCGTTCTTGCGTGGCGCCGTCGAAGCATTGAACCCTCCGCACGATAAAGCCGGCGGGGGCGCCTGACACGGAAGCCCGCATGAGCCAGATCCGGCGACTCATAGCATTCGTAAGGCCTTACAGCTTCCGCTTTTTCGCCGCAATCCTGCTGATGATGGTGGTGGGAGCCTGCGAGGCGCTGCTGGCCCTGCTGATTCGCCCGGTGTTCGACGCCTTGCTGGCGCCGGGCGGCGGCGCGAAGCACATCGTCCTGTTCACCTGGCCGCTATCCGGCCGCGTCTTTTATCTGCAGGACCTCCTACCCCGCACAATCCACGACCTTTGGGCGCTGGTCGCGATCGCCATGATCGGGGTGACGCTGATCAAGGGGATGTCGGAGTACTTCGCCACCTACTTCATCAATTACGTGGGCCACTCGGTGGTCAAGGACCTGCGTAACCGCCTCTATACCAAGATCATAGAGCAGTCGATGTCGTTCTTCGCCCACAACTCCACCGGCAAGCTGATGTCGAGCGTTACCAGCGATATCGACAAGGTACAGAACGCGGTGTCGCAGGTGTCGGCCGACTCGCTGCAACAGACCTTTACGCTGGTCAGCCTGCTCTGCGTCCTGTTCTATCTCGACTGGAAACTGGCCCTTGTCTCGCTGCTCCTGGTCCCCATGGTGGTGCTACCGTCGTCTAAAATCGGTCGTTACATCCGCGCCAGCAGCCGTTTCAGCCAGGACAAGATGGCGGAGCTGAACAACATCCTGCAGGAGACCTTCAGCGGCATTCGTATCGTGAAGGCCTTCAGCATGGAACTCTTTGAAATTACGAGGTTTCGTGCCGCAACCCGGCGCCTGCTGAAGGTGAATCTGCGCTGGGTGCGGGCGCACGCCGTCAGCTCACCGCTGATGGAAGTGCTGGGTGCGGTGACCATCGCCGGCCTGCTGCTTTACGCTCGCAACGAGATCGTCCACCACGCCCAGACCACGGGCGGGTTCCTGGCTTTCCTATACGCGCTCATCAAGATGTACGAGCCGATCAAGCGCCTCACCGGCGTCAACAACGCCTTCCAGCAGGCGGTGGGGGCCTCCGAGAAGGTGTTCGATTACCTCGACGTCCATTCGGAGATCGCCGACAAGCAGGGCGCCATCATTCTGCCGCCCTTCAGCAAAGAGGTCTGGTTCGATGAGGTTGACTTCTCCTACGAGCCTGGTCAGCCGGTGCTGCAGGGGGTTAACCTTTACATTCGCAAGGGGCAAGTGGTGGCGGTGGTGGGTCTGAGCGGGGCCGGTAAGACGACGCTGGCCAACCTCATCCCGCGCTTCTTCGACCCCATCCGCGGCCGCATCCTGATGGATGGCTATGACTTACGTGACGCTACGGTCGCGTCGGTGCGAGCCCAGATCGGTATGGTGACGCAGGAGACGATCCTGTTTAACGATACCGTTTTCAACAACATCGCTTACGGCCAGACCTCTCAGTCGCGAGCCCGGGTGGAGGAGGCCGCGCGCGCCGCTCTCGCCCACGATTTCATCATGGCCATGCCTGAGGGGTACGACACCCTGATCGGGGAGCGGGGACAGCGCCTGTCGGGCGGGCAGCGGCAGCGCATCGCCATTGCCCGGGCGATCCTCAAGAATCCGCCCATCCTCATTCTCGATGAGGCGACGTCGGAGCTCGACACCGAGTCTGAGCTATTGGTGCAGAAGGCTTTACAGAACCTTATGGAGGGCCGTACGGTGCTGGTGATCGCCCACCGCCTGTCTACCGTGAGGCGCGCTGACCGGATCCTGGTGATCGACGACGGCCGGATCTCTGAAGAAGGACGGCATGAGGATCTGATTGCTCAAGGCGGGATCTACCAGCGGCTCCATGAGCTTCAGTTTGTGGATTCGGTTGTGTGAGGCGCTTTGGCCGCAGGCTCAGCCGCCGGTTTTTGGCGCTTGACATCTAACCGAAATATTCTATTATGTTTCGCAGCATGACGGGCTACAGCAGCACCCGCAGCGATGAAGCCGAATTCTCGCTGGCGGTGAGCTTCAAAAGCACGAATCATCGATTCCTGGACCTGCAGATTCGGATGCCGGCGTCGCTCGAGCCGCTGGAAGGTTCGGTCCGGAGGCTGCTGAAGGATCGCGTGTTCCGCGGTCACATTGAGGTGAGCGTCAGTTTCGAACGCGGCGGCGCCCAGGCGCTGCAGCTAAATCATAGTCTGCTTGAGGGTTATGTCAAGGCCTGTGAAGGGCTCCGGACCCGGTTTGGCGTAGTGGCGGCGCCGGACCCGGTGGCCTTGCTGCGCATCCCGGGCATGATCGCGGGCGTCGACGGGGACTTGCCGGCGGAGATGCGGGAACGCGTCAGCGCGGTCTTGAACCGGCTAGTCGAGCAGGGTCTGAGGCAGCTCGACGGTATGCGCGCCGCTGAAGGCGAGGCGTTGTATGCCGATGTAAAGGCTAGACTTAGCAAGCTCGCGGAGCTTGCTGAGGCGGTGGGGAGGCTGGCGGGAAGCGTGCCCGAGCTCTATCGCCGCCGGCTCGCGGAGCGCGTTCGTGAGCTGGTCAGCGATGAGCCCGCCACCAGGGTCCTGGAGCCGGCCCGTCTGGCTCAAGAAGTGGTTTACCTGGCCGCGCGCTCCGACATCGCCGAAGAGATCACGAGGCTACAGAGTCACTTAGCCCAGACGGAACGGCTGGTTGTCCAAGGCCAGGAGGTCGGTAAAAAGCTTGACTTCCTGCTGCAGGAGATGAATCGCGAGGCTAACACGATCCTCTCCAAAACAACCGACGTACCTGAGGCGGGGCCGGAGATCGCGCGGCTGGCCATCGAAATGAAGACGGAGATTGAAAAACTCCGTGAACAGGCTCAGAATATAGAATAAGTCTGAGTAGTGACTTGTCTCGAACCCCTACAAGTCTTCCGGCGGGAAGCCTAATCGTGATCTCGGCGCCCTCCGGGGCAGGCAAGACGACTTTTGCGACGCGTCTGGTCCGGTCGGTACCTGGCCTGCGCTTTTCGGTCTCTCACACCACACGGCAGCCACGCCCGGGCGAGCGCAACGGACGCGAATATTTCTTCGTGACGCGCCGAGCCTTTGAGCGGATGGTGGCACGAGCTGAGTTTCTGGAGTGGGCTGAGGTCTACGGAAACCTTTACGGCACGTCGTGGAAGGCCTTGAGGCAGGCGCGAGCCGCCGGACAGGACGTGCTGCTCGACATCGATGTGCAGGGTCATCGCCAGGTGCGGCAGCGATTTCCCGACGCGACGAGTATCTTTTTATTGCCGCCTTCGATGGCGGAGCTGGAGCGGCGGCTGCGACGACGCCATTCTGATGCGCCGGACGTGATCGAGTGGCGCCTGGCAGACGCGCGGCGGGAAGTAAGCTCCTGGCCTGAGTACGACTTTCTGATTGTGAATGACTTGATCCGGGCGACGGAGCGTGCACTCAAGGCCGTCGTCATCGCATCGCGTGCCCGCCGTGTAGTCCAGCAGGGCCGGGCCCGGGAGATCGTCAAAACTTTTGGAGGATAAGGGTGGAGATGCCACAGGCAGTTGATAGCAAGTATCGCTTTATCTTACTTTCGGCCAAGCGGGCACGGCAGCTTCAGGCTGGCGCGCGGCCCTTGATACAAACCGCCACGAAGCGGCCCACGAAGGTCGCGCAGCTCGAGGTGGGAGCCAACCTGGTGCCTTTTGAGAATCTCCAGGCGGAGACCAGCACGGAGAATCCCGACTCAACCGAGAAGTGATTCCACGCCGTCCGGCAGGGCTAGCCGGCGTCGGGCGGCTGGGCCTGTGGCCCTTCAGAGAGGATACCCATGCGAGTGGCGCTCGGAATCTCGGGCGGAATCGCGGCTTACAAGGCGGCGGAGCTGGTACGTCAGCTTCAGGACCGCGGCCTCGAGGTGCAGGTGGTGATGACGGCGGGCGCGCGGGAGTTTATCTCTCCTCTCACCTTCGCGGCGCTCAGCGGCCGCAAGGTGATCACCGGGATGTTTGCGGAGACCACCGGCGAAGCCAATCTGGAGAGCGCCATTGAACACGTCGCGGTGGCGCAGTCAATTGACGCCCTCGTGATCGCTCCCGCCACCGCTCACGTGATCGCCAAGATAGCTCACGGCCTGGCCGACGACTTTCTCACCACGCTGGTGCTGGCCACGCGGGCGCCCCTGATTGTCGCGCCCGCCATGAACGTCAACATGTGGGAGAGCCCCGCCACCGCCTCGAACCTGGACGTGCTGCGATCGCGCGGGATCCGGCTCGTCGACCCCGATGAAGGCTATCTGGCTTGCGGCATGGTGGGCGCCGGACGACTGGCCTCGCTGCCATCGATTGTGGCAGCGGTCTGCGAGACTCTGGGCTTGTCCAACGACTTGAAGGGCGAGACCGTGCTGGTGACGGCGGGGCCGACTGAAGAACCCATCGATCCGGTGCGCTACCTGAGCAATCGCTCGTCGGGCAAGATGGGGTATGCGGTGGCCGAAGCGGCGCGGCGCCGGGGCGGAGAAGTGATCCTGGTGAGCGGGCCCACGCGTCTCGAGCCGCCGTCCGGTGTGGCGTTGCACCGGGTTCGCACGACAGAGGACATGGCAGGCGCCGTCTTTGCGAATCTGGAGCGCGCCAGCGTGGTGGTGATGACCGCCGCCGTGGCGGATTTTCGCGCTGCCCATGCCGCGGCCGGCAAGATCAAGCGCGATGGCGGCCTTCGAAGCCTCGAGCTTGCGCCGACCGAGGACATTCTGGCTGGAATCGCGCGCCGACGGCGCCCCGGACAGCTCGTGGTCGGTTTCGCCGCCGAGACCGGCAATCTGGTCGAGAACGCTCGCGCCAAGATTCAGTCAAAGAACCTTGACTTGGTGGTGGCCAACGACGTCACCCAGGAGGGAGCCGGTTTCGACGTCGACACAAACATCGTTACCTTGTTGTTTCCCGACGGCCATCATCGGTCCCTCGAACGCATGAGCAAAATCGAGGTGGCCGGGCGGATTCTGGATGAAGTGGTCACCCTCAGAAAGACGGTCGTTAAAATCTGATTCCGGAAGCGGGCCGCGACTTTCCGTGATTCCCGATCACCTCCAGGACGAAATTGCCGCCTGGCTCGAGTTCTATCGCGACCTCGGTGTCGACGAGTTCTTGCTGGAGCCGCGCGAAGGAGTGGCCCCTGTGGTAGGGAATCCGACAAAGCCTGCGCCTGAGTCTTCGAGGGCTGAGGTGGCGGACAGTGCCGATGGGCGCTCCGAGGCGCGCTTTCCCGTTTCGTCCGCGACCGCCTCGGAGCGGCCTCCGACGGCAGCGCGATCGTTGAGCCTGTTCGAAGCTGAAGCCCCCCGGCGCCAAGGCCTCGAAACGCTCGACGAGATCCGCGCCGACCTGGGTGACTGTCAGCGTTGTAAGCTGGCCGCTGGGCGCAAGAATATCGTCTTCGGTCAAGGGAGCCCGAGAGCGGAGCTGGTCTTTGTGGGCGAAGGCCCGGGCGCCGACGAAGACGAACGGGGACTTCCTTTCGTGGGCCGGGCGGGCCAGTTACTGAATCGCATGCTGCAGATGGTGGCTATCCGGCGCGAGGACGTCTACATCTGCAATGTCGTCAAGTGTCGTCCGCCCGGAAACCGGACGCCTGAGCGCGACGAGGTCGAGGCGTGCTCTCCCTTCCTCTTTCGCCAGATCGAGGCCATTCGCCCGCGACTGGTCTGCTGCCTGGGCGCACCCGCCGTCAAGACCGTCCTCGGGCTCAAGGATGGAATTTTGAAACTGCGCGGCCGGTTCTACGATCTCGGCCGGTCCAAAGCGCTGGCCACGGTTCATCCGGCTTACGTTCTGCGCAACCCTCGCGAAGAGAAGATCCTGCGCGAGGATTTCGAGAAGATCCGGGATTTCCTCAAGAACAAACCCCAGGAGTCCCAATAGCTTACTCGCGCAGCCTTCTTGACCTCGCAGGCACGACCGCTGCTCCCGGGTCCTAAGCTTAAGCTGGTAGACGTAGGGCGGCAGCTGTGCTAGAATAACGTCGCGTTTGTGCTCTTGTAGTACCTTTTGCGTTCGAAGTGAAAGGCTGCGGGGTTGCACTCGCGGCCTTTTTCGTTTCAGCCTGAAGGCCAGAGAGAACAGACAGCATCAAAACTGAAGGAGTAGAAGTAAAAGTGAGCAGCAATCGAGAGCGAGGAACGGTCAAGTGGTTCAATTCCGCCAAGGGGTACGGCTTCATTCAGCGCAACGAAGGTGAAGACGTTTTTGTTCATTACTCCGCCATCCAGGGCGACGGCTATCGCAACCTCCAGGAAGGTGCGGCGGTCGAGTTTGAGGTGGTGAAGGGCCCTAAGGGCTTTCAGGCCGCAAACGTGGTTCAGGTCTAACGCAAAGGGAGCCGGACCTCCGGGTCCGGCTCCTTTTGCCTTAATGCTCCATAGCCAGCCTATCCTGCTCCAGGACTCAGCCTTGAGCGATCACGGCTCCCGTCTTTTCTATCCGCCCTCATTCCGAAGCGCCCGACGCAGCCGGAAGTGCCGTACACGCAGGGGGCCGGCCGCTTGCAAGCAGACCGGCAGTCCGCCGCGGGAGAGTTCACGCGGAAGAGCCGAGCGCGCGCGCCTCAACTGTCCCCTTGATCTTCCCGCCAAGGACCTCCAATGACCAGCATGATGGAGGAGATCCTCCAGCAACCTGCCACCCTGTCGGACCTCCGAAAGTATTACGAGAGCCCGGGCGCGATCCCTCGGAAGGGGCTGCGCAGTTGGGTGGCCAGCTGGCCTCCGACGGTGATTTTCACCGGCATGGGATCGTCGCTGAACGCCGCCTATCCCGCCCAGGCCTACCTGGCGTCGTGCGGCATTCGGGCTGTGGTTTGGGAGGCTGCCGAACTGCTGCATCACCATCTGGGAATCCTGCGTCCCGACACCCTGCTCGTGGCCGTCTCGCAGTCCGGGGAGACCATCGAAGTCACACGTCTGCTGGATCGCCTGCCGGCCAAGTGTGGCGTGGCGGCGGTGGTCAACGTGGAGCGCAGCACCCTGGCGCGGCGCGCGCGGCTGCTTTTGCCCATGATGGCCGGCCGTCAGATGGCCGTCAGCACCAAGACTTATATGTGCAGCGTCGCTGTCCTGATGTATCTGGCGTTCGCGGTGGCGGACGACGCTCACCGGCACCTCACCCAGGAGCTCAACAAGGCCATTTACGCCGAGGAGAGGATTCTGGAGCGTCAGGAGCTGCTGATCGAGCCGGCGGTGGAGTTCTTCGATCACCCCACCTACGTGGCCCTCATGTCCCGCGGTCCGGACATGGCCTCCGCCCTGCAGGGCGCTCTCATGCTCAAGGAAGTCGCCCGCTTGGGGGCCGAGCCGATGAGCGCCGCCCAGTTCCGCCACGGACCCATCGAGATTGTCAATCCCAGTCACCGCTATGTGATCTTCGCCCGGCAGCCTTTGCCCCGCCCGCGCGGCAAAGGCCGGCCCAACACGGGACGCCTGCTGCTGCGCCTTGCCCGGGACGTGCAATCGCATGGCGGCCGCGTGATCCTGCTCACGGACCTTCCTTTCCCGGAAACGACCAACGTGCAAGTGCTACCGGTGGAGTCCCTCAAGCTGGGGCTGGGCACGCTGATCGATACCCTTTACATGCAGCTTCTGGCTCACGAACTCGCCGTGCGCGCCGGACGCGAGCCCGGCCGATTCTGGATTGCTGAGGGAGTCACTCGGGTGGAGTAGTAACCTTTGGCGGTCCTGCCGGCGTCACAGTGCGCGTCAGGGCTGGCCGCCGGGCCGCGCGGCCCCCGGTCGGGGTCCTTTGGTCGTCAGAGCAGGAGCAGGATTAGCCCGTAGAAGCGTGTAACAACGGGTCTGCGGCGTGTAACACGGGTCGCCAGGGGTTGGGCGGCACCGAAGCCCGAACGGCCCTCCTAGGGCCTCTGAGCCCCACCCAGGAGGCGGCGGCCGAAGGGTGACCCGTGTGCGTGGGCCGGCGGACGTTACGTCATTCGATAAGGAGAGGAGAAGCGACATGAGAGGGAGATCGCTGGTCAGCTTGCTGGTCCTGTTGGCGGCCGGTTCGCTCCGCGCCCAGCAGGGTCCAAAGATCGTGGCCGAAGGTGGCAATCCGCCGGACGACCGGGCCTCCGCCCGGCTGCTTTATTGGAATGAGAGCGCCAATGCGGCGGCCGGTCAGATCGCCGTCAATTACGGGCGTCCCGCCTGGCGGAAGGACTACGAGGATCCTGCCAAGTTCGACGGCATGACCAAGGGCAAGGTCTGGCGGATGGGCAGCAACTTCTGGTCGAATCTTTACACCGACCTGCACATCACCATCGGGGGAAAGGAGGTAGCTCCGGGGTTTTACTTTCTCGGGCTGCAGCGCTCGGCGGACGGCTCTTCGTGGAGCCTGGCTTTTATCGATCCTGTCGAGGGCCGGAAGGCGCGCATCGATGCCTTTGACATCCGCAAGGCAACGGTGAAATTCACCGCCCCCATGACCACCGAGCCTCCAAGTGCCGACACGGTGGAGAAGCTCACCATCACCTTGAGCCACCCCGAGAACGACATCCGCGACGTCACCCTGAAGGTGGCCTGGGGTCACTTGGCCCTGACCGCGCCGGTCAAAGTGAAGGTCGCCGACTAAAGGGCCGGTTCCCCTGGACAAAGCTGGTATTCCGGCTTTCGCCGGAATAGCCCGCCCGGGATCAAAGCGCTGCGTTCAAAGCGTGTCACCCCCGCGAAAGCGGGGGTCTATTTGTGCCCTTGCAGGAAGTTCTTCTAACCTGAATACATTAGTCCGGCGACTAAGATCGGTTAGTTCAGCTCCTCCGCCGTGCGGTTGCGATAACATCGAGGCTCTTGGTCCACGCTAGGCGCTTCCTCTTCTAAAAGAAGACTCGGCGCGGATCTGCGGAGCCGTGTCTTGAGCTACCATGGCCAATCGCCATCCCGCCATTGGTTCGGCAAAGGGCTGCTGGTTCTAGGCCTTTTGCTGGTGGCGAACAGCGCCTACGTCGCCGCCTTCAGCACGCCCGACCTCTTCTATGTTGCCAACGACCTGATCCATCCATTCCTCGGTCTTCTGGTCGCCATTCTGCTGGCCGCGTTTGCGGTCCGCCACCGCACCTTCTTCGCGAGCAGGACCGCCAAGGTCTCGCTGCTGCTCCTGGCTATGGCCGGCGGTTTCGGCGTCTACCTGGCCATTGCCGGCATGACGCGGCCGCACAGCATGGCCTTGTATCTCCACGTGGGATTCGCGATCGCCGGACTCTTTCTGCTGCTGATCCATCTGCGGACGAAGATCGAAGATCGAAAGTCGAAGATCGAAGCTCTCGAGCAAGCCCCTGCTGAGTCCCGGCACGCGACTTCCAATCTTGGAGTTTCGAACGCCGAATTTCGAATTTCGAATTTCGCGTTTCGAATTTCCAGTTGGGCGATGCTGGGCTCGCTCGCGTTCTATCTCGGCGCCGTCGGCTACCAGCACTATTTTCCCGACCCCGAATACAGCGTCTACAACCCCTCGACGCCGCCCCTGACCATGGAGCAGGAGGGCGCCGGCGCGGGCAGCTTGATGTTTCCCAGTTCGGCGCGCACCTCGGACGGCGAGCCCATCCGCTCGACGTTTTTCATGAATTCCGAGTCCTGCCAGCGCTGCCATCCGGATATCTACGCCCAGTGGAAGAGCTCGATGCATCACTTTGCCTCCTTCAACAATCAGTGGTACCGCAAGGCGGTGGAGTACATGCAGGACACCATCGGCATCCAGCCTTCGCTGTGGTGCGGCGGATGCCATGATCATGCCCTCTCGATCGCCGACAAGATGCAGAAGTATCCCATCCGCGATATCGAAGACACGCCGGCCGGGCAGAACGGACTGGGCTGCATGTCGTGCCACGCCATTGTTCATGTCGATGGCACCATGGGCCAAGGGGGGATCACCTTCGAGTATCCGAAGTTGTCGGAGCTTGCGGAGAGCCCCAACCCTTTGCTGCGCTTCCTGCACGACTACGACGTGAGGCTCGACCCCAAGCCGCACCGGGCCGCGTTCCTGAAGGCCTTCCACCGCGAGCGGGGCCAGACGCCTGAGTTCTGCTCCGCCTGCCACAAGGTGCACCTGGACGTGCCGGTGAATCACTACCGTTGGATCCGCGGCTTCGACGACTACGACAACTGGCAGGCCAGCGGGGTCTCGGGGCAGGGCGCGCGGTCCTTTTACTATCCCCCCAAGCCGCAGGAGTGCGAGGATTGCCACATGCCGCTGGTGCCCTCCAAGGACTTCGGGAACATCGACGGCATGGTCCATTCGCACCGCTTTGCAGCCGCCAACACAGCCGTGCCGGCCTCCTATGGCGATGAGACCCAGGCGGGGGACGTGGAGAGATTCCTCAAAGGCGCGGTCACCGTCGATATATTTGCCCTGGCCCAGGAGCCGGCTGAGTCGGCTGCGCTGGTGGCCACGAGCGCAGGGGCCGGACCGCAGCTCGCGAGTACCTTCGCCGTAGGCGAGGAGTCTGCCGAAGGCCTAAGCTCGGCTCTCACGATCAATGCCCCGCCCGCGCGCCTGGTCGCACCCCTAGGACGCGTGAACGCCAGCCTGCACCCCGGCGAGACGGCCCGGGTGGAGGTCGTGGTCCGCACCCGCAGGGTGGGCCACTTCTTTCCGGGCGGCACGGTGGATGCCTTTGACTGCTGGGTGGAGCTCCAGGCGCGCGACAGCCGCGGCCACGTGATCTTCTGGAGCGGCGAGGCCGTCGATGACGGCAAGGGTCCGGTCGACCCCGGGGCCCATTTCTACCGCTCTCTGCAGCTCGACGAGCACGGCAACGTGATCAACAAGCGCAATGCCTGGTCCACGCGCGCCGTGGTCTATGCCCGCCTGATTCCACCCGGCGCCGCCGATACGGTTCACTACCGCCTGCAGGTACCGCGCGATGCCGGCGATCACATCACCTTGACGGCCAGGCTGAACTATCGCAAGTTCTCGTGGTGGAACACGCAATGGGCTTTCGCCGGCGTGCGCGATCCCACCAACCCACATCCGAACGTGAGCAAGGACTACGATGACGGACAGTGGGTGTTCACGGGCTCCACGGCCGGGGATTCAGAGAGCGTGCGGGGCATCCCGAACGTGCCCATCGTGGTCATGTCGGAGGACACCAAGACCGTCCCGGTAACGGCCGCTCCGAAGGGCGGCTTGGGTTTTGAGGAGGCGGTGAAGCTGGATCCGGACGACTGGCAGCGTTGGAACGACTATGGCATCGGGCTGTTACTGCAGGGGGATCTGAAGGGTGCCGAGCGCGCTTTCGAGATTGTGACCCAGGAGCGTCCGAACTACGCCGACGGCTGGGTAAACGTCGCCCGGGCGCGAATTCAGGAGGGCAACACTGACGCCGCCAAGCCGATGCTGGCCAAAGCTCTCCAACTCGACCCAAATCTGGCCAGCGCCCATTACTTCACCGGCCTGGCGCTCAAGACCGATGGTGATTACGCCGCCGCCTATCAGCAGTTCGCTCTGGCGGCCGCCCGCTATCCCAATGACCGCGTCAATCGCAATCAGATGGGCCGCATGCTCTTTCTGCAGCGCAAGTATAAGGAAGCGGTCGCCGAGTACGATCACACCCTGAGCATCGATCCTGAAGACCTGGAGTGCCACTACAACCTGATGCTCTGTTACCGCGGCCTGGGTGACGACGCCCGGGCCACGCGCGAGGAGAAGCTCTATTTGCGCTTCAAGGCCAATGAGGCTGCGCAGGCCATCACCGGAGCTTACAAGCTGGCGCATCCGGACGACAATAACGAGGCGCAGCCGATCCACGAGCACGTCTCGGTGGCGCTGGGCAAGGTGGATGGCAACCGGAAGTACGCTGCCAGCCGATCGCGGCGGGAACGCCGGCCGAGTCAAGTGGCGGCGCAGCGTGACTGGTGGGGAGACGGAGGCGTGGTCGGAAAGGCTTCACGCCAGGCGGGCGGAGAAAGATAGGAGTCGTTTTGTCCAGCCTTCGGTTCTTGTCGGCAGACAAGACTGAGATCTCAGCTGAAGAGTGGTTGACTGAGTGGTCGGCCAAGTACGATAAATACCAGAACCTATACCCTGAGGCGCTGTATGCATACCTCCGCGATAAGTCGAAGGACCTGACGGAGCAAGACCTCCGCATTCTCGGAATGTGGAAGGATGGTGCTCTGGCAAGGGGACAGGACTTCTCAAATGGAATTGACCCAACCCAGGTCAAGTGCACTGGCAGATGGTCACCGACGGCTGCGAGTGTTGCGTTTGAGGTGTGGAGTGCGGCCGCCGCCGAGCTGGGCGGAAGGCTCCGCGAGCATCAGCTTGACCCGCTTGATTTCTTGAGTGCTTGGTCCGTGGAAACGGGGACCCGGTCCAACAAGAAGTTCGGACTTTCGAGGGCAACGACGCTGCTCCATTTTATTAGCGGCGGAACGTATCCTATCTATGACTCGCGCCGTACGGAGAGCTGCGGGTAAGCTCACGAGTGATAGAACGAGTAACAGCCCTAAATGGTACCTTGACGAGTTTTGTCCGCTTTTTAAGCGCCTCGCCGAAGCTTGCAAGGCGGAAACCGGTCGCAAGCTGGACAAGGCACTGTTCTGCTACGGCGGGAGATTGGGGAAAGGACTAGTCGTGTAATGCTGAGGTCCACTTCTGCTACCCGCTTCTTCGTACTTACTTTGATTTCGATTGCTGTCCTCTACGTTGCCACCGCGTTACTTTCAGCGCCAATACATCCCGGGACTGGCTCTGCAGAGTCTGTTCATTACGTGGACATCACTAAGCGGGCCGGCATCAGCTTTGTCCACTATACCGGCGCCTTCGGAAAGAAATACCTGCCTGAAACCATGGGCGCGGGCTGCGCTTTCCTCGACTACGATAACGACGGCAACCCGGACATTCTGCTGATTCAAGGGGGTGATTTCCCGGATCACTCTTCAGGCCAGCGGCGCACGATGAAGCTTTATCACAACGACGGCCACGGGAACTTCACCGACGTGACCGCGCGCTCCGGCCTGGGGATCGCGATGTACGGCATGGGTGTCGCCGTGGGGGACTATGACAACGACGGCTGGGACGACATCTACGTCACCGGCCTCGGCGAGTCACGCCTCTTCCACAACCAGCACAATGGCACCTTCAAGGACGTGACCCGCGAGGCCGGCGTCAACAACACCGGCTTCGGCGCCAGCGCCGCCTGGTTCGACTACGACCACGACGGCAAGCTCGACCTCTTCGTCACCAACTATGTGAAATGGACACCGAAGTCTGACATCTATTGTTCGCTGGACGGCCACACCAAGTCTTATTGCACGCCGGAGGCCTATCACGGCGATACGTGCCGGCTTTATCGCAACCTGGGCAACGGCCGCTTTGAAGATGTGACCAGCAAGGCCGGCATCGAAGATTCAACCGGCAAGTCGCTGGGCGTGGCCGTGGTCGACTACGACCAGGACGGCTGGCCCGACATCGCCGTCTCCAACGACACGCAGCCCAACAAGCTCTACCACAACAACCACAACGGCACCTTCACCGAGCAGGCCGTGCAGGCGGGCATTGCCTTCAGTGAGGACGGAATCGCGCGCGGTGCCATGGGGATTGACGCTGGGGACTTCGACGGCTCCGGCTATCCCAGCCTGGCCATCGGTAATTTCTCCAACCAGATGATGGGGCTCTATCACAACGAGAAGAACCGCTTCTTCATCGACATTGCGCCCTCGTCGTCGCTGGGGCGCGCCAGCCTGCTCTCCCTTTCCTTCGGCCTCTTCTTCTTCGATTACGACCTCGACGGGCTCGACGACATCTTCGTCGCCAACGGCCACATCGAGCCCGACATCAATCGCATCCAGCCGCAAGTCGCCTACGCCGAACTGCCTCTGACCTTTCATGGCGAGGGCCGCGACAGCAAAGGGAACATGCGGTTCGAGGAAGTCGGCAAGGCGATGGGATTCACCAAGCCGCTGGTGGGGCGCGGCGCCGCTCACGCCGACATCGACAATGATGGCGCGCCCGACATTCTGCTGACCACCAACGGCGGTCCGGCCTACCTCTTCCACAACGCCGGCGGCAGCCGGAACAACGCCATCCGGATACGGACCGTGGGCACGCGCTCGAACCGCGACGGGATCGGGGCAGCGGTCGGGGTCAGCTTCAACGGCCAGCCCGTGAAGGACGACTGGCAGGTGGTTCACTCCGGCTCCAGCTACTGCTCGCAGAGCGAACTCACCTTGACCTTCGGGCTCGGCAAGGCGACGGCCGCTGACGTCTCCATCATCTGGCCGAGCGGTCAGAAGGACTCTCTGAAGAACCTGGCGGCTAACGTCACCTACACGATCCAGGAAGGCGGCAAGATTGTGAGTCAGAGACCTTTCGCCCGCTAGTTGGGGCCGCACACCCTTGTTACGGGCAACTCCTCAGCGGCCTGATCCCTTCAGTGCCAACCAGGCGACTAAGGCGGCATTCTTCTCGTCCTGGCGCCACGGCGGTCCAAGCTGCTGACCCCACTCCGTCACCCGCCTTCGCACATCATCTGCCGACCCGCCGGGTTCAGCGGCGATGCGGCCGTGCAGGTCGCGCTCCTTCACTCCTACCACAGGGACGCGGTAGTGCTCGCTGGCGTAGGTCAAGGCTTCGCGGAAGAAGTGGCCCTCGGCGGTGTGAATCAAGGCGTGGGACGCCAGGGTCGTCCGCAGGTCGGTGGTCGGCCGCCCCGAGCTGAGCAGGATGCCGCTCGCGACCACCTCGAGGCCTGCGGCCGTCAGATGGTCGATGATGGGGTGCAAAGCCTGAATGGCCAGCAGCCGCGTTCGCTGGACGCATTGCTGAATGAACTCTTCCGCTTGTTCAAGATCCAACCGCGCCGCAGTGTGGTAGGGCTGCGTGGTCCCTGGACAGCCGCGGTCCACGAGTTCGATTCGCCGCCGGTCGACCACCGCCGGCGCTGTCGGCACGCCGGCCACCGTGACCGCCACCGCCCAACCGGAATGCGTCCGGAAGCCGAGCGCGGCGGACAACCCTTTATCGGCCGCGCTTTGGTCTGGCGTTGCCACAGTGCTCCCCTGGTTAGAGCCCGCCGGAGGCCGCATCCTGTCGTGGCCCTTGAATCTTTCAGCGAGCGAGCGCGTCCGTAATCACCTGGAAGGGCGCCCAGTAGTAAGGCTTGCGATACGACCCGCCCGACTGAAGCAGCGCCAATTGAGCTTTCCGCAGGGCTTCCTCCGGGGTCATGCCGTTGTGCAGCTCCGCATACATCGTCTCCATCAGCTCGGCCGTCGAGCGGTCATCGACCTCCCACAATCCCGCCACCACATTGCGCGCGCCGGCCTGCAGAAAGGCCCAGGCGAAGCCCACCAGTCCCTCTCCGGCGTAGGCCCGGCTTCCGGCGCCGCGGCAGGCGGAGATCGTGACCAGGTCCGCGTGAATGGGCAACCTCACCACGTCTCGGGCGTAAAGCTTGTAGCGGTCGCCTTGCGGGGACAAGATGATGGCGGAATCGAGCGGGTCCTCCCGATTGGCCTCGGCGTGCGCCGCGAAATGGATCACAGAAAACTCCCCTGGCTTGGAGGCCGCATAGGCCTGGGGCGCGGCTGCGGCTCCCTCGCGGACGACGGTCCCGCGGAACTGGCGTTCGATACCGCTCATCTCCGAGGCTGCCTGGAGAAGCTTTGGGAAAGCTTTCTGATCGGTAGGAACCGGGTCGCCGATCAGCAACAGTGAACCCGGATGAGTCTGCGGACCGCTCGCGCGGCGGTAGAGGAGATCGAGGGAGGGGACCACCGCGAGACTGACGTCGTCGATCCAGTAATGCGGTTGTGCGCCGCCGGCGGGCAAGGTCGCGAAATTGAGATTGTGCAGCGCCCCATCCGGAACCACTGCCACCCTGGAGCCCGGTGGAATCAGGGCCTGCGCCGGCGCCAGGAGCGCCTGATAGAGCCGGCGGCCCACGTCGCTGTCGTCCCGGACCGGGTCGCGAAGCTGCTCGATAGCGCCCCGGTAAGCAGCCAACGGCCCTTCAATCTCGGGTTGAGCCGGAAGCTGAAAAGCCGTGACCTTTGCCGCTGTGACCACCCATAGAAACGATCGGCGCGGCGCTAACCAATACGAAAGGAGGATGGTGTGGGAAGCTCGCGCCAGCCTGCGATAGTCATATTCATTCGACTTGCGGCTCTTGCGACCGCCCTCGCCGAGCTTCTCGGCCAGCACCCGCGCCCGGCTGGATTCCGCGACTCGCAGGGCATCCAGTTCCCGATGCTCCCCCATGAGAAAGTCCACATACTCCTGATAGAAGTCCAGCAGGCTGGAGAAGAACGTGATCCGGTACTCATCTTGCTGCAGGTTGGCGCGCGTGCTGTTGATCAAGGCCAGAGCGCTCCGAAACTCGTCCTCCGCCTCCGGGGCGCGGTCCGTCTTCACCAGAAGAGTCGCCAGCCTTCCCCGGGCTTCCAGGAGCAGCCCGGGCTCCTCGGTCTCTGCCAGCGGCATCGAAGCCTGGATCACCGATCGATAGATGTCCTCCGCTTTGCCGAATTGCTGCTGCGCCTCGGCGATGCGCGCCCGGTTCAATTCCGGCCGAAGGCGCTCTCCGGGGCTGTCGATCTGGGCTTCAAGCGCAACCGCCTCGCGGTTGTACGCCTCGGCATGCGCCAGGTCGTCCCTCTCCAGCGAGGCGTCCACCATCTGGCAAAGCCATTTTTCCACCCAGTACTGATCGTGAGACTGCCGGGCGACACCCAGGGCGCGCCGATAGTAGGAAAGGGCGACGTCGTACTGCCCTTGGCTGCTGAACCAGTCCCCCATGTGCCCGAGGCCGATTTGCAGATCGGTCAGCTCGCTGGTTTGCTGCGCCAGTTTCTGCGCCTGGTCAAAAAGCGGGGCCGCCCGTTCGGGCAAGCCCAGTTGGAGGTAACAATAGCCGAGATTGTTGAGCAGCCGCGCGGTGAAGCTCTTCGATTCCAGCTGGCCGGCGACGGAGCGTAGTTGCTCCAGCGAAGCTGCGGCTTCGTCGTACCGCGCCCTCTTCCGGAGCAGGATCGCCAGGTTTCCGAGCGCGGAGATCTCCAAGTAACTGTTCTGGGATTGCTTCGCCAGACGCAAGGCGTCCACGAAGTCGGCTTCACCGCCGGCCGCATCCCCCAACTGAATCAACACTGCTCCACGGCGCAGCTTGATCTCGGCGACCAGGGGCCACATTTCCCCAGACTCGGCCACTTGGAGTGAATGATCGAGAAGGACCTTCGACTCTGCGAAGTGCGTCTGCTTGTAGGCAGCGTAGCCCTGGTCGAGCAGAAGGCGCGCTTCGAGATCAGGCTTGCCGGGGGCGGCGGAAGGCGCCACCTGAAGCAACTGGGAGGCTTCCGGAGTCCTGCCCAGCGTCATCAGCACCTCAGCCTTGAGAAGACGGAATTTCCAGCACCCATCCGAGTTGGGATGCTGACAGGATTGTGAGACGCCTTGATCGGCCAAGGCCAGCGCCTGCTTCAGGTCTCCGTGTTGGCGGAGGGAGTCCGCTTGCTTGAAGATCACGGTGGGGTCTGGCGCCGACCGGTGCGAACAGCCCGATGGCACGAGCGCCAGAAACAGCAGCGCGCAGCCAGCACCGACAGCTCGCGATGGCAACACCACGCCCTCCCCGCCGCTCCAGTATCTCGCAGTTCGGGGCCGTAGGGCTTTACAAGACGCGACGATCTCTGTTTCACTCGAACCTGTGAATGACATCAGGGTTCTGACAGGTTGCGACAGTTCGGGGCGTTTTGTGAGCAGCCGGAAGGTCCGTTCGCCGGGCCAGTTGGCGCTGAGATGCCTCCTGACAGACGTGGTGCTGGTGGCGCTGCTGGCGGCTGGTCTGGCCAGCGGAGTGCCTGAGCTCGGGGCGGCGCAGGCGCCCTCCTCGGAAGACTTGCCGGAACGGATTCGGCAGATCACGAGCCGCCCCGAATTCAAGCATGCGACCTTCGGCATCGAGTTCTACTCACTCGACCATCAGAAGCCTGTGTTTGCGCTCAACCCGGAGCAGCTTTTCACGCCTGCTTCCACCACCAAGCTGCTGACCGAAGGCACGGCGCTCGCACTGCTCGGGGCTGACTACCGGTTCCACACGCGCGTCTACCGGACCGGGCCGCTTGATCCCGCTGGCGTGGTGCACGGCGACCTGATCCTGTTGGCCAGCGGCGACCCTAACCTCTCCGCCCGCATCCAGCCCGACGGCACGCTGGCCTTCGAGAACGAGGATCACTGCTACGGCGGCAGTGTCGACACCCGCGCGGTGCCGGGCGATCCGCTGACCGTGCTGCGCCAGATGGCGCGTCAGGTGGCCGACCGCGGCGTCAGGAGGGTCGAAGGGCAGGTGCGAGTGGACGCGAGTTTGTTTCCGGAGGGCGACGCCGAGCTCGGCACCGGCGCCGTCATTTCGCCCATCATCGTCAACGACAACATCATCGACGTGACGGCGAGCCCAGGTGCGGCCGCCGGGGCGCCGGCGAAGCTTCAGGTTTCGCCGGCGACGGCCTACGTCCGGTTCATCAACCAGGCCACCACCGGAGCGGCCGATTCGAAAGCCGAGATCAAGTTCGCCAAGGACGACGCGGCGCCCGACGGAACCCGCACCGTCACCGTCACCGGCAGCATGCCACTCGGCAAGCCCTCGATCCTCTTTAATTACAATGTTCCGCAGCCTGGCCGATTCGCAGAGATCGCCTTCACCGAAGCCCTGGCGGGGGAGGGCATCCGGGTGGCGTCCGGCGGAAGCCCGCCGGGGACGCCGCCTGACTTCAAACGGCTTGCTTCGCTCTATACGCCCGCCAACCTGGTGGCGGAGCACGTCTCGCCTCCCCTGGCGGAAGAGATCAAAGTGACCCTCAAGGTGAGCCAGAACCTCCACGCCGCCCTCGTGCCCTACCTGCTGAGCGCGGTGCTGGCCAAGGACAATGCCAACGCGCCCCAAGCGGGCTTCGACCGCGAGCGCGACTGGCTCTCCCGGGCAGGGCTCGATTTGAGCCAGGCTTCGCAAGGCGACGGCGCCGGCGGTTCGGAGGCTGCTTTCTTCACGCCCGACTTCATGGTTCATTACCTGGCCTACATGGCGAGCCGGCCTAATTTCCAGGCCTTCCTTCGCGCTCTGCCCATCCTGGGCCGCGACGGAACCTTGTGGAACATTCAGGTTGCGTCGCCGGCGGCAGGCCAGGTGCAGGCCAAGACGGGAACCTACGGGGCCGAGAACCTGCTCGATCACAACCTGATGGTGACGGGCAAAGGGCTGGCGGGCTATTTCACCACCCCGGCGGGTGAACACATGGCTTTCGCCGCTTACGCCAATCACGTGGCGGTGCCGCTGGAGGACGACTCGGCCACCCGGATCGTCGGGCAAGCCCTGGGCGAGATCGCGGCCGCGGGATACCTGGCGGCGGGGAGCGGTTCCGGCCCCTAGGCGCCCAGTTTTGTCCCGGCTCGAATGGATGGCATAATTCAGGCAATGCAGATCAAGCGTGTCGGGATCACCTCGAAACCTCACAAGACCGAGGTGCGGGAACTCGTGCCGCCCGTGATTGCCTGGCTGCAGGCCCGCGGCATCGAGGTCTTCATCGACCAGGAAACGGCCGCCAACCTCAGTAATGGAGAGGCGGGCATCGCCCGCGCCGAGCTTGTCACCCGCATCGATCTGGCCATCGTTTTCGGCGGGGACGGGACCTTCCTGGCTACGGCGCGCGCTCTGGACGGAAAGTCGGTGCCCATCCTGGCCGTGAATCTTGGCGGCCTCGGCTTCCTCACGGTGGTGACTCGCGACGAGCTCTATCCCGCTCTGCAGGCGGTGCTCGAAGGTCACTTCAACGCGGAGCGGCGCGTGCAGATGGAGGCGGAGGTCCTGCGGGGCAAGCAGCGGGCCTGCACGTTTGTGGCTTTGAACGACGTGGTGCTCAATAAAGGCGCCCTGGCTCGCGTGCTCGACTTCGACGTGCGGGTGGACGGGCAGTTCATCTCCACCTACAAGGCCGACGGCCTGATCGTCTCCACCCCAACCGGTTCCACCGCTTATTCGCTGGCGGCGGGCGGACCGGTGGTGGCGCCGAGCGTCCGCGCCTTCATTATCACGCCCATCTGCGCCCACACGTTGACGAACCGGCCCATCGTCTTGCGGGACAGCGTCACCATTGAGGTGGCCGTCAAGAGCGAGACGGAAGCCGTTTATCTCACCGTCGATGGACAGGTCGGGGTCGAGATGCACAGCGACGACCGCGTCCGTATCCGCAAGTCCGTCACCACGGTGGAGATCATCGAACCGCTGAACAAAACCTACTTTGAAATCCTGCGGCAGAAATTGAAGTGGGGCGAGCGCTGATGGTCCGCGCTGTCGGGTGCGCTTGAGTTCCAATCGCCCATGCGGTCTAGGACCTACCTTCAAGGGGTAGCCATTAGTCGTCCAATGGAAGCGAGCCTGGGCCCTCGGGGTTGTGTCCTTCAGGATTGGCGGCGAGCCGTCTTGGGGTATCATTTGGACTAGGCTTATCGGAACCATTCGGATAATCCTTGACCCGCTTCGATGCTTGGTCAAAAATGGGGTTTTCCTCTTAACTAGACGGGGTTTACTTTGGGCGTTAACTTCAGGTCTGTCTTTAGCATGTTCTCTTCCGATTTGGCGATCGACCTCGGGACCGCCAATACGCTGGTCTATGCCCGAGGCAAAGGCATCGTGGTCAACGAGCCTTCCATCGTCGCCATCAACAAGGTGTCGGGCGAGGTGGAGGCGGTGGGCCGCGAGGCCAAGGAGATGCTGGGCCGCACCCCCGGGAACATCGTGGCCATCCGGCCTTTGAAAGACGGCGTTATTGCCGACTTCAAGGTCACGGAGAAGATGCTGAACTACTTCATCCATAAGGCGCACAATCGCAAGATGTTCGTCCATCCCCGGATCGTCATCGGCGTGCCTTCGGAGATCACCCAGGTGGAGAAGCGCGCCGTGCAGGACTCGGCCATGCGCGCCAAGGCCAGCGAGGTGTTCCTGGTGGAGCAGGCCATGATGGCCGCCATCGGCGCCGGGCTGCCGATCACGGAGCCTTCGGGATCGATGATCGTGGATATCGGCGGCGGCACCACCGACATCGCCGTCATCTCGCTCTCCGGCATCGTCTATAGCCGTTCCGTGCGCGTGGCCGGCAACGAGATGGACGAAGCGGTTACGGCCTATCTTAAACGGCGTTACAATCTGTTGATCGGCGAGCGCACGGCCGAGCAAATCAAGATGGAGCTGGGCTCGGCCTTTCCCTTGGAGAAGCCGCTGACCATGGAGATCAAAGGCCGGCACCTGCTCGAAGGCATTCCCAAGACCATCACCATCGACGACGCCGAGATCCGCGACGCCCTGGCGGAGTGCGTGTCGACCATCATCAACGCCATCCGCGTCGCCCTGGAGCGCACGCCGCCCGAGCTCTCGGCCGACATCTCGGACCGCGGCATTCTGCTCACCGGCGGCGGCGCGCTGCTGAAGAACCTCGACAAGCGCATTCGCGAAGAGACCGGCCTGCCGGTCTCCATCGCCGAAGATCCTCTGGCGTCCGTGGTGCTCGGTACGGGACGAATGTTGACGGATTTCCACCTGCTGAGGAGGGTGGCCATTGAGTAGGGTTTCGGGCCACGCCGGATCGGGAAAGGCCGCGTTCCTGGCGGGCTCCAAGGTGGGCCGCGACAGCCTGCTGGAGATCCGGTCGCCCGAATCGGCGCGACCGGTCCCGCCCCGCGCGCCCGAGACCCCGGAGGTGGTGCAGGCTTTCATCTCACGCCACCGCTCCTTTTTCATTCTCCTGGTCGTGTTGATCGCCCAGGTGATCCTGCTTTCGGTGCAGATCACGCGTGATCGCAACATGCCGCTTGCCAAGCGCTGGGCGGTGGCCACCATGGTCCCCTTCGGGCGCTCCTTGAGAGGCTTGGCGGACCTCAGCGGCGGCACCTGGGAAGCGCTGCGCAATCTCACCCAAGCCGAGGAACAGAATCGCCAGCTCGGTGCGCGCCTGGCGGCGGACGAAGCCCGCATCCGGGATCTCTCCGAAGACGCAGCCGAGAACCGGCGTCTCCGCTCGCTGCTGGACTTCAAAACCCACTTGTCGTATGCGACCGTCGCCGCCGAAGTGATCGGATCGAGCCCAGGCGAGGGCTCCAATACGGTGCTGATCGACAAAGGGGCCGATGCCGGCCTCAACGTCGACCTCGGGGTGGTCACGCCCGACGGCGTGGCCGGCAAAGTGATCGCCGTCTATCCGCATAGCGCTCAGGTGCTGCTGATCACCGATCCCGCCGCCGGCGCCGGCGGCATCGTGGAGCGGAGCCGGGCCCAGGGAGTGCTGAAGGGAACGGGGCGCGGGCGCTGCCAGCTCGACTACGTCATGAACGAGGATGCCGTCTCCGTCGGCGACGTCGTGTTGACTTCAGGCCTGGACCGTATCTTTCCCAAGGGAATGCCCCTCGGCAAGGTCGTGAAGACCGGCTCCGGTAACATTTACAAAGATATCGAGGTGACGCCCTCGGTGGAACTCGACCGCTTGGAAGAGGTCCTGGTGTTGGTGTCGAAGCCTGCCGCGCTGCAGGAGGCCAAGAGCCGATGAATTGTCGATTGAAGATTCGTGATTGAAGCCTGCCTGCAGGGGTTTCAGTCTCTCAGGTCGGCCTAGGGCTCTTCAATCCTCAATCTTCAATGCCATGCCTGCTTCTTCCGAGCGCCCCATCAACGTCTATCGAGTCCACCCCCTCACCCTCTGGATCACCGCCTTTTTGGCCCTGGTCCTGCAAACCTTTCTGCCGGTCGTGCTGCCGCCAGCGCGCCTGATCGATCTTCCCTTGCTGGTGGTCATCTACTTCTCGGTGATGCGCCGCAGCAAGACTTTCGGGACGCTGCTGGGCGCGGTCCTCGGGCTGGCGGAGGACGCCCTCAGCCACGGATTCCTCGGCATCTTCGGCATCGCCAAGGCGCTGGTCGGCTACTTTGGGGCCTGGGCCAGCGTTCAGTTTGATCTCGAGCAGTTCCTGGGCAGACTGGGGCTGACCGCCGCCCTGGTCTTCTTCCACAGCCTGGCGCTGACCGGCCTCCGGCACGTCCTGCTGGCCTCGCCGCCTCCCTTCCAGCCGCTCGATCTTGCCAGCCTCGTCCTGCTCAACTGCGCGCTGGCGCTGGTTCTCTTCCAGATCCTCGACCGCTTCCGGCGGCCGGCCTGAGAGCCTTCAAGGCAGCGCAAACGCCACCAGCGCATCGCTCTGTTTCTCTTCCCGGACCTTGGGATGCCCGCCCGCCGCGATCACCACGTACTGCTTGCCGCCCGGCAGCCGGTAGGTCATGGGGGTGGCGTGAGCGCTGGCGGGCAGCTCGGCCTCCCAGAGCTGCTTGCCGGTGCCGGCATCGAAAGCGCGGATATGCGGGTCCAAGGTGCCGGCAACAAACACCAGTCCGCTGGCGGTCACGATCGGTCCGCCCAGGTTGAGCGATCCGGAGGCGTCGGAGAGCTTGGGCGCGTTTTCCGCCGGCGGCGGCGGAGGCGTGCCCGGGCTGGCGCCGCTGCCGTGACACAGTGCGCAGTTGGTGGTGACGTCGCGCATGGAGCCGAGCGGCACCTGCCAGCGAATCTTGCCGGTGGTCATGTCCACGGCGGACATCTGACCCCAGGGTTGCGGGCTGCAGGGCAGGCCCGAAGGCGAGAACAGCACATTGCGGTACATGCCGTAAGGCGCGCCGATCTGGGAGGCGTATTCGCCCTGCGGTCCGTGCTCCCTGGCCTCGACAAACTGGTTACGGGGGATCAGCTTCACGATGTACGGGATGTTGTTGTTGTTCACGAAGAGCAGCCCGCTTTTGGGGTCGAAGGCATAGCCGCCCCAGTTCAAAGACCCGATGGAGCCAGGGAGGCTGAGCGTGCCCTGCAGGCTCGGCGGGGCGAACAGGCCGGGATTGCGCAGCCCGCTGATCCATTTGCGGCAGGTCTCCCGATCCGCGGGCGTCAGTCCCCAGGCATCGTCGGCGGTCATCTGCTGGCGGCCGATCGCCGGCGGCGCCACGGGCTCGGGTTGGGTGGGCGAGGTCTGCTCGCCCGGAACATCGCTTTGCGGCACGGGCCGCTCTTCAACCGGAAAGACCGGCTTGCCCGTGTCGCGATCCAGCACGTAAAGGAAACCGGTCTTGTTGCCTTGAACCACCACCGGCACGCGCCGGCCGCCGTGCAGCAGGGTGGCGAGCAGCGGAGGGCAGGCGGTGTCGAAGTCCCAGAGGTTATGGTGGACGAGCTGGAATCCCCACGCCAGCTCGCCGCTCTGGGCGCGCAGGGCCACCACCGAGTCGGCCCACTTGTCGTCGCCGGGGCGCGCCGCGCCGTAGAAATCCGGACTGGCGCTGCCCGTGGGCACAAAGACCAGGTGCCGCTCCGGATCGGCCGACATGATGGACCAGGCGTTGCCCGCCCCGCTCCACCACGCTTGCCCGAACGGCTTCGAGGCGGCATCGGGAGCGTTAGGTGGTATCGGATCCCACTTCCAGCGCAACTTGCCGGAACGCACGTCGTAACCCCGCACCACACCGGAGGGCATGTCCACGCGATTGTTGTCGTTGATGGCCGAGTCCACCACCACCACGTCGTCAACCACGGCCGGCGGCGAGGTGATGTGATACCAGCCCCGGTGGTAGCGCGGCACGTCATTGAGGCTGACCTGGCCATTCTCGCCGAAGTCCGCACAAGGCTTGCCGGTGGCGGCATCGAGGGCGAGCAGGCGCGCGTCCACCGTGGCCTCAAAAATCCGGCGGCGGCACGGCGCCGAGGCGGCCTGCGCAGGATCCACCCAAGTGGCCACGCCTCGATTGATCAATCCATCCCCGTAGTCCCAGGTGGGATCGATCTTGGGGTCGTAAGCCCAGCGCTGGACGCCGGTGGTGGGGTCGAGCGCGATCACGCGGTTGAACGGGGTGGAGAGATAGAGCGTGCCGTCCACCAGGATAGGCGTGTTCTCGAACCCGCTGCGCTGACGGTCGCCGCTGCCGTCCGAGACGTCGCCGGTGTGGAACGTCCAGGCGACTTTGAGCTGGCCGACGTTCTGCGGGTTGATCTCGGTGAGCGGCGAGTAACGCATGCCGCCGGGGTCGTGCCCGTAAAACGGCCAGTCGTCGGTTGGCCCGGCCGCCGGTGCCGCGGGGGGAGCCGATCGCGGATTTGCCGCCTCGTGCGTCAAGGCAACCAGAAGGAAAGCGGTGATCACCGTCAAGCCTGCGTGGAGAGACCTTTTCATAAATTCCCTTTCCCGAGTGCCGTGTCTCGTAAGATCGATTTGCCTTCGTTTGTCGGCCAACGTATCAAGAGTAACCACCTCGACCCCCGCCTGCGCGGGGTGATAGTCGTTCGGGGTAAGGTACTTTCCTTACCCCCTCGTCATTCCCGCGAAAGCGGGAATCCGTATTCTACAACTTGCTCCTACCCTGCCACCTCCTCTGAGCGCGATGAGACGTGCCAGGGTCCTGGGTGCCCTGAAGTTGCGCCGCCTTTCTTAAAGCGTTGGGCATACTCGCGCCCGCCTCGGGTCAAGTGAGGCCGTGGCAGCGGTTACGGAAGGCAAGGCGTGAGACGCTGGCGAGAGCAAGCGTTCTTCACGGCGCACGGCTTGAGGACACGCAGGTCAACGGCGCCGACCGTCAGGTCGAGTGCCGAACGGCTAATTTCAGACGTTGCGTTGTAGAATGTCGGCGTGCAAGCCAGAGTCGTTTCCGATGTCTTTCACCTTGCCGTTGGAGAGCTCATCGTCAGTGCCGGTCTTGTCGCCCTCGTCCTCTACCGTTTCCGCTCTCACACCACCGATCGCTCGACCCTCTATTTCGGGCTGTCCGCGCTCATTTACGGGCTGAGGGAGATTGCGGGGTGGAGCGCGCTGCCCTCGACCTTATTTCCCTCCGTTCGCTGGCACACCATTGAATCCTCGCTTACGCTGGTCGTCGGCATTCCGTTCGTCCTCTTTGTCGGCTGCACCATCGGCCGCGCATACCAGTGGTTCATAAATACGGTTGTGATTGCGAATGTCTTGCTCGCCATCATAGGCGCCGTCAAGCTGATCCAAGGAGCGCCCGCCTACAGCGTCTCGTATCTGAACAAAGCAGTCGTTGTCGCGACCCTTGTGGGATGGTGCTATATCGGCATCTTTCCCAGGATTCCGATCGACCGCGAAGTGCGCGCGTTGAGAATGGGACTGCTGGTTTTGGGGTTCTGTGCGCTCTACCAGAACCTTTCTGTGATTGGCGTTCTGCCTAGACTGGGCTTCATTGAGCCGTTCGGCATGGTGGTCCTGTTGGGTACGTTTCTCTACGTGAGCGCCTCACGCAGCTTGCGCTTGGAGACCAATCTCATCGCCATCCGCAAGGAGCTGGATATTGCCAGGAAGATCCAGTCGCAGCTGTTACCGGCGCTGGACGGCGGTATGGCGGGAGTGGAAATCCATGCCCGCTACTCTCCAGCCGGATCGGTGGCGGGTGATTTTTACGACGTTCTTTGCGATGGACGCGGGGTAGGAGTGCTGATCGCAGACGTCTCCGGGCATGGCGTGCCGGCCGCACTTTCGGCCTCGATGTTGAAGGTTGCGCTCAAGGCGCAAGCCGGCCAGATGACGAGTCCGGCGAAGGTTTTGGCAGGGCTGAACCGGACCATGAGTGGCGCCCTCGGCGATCAATTCATCACCGCCGCCTATGTCTATTTCGATGCCGCGCGGGGCGAACTGCAGTATGCGGGGGCGGGCCATCCGCCGGTCCTGGTGTGGAGCGCCATGAGAAAGAAGGTGGAATGCCTGGAGGAGAATGGGGTATTCCTCGGGCCGTTTCCCTGGGCCAAATATTCCGAATTGAGGGCGCCATTTGAGCCTGGCGATCGCTGCCTGCTATTTACCGATGGCCTCGTCGAGGCCGAAAACCGCGGAGAAGAGGAGTTTGGAGCCGCCCGACTGCGCGACTTTCTGGCCGTGCATGCAGACGAGCCGGCGGACGCAGCCTGCAGCGCGCTGCTCGATGAGGTAACATCCTGGTCCGGCACGGGGCCCGATAGCCAGCAGGATGACATCACATTTGTGGTCGTGGAGCTTCAACCACAGGCAGTCAGCAGTCCATGAGCGCGGCAGGTACCGGTCGCACGGAGTCGCAGAGTCTCTCTTCCGCTCGTGTTCTCTTTGCCCGGTGGTTGGCCAGAACCCGCTTGACACGCCTGGTCAGTAAAGTTTATAGGCAATGAGTAACGATGCCGAAGCCGCTCTCGAACCAGCCGCTGGAGAGGATTTCGAGGTATCCGCGTGTCTTGTTGAAAAGATGGATCGACGTTTTGGGCGGGGCCTGAACCTTCGGAAAAAATCGAAAGAGTATCAATCGAAGCCTAAGACTCCTTTAGAATCAATGCGAGTTGATTGGGGCTCCTCTGGGAACCCAGCAACTTATTGATGGCGTGGCGTTTAGCCTGATCCGGCCCTTTGATCCCAGTATAGCATTGAAATTAAATAGGTTATTCTGATATCAGGCTGGCCTCCCGCGTTGCTTCAGCTCGATTTTCAGCCCCCAACCGCTAGTTTTGGGTACTTTTCGAGGAGCAGCCCCAAGATCCCAGTAACTCATTGAAATGATGTGCTTTCAACAACGTTTGCGTCCGACGTTACCCGCCGCGGCCGATTCCGGGATATAGTAGATGGTCTTCGGGTCAGCTTGGTCCTATGAGTGGTCCTGCAGGCTGGGTATTAGCCCTTCACATTGTCGGGCTGGTCTTGTGGACCGGAGGCCTGCTGGCCGCCACCCAGGTGCTGGCGCTCCGGTCGCGCGAGTCTTCCGTGGAAGCTCGCTTGGCCCTGACCCGCCTGGCCGGAAAGCTGCTGAAGGGTATCGCCCACCCTGGCGCCGCGGTCACCGTGATCGCCGGCGTCGCCATGCTGGGGTTGCGGCCCGATGATCTGAGGCAAACCTGGCTGCACGTGAAGCTGGCCCTGGTCGTGGTGCTGATTGCCACCGACCTGATGATGACGGTGCGGTTCAAGGCCGTCGAGGCGGGACGCGGGGAGATCGGGGCGCGCCAGGCCAGGATGGCGCATGGTGTCACCGCCCTGCTGCTTCTGGCGATCGTCGCTCTAGCGGTCATCAAGCCCTAACAGGCGTGGATCGGCGGGACGATGCCCGAGAGAGGGCCCCCCGAGGGAGGCCCCCCAATAATGAGGAGGTTCAGTTGACCAAGATTACCGTTCGGAACAATGGCCCGGTGCGCATCGAGGGCGAGTTCACGCTCTGCGACGCCGAAGGCAACGTCTTCGACCTCGGCGGCCGCACTGCCATCAGTCTCTGCCGCTGCGGTCATTCGGAGAACAAGCCCTTTTGCGACGGCAAGCACAAGGAATGCAGCTTTAGCTCCGAGATCAAGGCTCGCGCCCTGCCTCCGGCGGCTCCCGCCGTCCCGCTGGGCCAAAATCTCACCGGGTCTGCGACATAGGGGAGGCACAGTTTTCCACAGCAAGCGTGAGTTTCTTGTGGAAAACCATGGGCCCCCTTCCTCCGCGATCAAGGCTGACGTAGTGGTAACCGCTTGAACTCTGCCGTTCCAGGTGCGACGATCCGATTCGGTGACGTTTCGAGATAGGCCTTACCCTTCGGGAGGAGATCATGAGAAAAGGACGCCTCGGGCTCGTACTCTTCTTCGTCATCGCGACGGCAGGCGCCGCCTGGGCCGGTTTGGGGAATCCCAAGCTGGCGGCGGCGGCTGACAGCTACTACCTTCTCAAGAAGGTGACGCTGGGCGGCGAAGGCTTCTGGGATTACCTTGGCATCGATGAGGGCGCGCGCCGCCTCTACATCTCGCGCGGCTCGCACGTGATGGTGCTGGACGCCGACAGCTACCAGGTGGTGGGAGATATTCCCAACACTCCTGGCGTGCATGGAATCGCCGTCGCTTCAGAGTTCGGGCGCGGCTACACCAGCGACGGCCAGGCTGCCCAGGTGACCATCTTCGATCTCAAGACCCTCAAGACGCTGGGCACGGCCAAGACCGGCGAAGGTCCAGACGGCATCATCTACGATCCCGGCTCCAAGCGCGTCTTCACCTTCAACGGCCGCGGCCAAAGCTCCACCGCCATTGACGCCGCCACCGGCGACGTGGCGGGCACCATCGAGCTTGGCGGCCGGCCTGAGTTCGCCGCCGACGACGGTCAGGGCCACGTCTACAACAACCTGGAGGACAAGAGCGTAGTGCTCGAGATCGACTCGAAGTCGCTCAAGGTGCTCAACCGCTGGCCGCTGGCGCCCGGCGAAAGCCCGTCCGGCATGGCGATCGACCCCGAGCACCGGCGGCTGTTTATCGGGTGCCACAACAAAATGATGGTGGTGATGGACGCCGACAGCGGCAAGGTGGTGGCCACGCCGGCGATTGGCGAGGGCGTGGATGCCAATCGCTTCGACCCCGGCACGCAACTGGCCTTCAGCTCGAACGGCGACGGCACGCTGACGGTGGTGCACCAGGATTCCCCGGACAAATATACCGTGGTGGACAACGTCCAGACACAGCGGGGCGCGCGCACCATGGAGATCGATCTGAAGACGCATCGTGTCTTCCTGGTGACGGCCGAGTTCGGGCCGATGCCGGCCAATCCCCAGCCGGGCGAACGCCGGCGGCCCCCGATGATCCCGGGCTCGTTCAGCCTGCTGGTCTTTGGGCCGTAGCGGGCTGCGGAAAAAAGCTTCGAAGCCCTGTCATTCCGAGCGCGGTAAACTGCGCGAGGAAACTCGCTCTGAAAATAAGCAATTATGGAGTCTTACTTTCCGGGAGGTCTGGCCGCAATCAGAGGCGGGTGGCAGAGGCCGCCGCGCTCCCAGACGCCTGCGCGAGCGTGGGTGAGCTGATGGCTGACAAAATTCTCTTGAGGAGGACTACTTCATGAAGCTATCGAATCTGGTTATTGTGTTGGCGCGAAGGGCTAGCGCTCTGAAGAAGCTGCTGGCCCCCGCCATTCTAGTGCTAGCCGCTTCGGCTTCTGCCGCGGGGACATCCAGCCTTACCGGTAGTTGGACGATTCATCAGACCGTTGGGGGCAACGAAAGCGACCAGGCGTGCAACTTCGTCCAGACCGACAACAAGCTCACCGGTACGTGTAAAGGTCCCGATAAAGATCTTCCAATTACTGGAACCGCCGATGGCCGGAAACTGACGTGGAAGTTCGACATGGACATTAACGGTACTAGCCTGACGTTGATCTATACGGCGACGCTCGATGACTCAGGCAGGATCGCGGGAAGTGTCGAAGTCCAGCCATTCAGAGTCACCGGCGACTTCACCGCGAAACGATCGAACGAAAGCAGCGAACCGGCCCAGGCCAGCACGCCCGGCGAAGGGCAAATGTCCCCAACCACTCCGTCCCTGACTGTGCACGCGGATCAGACCGGGCCCAATATCAGCCGGGACCTTTTCGGGCAATTCGCTGAGCATCTCGGCGAAGGGATCTATGGCGGCGTTTGGGTCGGAAAAGATTCGAGCATCCCGAACGTTCGCGGCATTCGAACCGACGTGGTACAGGCGCTGCGGGCTATAAAGGTGCCCAACGTCCGCTGGCCCGGCGGCTGCTTCGCGGACGAGTACCACTGGCGCAAGGGTATCGGTCCCGCTGATCAACGTCCGACAACCTTGAACTCGAACTGGGGCGGGGTGCAGGAGCCCAACACATTCGGCACCGACGAGTTTATGGACTTCCTCGGTCAGATCGGCGCGGAAGCCTACGTTAGCGTCAATGTGGGATCTGGCACGCCGGCGGAGGCTGCGGACTGGTTGGAATACATGACGGCGCCTCCGGTAACGACGATCGCCAAGGAGCGGGTGGCCAACGGCCACCAGGAGCCGTATCGAGTGAAGTACTTGGGCATCGGAAACGAAAGCTGGGGCTGTGGCGGCCCTTTCTCGCCTGACGCCTATATCGACCGTATGAAGGTCTTCAGCCACTTCACGCACAATGTCAATCCCGCCCAGAACGGGCCTAATCCGTTTCAGCCCGGGCCCGACGCTATGAAGCGGATCGCGGTGGGCCCGGATGGCGGCAAGACCGAGTACACCGAAGCTGTAATGAAAGCCTGGAAGGCAAGGGACTGGGCATGGAATATCGAGGGCCTGTCGCTCCACTCGTACACGATTGGAGGGTTCTACATGACCTCTCCGGCAACCGGCTTCGGCGAGAAGGAATATGCGAGTTTCCTCAAGGAAACGCTTGGAATGGAAGGGCTCGTCGCCAAGCACTCGGCGATCATGGATACGTACGACCCCCAGAAGAAAGTAGCCCTGGTCGTTGACGAATGGGGCGCCTGGCTCAAGCCGATGCCGGGCACGAATCCGAGTTTCCTGAAGCAGCAGAACTCACTGCGCGACGCGATCCTGGCGGCACTGAATTTGGACATCTTTGCCCGCCATGCCGACCGAGTCCGCATGAGCAACATCGCCCAAATGGTGAACGTACTGCAGGCCATGATCCTGACTGACAAAGAAAAGATGCTGCTCACGCCCACCTATTACGTCTACAAGATGTACGTGCCCTTCCAGGACGCGGCGTTTATTCCCACGAACCTGCAAACCGGCGAGTACAAACTGGGTGACATCACCATGCCGCAGGTGGACGCGCTCGCCGCGCGTGCTAAGGACGGTCACGTATGGCTCGCTCTGACGAACATCGATCCGAACCGGCCCGCGGACGTCCACGCACGAGTGGAAGGAACGGCGACGAAATCGGCTCGCGGCGAAGTGCTGACCGCACCGCAAGTCGATTCTGTGAATACCTTCGAGGCTCCGAACGCGGTTGTTCCCAAGCCGTTCAGCATAGCTGCTGCTAACGGCGAGCTGGTTCTACATCTGCCGCCGAAGTCGGTTACCGTAGTCCGCCTTGAAGAATGATCAACGTATCCGCGGGCTGCAGCGCTGTAGCGGCGGTGTCCTCACCGCCGGCTTTTCTAAGAAGGACGGCCCCGAACGGGGCCCGTGACGCCGGCTGGCGCAGACCCTTCTTTGTGGGTGTGCGAGTCGCCGGTTACGGCGACCGTTGAATCGGGGCCGTGAGCCGATCTTCGACTCTGCAAGCGCCGAGTTTCTGCCGAGGATGGGCGGCCGACCGCCGTCCGTGCTTAAGATCTCAGTGGTCCAGAGATGCCGCTACCCCGCCCTGCACTTGGCAACGATCAGCGTGATGTCGTCGTGTTGCTCGCCCGGGCTGAAGGCGCGCACGTGCTCGACAATCGCGCTCACCATATCCGGCGAGGATAGGCTCCGATTACGCCGAAGCGCATCGATGAGCCGCTGTTCGCGATACTCTTCGCCGCCACCGTCAAACGATTCGGTGATGCCGTCTAAGTGGGTTCCCGCCGTCGTGGTTATCCCTACTTACTTATAGAGTGACAGACCGCCCCCTCACCCGGCCCGCTCCGGCTGGTGAAAGCGCCGGGGAGTGGGCCGCCCTCTCCCGGTGGGAGAGGGCTAAAAATCAGGGGAAAAGAGCCCTCTCCCTTTGGGAGAGGGGGGGCCGCGAAGCGGTGGGTGAGGGTGGAGCTTGAGACGGCATTGTCACTCATTTTTGCAAAACTCAATAAGAGATTCCTCGTCGCCTGTGGCTCCTCGGAATGACAGCTTGGGAGCGTTTGTCCGTAGCCTGCTAGGCTAGCCTAGGATTCGGGTTGGGCGTTGAAAGCCGGCCAGCAAATGGCTGACCGTTACTGCATGAAAGTCCTGGTTACAGGCAGCGCCGGTCACCTGGGTGAGGCGCTGTTTCGAATTCTGCAGGGCCTGGGACACGAGGTGGTCGGCCTCGATATCCTCGCATCCCCTTTTACGACGCATGCCGGCTCGATTACGGACCGCTCTTGCGTGCGGCGTTGCATGGGCGGCGTGCGAGCCGTCTTCCACGCCGCCACCCTCCACAAACCTCATCTCGCCACCCACAGCCGGCAGGCGTTCGTCGACGTCAACATCACCGGCACGCCCAACCTGCTGGAGGAGGCGGTGACGGGCGGCGTGGAGTCGTTCGTCTTCACGAGCACCACCAGCGTTTTCGGCGCCGCCTCGGCGCCGCCGGCCGGAGCTCCGGCCGCCTGGCTCACCGAGGAGGTCACGCCCGTTCCTAAGAACGTCTATGGCGTTACCAAGGCCGCGGCGGAGGATCTATGCCAGCTCTTTCACCGGAACCAGGGGTTGGCCTGCATTATTCTCAGAACGTCGCGCTTCTTGCCGGAAGAGGACGACAACCGGGAGATACGGGTGAGCTACGCCAACGCCAACGTCAAGGCGAATGAATATCTCTACCGGCGGGTTGAAATCGAAGACGTGGTGAGCGCGCATCTGCTCGCCTGGAGACACGCGCCCCGGATCGGCTTTCGCAAGTATGTCATCAGCGCGACCACCCCGTTCTTCCCGCAAGATCTGGCCGACCTGCGCGCCGATGCGCCCTCGGTGGTGCGGCGGCGCGTCCCCGAATATGAAGCCGAGTACAAGCGCCGGGGCTGGAAGATGTTTCCTGGCATCGAGAGAGTCTATGTGAACGAGCGGGCTCGCGGGGAGCTGGATTGGCATCCTCGTTACGACTTCAAGCACGTCATCGCCTTGCTGAGGGCTGGTGGCGACGCAAGGAGTTCACTGGCGCGGACCGTCGGGTCCAAGGGATATCACGCCACTCCATTTGCCGATGGTCCTTATCCGGTAGGATAGCCACCCCAGAACGTCCCGGCTTTGGTGGACATTCGAGCGTTGCGGGACAGAAGGCTAGCAGTTAGAGGCTCTCTGGCGCCAGTTTGCGATCTGCAATTCAAAACCGTCCTTGGCTCAAATTGACCTGGGATTCCTGAAACGGCTCACGCCTGCGCTTCACTATACTAGCGAGCGACCAGCCTCGAGTATGCGCAAACCAGACCGGGCGTCTCACCGCCCTGCAACCGGGACGGCGACGGTGTCTGTCCTGGAAGGGGACGGGTGAAGACGGTCCCGCTGAGGAAGCCTTGCGCGCGGCGGCCGAACGGAAAGAAGAGATCAAAAGGAGACTACGCAAGATGCCAAGAACACCCAGCAAGCAAACAGTCCCGGCCGCGAACAAGCCTGCCGGTAAAATTTCGCTCTCGAAGCTGCCCATCGAGCTCGCCCGGAGCAATATTAAGGCTCTGTTGCTGGCCAACCCCAACTACTTCGGCAATCTGAAAGACAGCCCATTCCAGCCCGTCCTCAACGTTCAAGGCGACACTACCTATGAGAGCATCGGCTGCGTCGGGTTCAATCCTCAGCTAGACCGGCTGGAGGCCGAAGTCAACATCCATCAGGAAGCCGGGTACGATGGCGACATCTGTTCGAACGGGTCACAGGAATTCGTCCGCTTCTATCTCTCTTACGACAATGGAGCGACCTGGCAGGACCAGGGATTGACCAGCTTCACCGTCTACGACGTGCCGGGGCCGAAGCCTCTGGAGTACGACGCCACCCTGCAGATCAATCCGCCGGAGAGCTTCTGCTTCTTCGAGAACATGCCCACCGCGCGGGCCATTCTCTCCTGGAACAGTCCGCCGCCTGCCAACACTCCAGGCTGGACTCCCGTCTGGGGCAACGTGGTGGATGTCCAGATCCAGATTGCGGGGTTCGAGTTCATCATCCTCAGCAAACTCCTCGCCGAGGCGAAAGTGGAGCTGCCGGCCAAATTCCACGACGCCATCGATCTTACTCAGCCTTTGAAGGCGGCTCCGCCCAAGGTTCTGAGCGGCGCCGAACTGCGCCGGCTCTACAAGGGCGCGAACGTCCCCGGTCACCGCTTTCTGTTTTCGGAGTTGAAGCAAGCCGTCGGTGGCCAACCGGCCGCGCTGCCAAAGGCCGCCGCCTCGACATCTAAGCTCTCGATCATTGGGCTCAAGGAAGCCAACCTGTCAGAGCTCGTCGAGGCTCTGCTCAACACCGACGGCGACACCACTTACGAAGAGTTGGGCTGTGTGGGTCTCAACCCCAACCTGGACCAACTCGTAGGCATCATCAACGTCAAGCTCTCGAGCGGATATTCAGGTGGTCCTTGCACCGCCGGCAGCCAGGAGTACGTAGCCTTTTGGATGGACTGGAACGACGGCAAGGGTTGGACCTACGTGGGGACAAGCTCCGTGAGCGTTCACGATTTCAGCGCCATCCCGCCCGGAGGACTGCAGTATTCCGTGGTCCAACCGGTCGACATCGCCAGCCACCGGCAGCCTTGCGATCAGGGTCCGAAGACCGCCAAGGTGCGCGCCGTCCTTTCCTGGGAAGTTCCACCTTCCACGGTCGATCCCTACGCGCCGGTCACCTGGGGCAATAGCGACGAGACCACCATCCTGCTCGATCCCGGAACACCCTTCGTGGCGGGCACGCCGGACATCAGCATCATCGGCGGCATCGGCGTCGCTGAAATCGACACGGGCACAACCGGCTTGACGCTGCCCTTTGCCACCTTTGCCAACTTCGGTCCCAACGAATACGCCGACCCGTGGGACAACTCGCGGCAATGCCCCTTCGGCGGCCTGGTGGACGTTCACGGCCAGCCCACTCCCGGCATGAGATATCGGGTGTCGGTGCGCAAGGTCGGCACCAACAATGTGATCAGGCTGACCGACACAATCTACACGGTTGACAAGTACGGCGCTACGACCGCGCGCAACCCCGACGGTCAGGGGTTCTTTGGCTATCTGACGCAGGATGAGAACCAGTTGAGCCTTCTGGCCTATTGGATCTCGGCCGGCGACGACCTGTGGGAGATGATGCTGGAGATCGCGGATGCTCTGGACAACGTGCAAAGCAGCACGCCGTGGTACCGGATTCAGTTGGACAACACTGGGCCCCAAACCTCCGCACAGTTGGTGCCTCCGACCATCGATTTGCATATCGATAGCGGCGGCGACTGCAAGGATTTCAACGTTGCCAGCGAAATCGACGGCCACTTCGTAGCGGTGGATACGTACTTCGGAATCTGGACCCTCCAGACGCTTCCCAGTACCATTTCGCCGCCTCCGAATGAGCCGACGTCTTTCAACCCCGCGATCTCGAATACGACCGAAACGGAGGTCTACCCCGGTCACCAGTGGAAGCTCGATACCTCCAATATGACGCCCTGCGGTTACGTGGTTCAACTGCAGGTGTGGGACCGGTCCATTGTGGGCAGTTACCCTGGGTCGCATAATTACAACCACGCCGAAGTCGGCTTCTGCCTGCGAGCAGCAGATTAGCCGCTTCTGGCTCGATGACCTCCACGGGCGGGGATCAGTGCTCCCTGCCCGCCGGGGTCGCATCAGGCACGGCCAGTTCCTGGTTGAATCGGGACTGTCGAGTCATCTGAATAGCGGTTGGTTGGACACGACGATGGTCGAAGCGGCTGGTTTCTGGGCGCGCTTGGTCGTGGGCATCCTGGCCACGTGGCGGGTCACGCACTTGCTCGCCAACGAGGACGGCCCCGCGGACATCATCGTCCGGCTGCGCGCCCGGCTGGGTTTCGGTCTGGCTGGTGCGCTGATGGATTGTTTCCAGTGCCTCAGCCTCTGGATTGCGGCTCCGGCCGGTCTTTTCGTATCGCGCAGACCCCTCGCTTGGCTCTTCGCCTGGTTGGCGCTCTCCGGCGCAGCCTGCCTGTTGGAACGTCTGGGCCAGGACCGCGTCGTGGTAGAATCCGCGGGCACGGCGTCGGAAGGAGAATCGAACCATGTGTTGCGGACAGAAACGAGCGGCCTTAAGGAGTAACGCATCGCTCGGCGCAACCCCGCCTGCATCTCTGCAGAATCCGAATCAGGGGGCACAGGCGCTCGCGCAGTCGTTCTACTTGCAGAACGTTCCGGCCCGGCTGTGCGCAGCCGTCGCGGGCCGGCCCTCAGCCCCACGACCCCCACACGTGAGGCGCAGCGGGTCGTAGCGGTTCAGACGTATTTGACGAACCGCGACCGGCCTGCTAGTTTCGTAGCGAAAGGACCTGCTGAAGCATCATGAAGCTGCGCATGCCGACTCAGCTGTTCGTGGCCCTGGCGATCGTCGTGGTCGGCGGGGGCGCTCTGGGCGGCGAGTATCTGCTGGTGCGATGGTACCCGCAGCACCGGCAGAACGTGATGGACGCGGACCAGCGGCTGCTCCCTTACCGCAACGACAGCCTGGGGGTCGATATGAAGGTCGCGGCGGGCATCTACGGCAAAGTGCAGGACGTGGCCGGCGGCGTCCGTATCTACCGGCCGAGACTCTTTGGCGATGGGCCGTCGCTCACCATTATCGCCCAGCCGAATCCCGACGGAGCCGGCGACTTCTCCCAGCAGGTCCTCGCCCAGTGGGAGGCGCGAGGTGCGATTCAGGGTATCCCGCGATTCCGGTTCGAGTACACTCAGATCAACGGTCGCAACGCCGCCCTGGTCTGGCAGTTGACCCATAAGAACGAAATGCTACTGACCGCTCACCTGATCTCACCAGACCGTATCCTTCAAGTGGACTGCACGCCCGGCATCGAAGATGAAGACATCTACATGCCGGCTTGCGACGCGACCGTGCACGCCATCAACATGACGGGCCCTCCGACGCCCCAAGAGAAACCCGACCTGCAAGAAGTGAAACCGGCCCCCTGAGGATCCCGCGCTAACCTTGCGAGGCCAGAGTTAACCTCCAAGTCTCCATAAATCATTGATCTTATGCACTGCCAGCTCATATCGGGGCTGTCCGTCCTGTCAAGCGGCCGAGACGGGCCTCCGGCGGAGCATGCTCGCTGGGCGTCACACGCATGGGTGACCCCGGTCACGGAAACTCTAATTGGGCAAGGCAGATATACGAGGTAAGCATACGGCAGCGCGGTAAGAAATCAACCGCGGCGGAAAGGGAGGCCGGCCGTTGTGGACAGTGTCTCTTAACTGTCCTTTCAGCTATAAGGAGGCAAAGCAATGCCAGACGAGGTAGCAGTTAGGAAGATGATGGAGGCTTGCCATCAGGACCCCAAGCTGCGAGCTCGGCTGTTCCACGACCCCAAGGCCGTGGCCAAGGAACACGGCGTGGAACTGTCCAATGAGGAGGTCCAGCATCTCAAAAGGGTGGGTACGCTGATGAGCCTGGTCGATGAATTCAAGGCGGGCCGTATCGGCGGTCCGGGTCCCATCTTCTACCCCATCGACGTGTGGTGGAAGAGCGCGATCCTCGACCACGTGATCAGCTACCGCTCACTGTATAACCCACTCTTCAGGCCCATCTTTTACCCAATCAGGCCAATCTTCTATCCGATTGGCTATGTCTTCAACCCGGTGGGGCAGGAATTCGGCGGCGAGGTGGCCGCGCTCCGCCTGCGACGGCGATAAAGGAACCGACCCCTGCGATCGGATGCCGGTCGCGAGGGAAGGGTTCTAAGACGCATGGGCCGGCAGCAGAGATCTCTGCCGGCCATGCGTTCGTGGCTTAAGTCGGGAGGACGGCATGGCCAACGTACTTTTGACGACCCAATGCAATCTGCACTGCGCTTACTGTTTTGCCCAGGAGAAGATGCGCGACAGCCGCAACCAGACGATGTCCCTGGATGACGCCGCCAGGGTGATCGATTTCTTGAAGAGCTCCGGCCATCCCGTCTTCCGCGCGATGGGGGGTGAGCCAACTTTGCATCCCCAGTTCCCGCGCATCCTGCAGATGGCGCTCGAAGCGGGGATGCGCGTCGACGTGCTGAGCAACGCGACCTGGCCGGAGAGCTACAACCGGCTCTTCCAGCGCGTTTCGCCCCGGCGCTTGTTCTTCCTGCTCAACATCGACCACCCCGACAATTATCGGCCCCGCATCTGGGAAGCGATCCAGCGGAATCTGGCCGCGGTCGCGCCGGGCGGAAACGTCACCTTGAGCTTCAACATCTTTGAAGCCGAACCCCGCTACGAATACGTTCTGGAGTTAGCCCGGAAGTACGCCATCGACAAGGTTCGCATGAGCTTTTCCCTGCCGGTTGTGGGCGCGCAGAACGCCTGCCTGAAACTGGAGGACTACAAGCGCCTGGCCCCGTTTGTGGTGGACTTTGCGCGGCGGGCGGAAGAGGCTGGCATCGAGGCGAGGATGGATAACGTGGTCCCGCTCTGCATCTTCAGCTACGAGCAAGCCGGGGAGCTGCTCCTGAAGGGTATCGTGGATCTGAAACGCAACGCCCGCTGCGAACCCATCATCGATATTGGTCCCGACCTCAAGGTGTGGTGCTGTTTTTGCCTCTCCAAGCTGTGGAACCGGCGGCTGGATGAGTTTCAGAACCTGCAGGAAATCCAGGCGTACTACCGCCAGGCGATGGGCTTGTATCAGGGGCGGCTGTTTCCGATGGAGGAGTGCTACACCTGCCGGTACCGGGAGCAATGGGATTGTCAGGGGGGCTGCCTGAGCTTTGCGGTGATGAAGCATGGCGAGCTGACGTTAGAGAAGCAGCCGCAACGGCCGCCGGCGCCGTGCGAGGGCGACGGCTGGAAGCCCTCCGCCGTCCTGGCCCTCTCGCCCGACGTGGAGGTCCAGCACTACGACCTCCCCGAAGACTCCTGGGCCATTTTCGACAAGCGGTCGGGGCTGGAAATGGAAGTGGGCGCGTCGTTCCAACCCCTCTTGAACCTGCTCAATGGCCAGTACTCGGCGCAGGAAGTGGTCGACCGATTTGCGGGCGGCGGCCCAAGATCGCAGTCGGACAGTCTGGTGGCGGCCTTCGCGGAGGACGCCTTGAAGCAGGGTGCCCAGGACTTACTGACGGGCATGCTGCACCAAGGGTTTCTGGTCGAGCGGCCGACCTGAGGCTTCTCACAGCCCGGCGCTTGCGCCTTTGCCTTCTCCCTTCAACCTTAGGTTGAAGCCGGGCGACGGCGGAGACTGATCGATCTTATGGCGCAGACCGGCCAAAGACGCGGCGGAAGGCAGTCTCCACGTGGCGGAGCTGGCGGTCTAGGGAAAAGGCCTGCGCGATCTGGCGCGGCCTGAGGTGCCGGCCGATCTCGGGATCGCGCTCCACTAGCGCCCTGAAATCCTCGCGGGTCTCCCAGACCTGCATCGCGTTGCGCTGCACCCAGAGGTAAGCCTGCTCGCGCGGCGCGCCCTGCTCTACCAGATCGAGCAGCAGCTGACCCGAGAAGATCAGGCCGCGCAGCAGGTCGAGATTCTCCTTCATGCGCTCGGGGTAGACGAACAGGGTCTCTACCAGCCGGGCGGTTCGATCGAGTAAGTAGTCCGTGAGGATGGTGGAGTCCGGCAGGATGACGCGTTCCACCGAGGAATGGGAGATGTCGCGCTCGTGCCAAAGCGCGACGTTCTCGAGCGCGGCCTGGGCGTTGGACCGCACCACGCGCGCCAGGCCGCAAATCTGCTCGGCGTTGACCGGATTTCGCTTGTGGGGCATGGCCGACGACCCCTTCTGGCCGGCGGCAAAGTACTCCTCCACCTCGCGGACTTCGGTGCGCTGCAAGCCGCGCACTTCGAGCGCGATCTTCTCCAGCGAACTGGCGATCACGGCCAGGGTGGAGAGGTAGGAGGCGTGGCGGTCGCGCTGGATCACCTGAGAGGAGATGGGGTCCGCCTCCAGCCCCAGGCGGTCGCAGATGCGTCGCTCGATCGCCGGGCTCAAGTGGGCGTAGGTGCCGACGGCGCCCGAGATCTTCCCTACCCGCATCTGGCGCGCAGCCAGGTCGAAGCGCTCCAGGTTGCGCTGGTTTTCGGCGTACCAGATGGCGATCTTCCAGCCGAAGGTGATGGGTTCGGCGTGAATCCCGTGCGTCCGGCCCACCATGGGAGTGTGCTTGAACTCGAAGGCGCGCTTCTTCAGCACCTCCCCGAGGCGGACGAGGCCGGCGCGCAGCAGCTCCGACGCGGCCCGCACCTGCAGCGCCTGCGCGGTGTCGACCACGTCGTTGGAGGTCAGGCCGTAATGCAGGTAGCGGCCGGCGGGTCCGATGTTCTCGGCCACGTTGGTGGTGAAGGCGATTACATCGTGCTTCACCTGCTTTTCGATCTCGAGGATCCGCTCCACCGAGAAGCGGCCCTTGCGCCGGATCTCGCGGGCTGCGCTCTTGGGAATAAGCCCGGCCTCGGCCTCGACTTCAGCCGTGGCGATCTCCACCGCCAGCCAGCAGCGGAACTTGTTTTCATCACTCCAGATGCTGCCCATTTCCGGGCGAGTGTAGCGAGGTATCATGTCGATTCAGATGCCTGATTCCAGTTTTGGATTTGGGATTGGGTGCCGCCCCTCCGTGAGTCATGCCGGTTCGCCATCACCACTCGAAGACCTTGGTAGGTGCGGACTGGGTGGCGAGATGCAATTCCGGAGCGCCGCCGTCAGCGCGCCTGGCGAGGGCCTCGAGCGCGGTCAGCCGCGCGATCTCCGGGTGATTGTTGGCTTCGCTCAGGTGAGCGAGCACAAGCACCTGCGCGGCGCCGTCGTAGGCGTCCGCCAGGAATTCGGCCGCAGCATGGTTGGAGAGGTGTCCGTGGCGGCTCAACACCCGCTGCTTCACAAACCAGGGATAAGGGCCGACGCGCAGCATCTCAATGTCGTGGTTCGACTCAAAGGCCAGCAGGTGGCAGCCGCGCAGATGCTGCTTCACATGTTCCGGAACGTAACCCAGGTCCGTAACGACTCCCACCTTCAAGCCTTCCGCTGCGAAAGTGAAGGCGACGGGGTCGGCGGCGTCGTGGGGGATCGAAAAGGGCGTGACTTCGATGTCGCCCACCGCGAACCGCTTTCCGGCTTCGAAGGTTTCAAAAGCGGTGATCTTGGGATCCCAGTCGATGGCGGCCCGCGTGCCTTCGTTGAGATAAACGGGCCGGCGCAAGCTCAGAGCAAGCCTGCGCAGGCCGCTCATGTGATCCGCGTGCTCGTGCGAGATCAGGATGGCGTCGCAGTTCTCCAGCCGCTCGCCCACCGAAGCCAAGCGGGCGCAGGTCTCGCGCCGGCTCAGGCCCGCGTCCACCAGCAGGCGGGTGCGGCCGGTGGCGATCCAGGTGGAGTTTCCACGACTGCCGCTCGCCAGGACGCAGATGCGCAGGCTCAATCAGGTACCCCGCAGGAGGCTTCTTGGTTACCGCAGAGACTTTAGAGGCGCCGAGCGAACAGAGCCTCACCAGGCATTATACGGCAGAAAGACGATCCTGAGGTTAGCAGGCCAGGTCAGCCCGGGTCATTCGAGCGCCGTTGAGGGGACCAAGAACGGTCAAGGCGATTCGGCCCGGCTCAAGCAGCTCGCGAGCCACCGCCAGCACGTCCTCGGCGGTGACGGCCTCCAACTCGCGGGCGATTTCGTCCATCGAGATGTAGCGGCCAAAATACATCTCCTGCCGGGCCACGTTCGACATGCGGCTCATGGTCGACTCCAGACCCAGCAGCGTGCTGCCCTTCAGGTAGTCCTTGGTGCGGCGCAACTCCTCCGCGGTCAGCGGCTGCGACTTGAGGCGAGCGAACTCTTCCACGATCAGCTGCACCACCGTGCGGGCGTTCGCAGTCGAAGTTCCGGCGTAGACGTTGAGACAGCCGGCGTCGGTGTAGGTATTGAGCCCTGAAAAGACGGCGTAGGCCAGGCCGCGCTTTTCGCGAACGTTCTGAAAGAGGCGGGAGCTCATGCCGCCGCCCAGAATCGTATTCATGACGTAGCAGGCAAACCGCCTGGGATGCGCCAGCGGGTAAGCGGGCGCGCCCAAACAGATGTGGACCTGCTCCAGGTTCTTCTTAGGGCGGACGCGAATGCCCGGCGAGGCGACCGGCGCCTTAGAGGCCACCAGGGGCGGCCCGGCCGGTACAGCCCCCAGTTCCTCGCGCACCAGGCCGAGCACGCGTTCATGCTCGAGATGCCCGGCGGCGGTCACCAGCATGTTGCGAGGGGTGTAGTGCCGACGGAAATAGCGGAACAGAAGCCGCCGGTTGAAGCTGCGCACCGTTTGCCGCGTGCCCAGGATCGGGCGCCCCAGCGGATGATTCCGCCAGTAACTCTGAGTGAAGATCTCGTGCACCAGATCATCCGGCGTGTCTTCCACCATCTTGATCTCTTCCTGGATGACCTGCGACTCCTTGACGACGTGCTCGTCGCGTAGCAGCGGGTTCTTGACCAGGTCGGCCAGCACCTCGAAGGCGCGGGGCAGGTGCTCGTCGAGGACCTTGATCGAAAAGCTGGTGCACTCTTTGGCGGTAAAGGCGTCGAGGTGGCCGCCGATGGAGTCCGCCGAGCGGGCGATCTCCTCGGCGGTCCGATTGCGGGTGCCCTTGAAGACCATGTGCTCAAGAAAGTGGGTGATGCCGTTCTCGGCCTCGCTCTCCAACCGCGAGCCGGTGCGCAGCCAGAGACCGACCGATACCGATCGCACGGCCGGCATGGTTTCCGTAATCACAGTGAGCCCGTTGTCCAGCACGGTCTTACGGACCGCCTTGTCGTTATTTCTGGCCTTCTTCAAATCCCCTCCCAGCCAAAGCACGTGAATTCAAATGGAACGTCGTAGGTGCGATCCAAGCTGCCGGCAGGGCGCACGCAACCACGAGGTCAGCCTGTTCGAACTTGAGCTTGTTGTCGTCCGGCTGAATTCATACTACCCCAGCTTCGGCCGCCGGCGCCAGACTTCCCGCTGCCCGGTTCGATGCCTCTGCTTTGATGCATCACCTGGATCGGGGGTAGTCGCTTTCCGGCGGATTCACGAAACAGCCCGGCTCACCTGCCGTTACGGTCAAGACGATGCCTGACCCACGCGCTCCTGGGTGGGGGTAGTTCGGCGCTTCCGCTCGGCTGCAGGATAACGCCGGGTCAAGACCCTCCAGCGGACAGCCAGGACCTCCCGAAGGCTTTGAACGGCGTCGCGAAGAATACTGAACCGGGTGGCGGGGTCGTTATCCCAGCGCACCGGGATCTCGAGCACCCGTCCCCCGAAGCGTTGGATCAGAAAGAGCAGCTCCGGATCGAAGCCGAAGCGCTCGGCCTTGAGGTGTTGGAAGGCCCGGCGCGTCGTCTCGCGCCGAAAGAGCTTGAAGCCGCACTGGGTATCGCGCAGCTTGAGTCCGGTCAGGAGGCGGACCGCGAGATTGAAACAGATGCCGGCCCACTCCCTTATCCTGGGTTGGTGAACGCCAATCAGTTCGCGCTGTAAGGCCCGCGATCCGACAGCGGCATCCGCCCCCGTCGACTCGAGGGCGGCGATCAGGATGCCCGCCTGGTCGATGGGGGCGGAGAGGTCGGCATCGGTGAGAAGCACGTAAAGGCCGCGCGCCTCCTGCGCCCCGCGGCGTACGCTGAAGCCTTTGCCGCGGTTCCGATCGTTGACGATCAGGCGCAGGGCCGGCCAATCTTCGGCGGCACGGCCTACCAGGCTACGGGTGGCGTCGCTCGAACCGTCGTCAACCACAATGACGTCGGCGCTGAAGGTCTTGGCGGCCAGGTACCGACGAACGCGATCGAGCGACTTGCCGATTCTGAACTCCTCGTTGTAAGCAGGAATCACGATACTCAGAAAGGGCGCCGGCTGGCTGGCGGGGCCGCCCAGGTCAGCGGAGGCTGACCCGGTCTGGCTGTTGTTGGTCATGCGGACCTTCTCAGAATAGCCAGCTTCGGCCGAACTTCGGCCAGGCTTGCTCGCCGATCAAGGGTACGAACTGACAGGCCGTCAGCGCTTCCGTGCGGACCTTGTCGCCGGACTTGACGATTAACTGGAGCTCCTGCTCCATCCGGCTGCCGATAGGAACCACCAAACGCCCGCCATCCGCCAACTGATCGCGCAAGGCTGGAGGAACCTGCGGCGCCGCCGCCGTCACCAGGATGGCGTCGTAGGGGGCTGCGGGAGGGTAGCCGGCGCTCCCGTCGCCGGTCAGCACTTCGACACTCTCGCCATAGCCGAGCCGCTCAAGCCGGGCTCGGGCCGCTTGGGCTAGGGCAGGATTCCTCTCAATGGTGTACACGTGAGCGCCCAGATGGGAAAGGAGGGCAGCTTGATAGCCGCTGCCGGTCCCAACCTCGAGAACGCGATCTCCGGGATGAACGGCGGCCGCATCAGTCATCAGAGCCACGATGTAAGGCTGTGAGATGGTCTCCCATTCGCCAATCGGAAGCGCCCGGTCCTCATACGCGGCGAACGCGCTCTCCGGCGGGACGAATTCATGGCGAGGGACCGTGGCCATGGCCTCGAGCACGCGCCGGTCTCGAATACCGCGTGCCCGTAGCTGCTGCTCGACCATCGCCTGCCGCTCGGCTTCGAAGGTAGCGACCGCATTCACAGGGTTAACCCTACAGTCAGCATAGCACGCGAAAGCCGGGGCGGCATCTCGCCGCGGCAGCTTGAATCAGGTGGCCGGGAAAGGCTCGGAGGGCGCCGTTCGTTGTGGCCTCGGGCTTTGGGCAGAGGCTGGGAGAACCTTGACCACGGCCTCCCACTCCGGCTAATCTATGTATAGGTTGATTACAGAACCGTCAGCCGCTCACGATTCCTTTCACATCAGGAGACCAGCCTCGTGCCCTGCGTGGGCGAAGGAGCCTGTCCCCCCGGCATGAAGACGAACGTCCCGATACAACAAGGGGTTGAGGACCTGTTCGGGGTTCTGGACGGGAACCTGAAGCTCCTCGAGCAGTACTTCCAGGTGTCAGCTCATCTGGAGCACGACACCCTGGAGTTGGAAGGCCCCCCGGAGAAAGTCCGGCGGGTGGAGCGGCTCGTGCAGGAATACAGCGATTTGGTAGAGGGCGGGACGCGATTCGATCCTGCCGAGGTGCAGTCCTTCCTGCGCATTGTCTCCGACGATCCACAGGCTACGCTGAAGGGCCTGACCGAGGCGGGGCGGCCCCGGACGCTCGGCAAGAAGAGCATTACCCCCAAAAGCCTGAACCAGCAGCGCTATGTCGATGCCATCGAGCGGCACGACATGGTGTTTGGCATCGGCCCTTCGGGCACGGGAAAGACGTATCTCGCCATCGCCATGGCGGTGGACGCCCTCTTGAGCCGGGAGGTGAGCCGGATTATCTTGGCACGTCCGGCGGTCGAGGCCGGTGAGCGGCTGGGATTTCTGCCCGGCACGCTTGAGGAGAAGGTCAATCCTTACCTGCGGCCGCTGTATGACGCCCTTTACGATGTGCTCGATCCGGACCGCGTGGAGCGATACCTGGAAAAGGGCGTGATCGAGATTGCTCCCATCGCCTTCATGCGCGGACGCACCTTGAATGACGCCTTCGTGATCCTCGACGAAGCCCAGAACACCACCAGCGAGCAGATGAAGATGTTCCTGACCCGGTTGGGATTCAATTCCAAGGCGGTGATTACCGGCGACGTCACGCAGGTGGATCTGCCTACCGGACGACGCTCGGGCCTGATGGAGGCGGTCGACGTGGTCTCCGGGGTGGAAGGAATCAGTTTCGTTTATTTCACGGAACGGGATGTCGTGCGGCACAGCCTGGTGCAGCGCATCATCCGGGCTTACGAGGGGTTTGAGAATTCGAAGCAGATGAAATTGAAGGCGGGGGCTGACAACGGTGGTCCCGGCGACGGCTCCACTGGGGGTTCCAACGGCGGCCGCAAGGGGGACTAGGCTGTCCGACGGGCACCCCGAGGGGGTAGGTCCGTGGGGCGGACCGAATCTCGCCTGTGACGACGCTCACGGCAAGTCGGCGAAGCTTCGGGTAGTTGATAAAGCAAGGTTTGGCGGTGGCAGGTCTTAGGACCATCGAAGGAGTGACCAGAATCGGTTGCTATCATGATACTTAGCAGCTACCGTCAAGTGAAAACTGGCAGAACTCACCCGGAGCCCAGCATCCGCCCAGTCTGGGTCTGGCAAGCGAGCGGGCAGAAGGCGATCTGTCAAAATATACGAACGAACCCGTCAACTTATTGATAACAAAGGAAGGAAATTTTCTGATCGTCGGCGATCCCGTCAGGTCATTGAAAAGAAGCGAGTTATGGGCTTTATCCCGTCAACCTGCTGAAAAGAAAGGCTAAAGGCAATTTCGGGAGGTTGGAAAGATCAGTGGATGCCTGATAAGGGCGCTGGCCTACTAATTCAGTTGGTGGGACAGGACATTTAGATTCCTTAGCCTCTCTCGTTTCCTTTCAGGCGTCGCTTGCGACAATCGTTCCCATGATTCTCAACCGACAGAAGCGGGCAAAAGTGGATCTCGCCGGAGCCCGGGCCTTCGCGATGAAATTGCAGAAAGTCCTGGGGCTCGGCGACCGCGAGTTCAATGTGTGCTTTGTCGACGACCAAAAGATTCGCCAGCTGAACGCCGCTTATCGGGGCAAGCGCACTGCCACGGATGTGCTCTCGTTTCCCTGGAGCGCGGGCGAGACGCCCGATGGGCGCGGACCGGGCAAGGAGCTCGAGGGCTTCTTGGGCGATGTGGTCATCTCGGTTGAGACGGCGCGCCGGCAAGCCCAGACTGAAGGTCACTCGACCAGCACCGAAATAAACTCGCTGCTCCTGCATGGTTTGCTGCACCTGCTGGGTATGGACCATGAAACGGATGGCGGGGAGATGGCGGCACTCGAACTCGATCTGCGCGCGCGTCTTGCCCTGGAGAAGGAGAATCGGCGGTCCGATCCCTCCCGCGCTCATCCGAGGGAGGGCATGGGCAGGACGCCCTCGAAACGCCGCCTCGAGGCTGAAGCTCAGGGCGGCTCGAAGCCGGGAAGGCGGCGCCGGTCCGAGCTCAAACCGGCGGCGCGTGATACTGCCGGCCGGGGCTGAGACCATGTTCCTACGGATTCTTGCCCTCGTCGTGCTCGCTGTTCTGGCCGGTCTAGGCTCGTTCGCTTCATACCTCCGGCTCTTGATGAGGCGGCTGGCGCCGGTGGCGGTCCGCAAGGTCTTCCCGGGGCGCGAGGAAGGGCAGGCCGGAACGGACCGGGAGCGGATCGGGATCTCGATCTCGGCCCTGCACGGGGCGTTTATGGCCTGCTTCGCCGCCGGCACGGCGGCGCTGATCATCGACGCTCATCCCGGTCGTCTCTGGACCAGCCTGGGCACCGCGCTCCTGATCATCCTCGGGGTGATTGCGGTGTTCGATCAGCTGATTCCCTTCATTCTGGTGGCGCGTCACGACGAGCCGGAGACCATTTTGCTGGAGTGGCGTCCGCTGCTGCGTCTGACGATGTTCCTGGCTCTACCTCTCACCTTTCCAATCCTGATTTCGACCACCATCAACCGTCTGCTGGAGCCGGACGAGCCGGAACCTGAACCCGCCACTCCCTTGGAAGACCTGCAGGACTTGCTGGAAGTGGGCAAGCAGGAGGGTCTCATCGAGAAGGAAGAAGGAGAGATGGTGCAGTCGGTGGTGGAGTTCGGTGACAAGCGTGTGCGCGAGCTGATGACGCCGCGGCCCGAGATTGCCGCTCTCGAACTGGACGCCTCCATCGAAGATCTGCGCGCCCTCTTTCGGGAGAAGCGTCACTCGCGATTTCCGGTTTACCGGGGGACGCTCGACCAGATTGAAGGCTACGTCGGTGTGGGAGACCTGATGGAGCTTCCTCCGGAAGCCCAGGCCACGACCACCCTTAAGTTGTTGCTGAAGCCGGTGCCTTTTGTGCCTGAAACCAAGCGGAGCGCCGAGCTGCTGAAGGAAATGCAGCGCTCCACCACCCAGCTGGCCATCGTGATCGACGAGTACGGCAGCGTGACCGGGCTGGTGACGCTGGAGGACTTGCTCGAGGAGATCGTGGGCGAGATCCGCGATGAGGTGGAATTGCACGGCGCCGATATCGTTCCTGAGGGGCCTGGCGCCTATATGGTCGCCGGCAACACCGGCCTCGAGAAGTTGGCCGAAGCCGTGGGCCAGCCGGTTGAAGCGGGTGACTATTCCACCGTGGCCGGCCTGGTGCTGGCCCAGCTCGGTCACGTGCCGCTGCCCGGGGAGACGCTCGAAGCCCAGGGCCTCAGGCTGGAAGTTCTGGAAGCCAATCCCCGGACCGTGCTCAAGGTACGGGTGCAGGTGGCGGCGCCGTCCGCCTCGGAAGCGCTGCCGGCCACGATGCCGGCTCCGCCCGAACCAGGCCCGGAGCGCCGGGTGCCGGAGCGATTGGGGTAGGATGGGCGACGGCTCCACGGAAATTTTCAAATCGGGATTTGTCGCCATCGTCGGCAGGTCCAACGCCGGCAAGAGCACCTTGCTCAACGCCCTGGTCGGGGCCAAGGTTTCTATTGTCACACCGGTCGCGCAGACCACCCGCAACCGCATTCTCGGCATTGTGAACCGGCCCGCCGCCCAAGTGGTCTTCATGGATACGCCGGGCATTCACAAGCCGCTCTGCAGGCTCAACGAACAGATGATGACCTTCGTGCGCCAGGCCCTGGAGGATCGCGATCTGGCCGTGCTGATCGTGGACGCCTCCGAGGCCTTCGGCAAGGGAGACCAATACGCCCTGGAGATGCTGAAGCAATACGCGCCCCGCACCATTCTCGCCCTTAACAAGATCGACCGCATCTCCAAGCCGCGACTGCTGCCGCTCATCGAACGCTACAGCAAGCTCCACAATTTCGAAGAGATTTTTCCGATTTCGGCTCTCCACGAGGACGGGCTTGCTGGATTGATGGCTGCCGTCATCCGGCTGCTGCCCGAGGGCCCACGGTATTTCCCCCCGGACCTTTACACCGATCAGCCGGAACGCTTCCTGGCTGCGGAGATGGTACGCGAGAAAGTAATCCGCCATACCCGCCAGGAGCTGCCCTACGTCACCGCCGTGCTGCTGGACAAGTTTGAAGAGGGCGAGACGCTGACCCGAATCCACGCCACCATCGTGGTGGAAAAGGAGTCGCAGCGGCCCATCGTGCTGGGCGCGGGCGGAGAACGCGTCAAGCGGATCGGCACCGAAGCGCGGCAGGACCTGGAGCGGCTTTTTCCGCCCAAGGTTTTCCTAGAGATCTACGTGAGGGTGGAACCGGACTGGCGTAACAACTCAGCGGTGGTGGCCGCTCTCGACTATCGCAGCGAGCAGACAACCTGAGCCCGGCCCCGGCTTCAGGGCGTCTTGACCTCTCCGGCCGCAATCCCCAGCGACCTCATCTTGCGATAGAGGTGGCTGCGCTCGAGGCCGAGAACCTCGGCGGTCCGGCTGACATTGCCGCGATTCTCCTCCAGCTTGCGCAGGATGTAGTCGCGTTCGTAGGTGGTGCGCGCTTCCTGAAAGCTGAATAAGCCGCCCGGTGCTGGTTTCCGGCCGGAGTGGGCCGGGTCGCGCTGCAAGGTCGGAGGAAGGTGGCGCCGCTCGATACGCTCTCCGGGAACCATGATGACCAACCGTTCGATCAGATTTCGCAGTTCGCGGACATTGCCCGGCCAGCGGCACTCCCGCAGAGCTTCCAGGGCCGATTCCGCCAGGTGCTTCGGGCGCCGGCCGTAGGCGCGCGCAAACTCCGTCAGGAAGTGCGCGGATAGAGCCGGGATGTCCTCGAGATGCTCCCGCAGCGGCGGCACAAAGAAAGGAATCACGCTGAGGCGGTAAAAGAGGTCTTCACGGAAATTGCCCTTCTGAATCTCTTCGCTAAGGTTCTTGTTGGTGGCCACCACCACGCGCACGTCGACGGTGACGCTGCCGCTCGAACCCAGGGGCGTGAAGCGCTGCTCCTCGATCACCCGCAGAACCTTCGCCTGAGTCCGCAGGCTCATGTCGCCGACCTCGTCAAGGAAGAGCGTGCCTCCGTCCGCCTCCTCAAACTTGCCGAGCTTGTCGTCAACGGCTCCGGTGAACGACCCTTTGAGGTGTCCGAAAAGCTCACTCTCGATCAGTTCTTCGGGGATGGCCGCGCAGTTGACTTCCACAAAAGGCCTGTCGCGGCGCAGGCTCAGATTGTGGAGGGCGTGCACCACCAACTCCTTGCCCACGCCACTCTCTCCGTACACCAGCACCCGGCCGTTGGTGGGCGCCGCCAGCGCCAATTGCTGGCGCAGGGCTTTCATGGGGACGCTTTCGCCGATGATCTGGTAACCGCCATGGATCTGCTGGCGCAGGTTGCGGTTCTCGACGGACAGCGCCCGCTGCTCCAGCGCGTGGCGTAGAGTGAGGAGCGTCTTGTCGATGGAGAGGGGCTTCTCGATGAAATCGAAGGCGCCGAGCTTGGTGGCGCGGACTGCCGTCTCGATGGTGCCGTGGCCTGAAATCATGATCACCAGCGGCGGATTTTCGACCTTCTGCACCTTCTCCAGCGCTTCCAGGCCATCCATACCCGGCAGCCAGATATCCAGCATGACCACGTCGCATCGTCTCTGCGCCAGCCATTCGAGTCCGCGCTCCGCATTCTCGACCGCATCCACCAAGTAGCCGTCGTCCCGCAAAACGGCGCCGAGCGACTGGCGGATGCCCTCCTCGTCGTCGACGATCAGAATGCTGTGTTTCCTGGTCATAAGAACTCGGAAGCATGGAAGCCGGGCAATGCGCTGCGGCCCCCAGATCTTAAGCGCTCGAAAGCTCGGTTCCCACTGCCCGCTCGACGGGCAACTCGATGATAAACCTGGACCCGAAGGGCCGGTTTTCCTCTACCCGAATGAAGCCGTGGTGCTCGCTCACGATGCGGCTCACGATGGCCAACCCCAGTCCTGTGCCGCGGCCTTTGGTGGAGAAGTAGGGCACGAATAGTTTCTCTTTGACCTCGGGGGAGATTCCGGGACCGCTGTCAGCCACCGTCAGCTCCACCACCTCACGATCGGGATCCAGAGCAGTCCTGATCCAGAGCTCGCGGACCGGCGACTGTCCGAGGGCCTCGGCGGCGTTGTCGATCAGGTTGACCACCACGCGCTTCATCTGTTCCGGGTCGGCCTGTACTCGCGGCAGGTCGTTCCCCAGCTCCCGATGAACCAGGATGCCGTCCAGCCGGCCGTCAAAAACGTTGAGGGCGTCCTCGACAATGCTGTTGAGGCTGGACGATACCGGCTGCGAAGACGGGAAGCGGGCAAACGCTGAAAATTCGTCCACCAGCGACTTCAAGGCGCTGACCTCGCGCCCGATAAGCGAGGCGCTCTCGGCGACTGCCGAGACCAGGTCCGGCGAGGGCAAGCCCGGTCCGGCGCGTTCCATCAGGCGGCGGATGCGCTCGGTGGAAAGCTGGATCGGAGTGAGGGGATTCTTGATCTCATGGGCCAAACGCTGCGCCACCTCCCGCCAGGCGGCTGCCTTCTGAGCGCGCAACAGCTCAGTGAGATCCTCGATTACCAGCACGAAACCGGCCGTCTCGTTGCGCGTCCGGATCGAGGAGACCGTCAGGGCCACGATGGCACGGCGGCCGCCCAGGTCCAGCTCCATCTGCCGGCTCACCACGCGTTGCCGGACGGCGCGGCGAAACAGGCGCGTAACCTCGCGCGCATCTTCCGGAGCCAGGAGATCCGACAGGCGGGCGGCGGCTTGCACCCGCTCCGCCCCCAGCAGGCTCTCGGCGGTGGAGTTGACCTCGTTGATCTCGCCTCGGGAGTCGACCGAGATCACGCCGGTTGGAATGTTCGCGAGAATCGCAGCCATCACGTTTGAGCGCTCTTCGAGCTCACGATTGGCGCGCTGCAAGGCTTCCGCAGCATGGTCGATAGCGCGGCGGCTCTCTTCGATCTGGGTGGTCATTCCATTGAACGATTGAATCAGCCGGCCGAGCTCGCCGTCCGCCCGCACCGTCACCTGGTATCCGAGGTTACCCTGCGAAACCTGGCCGGTGGCCTCGGCGAGCGCCTGAATCGGTACGGTCACCTGCTTGGAAAAGAACATGGCGAACCAGGTGGCTGAAAAGAGCACCAGAAGGGTCAGCAGGCCCAGGACGGAGAGTTCGAACCGCTTGACCGACTTCAGGGCGTGACTCAAGGCGTCGTAGCGCCGCGCCTCCGATTCGATCTGGGCGGCCTTCTGTTCAAGATCGAGCGGGAGGCGCCGCGCGCTCACCACTACACCCAAGGTCTGCCCGCTGTCATTCCGGATTTCCTGAGCGCCTAGAAAGTAGTCGGCTCCCTGGAAGCGCCAGCGGGTGGCCTCGCCCTCGACTTCGCTGCCCGTCGCGTGGAGTCGCGGAAACAAGCCATCCACTTCGGCAGCTGAAGGTCCAGGACCGCCGAATCGCGCCATCATTCGGCCTTCAGGCGTGCAGATCAACGACGAGGCCAAGCCGAGATACTGGGAACGCCGCGCCAGCCGGGGCTCCAAAGTGGCGAGGTCTCCGCGTTCGATGTCCTCCAAGAGGCGAGGATCGGACGCCAGATGGGCGGCGTCATCCAACGACCTCTGTTCAGCCTCTACCGCGAGCTGCTGAGAGATGGCTTCGGCATCACCGCGCAAGGCGTCGAAGGGAATGCCAAACCACTTGTCGAGGCTGCGGTTCAGCAGGCCGTAGGCAAAAACAAAGAGCACCGACACCGGCACCAGCGAGAGCCCGAGGAAGGCTATCACCAGCTTGGTTTTGAACTGCGAACCCAGTTGCTGTCGTTTTCGCTCGGCGTAGAGCCTCAGCAAGATCCGCAGCAGGATCAAGCCGAAAATGACAAAAGCCACCACAATGAAAGTGGTGAGCCCCAGCAGGAGGATCGTCTCCTGGGCGTTCGCCGGCTGGATGAAGGAGAGGTTGAACGACGCCAGGCTCCAGCCCAGGAAGAACAGGACCGGGACGACGATCAGGAGCAGAATCAGCCCGATTTTGCGCCGGCGTTCTGACTTGAGATCCATATTCAGCACTCAAGCGGGCTGAGGGTCGGTGGACCTGGCCGCGGACCTTCCCAGCGGCCGGCGTGGCCCCAGGAACTCCTGCAGCGGGCAACCTTCGCAATGCGGCTGCCCACGGCGGCAGTAACCTTTGCCCACCTCGACCAACAAGGCGTGAAACTCGTTGTAGACCTTGGCATCGCGCCTCAGGTGCCGATGAATGTAGTGCTGCGCCTCGGCATAAGGCGCGTCGTCAGCCAGCATCCCGTGGCGGGCCAAGATCCGGCGCGTGTAGGCGTCGGCGACAAAAAACGGCTGACCGCCTGCGTACAGGAGGATCGCATCGACCGTCTCAGGACCCAGGCCTCTGAGCTCGAGCAACGCCCGCCGCAGATCCAAGGGGGGTGTCGCGAACATCCGCCGTAGCGAGCCTCCGTGCGTCTGATCGAGCCAAGCCACGAACCCCCGGATCGCGCGGGCCTTCTGGCCGAAGAAGCCCGCCGGCCGGATCAGAGATTGAAGTTGACTCTCTTCCAACTCGCGCAAGCCTCGTAGGTGAAGCTTGCCAGCCTCGAAAAGCCGCACGATGGCCCGTGCCGCATTGCGCCAGGTCGTGTTCTGCGTGAGGATTGCCCCGAGAATGACCTCCAGGCGCGTCTTGGCGGGCCACCAACCCTGTGGTCCGAGCTTTGCGACCAACCGCATGAAGTAGCGGTCCAGCTCGCCACCTGCCTTCCGGGCCGCTCTGCTGGAAATTGTACCACGTGCCCCGGAGAAGTCCGCCGTTGCCGGCCGGCGGGCCGTTCGCGGCTTTCGGGCTGGGCCGCGGTTGCTCCGGGATAGGGCGTTCCTGGCTTGTAACATGCGCTTCTCTAGTGTAACCTCAGTGCAACGGAGGGTCATATGGCACCTGAGATGGGTAAGGCCGTAGCGCTGGAGACGGTGCGGAGCCGTCTGCACACCCTTCAGGTGCAAACGGGGTCCCGAGTCGAGTTTAGGGACGTTACCCCCGCAATTCGGAAGCTTATTGCCGAGTCCGGCCTGATGAGCGGCACTTGCTTTGTATTTACGCCACACACCTCGGCAGCGGTCCTGGTGCAGGAGAACGACGATCCCGCGCTGCAGAGGGACCTCGACAATTTTCTGAGTGGATTGGCGCCGCGGGACAAGAGCTACCACCACAACGATGGCAACTGCGACGCCCATCTCAAGGCGTCCGTGATCGGATGCTCCAAGACCCTGCTGATTGACGGTGGCCGGCTGTTGCTTGGCCGTTGGCAGGGCGTCTTTTTCTGTGAATTTGACGGCCCCCGGCAGCGCCAACTCCACGTCAAGATTGTGGCTGATTGAGTCGTGGAGCCGTCTCTGCTCCATCCTGCCCTCGCTGCGGCGGCTGACGCATGAACACCCTCGGAGTCTACATTCAGATCCCCTTTTGTTCCTCGAAGTGCGCTTTCTGTAACTTTAGCTCGAAAGTAGCGCCGGCGAACGCTCTACAAGCTTATTTGACGAGCCTCGAACTTGAAATCGGTCTTCTGCCCCGCCTCCTTCGAGCCGACCAGGACCGGCAGCGGCAGGTCGCGGACCGTTTCCTGGCGCTGCCCGTCGATTCCGTTTACCTGGGCGGGGGCACGCCCACGCTGGCGAGCCCGCAGGGGCTTGAGCGCCTCTTTGACGCGCTGCGGCGGCAGTTTGGTTTCGCCGCCGAGCCCGAGATCACGCTGGAGACGACGCCCGGCTCGGCCGACCCTCAACTGCTGGCCGTCTGCCGCGAGTTGGGGATCAACCGGTTGAGCATCGGCGCTCAGTCTTTTGAGGATCGCGAACTGCGCAGCGTCGGGCGCTTGCATTCCAGCGCCGCTACGAGCGAGCAGGTTCGCTGGGCGCGCCAAGCGGGCTTCCGAAACATCGGCCTGGATTTGATTGCCGGACTCCCTTACCAGACCGAAGCTTCCTGGCTTGGTAGCCTGCGACAGACCGTTGACCTTGAGCCGGAGCACGTTTCCGTCTACTTGTTCGAGATCGACGAAAAGAGCCGGCTGGGAAGTGAGGTCCTGCGCCACGGCGATCGCTACCATGCAGCGGCAGTGCCGGATGAAGACTTCATGGCCGAAGCTTACGATCAAGCTCGCGATTTGCTTTCGAAAGCCGGCTACGCCCACTACGAGATCTCCAATTTTGCGCGACCAGGCTTTGAGTCGCGGCACAACCGCCGCTACTGGCGGCTCGAGCCCTACCTCGGCTTGGGAGCGGGCGCGCACTCTTTCGACGGACGTTCCCGCTGGTCGAACGAGACTTCAACGGATAGCTACGCCGCCCGGCTGGCGGCAGGTGATCTGCCCGTTGCGGAATGGCACGCGCTGGCTGAGTCCGAGCAGATGGAGGAGTTCTTCTTTCTCGGTTTGCGCCAGCAGGAGGGTATCGATCTAGGAGGGGCGGTTTCGCGCTGGGGCCGCGCCGCCCTGGACGGTTTTCAGCCGCGCATTGCCTCCCTGGTCCGCGCCGGCCTGCTGGAGGAGCAAGGCGCGTGGCTTCGCCTGGCGCCTCGAGCCTATCTGCTCTCAAACGAAGTGTTCCAGCAGTTCCTCGCCTAGCCGGGCTCCCGAAGTGCAGGGGCTTTACAAATCGTGCTTCCCCTGCCGGTCTCACGACTGCGGTAGACTGAATCCATGCACCCCATTGTTGACCTGAGAAGCGATACCGTGACCCGGCCGACGCCCGCCATGCGCAAGGCCATGGCGGAGGCGGAGGTGGGGGACGACGTCTACCACGAGGACCCCACGGTCAATCGGCTCGAGGAGCGCGCGGCCGAGGTCTTCGATCGCGAGGCCGGCCTTTTCGTTCCCTCCGGCACCATGGGAAATCAGGCTGCCATCAAGGTGCACACGCGCTCCGGTCAGGAGGTGATCTGCGAGGAGCGGTCCCACATTCTGAACTACGAGATGGCTATGATGTCGGCCTTCTCAGGATGCCTGCCCCGGGCCGTTCGAGCGGAAGGCGGCATTCTTACCTGGGGGCATATCGCTCCCGAGGTGCGCGGACGCAGCGATCATCGCGCCCGCACCGGCCTGGTTTCGCTCGAGAACACGTCCAACCTGGCAGGCGGCACGGTGTATCCCCTCGAAGTGGCGGAAGAGATCTGCGACCGTACCCACGCCGCCCGCCTGCCGGTGCACCTCGACGGCGCGCGCATCTTCAACGCCGCGGTCTACCTCGGACGCTCGGTGGCCGATCTCACCCGTTCGTTCGATTCGGTGATGTTCTGCCTCTCGAAGGGTCTGGGAGCGCCGGTGGGCTCGATGCTGGTGGGTTCTCGCGCTTTCATTGACGAGGCCCGGCTGGTGCGGAAGATGCTCGGAGGCGGCATGCGCCAGGCGGGAGTGCTGGCGGCCGCGGGCCTGGTGGCGCTGGTCGAGACTCCTCCGCGCTTGCACCTCGATCACGAAAACGCACGCTATCTGGCGAAAGCTCTTGCGGAGATGCCCGGCATGCGAATCGATCCCGCCGCCGTCGTCACCAATATCCTGATCGTCGATGTCTCCGGCACTGGGCTCACGGCCGAAGAGATTTCGCGACGGCTGCTGGCCCGTGGCATTCTGGCCAACGCTACCTCGCCTTCCGATCTGCGGCTGGTGACCCACTACGATGTGGATCGCGCCGGATGTGAGCGGGCCGTCCACGCGCTCCGGGAGATCGTGGGCGTGGCCGCCGCCGCGCGCTCTTAAGAACTCGCGATTCGATCCTGTCCCGCCAGCGCATGCCCGCGCATCTTCTCGATGTCCTGCAGCAGTTGCTGGATCATTTTCTCCCAGTCGTGCCGGTCTTGCGGCGCGAACTCGCGTCCGTACCCCTTCATTCGCTTGGGCAGGCTGTTTTCCAGGACGACCCAAAGAGTGGCGACTTCGGCGGCGATCCTTTGGTCCCACGCCGGGCGGCGGCGTTTGAGCCCGAACCGGAGCGCGGCGGCCCGCAGGTGGCTCCGGATCTGGTCGGCGGCGCTCCGGATCTCGCGAATGGTCGCGACGCTTGGCGGCGGGCCCGATCCGGCGTCCCGGCCCTGTTCGGCCGCGACCAAGAGCGACTCGATGCGGTCGAGAGCGCTTTCGAAGACGCTGACCAAGGTCGCCAGCCGCCGTTCGTGAAGCTCGTCGAGCGCCATCGCTCACCTCGAAGGTTCTACCGCCCGGCTCGCGGGCGGGTCCTTGGCCGCTCCGTCCACCAGCCGCCGGATCTCGTTGACTTGAGACTCGAGACCGCCGATGCGATCGTCCAGGTAATGCTCCAGGTCGGGAGGGACCTGGCCGTAGCCGCGCAGGTAGCGGCCCCGGGTTTCAACCAGCGACACCCAGAGCTCACTCAGGTAGGCTCGCATGACCCCGAGCGCTGAGACCTCCTCCGGTTGAAGCCCCAGTTCCCGCCGGATACGGTCGAGACCGGCGAGCACTTCGCCAATCAGGGCCCTGACCCGCTGACGGCGTTCCTCGGAAAGCTCGGCTTCGGCGGAGTAAAAGATGCCCTGCGCGCCGTCCAGCCACGACTCCACCACTCGCAGGTACTCCTCCACGGTCTTGAAGTGGGCCCCGAGCGCGCGCGCATGGGCCGCGCGCACAGAGATCAGGGGCGGAGGCTGTTCATTCCCTTCCAAGCGATCTCCCTGCGCCGCCATTGGAGAGCCCTGCTTTGCCGGCCCCTTACTTCTTCTTCTTGGCGGAACGGTAGAGAATCACGCGCACCTTTTCCAGCGTGATCAGCCCGCCGTCCACCATCTGGTCGAGTTCGGGCAGAAGGCGCTCGATACGCTCGGCGTACTCGACCACTTCGATCACCACCGGCAGGTCCTGGGAGAGGCGCAGGATCTTGTCGGTGTGATAGCGGCTGGAAGAGCCATAGCCGCCCACCCCGCGCAGCACGGTGACCCCGGAGAAGCTTTCGCGGTGGCAGAGCTCCACGATCGCCTGATAGAGCGGCTTCCCATGCCAGCGGTCGGACTCGCCGATGTGAATCCGCATCAGCGTGCGCTCGCCTTCAAATCTCTGGTGCTCGACGGCCACCTTTCCCTCCACCGACGGCTGATCACCCGCGGACGACGCTCGCGCGCGGCCGCGTTTACAGGCGCTCGGCCAGCCGCATGCCGAGCTTCAACAGGAACAGACCACCGAAGAAGCTCACTCCCGCGTAGAACAAGGCGCGCATCCAGTCGCCATCGTCGAGCAGGTGGACGGTCTCCCAACTGAAGGTCGAAAACGTCGTAAAGGCGCCAAAGAATCCCACTGTGATGGCGACGCGCCAGTCCGCTGGCACCGAAAGATGGCCGAGCGCGTACTGGCCGACGCCGCCCAGCAGAAAGCAGCCGAGCAGGTTGACCGCCAGCGTTCCGGCCGGAAAGCCGGACCCGGAGCGCTCCTGTACCACGCCTTGCAAACCGTAGCGGGCCAGCGTTCCAATCGCTCCGAACGTGACCAGTAACAGGAACAGGCGCAAGCGAATCGTCCTTCCTTGGTATAAACGAAAAACTCCTGAACGCCCTTCGGCGGTCAGGAGTCATCATCCCACAACAAGCGGGAATTTATTGGGCGAACTCCAACGCCCTAACCAATTACTATAACCGCCATGTCGCCGGCGCGCAATTCGCTGCGCCTTCGGCTATGATGGGGTGCCATGAAAACGAGAATCAGTCGGCTGATCCTGCTCGCCGGCCTGCTGACCTTGGTAGCGAGGCCGGGATTTCTGGCTGCACAGAGCACGCCAGCGAAGGCCCTGCTGGCGCTGGCCAAGCGCGACCGCACTCTGGCGATCGTCGATCCTTCGAGCCTGAAGGTTCTGGCCAAGGTCCCGGTCGGGCCCGATCCGCACGAGGTCATCGCGGACGCCGATGGCAAGTTCGCCTACGTTTCCAACTACGGCGGCGGCGCCTATCACACCCTGGCGGTGGTCGACTTGGTGGCGCAGAAAGCGCTGCCGCCGGTGGACCTGGGCGCGCTCTACGGCCCGCACGGTCTCGCCTTCGTGGGCGACAAAGTCTGGTTCACGGCGGAAGGGGCCAAGGTGATCGGCAGCTACGATCCCGCGACCCACCATATCGATTGGGTGTGTGGCACTGGTCAGAACCGGACCCATATGATCTATGTCGCCCGGGACCTGCGCTGGATCATCACCGCCAACGTGGCCTCCGGCACCATGAGCTTCATCGAGAAGAGCGGCCCCGGCGCCGGTGTCTTTCCGTCCGGCTCGGCGCTCGCCCCGCCGGCTCCTCCGCCGGGCGCGCCCCCCGGTCCTCCGCCTGGTCCACCGGCGGGGAACTGGAACCAGACGCTGATCACCGTCGGCCGCGGCCCCGAGGGCTTCGACGTCTCCCCCGATGGCAAGGAGGTCTGGGTCGCGAATGCCCAGGACGGCACCGTCTCCATTATCGATATCGCGACCAGGAAGGTGACCGAGACCCTGGCCGCCGATGTGGTGGGAGCCAACCGGCTGAAGTTCACCCCGGACGGGAAGCTGGTGTTCGTCTCCAGCTTGCGCGCTCCCGACGTGGCCATATTTGACGCCGCCAGCCACAGCGTGGCGAAGCGGCTAAAGGTGGGGACGGGTGCGGCGGGAATCCTGATGGACCCCGACGGCTCCCGCGCCTTCGTCGCCTGCTCGCCCGACAATTACATCGTGGCGGTGGATTTGAAGACCTTGGAAGTGACGGGCCGCCTCGAGGTAGGCCAGGACCCTGACGGGCTGGCCTGGGCGATCCGGCGCTGACCCGCCGAGCGGAATCAGTTCGTCGCGATTTCGCCGATCTTTCACTTTCGGCCTCTCGGCCGCGGAGCACCATCCTATGGCACTGGGACCTGACTTCGTCCAAAGGGACGGTGTTCGCTTCGCCGTCGCCGGGCAGCGTTTTCCGGTGCTGGGCGTGAACTGCTATTTCCTCGGCTACTGCTCGGACACGAGCCGCCTCGCCGTCATGACGGCCGCCCGTGAGATGGGAGTCAACACCATCCGCGCTTGGGCCTTCCTCAACGTCGACAATCGCTCGCCCGGAGTGGTGGCTTTCCAGTACTTGAACGAGGGCGTTATCACGGTGGACCCCGGTCCCGACGGGCTGGAGCGGCTGGACGCGCTGATCGAGGCAGCGGAGCAGCAGGGCCTGCGGCTGATTCTGCCGCTGGTCAACTATTGGAACGATTTTGGCGGCATGCCCCTTTACCTGAAGTGGCTCGGGATCGCAGGCGGAGTGGAGCGGTTCTACAGTTCGCCGGCCGCGCGCACCGCCTATCAGAATTGGGTGGAAGCGGTACTCACCCGACAGAACACCCGCACCGGACGGCTCTATTCGGAGGAGCCGGCCGTGATGGCTTGGGAACTCGCCAATGAGCCGCGCTGCGAGGTCGCCGGCGGCCGCGGCCTTTTCTTGGAGTGGGTGGGCGAGATGAGCCGCTTCGTCAAAACGCTGGATTCCAACCACCTGCTGGCCGTGGGCGACGAAGGCTTTCTGCAACACGCCGAGACCAACGATCCTCTCTATAACGGCAGTCACGGCGTCGATGGCGAGGCCATCCTGAACTTCGGAGAGATCGACTTCGGCACCTACCACTTTTACCCCAGCTCGATGGCCCACTCGAACGACTTCGGCAGTACCTGGATTGCCGATCACGTGGCCTCAGGCACACGAGCCAACAAACCGATGCTGCTGGAAGAGTATGGCCTCGGGCTCAGCGCCACGCTCGATGCTTCGGGCCGCAACCAGTGGTACGCGCGCTGGCTGGACTCAGTGTTCCAGACGGGCGGCGCCGGCGACCTGCTGTGGATGATCGGGGGCAGCGCCTCCGATATCGCCGGCTTCAAAGACGAATTCACCATCCTGGGCGCCACCGACGTGCCCGCGATCGTCACTCATGCGGCCAAGATGGGTGTTGGGACACCAGCGGCCTGAAAGCGACCGGCGGCGGAACCTCTCAGATTCGCGCCTGCGCGGAAATAGGGATTCGAAGTCGTCGCGCTCCATCCCAGTGCTGTCACCCTCGCGAAGGCGGGGCTCCAGGCCCTCGATGGCCCCTCCAACTCCTTGACACAACCAGCCTGAATGCGTATACTTATTGGTTAGCTACTCACTGTAATAGGCCAGGACGCCACGGGGATAGGGCATACCACGACCTGCCGCCCTCTCCCCGTGAGGAGAGGCTGACGCGGAGCGCCGGGCAGGGGCCCACTAACTTGGTTACCGAACTTGCCAGACTGCAGTGCTCAAGCTGCGGGCATGGTCCGGTTGCGGGCTCTAGGACCAAATGAATTACGAACGAAGCCACGATCTATATGAATCTAAAGGTTTTGAAAAAATATCTCGCCCCTCGAAGCTCCGCTGATGGCGTATTTGACCGCCTCGGACCGATCGGTATTAGCGCCTGGCAGACCGCGACCCGAGAGCGGAGACGGCCGGCCTGGTCAAGAGGGGACGTGACAATCAAAGCTGGAAAGCCATTTAATTTCAATAGCTTGACAAATCAACTTTTGGACCTGCCGGTCACCGAGTTCTCCGGCGGCCGGCTCGGCTCGACGCCAGCCGTCCGGGACGCAATCACGAACGAAGCCACGACCTTATTGAATCTAAATGGCTTGGAAAATTATCTCGCCAGCTTATGAAGGGATGGGGTGAGAACCGCGGCCCAACCCGGCTCCCGGCCTCCCGCCGACCTTCGGGAGCAGATCATCGCCTTCGTTCGCTCGCTCCGGAAGCCGGTGCTGGAGCCCGGGCTGGCTGGGGAAAACGAACCTTTCCCTCTCGCGGTGGTCGCCGAGCCGGAGCCCAATCGCAAGAGTCAACCGCCAGAGGCTTTCCAGGGTCAAGGGTGGCGGCTGGAAGTAGAATTCGGCAAGCTGCTGCTGGAGGTCTGGGGCGAGGGCGGGTCGGTGGTGCGCCGGATCGAAGGCGTTGAACGCCACGCCAGCCGCCTCCGGCTGTGGGCCGCTCGGCCGGGGTGGAGTGACGAGCGGGTGGCGCTGGAGATCCGGGAGGCCGACGACATCGTCTCCGGCGCGGGAGCCGAACCAAGAGATTCGGGCCTGGACTCCCGCGAGGGCAGCGGCGAGGAACCTGCCGCGCGCCGGGCCCGGGACCGCGAAGGATTCGAGAGCGATCTTGTTGCCATGCTCGTGCGCGAATTCCCAGGCTGGTCGCTCGAGCGCGTCAGCCATCGCCCCGACCGCGAACGCTGCTTCTCCGGCTGCTATACGCGCGGCTGGGCGCGCCGAGGCCGTGAAGCCTGGGCCTTTTTGGGGCTCTCCGCGCAGGAAGGTCCCTCAGCCGCCGAGAATGCTCTAGCCTACGGGCTGATCTGGCTCGACTGGCTGCGGCGGCGCTCCGCCGAGGTTCGCAGGGAACGCGCCCCTGAAAATCAGGCCCGCGCCGGATATTTTCCCGAAGTGACCGGGCTCAAGCTGCTTCTTCCCCCGGAAGCTGTGGCCGTGGCCGCTCACCGCGCCGCCTATCTTGACCAGAGCGGGGCCCGGATCGAGATCCTCGATTGGACGCCGCCCCAGGACCAGCCCCGCCCGGTCGATCTGCGCGACTATGGCAACGTGGAGACGCGGCTCACTCCGCGCTGGCGTGGGGCGCGCCTGGCGGAAGAACTCCGCTCGGTGGTCGAGAATTTGCTGCGCGGGTTGCCCGAGGAGCTCATCGGAAGCGTCAAGGCGGTCGCGGACCCCGCCGGTGAAGCCCTCTCGCTGCGAGTGCGGGGCCTCGAGGTGGCGCGCATCGAGCCGGGCAGCATTCCCAAGATCTATTTCGGGCTGGAGGGCGCGAGAACGCTCCTCGATGAGTCGCGGCGCGCGGAGTTTCAGGAGTTTCTCGGAAGCGCGGTGCGATGGCGCCGGGCGCGGAGCGCCGACCGGGCGCACCTGTTCTACCGGCTGCAGGCCGAGCGCTGGCTGGAGAGCCTGCTGGTGGAGGACCTCGGACGGGTGGACCCGGCCTTCGTGCCGGAGCACGTCTATCCGCAGGTGCCGGCCTTTTCAGGCCCCGCCACGCGAGGCCTCTCGCGCGGCGTCATCGATATTCTGGGCGTCACTCGCGATCGGGAGAGCGCTTCGCACCGGTTGGCGGTGGTGGAGCTCAAGCTGGACGAGGATCCCAACCTGCCGCTGCAGGGGCTGGATTACTGGCTGCGCGTCAAGTGGCTCGAAGATCGCGGTCAGTTTCGGGAGGCCGGCTATTTTCCGGGGCTTACGCCTTCTCCGGCGCCGCCCGTGCTGTATCTGGTGTCGCCCGCCTTTCGTTATCACTCGACCACGGAGCATGTTCTCGGCTACTTTGATCCGTCGATTCGCGTGGTCAAGGTGGGAGTGAACCAGCTCTGGCGCGAGGGGGTCAAGATTCTGTTCCGGAAGACGCTGAAGCAGGGGCGAGCCCTGGAAGAGCGGGAACCGGGGAATCCGTGCGATGATGGCAGATCGGTGTAGCCAACTCAGACGCGAGACGCGATGCCCCAGGGGACGGGAAAATCCAATCTGCCCGCGAGCGCGAAGCCGCCTCGGCCGTTGCTGCTGTTTGACGGTGACTGCGGCTTCTGTCGCTACTGGGTCGCCCGCTGGCGGTTCCTGACGGGCGATCGCGTCGACTATGCACCCGCGCAGCAGGAGGCCTCGCGGTTCGAGATCCCGAAGGAAGCGTGGTCGGGTGCGGTCCAGCTGATCACGCCCGAAGGGGCGATTTATGCGGGGGCAAAAGCCGTCTTTGGCACCCTGGCATACGTGCCCGGGCACCGGTGGCCCCTGGCGTTCTATCGCCATCTGCCGGGCGCCCGCGCGGCGACCGAGGCTGCCTACCGGCTGGTGGCCGCCCATCGCGACCTCTTTGCCTGGCTCACCACGTTGGCCTGGGGTCGCGATCCGGAGCCTTCCGCCTTCCTGCTCAGCCGCTGGGTTTTTCTGCGGCTCCTGGGCCTGGTTTACCTCATCTCTTTTCTCTCGCTGCGCGTCCAGATCCTGGGTCTGGCGGGCGAGCGGGGCATCATGCCTGCGGGAGCGTTCCTGCACCTGGTGCAAGGCCGCCTCGGCCCGGAAAGCTATCACCTTTTCCCCACCCTGGCCTGGATCAGCGCCAGCGATGCGTCGCTCAAACTGCTCTGCAGTGGCGGCGCCCTCCTCGCCGGGTTGGTGATCCTGGGGCTGGCCACTGGTCCGGCGCTGGCGCTCTGCTGGGCGCTCTATCTCTCGATCCTGACCGTCGGACGGGACTTTCTTTCGTTTCAGTGGGACATTCTCCTGCTCGAAGCCGGATTTCTGGCCATATTCCTGGCGCCTTGGCTCCCACCCGAGGCACCGTGGCGGCAGGGTTCAAGGCCTCCTCCGAAGACGGTCCTCTGGCTGCTGCGCTGGCTCCTGTTCCGCTTGGTCTTTCTCTCCGGCGCCGTCAAGCTGCTGAGCGGCGATCCGAACTGGCGCAATCTCACCGCCCTCGATTATCACTATTGGACTCAGCCCATCCCCACGCCCCTGGCTTGGTATGTGGCCCAGCTCCCTTCGTGGTTCCAGAAGACATCTACGGTGGGCGTCTTCATCCTGGAGCTTGGGGTTCCCTTCCTGGTCCTGGCCCCGCGCCGGCTGAGGCGGGCTGGCGCTTCGTTGATCATCGCCTTTCAACTCCTGATCGCCTCCACCGGCAACTACGCCTTCTTCAACCTACTGACGATCGTTCTCTGTCTGCTGCTGCTTGACGACGTCGTCTGGCGGCGCTGGCTCCCGCGGCGGTTGGTAAATCGCATCTATCCCCAGAGACCCGCCAGCCGGCTGGCCCCGGTGGGAAGATGGGCGCGCGCTGCGCTGGCGGTGATGATCCTACTGACCAGCGGCACGGAGATGCTGACCGACTTTGGGTGGGGCGGTGCCGTCCCTGGCTTCGTGCACGCGCTGGTCGAATGGCAAGCGCCCTATGGCCTGGCCAATTCGTACGGGCTGTTCGCCGTGATGACGACCCGGCGTTTGGAGATCCAAGTGGAGGGCAGTAACGATGGTTACAACTGGCTGCCCTACGAGTTCAAGTACAAGCCGGGTGAGCTGGCGCGCCGTCCGCCATGGGTCGCTCCGTATCAGCCTCGCCTCGATTGGCAGATGTGGTTCGCGGCGCTGGGAAGCTATCAGCAGAACCGCTGGTTTGTGAACTTCATCATCCGGCTGCTGGAAGGCGCTCCCGAGGTGACGGCTCTGCTGGAGAAGAACCCGTTTCCAAACGCCCCGCCGCGCTATATCCGGGCGGTTGGGTATGACTATCACTTTACGAATTTCACCGAGCGCCGGACCACGGGTGACTGGTGGCGGCGGGAACAGAAGAGGCTCTACTTTCCAGTGGCGGCGCTTAAGGCGCAGTAGAGCGCTGGCCGTTCTTCCCGCCGTTCAGTGCGGCTTACCGGCGGCGCGTAGTATAATTACAGTTTGAGCTTGATTCTGATCCGTCGTTCTGAAGTCTCTGACTCGTAATGAAGCTTTCCCGCCGACTGTTTCTTGGATCCTCCGCCGTCGCCCTGAGCTCGCAACTTTTCGATGCACTGGCGACACCGCTGTGGAAGTGGCGACGCGGGCTAACTCTGCGCGCCGACCCCCGGCCCGCCGGCGAAGTCGCGCCCGTGACCTACGTGGATGTGGCCAAAGAGGCTGGCCTCAACGTGACCAATGTGTGGGGGGGAGTCAACCATAAGGAATACATCATGGAAGCGAAGGGCAGCGGCCTCGCTTTCTTCGATTACGACATGGACGGCTGGCTCGACGTCTACCTCACCAACGGTCTGCGGTTCAATGAGACCTATTCCCCCGGCCAGGCGCCGATCTCGCACCTGTTCAAGAACAATCGCGACGGCACCTTCACGGACGTCACGGCCAAGTCGGGTCTCGGGGTGAGCGGCTGGCAAACGGGCGTCTGCGTGGGCGACTACGACAACGACGGCTGGGACGATCTGTTCTGCTGCTTCTGGGGCCACAACCTGCTGTTCCACAACAACGGCGATGGCACGTTCACCGATGTCACCAAGAAGGCGAGGCTTTGGGAGGAGTTTGACGACAAGCACCCGGTCCGTTGGGGGTCGGGCTGCACCTTCCTCGACTACGACCGCGACGGCCACCTGGATCTGTTCGTAGCCAACTACATCATCTTCGACAAGAGCAAAATTCCGGCCCCCGGCCAATCCGCCTATTGCCAGTGGAAGGGTATTCCGGTGATGTGCGGCCCGCGCGGCTTGCCCGGCGGATCGAATATTCTCTATCACAACAACGGCGACGGCACCTTCACCGATGTCTCCGAGAAGGCGGGCATCCTGAAGCCCGGGCCACGCTATTCGATCACCGCTGTCTCCTACGATTTCGACAACGACGGCTGGCCTGACATCTACGTGGCGGTGGACTCGGAGCCCAGCATTCTCTATCGCAACAATCACAACGGCACTTTCACCGACACGGCCGTCATGGCCGGCTGCGCCTACAACGAGGACGGCCAGGAGCAGGCCGGGATGGGCGTGGGTGTGGCCGACTATAACTGCGACGGCAGCCTGGACATCTTCAAAACCAATTTCTCCGACGACACGCCGGACCTTTATCGCAATAACGGCGACGGCACGTTTACCGACGCCACCTTTGCGGCCGGGCTGGGTCTGAATACGCAGTATGTCGGCTGGGGTTGCGGGTTTCTTGATTACGACAACGACGGCTGGCCGGACATCATGCAGATCAACGGGCACGTGTACCCGGAGGTGGATAAGTCCGACCTCGGCGTTCGTTTCAAGGAACAGCGGCTGCTCTATCGCAACCTTGGCAACGGCAGGTTCAAGGACGTCTCCGCCGAATCGGGCCCGGGGATCAGCGAGCGCTATTCAAGCCGCGGCGCGGCCTTCGGCGATTACGACAACGACGGCGACATCGATGTGCTGATCCTCAACATGAACGATCCGCCTTCGCTGCTGCGCAACGACGGCGGCAACAAGAGCAACAACTGGATCAAGATCAAGCTGGTGGGCACCAAGTGTAATCGCACGGCGATCGGAGCGCGGGTGCGGGTGGTGACGGGAAAACATGCGCAGATCGATGAGGTCCACAGCGGCACCAGCGTGATGTCGCAGAGCGACCTGCGCCTTCACTTCGGCCTGGGGCAGGCCAGCGTGATCGACCTGATCGAAGTGACTTGGCCCACCACCCAGAAGGTCGAAAAGTTCACCAAAGTTGAACCCAACCAGATCATCACCATCAAAGAAGGCTCCGGCATCGTCAAGCCTGACAAGCCGGGCTCGGCCCTCAGCAAGCCTCAGCCGCCTGTCAAGGCGCCCGCCTCCCAAAGTTCTGCAAAATCGGCTCGAGCTGGTCAAGGGAAGTAATGCGTGGACATTGCACGCCGTCGTCGTAGGCGCCCACGCGATCGATCAGCACTCCCTCGAGTCCGGCCCGGCGCGCGCCGCCAATGTCGGTGGCATAGGTGTCGCCGATGAAGAGGGCCTCAGCGGCGGCGAGTTTGGCGCTCTGCAGCGCCATACTGAAGATTGCGGCGTGGGGCTTCTCCACCCCCACGACCGCCGAATCGAGGATCGTCTGGAAATACGCAGCGAGGCCGACGCGCCCCAACTGCTCTTCCATGGTGCCCACCGAGTTCGAGATCACGCCCAAATAATAGCCGTCGGAGCGGAGCTTGCCGAGCAGGGGTTCGGTTTCGGGAAAAACGCGCGACCAGAAGCGGATGTCGCGGAACCGTTCGATCACCTGATGAGTGATGCCATCGCGCTTGTCGGCCGGTACCTGCAGCCGGTCGACCAGGGCGCGCAGAAACTCGGTCCAATAGACGCGATCCACCAAGGGCGGCACTTCGCCGCTCTCCAGCTTGGGCCAGAGCCAGGCGTCCAGCTTCTTCTTGCCTTCCCGCTCGGAGGCGTAGAAGTCTTCGACCGTGGCCGGAAATCCAATGGCCGTCAGTTCCCCGGCAAGGTCGTGGATGCGCGGGTAGAGGAGCGTGTTGCCGGCATCGAAAAAGATCGCTCGCAGTGACATGTTGGCACGGTCTCCGGTAGAGGATTGTCCCTCGGCGGCCCGTCAGGATGGCGCTGGAGACGCGAGCGCCGCGGCTTCGTAAAGCTCGGCGCGCAGCGCGGCCTGCGCCCCTTCGGGCAGGAACGCCCCGCGAATCGCCTCCCCGGCGAACTGCAGGATCTCGGCCGGGCTGAGCCCGAAGGTCTCGGCGGCGACGATCATCTCCTGCTCCAGACTGGTCGCGAACAGAGCCGGATCATCGGAGTTGAGCGTCACAGGAACGCCCGCTTCCAGGAAGCGCCGCAAGGGATAATCTTCGAGCCTGGTGATGACGCCCGTCGCCAGGTTGCTGGTCAGGCAGGCCTCGACCGGAATCTGCCGCTCGACCAGCAGCGCCAGCGCGGCGGGATCGCGGGCCGCGCTGGTGGCGTGGCCGATCCGCTCCGCGCCCAACAACTCGACCGCCTCGCGGACGCTTTCCGGCCCCGCGCTCTCACCGGCGTGCGCGGTGGTGTGCAGGCCGAGGTCGCGGGCCTCGCGATAGACATCGGCGAAGAGCCGCGCCGGACCGCGCTCTTCGTCGCCGCCAATGCCGAAAGCCACCACACGGCGATCCCGGAAGCGCGCGGCGAACCGCATCACCTCGCGGGCGTGCTCCACGCCGAAATGGCGGATGGCGTCGAAGATCCAGTTGACCTGCAGGCCAAGCCGCGAAGCCGCCTCGCTGGCGGCTTCCGCGATCGCCTCGTAGACGGCTTCGAGCGGCTGCTGCTTCCACAAGACCACCCCGGCCGACAAGGTTACCTCAGCGTAGCGCACCTTCTGCGCACTCAACTCCTCCATCAGGCGGACGGTGGCGAGGGCGTAATCGGCGGGCGCCTCCAGCAAGATCGAGAGCAGCTTGAATGCATTCAGGAAGTCGGTGAATTGCGGATAGCGGAATCCCTGGCCTTCGCGTTCTCCAATCCAACTCTCCGTCTCCTGCTGCAGCCGGCCCTTGCGCCGCGCCATCTCGCGCAGGGTCGCGGGCCGGATGCTGCCTTCCAGGTGCAGGTGCAGCTCGACCTTGGGGAGTTGGCCGATCAACGAGCAGCTGTCGAACACCAGGGACATGGGATGCGAGGGCCGGCGGCCTAACGCGATTTCGGTCTTGCCGGGTAAGGAGAAGTAGGCTACATAAATAAGCTAATGCCCTGCCAACGACGGCTGCCCGGCGTTGAGCCAGGCCGTATACCAGTATGACCCGGTGTCGTGGGCGGCGGCGTTGAGCTCCTGCACCGCGGTGGAGCCGATCTGCGTATAGAAGCGGTCGAAATACTCGTCAGTATAGTCCGTCTGCCCGGCGCGCGACCGCCAGTCCGCCCATAGGACGCGGTCCACCCAGGTGTTGGCTTCCAGCACCATGGTGAAAGCGTAGGCCGTCGGATCGTCCACCTTGCCGGCTTCCTCGAGATGGAACATAAAAAAGTTGGCGTAACGGTCCACCAGGCTCGTCCCGAAGCGCGTGGCCAGGCCCGGCTGCTCGGTCAACTGGCCGTCGTAGTTCTGAGTCGTGTGCAGCGGATCGTGGGCGTCGGCCACGTAATGGCCAAGAATGGCGGCGTCGACCTTGGCATCCTCCCACTTCTCGGCCTTCAGATCGTTGGTCAGGCGCAGGCTATACTCGCCGATACGCCAGGGAAGGGTGCCGTTGGCGCTCAGCTTGCGGCCGCCGTACTTGGCGATGGCGGCCTTGTAGGAATAAGGCAGCGCCAGGTAGGGAAAGAGGCCGTACTTGTCGAGATAGATGTAGTGGTGCGAGCGCTCGTAAGACTGCGTCTTGATCCAGTCGTCGGGATCATTGGCGTGGTCCATCAGCGCGGAGCGGCTGGCCTCGAAGAAAGAACGCACCGGGGGCGGCAGGGTCAGGATGGCCCAGTTGTTCACCATGCGGTGCGCGGCCGGGCCCCAGGCGAAGGACCTCGAACTGGCGAACAGAGCCAGGAGTCCCACGGCGGCCATGAGACCGAACCGGGATGGGCGCTTGGCTCTCATAAGGAACGGCCGGCAGTCACGGCAGCCTCCAGGGGCGCCTGCTTCGCGAATTCGCTGTGAAAGCGGCTGTATCCCAGGTAGATCACGAGGCCCAGAACCAGCCAGATCAGAAAGCGCAGCCAGGTCTCGATCGGCAGGCTGGCCATCAGAATCAGGCAGCAGACGATCGAAGCAATCGGCAAAGCGGGAACCCACGGCGTCCGGAATCCGCGCCGTCGCTCCGGCTGTTTGTAGCGCAGCACCAGCACCCCCAGCGCTACCAGAATGAACGCAAACAAAGTGCCGATATTGGAGAGCTCCGACAGGGTTCCGATATCGAAGAAGCCGGAAGGAATCGCCACCACCAGGCCTGCGATCCAGGTGCTCACGTGAGGTGTTCGAAAGCGCGGGTGCACCTTGGAGAAGAAGCGCGGCAGCAAGCCGTCGCGCGACATGGAGAACCAGACGCGCGCCTGCCCGAGCTGATAGACCAGCAGCGAGCTGAGCATACCGGTGAGGGCGCCGATGGTCACCCAGCGTTCCACGCGCAGGAGGCCGATCGCCTGGAGCGCGTTGGCCACCGGGGCGGCATTGTCGAGAGTGTGCCAGTTCTGAATGCCGGTCAGCACCACCGCCACCGCGCAGTACAGAATTGCGCAGACCACCAGCGAGGCGATAATCCCGAAGGGTACATCCTTCTGCGGGTTGGGAGTTTCCTGGGCACAAGTGGAGACCGAGTCGAACCCGATGTAGGTGAAGAACACAATCGCGCCGCCCGTCAGCACCCCTTGCCAGCCGTTGGGCATGAAGGGCCGCCAGTTGGCCGGATGGACGTAGCGGGAGGCGAAGAGGATGAAGATCAGGATGGCGATGATCTTCACGCCCACCATGACGTTGTTGGTCCGGGCGCTTTCCCGGATGCCTCGCACCAGGATCACGGTCAGCAGCATCACGATCAGGAAGCCGGGCACGTTGAAGTAGGACCCGGTTCGCCCCAGGGAATCGTTGAAGACGGGATTGGCGATACTGTCCGGCACCTTCAGTCCGAGGCCGGCGAGCAGGCTGTCGATGTAAGCGGAGAAGCCCACCGCCACGGCCATATTGCTGACGGCGTACTCCAGGATCAGGTCCCAGCCGATGATCCAGGCTACGATCTCGCCCAGCGTGGCGTAAGAATAGGTGTAGGCGCTCCCCGCAATGGGGATCATGGAGGCGAGTTCGGCGTAACACAGGCCCGCCAGGGCGCAGGCCACCGCCACCAGGAAGAAAGATAGCGCGATGGCCGGTCCCGCCCCGACCCGTCCGGCAGTTCCCACGGTGTGCCCGAGGTGGAGGACGAAGTAGAACAGCGGCACCTTGAGCACGGACGGGAACTGCAGCACCGTGCCCGCGGCGGCCGTGCCGGTCAGCACGAAGATTCCGGTGCCGATAATGGCACCGATGCCGAGTGCGGTGAGCGACCAGGGCCCGAGCCCCTTATGCAAGCGGTGTTCGGGCTCCTCGGCCTCGGCCAGCAGCCGATCGATGCTCTTCGTGGCCAGTAATTGGCTGCGCATTAGCTCTTCCGCCCCGCGGCCTCCTTCCGGGCCGGCGCGGAGTCACGGCGACCCGCCGGACCTCACCGGGCGGCTACCTCTTGGCGACGCCCGGACCCTTTTTCTTCACCTTCGGTTTGCGCGAGCCTCGGGGATCGGTGCGCTTTGCCTTAGGCGGCTGCTTCTTGCGTGCCGCCCGCTTCAGCTTTTTGCGTTCCGCCTTGTCGGTGATGCTTTTCGTCTTCATGGGTATCCTTTATGTCAGCGACGCTTGGCGGCGCCAGACCCAGCCGCGACGAAGCCTGTTTCAGCCCTTTGACCCTGTCGGGCACCTAGGTTGCCGCCGTCATTTCAAAGACCTCGGCCGCAAGCGTCCGCTCATGTTTGAACCACAGATCATATCCCTAATCAGACCTCCTCGTCGCAAATAAGTCCCGACCTTTCATACGTTTCTTTGCCGGGGCTTCCGATTTTGCCACAGAGAACGCGGAGCAAACGGGGGGTCGAGCCGGGTCGGCAGTGGCCGGTGCTGAGCACCGCGGCTGCGGCAAGCGGTCGCGTCAGCCTCACCAAGCCTTTCAAGTCCTTCCCCAAGACCTGCGATTTTGCCCTCACTGGGGTCAAGAACGGGTCTCTTTTGGGCCCTGCTCTTCGACTTGTTTTGAGGCCGACCATTTATTTTCAACAACATGACAGGTTCGTTTCCTCAAAAAGCAGAATTTCGAAGCAAGAAGTCAGAATGCAGGCTGCGTCAATCCCGTGAAAGCGGGAATCCAACCCAGGCTTGCTCGAAGCGCCGTTGTTTCATTTCATTTCAAAGCCGACGGTTTGTTTTCAACAGGATGCCAGGTTCGTTTCTTCAAGAAGCACCACTCGGGTCAGAATGCAGGCCGATTCATCCCGCGCAAACGGGAAGCCTGCCCCAGCTCCTCCGAAGGGGAAACCCATCGAAAGCGTCGGCGTTTTCCCGTTCAGTCCCTTCATTTCGAGGCCGGGCCTTTGTTTTTAACAAGATGTCAGGTTCGTTTCCTCAAGAAGCAGAATGCAGGTCAGAGTACAGGCCGCCTCATCCCGCGCAAACGGGAAGCTAGCCCCCAGCTCTTCGAGGGGCAACGCATCCAAAGCACCGCCGGTCTTGCGTTTGATCCATCCTTCATTTCGGAGCCGATCTTTTGTTTTCAATAAGATGCCAGGTTCGTTTCCTCTATAACTACATCTTCTCCAGGGTTGCGAAGCGAGACATCAATTTCTTAGCCCCGAAACCCGGGAAGCTGACGGTCAGTTTCTGGTCTTCGCCCTGCCCTTCGCACGCCAGGATCGTGCCCACCCCGTACTTCGGATGCCGCACCTGGCTGCCGCGTCGCCATGTGTTCTCGGGGGGCGACGATCGCCGAAGGGTCGGACGGCTTTGCTCGATCCGCTCCTGGAAGCCATTGGACTGCAGGAACCGTTCGATCGACTCCCGCGAATTGAAAGCGCCCTGCCAGTGGATCTGAGCCCGGCCGGAGCCGCTCAAGGTCTCGGTGAATTCGGTGGGGATCTCGGATAGGAACCGCGAACGCCGGGTGCTCTGCCGGCCTTCCTCGCCGTAAGACCTGCGGGTGGCCGCGCAGCTCAGCGCCAGCCGGTCCTTGGCGCGCGTCATCCCCACGTAGCACAGCCGCCGTTCCTCTTCCAACGCGGCGTCATCGTCGAGCGAGAGCTTGTGCGGCAGCAGACCCTCCTCCAGGCCCGGCATGAGCACCACGGAGAACTCCAATCCCTTGGCGCTGTGCAGCGTCATCAAGGTGGCGCGGGCGCGCTCGTCGATCTGGTCGGTGTCAGCCACGAGGGCGGCGCGGTCGAGAAAGGCCGTGAGCCCCTCGCCGCTCTCCTCGGTCTCGGCGGCGGCGTTGACGAGCTCCTCCAGATTTTCGATGCGTCCCTCGGCCTCGGGCGAGTCCTCCGCCCTGAGCATGCCGAGGTAGCCGGTCCTTTCCAGAATGCTGCTGAAGAATTCGCTCAGCCCCAACCGTTTCTGATCCTCGGCCAGCCCCAGGATCAGTTGCTGGAATCCCTTGAGAGCCCGCGCGGCCCGGCTCGGGTTTTCGCGCGCCCGGATCAGGCTCTCCTCGAGAGCTTCCCACAGGGTTAACTGGCTTTGCCGCGCGATCGACTCCAGCTGGGCCAGGGTGGTCTCGCCGATACCTCGCGTCGGTGTGTTGATGACGCGCAGCAGGGCGGCGGTGTCGCGCGGGTTGACCGCCAGGCGCGCGTAAGCCAGCACGTCGCGGATTTCGGCCCGGGCGTAAAAGCTGAATCCGCCCACCAAGCGATAGCCGATCTGTCTCGCCCGCATCGCCTCTTCGAGCAGACGCGCCTGCGCGTTGGTGCGATAGAGCACGCCCACGGTCGCTCCCGGCTCGGCCAAGGCTTCGGCCACTTGCCCGGCGACGAAGCCAGCTTCCTCCTCCGCGTCCGCCGCCTGGTAGATTCCGATAGACCGGCCTGTCTTGCGCTCGGTCCAGAGCGTTTTCCCCTTGCGAGCCCGGTTGCGGCTGACCACTGCCGAGGCCCCGTCCAGGATCACCTGAGTGGAGCGGTAATTCCGCTCCAGCCGCAGCACGCACGCCTCGCGAAAGTCCTTTTCGAAGCTGAGAATGTTCTCGATGCTCGCCCCCCGCCAGCGATAGATCGACTGGTCTTCGTCGCCCACCACACAAAGGTTGTGATGAGCACGGGTGAGGTGGCGGATGAGCCGGTACTGGACGCGATTGGTGTCCTGGTATTCGTCCACGTGGATGTAGCGGAAGCGTCCGCTGTACGCCGCCGCCAGCTCGGGCGAGCGGTCAAAGAGCTCCACCGTCTTGAGCAGCAGATCGTCAAAGTCGAGGGCGTTGGCAGAGCGCAGGCGCTGTTGATAGCGCTCGTAGACCGACGCCAGTTTCTCGGTGTCCGGATCGCGGGCGCCTTGATACATCTCGGCGGCGCTGATGCTGTGATTCTTGGCGTAGCTGATGCGGGACAGGGCCGCGCGCGGCGTAAAGAGCCGATCGCCCAAGCCCAGTTCGGCCAGGCACGACTTTACCAGCCGGGTCTGGTCGTCGTCATCGTAGATGGCGAAGTCGCGGCTGTAGCCCAGGGGCTCGATCTCCCGTCGCAGCAAGCGCACGCACAGGGCGTGAAAGGTGAAGATCTGCGGCCGGGCGCGCCCGTCGATCCCACCACCGCTGCTCCAGGGATTGCCGTCCGCCTCCCCGTCCGGACGGCGCCGTTCCGCCAGCAGGCCGGCGACGCGCTCGCGCATCTGTTCGGCCGCCTTGTTGGTGAAGGTGACCGCCAGGATGCTCCAGGGTGGAACACGGTGCGATTCAATAAGGTGCGCGATGCGATAGGTGACGGCGCGAGTCTTGCCGCTGCCGGCGCCTGCCAGCACCAGCACGGGCCCTTCGGTGTGTTCAGCGACGGCCCGCTGCTCGCTGTTCAGTTGCTCGAGAAGATCAGACATGATTGCGATTGACTGTTGGACGACGGATCACTCCGGGCCGAATCCCTTTCGGGCAGCCGCTGAGTCTCAACCGGCGATCAACAACGGTTTTTTGCGCCCTTGTTATTTTACACGATCGTTCTTCGTAGGAGTTTCTGGGGGCGCTGAGCGCTGCCGGTGCCGGGGGGACGGCCGGGTTTGGAGGGCCGCGTTGCCGAATGTTATCCTCTCTAAGAGCCATGTCTGACACTTACGGGGCGGGCGCGGCGGCGCCATCCTCCATCTCCGAGTACCAGGCGCTGCTCGAAGTCGCGGAGTCGATCGCCGCTCATCGCGATCTCACCGGCCTGTTCCACGATCTGGCCCAGCGGCTGCACCGGGTGGTGGAGTTCGACTTCCTATCCCTGGTCCTGCACGATCCGGCGCGCAACGTGATGCGCTTGCACATCCTGGAGACCAATTTTCCCACCGACCTGTCCACCGGAAGAGAAACGCCGGTGGAGCGATCGCTGGGCGGCCGGGTGTGGGAAACGCAGCAGCCGCTGGTGATCGCCGACGTCGAGTCCGAAACCGAGTTTCCCGAAATGATGCGCATGCTGCGCGAGCATCAGGTGCGATCGGTCTGTACCCTTCCCCTGACCACAGCGCAGCGCCGGCTGGGCGCTATGGGCTTCGGGAGCCGCTCGGCCCGGGTCTACCACCCGGACGATGTGGAATTCCTGGGCCAGGTCTCGCGCCAGGTGGCGGTGGCGGTGGACAACGCCCTCAACGCCCAGGCCGCCAAGGACTATCACGAGCAACTGGCGCGCGAGCGCGACCGCCTTCGGCTGCTGCTCGACGTCAACAACGCCATCGTTTCCAACCTCAGCAAGAAGGAGCTCTTCGCCGCCATCTCCGCCGGCCTGCGCCGTCTGCTGGATCTGGAGTACATGAGCCTGGCGGTTTACGATGCCAAGACCAACCAGCTCCGCCTCCACGCCCTCGATTTTGCGGACGGTAGCGATTCCGTGACCGAGGAGACGCCGATCCCCATCGACGGCACGCCGCCGGGCCGGGCCTTCAGCACCCGGCAGCCCGTGCTGGTAGACAGCTCGAACATCGGCCAGTTCATTTCCGAAGGCTTCCGCAAGGTCGTGGCCCAGGGGCTCCGTTCGGGTTGCGTCCTGCCCCTCATCTCGCGCGACCGCGCGCTGGGCACGTTGAACGTCGGAACCCGGCGCGAGGTCAGCCTGCGGGCGCAGGATATCGATTTGCTGACTCAGGTAGCCAACCAGATCGCCATCGGCCTGGAGAACGCTCTGGCTTTCTCCGAGATCGAGGATCTCAAGGAGCAGCTGGCGAAGGAAAAGCTCTACCTGGAAGACGAAATCCGCACCGAGCACGATTTCGAGGAGATCGTCGGCGGCAGCCCGGCTTTGATGCGCGTCCTGAGCCAGGTGGAGACGGTGGCGCCGACCGACGCCACCGTGCTGCTCCAGGGGGAGACGGGCACGGGCAAAGAGGTGATCGCGCGCGCCATTCATAACCTGAGCCGGCGCCGGGATCGCACTTTCGTCAAGGTGAACTGCGCGGCGATTCCCGCCGGCCTTCTGGAAAGCGAGCTCTTCGGCCACGAGAAAGGCGCCTTTACGGGCGCCATCGCCCAGCGGGCGGGCCGTTTTGAACTGGCCCACCTTGGCACGCTGTTTCTGGACGAGGTCGGCGACATCCCGCTGGAGCTGCAGCCCAAGCTGCTGCGCGCCCTGCAGGAGCAGGAATTCGAACGCCTGGGCGGAACCCGGACGGTCCGGGTGGACGCCCGGCTGGTGGCGGCGACCAACCGCAATCTGGCGGAGATGGTGGCCGACCAACGCTTTCGCAGCGATCTCTTTTACCGGCTCAACGTCTTCCCCATTCAGATGCCGCCCCTGCGCGAACGGCGGGAGGACATACCGCTACTGGTTCGCTACTTTGTCCAAAAGTACGCTTTGCGCATGGAGAGAAAGATCGAGACAGTTTCCAGCGAGGCGCTCCAGGCCTTGACCGACTATCCCTGGCCCGGCAACATCCGCGAGCTCGAGAACTTCATCGAGCGCGCCGTGATCCTCTCCCGCGGCCCGGTCCTACAGGTTTCGATCAATGACCTTCGGCCAGGCGCGGAATCGCCTCCGATCCCGCCCACCACGCTGGAATCGGCCGAGCGGGAGCATATTGTCCGGGTACTCCGCGAAGCCGACTGGGTGATCGGCGGGCCGGGCGGCGCCGCCGAGCGGCTCGGCCTCAAGCGCACCACCTTGCAGTCCAAGATGCGGAAGCTGGGGATCTCACGCCCACCCGCGCGCGGGGAAGCCAGTCAGCGGCCGGCCAACGGCGCGCTCAGGTCGGACGTGCCGTAAAAGACGCTATTCGCCCAGCGCAGGGACTCGAGATAGGCAGTGAAGAATTCCGGCTCTTTCAGTCCCAGCGCCGAAGCGTACTGGCTCACCGCCGCCCAATCGGCCCTCTCATACGAGGTAATCAAATCGTAGACGGCTCGCAGGGAGTTGCCGCCTCCGGAGAGCGCCGTCCGCGTTTCCTCCGGCAGGGCAATCTGCTCCAAAAGTTCGCTCATCGGACGTCCCAGCAACGCGTCCATGAGGGAAAGCAGCCCCATGAGAAAGAACTCGGGGCCGTCAGCGTTCCGTCCGAGGGCCATCGCCAGAAATTCGCAACACTGCGCGCGGGTCAGCGAGGTCAGGGTCAGTTCGTGGGGCTTGTCCTGGGCGGTGCTGAGCAGGGCCACGACCGAGGCCCACTTCTTGACCTCCTGCTGCCCCAGGAGCAGGAGGGCGTGCCGCACCGACCGGATCTCCGTCGTGAAGGCGAAGAGCGCCGAATTCACCAGCTTCATCAGCTTGTAAGTGAGCGATACCTCGCTCTGAATGATGCTTTCGACTTCTGCCAGGTCCAGGTCGGGCCGGGCGACGGCGCGCAGCAGGTAAAGGTAATGCAGCTTGAAGGCGGGGATACTGGTGCCGGACACGATCTGCGGACGGCAGAAGAAGTAGCCCTGGAAGTAACGGTAGCCGGCCTCCACCGCTTCCTCAAAATCCTCGCGGGTCTCGACCTTCTCGGCCAGGAACTGGATGCCCTGGCCGCTGAACTGGCTGACGACCGATCGTCGCGCAGCGGAGGGCGTGGACAGAAAATCCACCTTGATGATGTCCGCCAGGTCGATGAACGGCTGAACCTTCTCCGACAGCACAAAGTCATCCAGCACGATCAGGTAGCCGGCCCGCTTGAGCCGCCGCAGCGCTGAAAGCACCTCTTCGTCCGGCTCGATGCTTTCGAGCACCTCGATAGCAGCCTGCTCCCTGGGCAGCAGGGTGGCGTAGTCGTTAACCAGAAAGTGCCGGGTGCAGTTGATGAAGGCGCGGTAGCCGGAGGTCAGCAGCGCGGTGCCGGAGGTGAACAGATTGTCGACCACGTCGCGAGTGGCTGCGTCGCCGTCTTTGGCGTTGAAAAAGTTGTCGAAGCCACCGCGAAAGAGAAGCTCGTAGCCGTAGACCTGCTCCCGGTCGTCCAGGATGGGCTGCCTGGCAACGAATCGGCTCGGCTCTTTCCCCGGGCTCATGAGTAGATTACCACGCGAGTATTGATGATACCTCAAGATCAGTTATCGGCAACTTCTTGCGGTGCTAGGAGTCTTTCAGGTGAGGAACGGTCCGCGGGCGGCGATGGTCGATCAGTGCAGCCAGGACCCGACAATCGCGATGATCACGCCCGTCACGGCCAGCGCGGATCCCAAACCCCAGAAGAGCTTTCGGCCGGTGATGAGCGTGATCGAGGTGATCACCAGCGCCGCTTCCAAACATACCTCGCCGAGGTCATAACGTGCGCCCCGGCGCTCGTCCTGTTGAGCATCCGCCTCCAAGCCTTCGGCCTTGGCCCTCAGGTCTCCGAGGTCGTGCTCGTAGCGGTCGATCTGCTTCCCATACTGGGCCTTCAACTGCTCGACCCGGCTGGGATCTTTCACCTCGGTGATCGAAAGCAGATCGAAGAAGAGCTGGTAACTGTGCCGGCGGATGCTCTTGGCCTGGTACTCGGACCAGATGTCGGCTGATTCGGTGGTGTCGAGCAATGTCCGGGTATGGGCGCGATGGCCCACGACCGAGATGCCGGCCACCAGTACCGCGATCAGCGACAGGGTAAGGGTAGCGCCGACGAGCTCAGGATTCTCGCGGCCCTTCTCCGCGCGCTCATGCAGTTCTTGGATTCGCTCGGGCATGGAGGTCTCGGCGGCTCCTCTCCCTCAAGCCGCCGGAGACGGCCGGGCGCCGCCGTTGTTGGCAGCCGGCGGTGGGGTCTCGCCGGCGCCGTGGCACTTCTTGTACTTCTTGCCGCTGCCGCATGGGCAGGGATCGTTCCGGCCCACCTTCTCCCGCCGGATCACCTGCTGGGGCTTCTCCATGGCCCCCCCGCCCACCATGCGCATTTCCTGCTGCTCCCGCCGCTTGCGCCGTTGGTACTCGCGGATGGCGGCTTCCTCTTCTTCCGGCGTGCGCATCAGGAAGAGGTAGCGCAGGGTCTCGTCCTCGATACGATCCATCAACTCTTCGAACATCGTGTACGACTCGCGCTTGTACTCCACCAGCGGATCGCGCTGCCCGTAGCCGCGCAGGCCGATGCCCTCCTTGAGGTGGTCCATGGCCAGCAGGTGGTCTTTCCACTGCGCGTCCACCACCTGCAGCAGGATCATGCGCTCGTGAATGCGCATGCGCTCCGGGGTCCAGACCTGCTCGCGCTCCTGGTAGCGTAGGCGGACGATCTCGCGCAGCTCCTCCCGCAGGACCTCCTGCCGCTTGGGGTCGAGGGTCAGCTGCTGCTGGCGCAGGTCTACTCCGAAGCGGCCCCAGAACTCGGCGTGCAGACCCTTGACGTTCCACTCGTCGGCCTGCTGCTCCTTGGGGCAGAAGTTCTCCACCAGCCAGTCGATCACCCGGTCGATCGCCTCCAGCACGCGCTCGTTCTGATCGGCGCCCTTCAGCAGCTCGTCGCGCAGCCCGTAGATGGTCTCGCGCTGCTTGTTCATGACGTCGTCGTATTCCAGCAGGTGTTTGCGCGACTCGAAGTTCTGCGCCTCGACGGCCTTCTGCGCCGCCTCAATGCGCTTCGAGATCAGCCGCGATTCGATGGGAACGCCCTCCTCCATGCCCAGGCGGTGCATGATGTTCGAGATCCGCTCACCCGCGAAGATGCGCAGCAGATCATCCTCGAGGGAGAGGAAGAAGCGCGATGATCCCGGATCGCCCTGGCGCCCGGCGCGGCCGCGCAACTGGTTGTCGATGCGCCGCGATTCGTGACGCTCGGTGCCCAGGATGTGCAGCCCGCCGAGGTGAATCACGCGCTCGTGCTCGGCGTCGGTGGTGGTCTTGAATCGCGAGACAAAGTCGTTCCAGGTTGCGCGCCACTTGGAGTAAGCGTCCACGAAGGCGTCGTAGACCTCGGGCGGCGACCCGGCCGGCGGTCGCTCGGGCGGCTCCGGATCCACTCCCTGCTCGCGATACTTCTCCGGGTTCTTGCGGAACTCCTCGCGCGCCATGAACTCGGGGTTGCCGCCCAGCAGGATGTCGGTGCCGCGGCCTGCCATGTTGGTGGAGACGGTGACCGCGCCCACCCGTCCCGCCTGGGCCACGATCAGCGCCTCGCGCTCGTGCTGCTTGGCGTTCAGGATGTTGTGGCGCAGTTCCCTTCCTTCCAGAACCTCGATCAGACGCGCCGGCGTGCAGCGGTCCTCGGCCAGGTAGTCGAGGATCGGCAAGGTCTTTTCGTCGGCGCTCTGCACCAGCTCGGCCACCCGGCGGGCCAGCGCGTCCTTCTGCTCCTCGCTGGCCTCGGCATGCTGGTCGAAGTAGCCCTTGTCCCCCTGGCGCAACAGCGCATCCACGTAGGCCCGTGTGTTGCCGCTGCCGTTGGAAAGCAGGTTGACGTACTGCCTCTGGCCCAGCATCTTCTTGGCCGCCGAGACGGTGACGCCGGCGCGGATCAGCCAATCGAGCGCCGCCGAATGCCGTTCGGCCAGCTGCTGCGCCCAGCGCTGCAGCTTCGGACCTTCGAGCCCGGCGACCTTCAGCAGCTCCTGCAGGCGGGTCGGCAACAGGCCGCTCTTGCGGAGCTGCGCACTCAGCTTCTCCGACTTCTCGATCGCGATGGTGCCGACCAACACCGGCTGCCCGCGCAGGTGGTATTCCTTGATCTCCTCGATCACCGCGTTGAACTTCTCCCGCTCCGTCCGGTAGACCACGTCCGCGTGCTCGTGCCGGATTAAGGCCCGGTTGGTAGGCACCACGATCACTTCCAGCTTGTAGATCTTCTCGAACTCGGCGGCTTCGGTCTCGGCCGTGCCGGTCATGCCGCACAGCTTCTGGTACATCCGGAAGTAGTTCTGGAAGGTGATGGTGGCCAGGGTCTGGTTTTCGCGCTCGATCTTAACCTGCTCCTTGGCCTCGACGGCCTGGTGCAGCCCATCGCTCCAGCGCCGGCCGGGCATCAGGCGGCCCGTAAACTCATCGACGATGATCACTTCCCCGTCTTTCACGACGTAGTCTTTGTCGCGCTTGTAGAGGGTGTGCGCCCGCAGCGCCTGGTAGACGTGGTGGGTGTAATCGACGTTGGCAGGATCGTAGAGGTTCTCGAGGCCCAGCAGCTTCTCGGCTTTCTCCACACCGGTCTCTTTCAGACTGGCCGTACGCCGCTTCTCATCGATCTCGTAGTCGTCGCCCTCCTGCAGGTGAGGGATGATCTTGTCGATGCGGTAGTACTTCTCGGTCGATTCCTCGGAGGCGCCCGAAATGATCAGCGGAGTGCGGGCCTCGTCCACCAGGATGGAGTCCACCTCATCCACGATGGCGTAGTGGTGCTTCCGCTGGACGCGGTCGCCCAGCTCGAACTTCATGTTGTCGCGCAGGTAATCGAAGCCGAACTCGTTGTTGGTGCCGTAAGTGACGTCGGCCTGGTAGGCCAGGCGCCGCTCCTCATCGTCCAGATCGTGCACGATCACGCCTACCGAGAGGCCCAGCAGCCGGTAGATCGGACTCATCCAGGAGGCGTCGCGCTTGGCCAGGTAATCGTTGACCGTCACCACGTGGACGCCCTTGCTTTCGAGCGAGTTCAGATAGACCGGCAGGGTGGCCACCAGGGTCTTGCCTTCGCCGGTCTTCATCTCGGCGATCTTGCCTTCGTGCAGGGCCGTGCCGCCGATCAGCTGGACGTCGAAATGACGCATGTTGAGCGTTCGCCGTCCGGCCTCGCGGCACAGGGCAAAGGCCTCCGGCAGTAGCTCCTCGAGGGTGGCTCCTTCAGCCAGGCGTTGCTTTAACTTTTCGGTGTAAATAGGAAAGTCAGCGTCGGAGAGCTTCTGCATCTCCGGCTCGAGGGAGTTGATCCCTTCGAGGCGCTCGCTCAGGCGCTTGACTTCGCGCTCGTTCTGGGTGCCAATCACCTTGCCGAGCGCTTTTTGAAAGAAATCTGCCATGTCGATTTGGGGAGGGCGTTCGTTCCAGGAGCCCCGCCTTCATTTGATTCTACCTGTGCCCTCAACGCTGCGCAACGGAGGACGCTACCCGGTAGCCTGTGGCATCGGCTCGTCGGCCTCTAGGCCTGTCCTGTCAGAGGCTTAGAGCGAATAAAGGCCTGCAGGGGTGCCTGGACCTGCGGACGGCCCGGGAAAGAACGGCAACCAATCGCCGGTTCCTCCCCGGGTTCTGGTGGTTGAGGAGGTCTGACCCTTAGACGCTGCTATACCTTGCAAGGTATTCATCAATTTTAGGACAACAGGGCAGCGGATCTAAGGGTGACAATTTCGCTTCTCATGGTCCTCTTGTCCTCCCGCACATAATCTGGTGTTGCCAGCCAGTCTTTTGCCTGCCGGCTCGACAGAACGGATCGCTCACTGTGCCTTCCCTCCGCGTTCCGTAGGCCTCGACTGGCTGGCAGGTTGGGATCCCAACACTTGATTTGCCCTGGGGTTTAGCGCCCTATAGCAAATATCTGCTTTCATTGAGCCCGACCTTAGGGTGTCCGACGTCGCCAACTCAATACACCCAACATGATTTTTCAAGGATTTTTTCCTGATCGCTGTAAGTCATTGATCTGGCGGAGATTGCTGAGTGGGAAGAATTCTGCTCTGCTATTGAGAAATCGACTGAACCATCTCGGTGAGGTGGCGACCCGCACCGCCTGCGGCGCTGACCACAAAAGCGCCGCCGTGCCGCGCCGGCTCACTTCGCCCAGCATCTGGGCCCTTGTGCCGAGCTGGTCTCGCGACGGGAAATGGGTTTACTTCTGTGAGGATTTGGGAGGGATCTGGAAAATGCCGGCCCAGGGCGGCGAGGCCGTCGAGACCACGAAGGACGGACTCGAGACCCGCGAGTCCGAAGATGGCAAGTGGCTTTGCTTCAGCCGGCCTCTCAATACGCCGGACAATAAGACCGCTATCCTGAAAATGCCCGTCGGAGGTGGGCCTGAAACGCTTGTCTTTAAAGGGGTGACCAACCGGTTTTGGGCCTTGGCTGGCCAGCACCTCTATTTTATGGACCTCGACGCCAAACTTCACGCCACCCTTAACCGCTTTAACTTGACGACCCGGCAGATCAGCCGGATTTCGGACGTGGAAAGAGAGCCCTATTGGATCTTCGGTTGGACCAGCTTTTCCGTGTCCCCAAATGGCGCCGAGATCATCTATCCGCAGATCGACGTAGACGTTTCGCGCATCATGCTGGTCGAGAATTTCCGCTGGTAGGCAGCGAGCGACGGCGTGTGAGGCCGGTCTCGAAGCCCCGTGGTTCTCATAATATTCTGAAGACGCGCAGATCGAGTACCAGCTTCGCCACGCCCGCAACGAAGGAATCCACCCAGCCCTTTCCCGAGCGGAGGCTGCACTCGAGACGGCCGGAACGACGATTCGGGGAACTTCTCCGGCTGGGAGCCGTACTAGTTGCTGATGGCCCCTCAGGCGTGGCACGTGGCGGGCCATTATTGCCAAAGACCGGTCCACCAGGAGAACCACCGTTATGGGATCTCTCAGAACTCAACTCAAGCAGGTTCTGCGCCGCTTTGGCCGCGCGCCGATGTTCACGGCGATCATATTGGTCACGTTGGCTATCGGGATAGGGGCCAACACGGCGATGTTCAGTGTCATCGAGGGCATTCTGCTAAAGCCTCTGCCTTATCCCCGCTCCGAGGAGCTGGTGGCCGTCTGGCTAACCGCTCCCGGGATCAGCATCAAGGATCTGAATCCTTCGCCGGCTGACTACCTCGTCTTTCGCGAGCAGAGCCGGACTTTCCAGGACATCGCTATTTATATGGGCGACTCCGTGAACGTCACCGGCGTTGCGCAGCCGGAGCACGTGTCCGGTCTCGATGTGACCGACGGGGTGCTTTCGATTCTGGGCGTCACGCCCGTGCTGGGACGCTCGTTCACGCGAGCCGATGATGCTCCCGGCAGCCCGGACACGGTCATGCTGACCTACGGGTACTGGCGCCGCAAGTTTGGCGGCAACCGAGCGGTGATCGGGAAAACCATCTCCGTGGATGGAAAGTTGCGGCAGATTATCGGAGTGGTGTCGCAGGATTTCCGCCTGGCCGGGCCCGACCTTGCCCTGCTGCTGCCTTTGCAATTCGACCGCGCCAAGATGACCCTCGGACGCTACAGTTTTAACGGGGTCGCCAGGCTGAAGCCGGAAGTCACGCTGGAGCAAGCCAACGCCGACGTCGTCCGCATGATTCCGGTGGTGCTGGGAAGTTTTCCGGCGCCGCCCGGCTACGACCTCAAGATGTTCCAGGACGTGCGACTCGGGCCGAATCTTCGCACCCTGAAGCAAGACGTGGTGGGTGATGTCGGCAAGGTGCTCTGGGTCCTGATGGGTGGTATTGGCCTGGTGCTGCTGATTGCCTGCGCCAACGTGGCCAACCTGCTTCTGGTCCGGGCGGAAGGGCGCCAGCAGGAGATCGCCATTCGCGCCGCGCTGGGCGCGAGCCGAAGCCGGATTGCCGCGGAAATGTTGTTGGAAAGTCTCATTCTGGCGCTTTGGGGCAGCGCTTTTGGCCTCGGCCTGGCTTATGCAGGCCTGGGTGTTCTGGTGTCCATGGCGCCGGCGGGTTTGCCTCGCCTCGATGAGATCGGCGTTGATGGGAGTGTCGTGCTCTTCACGCTGGCCGTGTCCGTGGTCGCCAGCCTGCTGTTCGGTTCCATCCCGATCTTGAAACATGTGGGCACGCGCTTTGGAACCGGGCTGCGCGAGGGCGGACGGTCCCTGAGCGAAAGCCGTGAGCGGCATCGGTCGCGCAACGCGCTGGTGGTGGTGCAAGTGGCCCTGGCGCTGCTCCTGCTAATCAGCTCCGGACTCATGATCCGGACGTTTCGCGCTTTGACCAGCGTGAATCCCGGCTTCGTGTCGCCAGCCGGGCTCCAGACGTTTCGCGTCGGTATCGCCGAGACCGAGGTGAAGGACCCCGAGCGCGTGGTTCGCATGCAAGAGGCGATTCTGCGCAAGATCGAGGTCATTCCCGGCGTCTCCTCGGTCGGCATCTCAATGAGTGTCCCCCTGGATGGTAACGAATGGGGGGATGCCGTCTTCGCGAAGGACCGTACCTACTCTCCTGGCGAAATTCCGCTGCAGCGGTATAGGTTCGTCGCACCGGGCTATTTCAAAACACTGGGCACACCAATGGTCGCGGGCCGCGATATCGCCTGGAGCGACATCTACAACAAGGTTCCCGTAGCCATCGTCTCCGAAAGGCTGGCGCGCGCCTACTGGCAGAGCCCGGCGAACGCCCTCGGCAAACAAATCCGCTCCGACACCAAGAGCGACTGGCGGGAAGTGGTGGGCGTGGTCGGCGACGTCCACGACGACGGTTTGGATAAGGAACCGCCCAGGTCGGTCTATTGGCCGATCCTGGCAGCCCATTTCGAGGGGACTGATATTGACGTGCGCCGATGGGTGGCCTTCTCGATTCGCAGCCCCCGCGCGGGCTCGGAGAGTCTGATGAACGAAGTGCGGCACGCGGTATGGTCCGTGGACCCCAACCTGCCGCTGGCCGACGTCCACACCCTGGAGTATTACTACACGCGCTCGATGGCACGGACTTCGTTCACGCTGGTGATGCTCGCCATCGCGGGCGCTATGGCGCTGCTGCTAGGCGTCGTGGGCCTGTACGGCGTGATTGCCTATGCGGTGTCGCAACGGAAACGGGAGATCGGCATCCGCATGGCGCTGGGCGCTCGACACCAGGAACTCGCCAGCATGTTCCTCCGGCAAGGCCTGCTGCTGGCCGGCGCGGGTGTGGCTTGCGGGCTTCTCGCCGCCGGCCTGCTGATGCGGCTGATGTCTTCACTCCTGTTCGGGGTGAAAGCGCTCGATCTGATGACTTATGGCGCGGTGTCCCTGGGCCTGATCACGACGGCAGCCCTCGCGAGTTACCTGCCCTCGCGACGCGCCGCTAGTGTGGATCCTGTTGAGGCGCTGCGCGCGGAGTGATCTGGATCTCACGGGTTTTCCTGCCGAGTCCGAGGCTCTTTACGTCCCGCCGATAACTGGGTCCGGAGCGTGGCCTGAATCCGCCTGCATTGGTCGGGGCTAAATCGCAAGGGATTGTGCGCCATCGCGGTCAAGTCAACCTGGCTCCACCGTTCTCGCATAATCCCGGTGCGGGAGTGCGAGTTTGAGCCCAGCAACAAGTGTCCGACCTCGTGAGCGATGGCATGGCCCAGGATTGCGGAGGCCGAAATGTCTTCGTCCTCAGCCCACTGGGCAATGGGTTCGTAAAAAATGTAGAGGTAGCAGCCTGTCAGATTGCGCGCGCAGGGCAGGGCGAGGCCGGTCCCCTCGAAATGGACGACCGTCCTCTGGGGCCAGCTTCGGTCGACAATGCGCACGGCGAACTCGGCTGGGGCCATCGAATCCTGGCAGACAGGAGTCTTAGCGAGCGGAGGCACGTAGAGCGAGCAGTCCATCCAGGTGACGTCTACTCCTACCCGCCTGAAGATCATGGCCGTGACTTGCTCCGAGCCGGCGAGGACGGCGGGGTGGAAGTGGGCGTAGTTGTAAATACGGAGAGTCATTCTCAGCTGCGACCCCGCCGAGTTGCTGTCTATGGGTTGCGCAGGAGCAACGGGTACTGCGGCCGGCGACTGCGCGAAGACGGGTCCCGCAAGCGCACTCAGCCCAGCCGCTAGAGCGACGGCCAAGGCTGGAGCGTGCTCTCCGCCGCCTGGCCTGCGCCTGACGCCCGGCTTCACGTCTCCCTCCTCCACGCCCGGCGTGGTGAGGGCGACAGTCGGTTAAGTGGCGAGGAAGCTCAATGCACCAGCGGTGATTTGCGGGAGATTTGCCAATGACCGGCTAATCGGCTGATGTGGCTAGGATTGTCAGATGGTAAGCGCCTCTACAAAGCTGCCAGGCTGCCCACTGGCTCAGGTCCTCAGGTCCAAGCTAGCTTGAATATTGACGGGAGAGTCGGTAAAATCCCCGGCATCGGTAGGTCTCGAATCCCATGGACGCCGGGCGAGCGACGAACATCGTCTGCTTTGGACCCTTCAGGCTGGACCTCAAGGCGGGAGAGCTTTGTCAGGGCGGGGAGCGTATCCGTCTTCAAGAACAGCCCTTCCAGGTTCTCAAGATGCTGCTGGAGCATCCCGGCGAGGTGGTGACTCGGGAGGAGATTCGGAGGAAGCTCTGGCCGAAGGGCACCATCGTAGAATTCGACCACAGCATCAACGCGGCCATCAAAAAGTTGCGCCAGGCGCTGGGCGATGCGGCCGAGGAGCCGCAATATCTGGAGACGGTGGCTCGACGGGGCTATCGCTGGAAGGCGCCGGTGGAGTGGGCCGACGCTGCGCCGCCAGCCGGGGCGGCCGGTGGCGGCGGCTTTATGCCGCCAAGTGCCGAGGTAAACTCGGCGCTACCTGCGGCCGCCTTAGGGAACTTCATTGGCAAGAAGATCTCGCACTATCGTGTGCTCGAAGTGCTGGGTGGCGGTGGAATGGGACTGGTCTACCGGGCCGAGGACATCAAGCTGGGCCGGGGCGTCGCCCTGAAATTCTTGCCGGAAGAGTTAGCCGCCCATCCCCAAGCGCTGGAGCGCTTCGAGCGGGAGGCGCGAGCGGCTTCGGCCCTCAATCACCCAAACATCTGCACGGTTTACGAATTCGGCGAACACGAGGGACAGCCCTTCATCGCCATGGAGTTGCTGGAAGGGCAGACGCTGCGCGAATTGATCGCCACTCCCCTCACCCCCAGCCCCTCTCCCCAGGGGAGAGGGTGGCCCGAAGGGCCGGGTGAGGGGTCGCGCCGCACGATACTGCCGATTGGGCAGGTGCTCGACCTCGCCATCCAGATCGCTAACGGGCTGGATGCAGCGCACAGTCAGGGAATCATTCATCGCGACATCAAGCCGGCCAACCTGTTCGTCACCAACCGTGGCGACGTGAAGATCCTGGACTTCGGATTGGCGAAGCTCGCCGACACCGACGTAGCGGCGGGTTTATCCCGCCAACCCGATGATGGCGGCGCAAAGCCGCCGCTACGAGAAGCCGGAGCAGAGGAGACGCAAGGGTTACATCTGACCGCGACCGGGGTAGCCATGGGGACGGCGCCCTACATGTCGCCCGAGCAGGTGCGGGGTGAGAAACTGGATACCCGTACCGACTTGTTTTCGTTCGGACTGGTGCTCTACGAAATGGCCGCCGGCCAGGTCGCCTTCGCGGGCAGAACGGTGGCGGAGGTGCACGAGGCCATCGTCAACCGAACACCTTTGCCGGCGCATGAGCTGAACCCCGATGTTCCACCTCGGCTCGAAGAAATTATAGGTAAGGCGTTGGAGAAGGACCGCGAGGCGCGCTATCAGAGCGCGGGCGATTTGCTCGCCGATCTTAAAGGCCTGAAGCGCGATGTGGATTCAGAACATGGCGTGGCAGTGCGGAGGCGACGGTTTTTGACACAGGGTGCGGCGGTTCTAGTTGCAGCGTCCGGGGTAGGCCTTGCCCGCCTTCTTACACCGCACCGTCATGTGCAGGGCAAACTGATCGAGCGGCAGATCACCGCCAATCCTCATGAAGACTATGTGATTGCCGCTGCCATTTCTCCCGATGGCAGGTATGTCGCTTACGATGACTTCACCGGAACTTACCTTCGTTCAATCGATTCGGGTGAGACTCGTGCGGTACCCCTTCCGGCGGCGATTCAGAGCGGCATTGGAAACCTTGAATGGTCCCCGGACGGCGGAAGGTTACTCGCTGAGTCTTCGGAGGGCCCCCAATGCGACCTTTGGGTCGTCACGACCCTTGGCCAGGCGGCGCCGCGCTTGCTGTACCGGCGTGCAGGACAGTCGTCGATCTCACCGGATGGACAATCGCTTTCGTGAGTGGCAAAGGTCAGGGCGAGCTTGACGACGTTGGGGCGGTAGTTGTGGGTGGGATTGACGGCGAGTCTCGCCGCCAGCTCGTAACCGCGGCAACGCCGACTTACCTATCCAGCCCGGTCTGGTCGCCCGACGGACGCTGGATTGCTTACGTCAGAGTTTCGGCCGGCACGGACCTTACCTACAGCGGTGTCATTGAAGTGCGGCCGGCGGCCGGCGGGCCCGCAAAGACTCTGGTATCACCGTTGACCTTGCCCCCCAAAAGCTCGCCTTGTAACCGTCTGGCTGAGTCTTGCCTGAGCTGGTCACCTGACTGGCGCCTTGTGTTCTCTGTCAGCCAGGCTGTCACTTTGCCTGGCGTACAAGTGGTTTACAGCTTCTGGGAGGTTCCAGTAGAGCCGCGCACTGGCGAGGCTGCTGCCAAACCCGAACGGCTAGTGCAATGGGCAGAGCCCGTCCAAGCTAGTTTCCTGTCCGCCGCCACCAACCCGACTGTCACAGCCGACGGAAGGCGCCTGTCTTTTCTGAAAAATTATTCGTGGTCAGACGTTTACTTGGGCGAGCTTACCCCGGACGGCAGACGTATGAAACCGGCCCGCCGCTTTACTCTCGACAATCGGGGAAGCTATCCCAATAGCTGGGCGCCAGACAGTAGGGCTATCATCTTTCAGTCCTCGAAGGGTGGCAAAGCCAACGAGATCTTTAGACAGGATCTTAACCAAGGTGTTGCCGAAGCGATAGCGCAAAGCTCCGGCAAGGATTGTGGCGAAGCTGTACTGACCCCTGACGGGTCCTGGATATTGTATCGGCAATCGACTGTCACGCTGCCCGGCGCACCATCCTTCCCTTCGCAGCTTGTGCGGCGGCCAGCGGCCGGCGGTTCGCCGGAAATCGTGTTCGAAGAGCCCGGGGGTATGTGGTGGGATTACCGGTGCCCGCCAAGACCGGGCTCTTCGTGCGTTCTCAGCCGGCAGGAAGGCAAAGATCTGGTTTTCTACGCTCTGGATCCGACGAGAGGCAGAGGGGAGCAGCTCGGAAAGATAGAAATCTCTCCCACCCGGGCCGCTGAATGGAATATCGCGCCAGAGGGTTCGCGCCTGGCGCTAGTGGGAGGCTTTGACGGTTACCAGGGGCGAATCGAGGTGCTGACCTTTCGGGACCATGCCTGGCATCAGGTGTTCGTCGAGCGAGGCTGGAGCGATCTTCAGTCGATAGCCTGGACTGCGGATGGCAAGGGCTTCTTCGTGACTTGTGCGGAGCCGGACTTTGAATTGCTCCACGTTACGGCTGCGGGCAAAGTGAGCCCGCTGCTACGCAACGCCGGCCTCCAATGGATGTATAACCCGGTGCCTTCTCCCGACGGCAAGTACTTGGCTTTTATGGCCGACACTCGCGACGTGAACGTCTGGCTGCTGGAGAATTTCTAAGCAGACGTAGCGCGTCTATAAGGCTCAGCGTCTTTCACGTCCTGAAATCGAAGAGTTTTTCCGGGGCTCAGTTCCAGATTTAATATCTTGACAATCTTAACTCGCGAGTATACTATCGCCCTTTGTGACTGATTTCGTGCTGGGCCCGGAGGCGGAGGTTTAGGCAACGGAGTTCCAAGCGGGCTGAAGGGAGGCGAAGCCAACCGAAGCCAATGGGGTTAAGCCTAGTAAGATCAGTCTTTTACAGGGAAAATGGCCGAGGCGAAGCCAATGAGTTTAACCGCCCTGTTATGAGATACTTATGGCCGAAAAGTGGCCCATTTTTGAGATAAGTGTGAGCTTTGGGCTCCTGCCGGCCAATGAGACCCGGTGGCACCCGCCAAATCCGGCTGGAGGGAAGAAAACGAAGCCAAGCAAACCCAACGGGGCTAAGTCTAACGGAATCATGAGGTTGATGACAATTGGCGAAAAGCGAAGCCAAGGGGGTTATCCAGTTTGTTCTCAACAACTTCTAGTCAAAAAAGGACCGGTTTTTGCAAAAGGTATGTTCACCGGTCAATGAGACCGGTCAATAAGGGGAAGGCGCGTTGGACACGCGATCATCCGGCGGCCGCTTTCGAAGCCGCCGCCCTATGTCCGACTCGCGACGCCGGGCCCGTCTCAACCCGACCCTGGGGAATCGAAAATCATCTTGACAGCCGAATCCCGCCGCGCTAAAAATAGCTCATAGGCGAATAAAAAGCGAAAGTGGAGAGGAAGCCCGCCACCCTTTCTGCGGACAGGCGCGACGCTTCTCGCCCATGCGTTCGCCGGGAGAAGATCATGAAATCGGTTGCCGCCGTGCGCGCGCAGGTGGAGGCCGCTTTGGGGCCGGGCGTACCTTCGCCTTTCGCCCGGCGCGAGGCGCGCATGCCGGCGATGGTTTCGACCGGCCTCGCCGCCATCGACGCGCTGACCGGCGGCCTGCCGCGATCGTGCCTGACGGAGATTTCGGGACCGCCTTCGTCGGGCCGCACCACCCTCGAGCTCGCCTTGCTGGCTTCTCTGACGGTCCAGGGCGAGGCCTGCGCCTTGATTGACGCTGAGGACGCATTCGACCCGGCGTCGGCGCGGTCCGCGGGCGTGGCGCTCGAACGTCTGCTTTGGGTGCGCTGCGGCGGTCTCGAGCAGGCCTTGCGTGCCGCGGATCTATTGCTGGGGGCGGGAGGCTTCGGCGCGGTGGTGCTCGATCTGGCGGATGTTCCCGTCCGGCGCGCGCGGCGCGTGCCTCTCAGTTACTGGTTCCGTTTCCGGCGCGCGGTGGAGAACACACCCACGGTGCTGATGCTAATCGATCAGGAAGCCTGCGCCCAAAGCGCGGCCTCGCTGGTATTGCGGTTGAAAAATGAAGGCCCGGAGTGGTCTGCCGTAGGTGAGAGTCAGAGGTCGAAGGTCGAAAGTCAGGCGTTGATGTCAAGCCCCTTAAGCCTGCCGCCTCACGCCCGTTTGCTCGAAGGCCTGCGTTGGCGCGCCCTGGTGGTCCGCAATCGCAATCCGAAAATCGAAACACGCAGCTCGAAACTCGCCATTGTTCCCAGTTCACAGCAACAAGTTTCGAGTTTCGATTTTCGGGCTTCGAATTTCGTCGTCCATGACCATGAATTTCGCCTGTCTTTACATTGCGGATTTTCCGGTTCAAGCCGTGGTGCGCGGTGAGCCGGCGTTGCGCGGACGGGCCGTGACCCTGGTGGAACCCGAACCGCCGCCCTGCCGCGTATTCGCCTTGAATAAAGCGGCGCGCCAGGCTGGAGTGGAGATCGGCATGAGCCGGGTGGAAGCGGCTCTGCTCCCGGAGGTCGCCGTGCGGCCGCGGTCGCCGGCGGCGGAGGCCTCGGCCCACGCGGCGCTGCTCGATCTGGCGCGGTCATTTACGCCGCGATTTGAGGACGTGGCGGCGGACACGGTAGTGCTGGATCTGGGAGGGCTCGAAGCGCTGCTGGGTCCGGCGGCTCAGGTCGCCTGCCGGCTCGCCGCCCAGGCGCGGGAGCTGGGACTTGAGGCGCGCGTCGCCCTCGCACCCCATCCCGACGCCGCCCGTTTGGCGGCCCGTGGTTTTGCGGGGATCACGCTGATCGGCGAAGGCGAGGAAGCGGATCGGCTAGGCAGCTTGCCGGTGGAGACGCTCGATCCTTCTCCGGAGATGCAGGAGACGCTTGCGCGTTGGGGAATCCATACCTGTGGGGCGCTGGCCGCGCTCCCGTCCGCCGCCCTCGCCGAGCGGTTGGGTCAGGAAGGGGTCCGGCTGCAGACGCTCGCCCGCGGCGGTGCGCTGCGGGCCCTGGTTCCGGCCGAGGAACCGCTTCACTTCGAAGAAGCCATAGACCTGGAATATCCCGTCGGCGAGATCGAGCCGCTGGCTTTCATCCTGAGTCGGCTCCTTCATCCCCTTTGTGCCCGATTGGCTGCTCGCGGCCGCGCCACGCAGGAGTTGCGGCTGGCCTTGGATGTGGACGTTCATGAAGACCGGCAAGTGGAGGAAGGAAATTGGAAAGTCGAAAATCGGAACTCGAAAATCGAAATACGAAGTCCTGAAAGTGGGTTATTTTCGAACCCCGAGTCTCGCCTTTTGCGCTTGCCTGTTCCCACGTGCGATCCCCGATTGCTTTTGAAGCTGTGGCTGTTCGATCTCGAAGCGCATCCGCCTTCGGCGCCGGTTTTTAAAGTAGCCCTCACAGCCGAGCCCGCTCGACCTCGCGTGGCGCAAGGCGATCTGTTTCTTCCACGCGCGCCCGATCCGCAAAAGCTGGAACTGACCCTCGCCCGCCTCCGGGGCGTGGTGGGCGAAGGCAAGGCCGGGTCGCCGGAACTGCTCGATACCCACCGTCCCGATGCCTTTCGCATGCGCAAGTTCGTCGGGACGGATGACGCGAAGGTCGAAGGTCGAAAGTCGAAAGTCGAAAGTCGAAAGTCGAAAACCAGCCCGTCCAAAACACATCCCGGATTTCGATTGTCGAACTTCGATTGTCGAACTTCGCGGCTGACGCTGCGTCTTTTCCGGCCTCCGTTGGCGGCCCGCGTCGAAGTGCGCGACGGACGTCTGGTCCGCGTGGAGGGGCGCGTGCGAGGACGCGTGCTTTGGGCCTCCGGACCCTGGCGCACTTCGGGTGATTGGTGGACCGGCCGTCCGTGGAATTGCGCCGCCTGGGATGTTGAGCTCTTGGTTCCTCGGGCGCGGTCGGTGGCCAGAGCCGAAAGCGTCCGCTGCTATCGCCTCTGCCGTGATTTGACGGACGGGCAGTGGTTCGTGGGCGGGTTTTACGACTGAGCCCGCCGCGGCAGCTCTCTTATGTACGCCGAGCTTCACACCCGCTCGTCCTTCAGTTTTCTCGAAGGCGCTTCACTTCCCGAAGATCTCGTGGCGCGGGCCCGCGAGCTTGGCCTGGCGGCGGTGGCGCTTCTCGATCGCGATGGGGTCTACGGAGCGCCGCGTTTCCATGGGGCGGCGCAAAAGGCGGAGCTCCGCGTTCACGTGGGAGCGGAAGTGACCTCGGCGGACGGCCTCCGCTACCCGCTGCTGGCCGCGAGTCGCACCGGCTATCAGAACCTTTGCCGCCTGATCACGCGCATGAAGCTGCGGGCCCCGAAAGGCGAGGGAGCGGCAACCGAAGCCGACCTGGCTGAGCACGCCGCCGGACTGATCTGCCTGGCGGGAGCCGAAGATCGAAATCCGAAAATCGAAAGCCGAGTTTCGAACTTCGAGTTTCGAACTTCGAGTTTCGAATCGCGGCTTTGCTGGCTCTGCGAAATCTTCGGACGCCAGAATGTCTACGTCGAGCTGCAGCGCCATTTCGACCGGCGCGAAGAAGCGCGGAACCAGCGGGCGGTGGAGGCGGCGTGCGCTCTCCGGCTGCCGCTGGTGGCCACCAACGGCGTCTGTTACGCCACGCCCGCCGAACGCGAGATCGCCGACGTGTTCACCGCCTTGCGGCACTACCGTACGCTCGAGACCGCCGGCCGCCTGCTCGCCTCCAACGCCGAGCGCCATCTGAAACCGCCCGCCGAGATGGAGCGCCTGTTCGCCGACTTGCCCGAAGCCGTCGCCAATACGCTCGAGCTTTCTGCGCGGCTCGAGTTCACCTTGCGCGATCTTGGTTACCAGTTTCCCCCTTACCCTATTCCCGAGGGCGAGACCCAGATCTCGTTTTTGCGCCGGCGCACTGCCGAAGGAGCCGTCGGCCGCTACGGCGACGGAAACGGGCGCGCCGCCCGGCAGCTCGAACGCGAGCTGGCCCTGATCGAGAAGCTGCACCTCGAAGGCTACTTCCTGATTGTCTGGGACATCGTGCGCTACTGCCGCCAGCAGGGGATTCTGGTGCAGGGCCGCGGATCGGCCGCCAACAGCGCGGTCTGCTACGCGCTCGGCATCACGGCGGTGGACCCGGTAGGCATGGATCTGCTCTTCGAGCGCTTCCTCTCCGAAGAGCGCGGCGAATGGCCCGACATCGATCTCGACCTTCCCTCCGGCGACCAGCGCGAGCGCGTCATCCAGTATATCTACGAGCGCTACGGCCAGCGGGGCGCCGCCATGACCGCCAACGTGATCACTTACCGGGGCCGTTCGGCCGCGCGGGAGGTGGGCAAAGTGCTGGGATTTGACGCCGAGACCCTCGGCCGCCTGACCAGCCTGGTGAGTGCCTGGGAGTACCGCGACCCCAGCGACACGCTGGAGCGCCATTTTCGCGACGCCGGCTTCGATCTCGAGCAGGCCCGCATCCGAAAGTTCCTGGAGCTCACGCGCGCCTTGCAGGATCTGCCCCGGCATCTGGGCCAGCACTCCGGCGGCCTGGTGATCTGCCAGGGACAGCTCGATGCCGTGGTCCCGCTGGAACCCGCTACCATGCCGGGCCGCGTGGTGGTGCAGTGGGACAAGGACGATTGCGCCAGCCTGGGCATGATCAAGGTGGATCTGCTGGGGCTCGGCATGATGGCGGTGCTGGAGGATTCCATCCGGCTAATTCGCGATCACTACCGCGAGGAAGTGGACCTGGCGCATCTGCCCGCCGACGACCCGGAGGTCTATGCCGCCTTGCAAAAAGCGGACACCGTGGGCCTGTTCCAGGTGGAGAGCCGGGCCCAGATGTCCTGCCTGCCGCGCCTGCGCCCGGAGCGCTTCTACGATCTGGTGGTGGAGGTGGCCATCATCCGCCCCGGACCCATCGTGGGTAACATGGTGCACCCTTATCTGCGGCGGCGGCAGGGGTGCGAAGCGGTCACCTATCCGCACCCTTCGCTCGAGCCGGTGCTGCGGCGGACGCTCGGGGTTCCGCTGTTTCAGGAGCAGTTGCTGCGCATGGCCATGATCGCGGCCGGCTTCACGGGCGGCGCGGCCGAGGATCTGCGGCGCGCCATGGGTTTCAAGCGCTCCGAAAAGCGGATGAAGGAGATCGAGCAGAAGCTGCGGCTCGGTATGGAGCGGCAGGGCATCGCGGCAAAGGCGCAGGAAGAGATCATTCAGTCGATCAGCGCCTTCGCGCTTTACGGCTTTCCCGAATCGCACGCCGCCAGCTTCGCGCTGATCGCTTATGCCAGCGCCTATCTCAGGTGCCACTACCTGGCGGCCTTCACTGCCGCCCTGCTCAACAACCAGCCCATGGGCTTCTATCATCCCTCGACCATCGTCAAGGACGCCGCCCGCCACGGCCTGCGCCTGCAGCCCGTCGATGTGACGCGCTCGGACTGGCCCTGCACCCTGGAGCCTTGCGTGGACGCGCCGCATCCGATCGCTCTGCGCCTCGGCTTCGGCTACGTGAGGGGGATGCGCGAGGAGGCGGCGCGCGCCATGGTCCGCGAGCGTGCCCGCCAGCCTTTCGGTTCCATCGACGACCTAGTGCGGCGTGTGCCGGGGCTGCGCAAGGACGAACTGGTGACGCTGGCGGAGATCGGCGCCCTCAACTTTGTGCCGGGGTCGTGCCCCTCGGCGGCGCCGACGAATCAGACCGCGGGGTCGAAAGCGGGCCGGGCGGCGCAGCATCGGCATCGCCGTGACGCCCTCTGGCAGGTGGAACGGGCGGCGCGGCCGGCCGGTCCGTTGCTGGAGCGGCTGGAAGACCGGGAGTCGGGGATCGAAAGTCGAAAGTCGAAGATCGAAGATCGAGACTCGAAAGTCGACACGGACTCGCCGCTCGCGCCCATGACGCCGGAGGAGCGCCTGGTGGCGGACTTCCACGGCACCGGCCTCACCGTCGGACCGCATCCGCTAGCCTACCGGCGCGCCGAGCTGGAGGCGCTCGGGGTGAAGCCGGCCCGCGCACTGGCGCGCCTGGCCAGCGGCCAGAAGGTCCGGGTGGCAGGGGCGGTGATCGTCCGCCAGCGACCGGGTACCGCCAAGGGGTTCGTCTTCCTGAGCCTCGAAGACGAGACCGGGATCGCCAATGCCATCGTCACCCCGGACCTCTTCCAGCAGTACCGCGTGCTGATCATCCGGGAGCCCTTCCTGCTGGTGAAAGGGACGCTTCAGAACCAGGGCGGGGTGATCTCGGTCAAGGCCGAGCAATTATGCCCCTTGACAATGAGCCGCGCCCCAGTCACCTCGCACGATTTCTATTGACCCTTGGCGCCTGCGCCCTTCAGGCCTGACCAAATCTTCTGTATCTATAAGTAGAAACTAGACTCAGCTTTATATCAAGGTCTAATTAGAGGTGCGGTTAATATTAGAACTTATTTATTTTGAACAACTTACAGGATAGACCGTTTGACGGGTTGCGGTGGGTTTGGGCGTCTTGACCGCCGCTAATTCTAAAGGACATTCTGGCTTTGGGCGGCCCCCGATTTCACTTATCTGATTGATTCTAGATGACATTCTGGCTTTGGTATTTCGAACATTTCAAAATCCTGCTTCTGAGCCCCACCGGGGGAAGGCTACCCACCCCCCAGTGCCCCTCTTGACAGTGCTTTTATATCTTGACATGAGCCCTCTGGCCTGGGATGGAGCCGCGTTGCCGAGCCTCTTACCTACGACCAAACCTCAGTTGTTACTGCGTAGCATACCAGTCTATGGGTGTCGTCAAGCAAAATCGGGCGTAGCGGATCGACCACCTTTTGCCGCCCGAGAGCGTGCACGCATCTGAGGAGAAGCCGCACAGTCTCTGTACAGCGAGACTCTGATTACGCGCTCGCCTTCGTCGGCGGATTTTCACGTGACCATCAATGGCCGGTCTTGGGTGACGCCGAGGATCCGTGGATGCAGGATATGTGCGCGTCAAATAACAATTCCCATCAGATCTGCCTTCAAGGCCGAAAGAAGATTCGATTGGACAACCAGGAAACGCTCTGGCGCAAGGCTCACGGGCGACGGGACGCCGCTGTACCTCTCGAAGACCGTTCCGGTTTTCTTCTTTTTGGCTCTTACCTTCGCCGGGACACCGTGATCGACATCGTGCTGGAGCTCGGTTCTGAGCGTATTTACGTCCGCGAACGACCGCGGCGTTTTCCCGCCCAGCCGGTTGCCGACACCCTCGTGAAACAAGAAATACATGTGCTCGATGAGGTCTTTGTACTCCTCGTAATTCTTCACCGGAGTGCCGATCGCGAGCCGCGCCTGGACCGTCTTGTTCGTCGCTTTGAACAGGTCTTCTCCGTGCTTCGCCGAGTGCTGACTGTTCAGATCGGCTATCCGTTGGGATATGCCTGTCGCGTCCTGCCTGACTGCCGTGGAGAGTCCCGTCTCCGCAACGGCTGCGGCGTCAAACAAGTCGATGACAGAGGGATCGAACGCCAAGAGCTTCCGAAGCAGGATGCCCTGGCGTGTTTGAGGCCCACTCTTTACGTTCGCGTTCACGGTCCTCTGGAAATCAAGATAATCCGTGTCCGTGGCTTGACGGCCGAGTTCAACCTGATGCGCCAGTTCCCCGAGGAACTTCTCAAAGAACTCAGCGATCCTCTTCTCTTGCGTCTCGAATTTCCCGCTCTGGATCAACCTGCAGACAAGGGTCAGAAGCGACTGCACAACTGTCCGGTTCCGCAGCAGTGCAACCTGCTGATCTGAAAAACCGCCGTTCACGAAGTCCAGCCCCGCAGTCAGCCGTTTCGCGACGTTGGATTTGGGGGAGAACGCCGCTTGGCTCTCGAGCACCGCCAGGAGGTCGCCGTAACGCAGACCAGAATCGATGCCCTCGATTTCCAGCGCGGCAGTCTTCGCCATGATGTCGAAGTGCCCGTAGCGTGCGCTTATCGGACGCCGGAATCCTACTGAAAAAGGGATGCCCCGTCGACTTCTTCACGAAATCGCGCAGCTTGCTTTGTATCGAGTTCAGCTTCTCGCTGCTCGTGAGCGGCAAGCCTTCTTGCAGGCGCTGAAAGAAGGTCTTGACCTCCTCATCGGCCGCCTCCTCGATGAGATCGAACTCGATCTCGTAATCGTCCAGCGCGTCAGTATACTTGTCGGAAAGGTCGTCATAGTGAGTGCCGCCGAATTCCTTCGCGCTCGCCTCGGACAACTCCAGATCGTTGCCGAAGAACTCGAATATCGCCATGAGGCGCTGCTGGCCGTCCACAACCTCGAAACTCACGGGATCATCGGATGTCTTGAGGAAATAGAACTTCGGAAGCTTCCAGCCACGGAGCAGAGTATCAATGAGGTTCTGCTTTTTCGCGAGACTCCAGACCTCCTGGCGCTGCCACTCCGGTATCTCATAACGGTCGCGGCGCTTGTAGATCTTGTCCAGGGCCCGCTTCTCAGATCGCATCTTCATGGGAATGTCACACGATCACGCTAATCCATTGATCATACGCCCAGGAGACACATCATAGTGTCGTTTTCAGGTGATGGCCAGCTGCTTGCGGCGGCAGCTTGTGCTCCTCCCGCAAAGTCTCAGCAACCCCTCTTACCTCAGAAAACCGAAAGGCCCTGGGGCGCCGCTTACTGCGGCTTCCTGCCAGGGCCTTAAGATGTATTCCCGTGTTGGAGTTGAGAGTACTTTACATCACCACCGGGGTTCCAACTTCGGTTTGCGCCTTGCGACGCACGGTGCGCTTCTTCTTCGGGGCTTCGCCTTCGGCGACTTCAAAGCTGGCAATGGAAGTGACAAACTTCTTCAATCCGCCTGTGTCGAAATCCACCGTGGTCCGATCCTCGTCGCGCTCCGTAATAATACCGTTGCCGTACTTGATGTGATGAACGTACTGCCCAACTTTAAACGCCATTAAAAACCCCTCCTTGGGCGGCGTCCGCGCCTAAATTGCGGCCTTGCGGCACAGCGCGTTCTGTGCCTTGGCTGCCCGCCGGCCGTGACCCAAAATACACCTCTAGTATCTCAGATGTTCGCATGGCGAAAAAGGTTACCGCAACGCCGTCGTTGAGGCGGGTCAATTCTCTGTAAGCTATTTAAGATAAGTAACTTAAAGATGGCTAGAGGAGGGCGGCGGGCGGCGATCCAGAGCGCCGAGGGGGCCGGAGGGGGAATTGCCGCCTCCTCCGAGGGTCCCAGCGGCATACTGGGACGCATACCCGTCGCAATGCCCGCTAAGCCCGGGAGCCGGTCTTGGAAGCCACCAGCCGCTCGATGTCGTTGATGCTCTGGAAGTTCTCGTTCACGATCTCTTCGTCGGCGATGCGGATTCCGAAGGTATCTTCAAGGAAGCTCACCAGCCGGAAGATGGCGAGCGAGTCGATGACTCCATTAGTGGTCAAGGATTCCTCGTCGGCGACGGTGCCCAGCCCCTTGCGCTCGGCGGTTTCGTGCACCCACTCCCGAATCTGATCTTTGGCCGATGGTGTATCCGACATGTGGTTCCCCTCGCTGGTCTATGGAATAAAATGGCTTAATCCTGCATTTCACAATTTCGACAACGAACTTTAGGCACCCCTCACCCGGCGCGGCGCGCTACCCTCCCCCCACACGGGGAAAGGATAGCGCCACTCGGGCTCTCTTCCGGCCGTCTGGCTGACCTACGATGCTACGGGCTGCGGGGCGCTTGCTGCCAGAAGCCTCACGCGGTCGATCTTCCCGGTCGACGTCTTGGGCAGGCTCTCGCACAGCTCGATGCGCTCCGGGATCATGTACTGGGGTAGCTTCGAGGCGCAGTGCTCGGTCAGTTCAGTGATGGTCAGCCCGGCGCCGTTGTTGGGGCAGACAAAGCCCCGCAGGCGCGCCCCGACCTCCTCGTCCGGGATGGCGATCACGGCGGCCTCACGGACGCCGGCATGGGCCAGCAGCACCGCCTCGATCTCGCCTAACTCGATCCGGTAGCCCCGGCTCTTGATCTGGCTGTCGCGGCGCCCGAAGAAGTCGTAGCCGCCGTCCGCCCGCAAGCGCACCAAGTCGCCCGTCCGGTAGACCTTTTCCTCGAAGTGGGGCTGGAAGCGGTTGGGCACCACCATCTTGTGCGTCTTTTCGGGATCGCCCCAATAGCCCGGCGTCACCGACGGGCCCCGGACGTAGAGCTCGCCCTCGCCCCCCGGCTCAGTCACCACCCGGTCCTGGTCGTCCACCGCGAAGACCTCGGTGTTGAGGCAGGCCCCGCCGATTGGCAACCGTTCCATCGAGGCAAGCGCCGGCCGCTCCACCCTGTGGTAGGTGCAGACGTTGGTCTCGGTAGGGCCGTAGAGGTTGTAGAGCTCGGCGTGGGGCACGATCTCGGCGAGCTGCCGGAGGTATTTCATCGGAAAGACCTCGCCGGCGAAGAGAACCACCCGCAGGCGCGACAGATCGAGCGACGACAGCCGGCCGTGCAGGATCAGAAAGACCAGGGCCGAAGGCACCGAATACCAGATGCTGATCTGCCAGTCGGCGATGAAGCGTCCCAGGCTGGCGGGAAAGAGCTGGACGTCCTCCGGAATCATGTAAGTGCAGGCTCCGGCCTCGATGGCGTTGTAGACGTCGAACACCGAGAGGTCGAAGTGCAGCGGCGCGTGATTGGAGAGCCGGTCCTCGTGGGTAACGTGAAATTCGGCGGCGCACCACTCCACGAAGGTCAAGGCGTTCTGGTGGGTGAGCATCACGCCCTTGGGCCGTCCGGTCGAGCCCGAGGTGTAGATGATGTAAGCCAGATCCAGGATGGTGGGCTGCCAGGGCGCGGGTGCATGCGAGGCCGGAAAGCTTGCCAGCGCCGACCAGGGAATCTGATTCGGAGCGCCCAGCCCTTGCTCCGCGGGCGCTTTGTCTTCTGCCAGGACCGCGAATTCGACCGAGGGCATCCGCTGCGGGTTGAGCTCAGCCAGCTTCGCCGCCGTGGTGACGAGGCCCCGGATGCCGCAGTTGTCGATGATGTACTCGATGCGCTCGGCCGGCGCCCCGGGATCGAGGGCCACGTAGACGCCGCCCGCCTTGAGCACGCCGAACATGGCGGCCACGGATTCCACCGCCTTGGGAAAGAAGAGTCCGACGCGGTCGCCCTTGCGCAGGCCGCGCTCGCGCAGCAGGTGGGCAAGCTGGTTGGAACGCTCCTCAAGCTCGCGGTAGCTTAGCGATCGGCCCCGTGCCCAGATGGCGGGGCGGTCGGGATAGAGCTCGACGCTCCGGGTAAGGAGCTGGTTCAATAAGAAAGCCATAGGATTTGTGATTGAGATTTGCGATGAACAATCGCCAATCTTCAATCTCTAGAGTCCGTGCAGCCCGGCGATGATCATCTTGTGGGCCTCGGTGGTGCCGGAATGAATCTTCTCCGACACCGCGTCCCGCAAGTCGCGCTCGACCTGATACTCCGTCATGTAACCATAACCCCCGCGAATCTGGACGGCGTCGCGGCAGGTCTGGATCGCCGCGTCGGCCACGTAAGCCTTGGCGATGGCGGCCTCGCGCTCCGGATTCCGGCCCTGCTGCTTGAGCCAGGCCGCCTTGTAGAGGAGCAGGCGCGAGGTCTCCAGGCGGATATCCATGTCCGCCACCTTGGCGGCCACCGCCGGAAACTTCCCGATCGGCTGGCCGAACTGCCGGCGCTCCGCCGCATAGCGGGCCGAGGTTTCGAGCTGGCGCTGCATCATGCCCAGCTCGCCCGCCAGCAGGCAGATGCGCTCCCAATCGGCGGCCGCCGCTTCAATCGCCGCGCCGCCGCCGATCTCGCCGAGCAGCTTTTCCTCGGGCAACTCGCAGCCGGCCAAAGCAATATCCGCCAGCGGCGAGGTCCGCAGGCCCATCTTCTCCAGAGCCCGGCCGACGGTGTATCCGGCAGTGCTCTTCTCCACGATAAAGGCGGCCGGTCCGGACGCTCCCGATTCGACCTCCGCCAGAACGATCAGGATGTCGGCGAGCGGAGCGTTGCTCACCGCTTTCGAGGATCCGCTAAGGATCCAGCGACCGTCGCGGCGGACGGCGCGGATGGCCGGCGCGCTGCCCGGTCCAAACGCCTTGGCGCCCACCCAATCTCCACTCGTGAGCTTGGGCAAGTACGTCCGTTTCTGCTCTGGGCTCCCGAACGACAGGAGCGGAATTTCCGCACCCCACATGTGGGCATTCAGAGAAAAGATCAAGCCGTTGTTGCGGCAGCCGTAAGCCAGCCCTTCGAGCGCGCAGACGGTGGTCAGGACGTCGGCCGCGCCGCCGCCGTACTCCTCAGGCAGCGGCAGTCCCTGGATCCCAAAGCGGGCGCATTGCCGCCAGCCCTCCCATGAGAACTCCTGCTTGCGATCCTCTTCCACCAGATCGCTCGCTAGTTCGCCCTGAGCGAACCGGATGACCGACCGGCGCAAGGCCTGCTGTTCCTCGCTCCAAGCAAAATCCAAAGGATCGCTCTCTGACTCGACGGGCCCTAGGAGGCCTTGACGGATCGCTCGGCGGGACCCGGTCCTGCTTTGCTTACCGAGGCCGGACCGGCTGGGGAACCCAGACTCGGGGCCGGGGTGGCCACCGAGGCATTCACCTCGCCTGTTGCTTGTCCTGGCACGATTTTCGCCGCGTCGCCGTTCACCTTACGGGCTTCGAAGCGCTGCGGCCGGCCGCCCCGAAGCTTGATCCGGGCGGGGACGCCGGCGATTGTGGTGTTATCCCGCACATCGACCATGACCAGGCTGTTTGGCATAATCACAACGTTATTGCCGATCTTGGTGTCGCCGATGATCTTGGCCCCGGCGCCGAAATAGACGTTGTCGCCCACCGAGCGGGTGGCGTGGCTGATCAGGACGCCGCTGGCCAGCGTGCAGTTCTTGCCGATCCGGGTGGTTCCTACAAAGACGCCAAACCAGGTATGGATCACGAGGCCCGGCCCAATGTCGGCTGCCGGATGGATGAACACCCCCGTCCAAATCATGGCGGACTGCCGCATCAGGAAGGCCAGGACGCGAAAGACCGGGCCCACCAGCGGCCTCCGGACACCCCGGGCCCAGTGGCCGAACCGGTAAGCCATCACCGGCCAGACCCCCATGTTGCCCAAGGCCCTCAAGGTCTTGATGATACGGTGCCGCTGCCACGTTCCGTCTTTCCGGTTGGCGATACTCGCGCGCAAGTCCGCGCGAACGTTTTCGAACATTCTATAAGCCGCTCCGGGCGTCAGCGCCGATGGGAATGAACCTTCTATTTCACACGTCCTGGAGGTGACTGTCAAGGCAAAGCCGATGTATTAACCTGATTTTAATGGGCAGCCTTGCCCGCATCGAGTATCCCAGCCGCCGGCTCAGGAGGTGTGACGGCAGAGGAATTCCCGAAGGTTACGATCTCGATCCCTTCGAACCGGCGCAGCCGAAGTAGGGCATGATCGCACGAATGCGGCGAGCCGGGCCCATGTTCTGATGGGACGATAAACTCCTACAGACTTCAACGGCCCCCAGGGTTTCGAAGCTCAATGGCTATCCTTCGCTAAGCTGGGTTCTGACCGCGCCTGACCTCGTCAGCTCCACAGCCGATCCACCGATCGTTCGTTGTCCCATGGCGTCGTCGGTTCGAAATACCCACTGCCTGGCGCCAGATGTTGCCGCACCACGTCTTCGTTGAGCGTGATCCCCAGCCCGGGCTTGTCGGGCACCGTGATCCAGCCGTGATTCACGATCGGCTTCTCCACGCCCTCCACCAGATCGCTCCACCAGGGCACGTCGAGGGAGTGGTTCTCGAGGGCCAGAAAATTGAGGGTGGCCGCCGCGCAGTGCACGTTGGCCATGCAACTCACGGGCGTGCCGGCAAAGTGCATGGCCATCGGCACCCCGTACTCCCAGGCCATGTCGCCGATCTTGTGTGTCTCCAGGATTCCCCCCGAGGTGGCGAGGTCCGGGTGGATCTTGCTGACAGCGTGCCGCTCGCAGAGGACCTCGAAACCCTCCTTCAGGTAGATGTCCTCGCCGGTTAGAATCGGGGTAGGGCTCTGATCCGAGATCTGCTTCAGCAGGTCGGTGTATTGCCAGGGGATTACGTCTTCCATCCAGGAGAGGTTGTACTTCTCGTAGGCCTGGCCGAGCCGGATGATCGACTTCACGCCCAAGTGTCCGAGGTGGTCCATGGAGAGCGGAATCTCCATACCCACCGCGTCTCGCACCGCGGCCACGTACTCCTCGAGCAGCGCGATGCCCTTGTCGGTGATCTCCATCCCCAGCAAGGGGTGAGGAATCTCGCTTGCGTCCCACTCGCTCAATCCCGAGCGCACAGTGACCGTCCCGGGCTTGCCGGCCACCGCTTCCACCCCCAGGTCCATCTTGAGCCAGGTCAGTCCCATCACTTCCTTGCGTTCCTTCATTCGCTGGGCGTAGATCTTCGGATCGTCGGACTCGGTGGTGTCGGCGTAGATGCGGATCTTCTCGCGGAACTTGCCTCCCAGCATGGCGTAGACGGGCGCGTCGTAGACCTTGCCGGCGATGTCCCAGACCGCCATCTCGACGGCGCAGACGCCGCCCGCTTGACGGGAGTGCCCGCCAAATTGCTTGATCTTGCGGAAAATCTTGTCGATCTGCAGTGGATTCTCACCCACGATCCGGCTTTTCAGGATCAGGGCGTAGGTGGGGCTGGCGGCGTCCCGGACCTCGCCGAGCCCATAAACACCCTGGTTGGTGTCGATCCGGATGATGGGGCAGGGGCCCGGTCCGGGTTTGACCAGGGTGGCCACCCGCAGATCAGTGATCCTCAATGCCGAAGGGCTTGAATTGGTATTCACGCCCTTGGGATACGCCTCTACCGGCTCGCCGGCCATCAAGGCGCTCCCTAGGGCGGCGGCTGAGGTCTTCAAGATGCCGCGACGGTCGATCAGTTGGCGGTCCTGGCGATTCACGGCCATCGATTCCTCTCCCTGGGGGCGGGGCGGCGCCGCCAGGTCAGTTCTCCGGCAGGCGCAGCTTGGATCCTTTCTGCTCCACCCAATTGTTAAACTCCTCGATCATGGGCTTCGACCATTTGCGATCGATCTGGCCCGGCGTGTACTTGCCCTCGCGCAGCATCATGTGTCCCCATTCGTCGACAAGGTGGGTCAGGTCTGCCTTGGCAATCACCTCTTCGCAAAGTTGGGGCGGTATGAAGGTCAGGCCTTCGACGTCGCTCACCACTGCGTCTCCCGGCATGACCGTGGTATGCCCGATGCGAACCGGGACGTTGACGCCCATGAGGGTGACGTCGCGCAGGGCCGAGGGATCAACGCCGCGCACGTAGACGCGAAACCCCTTGATCTCGGAGATGCCGGTCTCGTCACGGACCGAGCCGTCAACCACCAGACCGTTGTGGCTCTTGGTGAAGATGGCGGTGGAAAGATTGTCGCCCGCGTAGGTGCCGTCCTGAATCTTCCCGAACAGGTCCACCACAAGCACATCGCCGGGCGACAGCATGTCGATGGGCCACGAGTTCTGGGCCCCCACGCGCCCTTCTTCCTTCCCCTTGCTGTTGATGGCGGCATCCACATCCGGCCGCAGTGGCATGAAGACAGCCGTGAAGGCGCGGCCGACCATTCGGTCGCTGCCCGCGTCGATCACATGCCAGCCGCCCTCGAACTGGTTCTTGTAGCCGTGCGATTGCAGGACCCCCCAAGCCTCCTCGGCGTCTACGTCGCGGAGCCCGTCCAGTACCGAATCGGGCAGCTTGGGCCGTCCGTCCGGGAATCGCTCTCCGTTCCATTCCGGGGTCAGGGCAATACGCTGCTCGTTGGAGAACATCCCTAACTGAGCGTAACCCGGAGACGCCAGCAAGATTGCCAGGGTCAGACAAGTTCCGTAAGCGCGCGCTCTTTTCATGGCACCGATTCTCCCCGCAAAACGATTTCGCCGCAAGAGTCCGGCCGGCCCAAGCGGCATAGGCTTTCCGTCACGGCGTCAGACGCGCTATGCTGGCAAACCATGGCCGTGGCGGCTCGACAGTTCGAACCAAGCCCGGCGCCCCTGAGCGCTGCTGTCCTCGACTCGCGGCGATGGTTGATTGTAGGGTTGCTGTTCGTCGCCTCCATGATCAATTATCTCGATCGCGCCACGCTCTCGGTGGCGCTGCCGCTGATTGGTCATGATCTCAGCCTCGCGCCTAAATTCGAGGGCGTGCTGCTGTCGGCCTTCTTCTGGTCTTACGCCCCCATGCAGATCCCCATCGGCTGGGCCGCCGACTGGCTCGACCTGCGCTGGCTCTACGCCGCCACGTTCGCGCTCTGGTCGCTGGCTCAGGGACTCACCGGATTCGCCGGCAGCCTGGGGGCTTTGATCTTCTTTCGTATTCTGCTGGGTGTGGGCGAATCGATCTACCTGCCGGGCGGCACCAAGATCGTCAACCGGCTTTTTTCCCCGGCCGAACGCGGGCTGCCCTGTGGGGTCTTCGATTTCGGCACACGCATCGGCTTCGCTCTGGGAACCCTGACCATCCCCTGGCTGCTGGTCCGCTCTGGCTGGCACGTGACTTTTCGGCTGATCGGATTCCTGGCGCTCCTCTGGCTGATTCCCTGGCTTCTGGCCACCCGCGGACGCCTGTCGCAGAGCCGACGGTCCGCTTCTCCGCCGCGCCCTGCTCTCAGGAACCGGCTGCTGCCCTTGCTTCGCAATCGCGATCTGGTCGGAATCTGCCTGGGCTTTTTCTGCTTCGACTACTACTGGTACCTGCTGGTTACGTGGCTGCCAAACTACCTGGTCGCCGCGCGCCACTTCACGATTCTGGGCGCGGGCCTTTACGCCACCCTGCCCTTCCTGGTGTTTGGCGCCAGCGAGCCGGTGGGCGGCTGGATTGTGGACCAGCTGGTTCGCCGCGGCTGGGATGAAACGCGAACGCGCAAAGGGATGGTTACTATCGCTTTTCTCACCGGACTCCTGCTGATTCCGGCCTCGCGGGTTCAAAGCCCGATGACGGCCGTGGCCCTGCTTGTCGGCGCCTCGCTGGTGGGGCTTGCCACCGGAAACCTGCTGGTGATCCTGCAGTGCTGCGCTCCGCCCGAGGACGTGGGATTATGGACCGGTTTCGAGAACTTCTTCGGCAACGTCGGCGGCATCCTGGCGCCGCTCGTGACCGGCGTCCTCATCAGCCGGACGGGCTCCTACGCTCCGGGCTTTGCCTTGGCTGCGATCACCCTGCTCACAGGCCTGCTGAGCTACTGGTTCATCGTGGGCGATTTGCGCCCGCTGAGCGCGCACGCGGCAAGAATTGACGTGAGTGTCTCGGAGTGAGCTTATCTTCCAGCGGCCTTGAGGCTTGCCAGCACCGCTGACCGGGTGTAACCGAGCGTGTCCTGGAGCGACTCCTGAGGCACGCTCTGAAGGAAGGGCTTGATCAGCCAGCCGAGGCCGGCAGGTATGTCGCGGCTCAACGAGATCGCCTCCACCTCCAGATAGACGCCGCCGTCGCGCTCCACGAACCGCCAGTAGGTGTCGATGCGCCACATGAAGCCGTCGCCTTGGCCGTCCGGAAGGTCGCGCTCATCCGGCTTGCCCGCGTTCTCGACCTGGGAAACCCTGGTGGAATAGGAACGGCTGTACCAGTGAGCGGGGTCAACCTCGATGTACTGGACGTCGTGTTCGGTGTCGAGGGTGACGGTGATCACGTGATGCTCGCGGAAGCGCATGGTGGCCCTGAAGTGCTCGCCATCGCGGCTGATGAGGTGCGAGCGCACCACCTCGGGATAGACATCCTGCTTGTGATTGTAATCCTGGACCAGGCTCAGGACGTCGTTCAGCCGGGCCCCGGGGATCAGCACTGTGCCCAGCCAGTGGTGCACCATGCCGTCCGGGACGCTGGTGTCTCCGCCGGAGCCGCCCAGTGCAGCGAGGGAAGTCATGTAGACCTCTTCGGCCTTGAGCGAGGAGAAGGCATTATCCCGTTCCCCAGGCGGCAAGGTGTTTACGTAGAGAAAGATGTTGGGGTCGCTCAACCGCTTGGCCATACGGGCTTCGGCGGTGGCCACGTAGCGATCAAAGGCGGCCAGGGTCTCGGGTTTGAGATCGGCGGCCGGCGTGGCCGTTGGCAGCACCGCCAGGACCGCGAACATTGGGGCCAAGATGCGTCTCATGTGCAAAGGGTGCGGAGAGCGGACGGAGCGCTGGCCTGCAGCTCACCTCCCACTCTATCATCACTTCATTCTTGGGCCGGCCGGGCTGTGCTCCCCAGCCTTGGTCGTGAGGCGCCAGTTTATTTCTGGGCAGCCCGAGTTACACTCAATCATGGTCCTCAGGTAAGGACGTCTCATAAGGCCTGAAGCTCCTCCGCGTAGGATGCCGCCGGCTTGACATAAGGTCATGGAAAAAGGGAAAGCCCCCGCAGATTCGGCGGCGATGCCGGTCGTGAATCCCTGGATCATCGCGGTGTCGGTGATGCTGAGCACCTTCATGGAGGTGCTCGATACCACCGTCGTCAACGTCTCCTTGCCGCACATCGCGGGCAGCCTCTCCGCCACCATCGATGAGGCCACTTGGACTTTGACTTCCTACCTGGTCTCGAACGCCATCATTCTGCCGATCACCGGCTGGCTCTCCAATCATTTCGGGCGCAAGCGCATCCTGATGACCTCGGTGATTGGGTTTACGACCGCCTCGTTTCTCTGCGGGCTGGCTCCAAGCCTGCCCTTTCTGATCTTTTTCCGGGTAGTCCAAGGAGCGTGCGGCGGCGGGCTGCAGCCGATTTCTCAAGCCGTGCTGCTCGAATCATTCCCTCCGCGAGACCGCGGCAAGGCCATGGGCTTTTGGGGCCTGGGCATCGTGGTGGCCCCCATGCTTGGGCCGGTTCTGGGCGGTTGGCTGACGGACAGCTACAGTTGGCGCTGGGTTTTCTACATCAATGTGCCGATCGGCGCGGCGGCCATCATCATGACCCGGCTCTTTGTCTTCGATCCGCCTTACATCCGCCGGTCTTCGGAGCACGTGGACTACTGGGGCATCGGCATGTTGGCGGTGGGCATCGGAGCCCTGCAGGTGGTGCTCGACAAGGGCGAAGAGAAGGACTGGTTCGGAACCCACTGGATCACGGCGCTGGCCCTGGTGGCGATCGTATGCCTTTCCGCTTTCGTGCTCTACGAACTCCGGATCAACCATCCCGTCGTCCATCTGCGAGTCTTCAAGAACCGAAGCTACTCCACTGGTGTCTTCATGATGGCCATCCTCGGCGTGGGTCTCTATGGCAGTACGGTGCTGATCCCGCTGGTACTGCAGACGCTGCTGGGCTATCCCGCCGTGCAGGCCGGCATCGCCATGGCGCCGCGGGGACTTGGGTCGTTTCTGGCCATGCCCCTGGTCGGAATCATCATCGCGAGGTCTGACTCTCGCAAGCTGCTGGCGATAGGACTGTCCGTTTGCGCCCTGACCCTGATTCAGTTTTCGCGCTTCGACCTGAGCGCGGGTTATTGGGATTTCTTTTGGCCGCAGCTGCTCATGGGACTGTCGCTCGGCTTTGTCTTCGTACCTCTCACCACCACCACGATGGATCCCATTCCGAGGGAAGCCATGGGCAACGCCACCAGCCTCTTTAACCTGGTTCGAAACCTCGGGGGCAGCATCGGGATTTCGGTCGTCGAGACCCTTCAGGCCCGCCAGCAGCAAACCCACATCAGCATCTTGGGAGCGCACGTCACTCCCTTAGACCCCGATGTGCAGGCTGTGATGAGGCAGATTCAGCAGGCTTTCGCGATTGAGGGGTCAGACCCGGTGACGGCCGGGCACCGCGCTTACTCGGCGGTCTGGGGCATGGTACTGCAGCAAGCCACCATGATGTCTTACAACGACGTGTTTCGTTTGCTGGGCGTCCTCTTTCTGGCGATGCTGCCGCTGATCGCCCTCATGAGGAAGCCCAAGGCTGGTGGTCCAATGGCGGCTCACTAGGCCGGCTGGTTGCCCGAAGGAGACGGGGCAGGTGATAGCCACGGGCGCCGGAAATCAGGCCCGCCTCTTGGAGAAAATGCGCGAGCGGATGCTGAGAAGCCGCCAACCCGTTGATCTTCGCCACGAGCAGCCCGCGCCGGGGATCTCGGGAGCGGTCTCGCTCGCGATCTTCGTCGCTGCGCGCATGTTCACGCATGCCGGCACAAGGCGTCCGCCACCGCGCGCGCCACCCGTCAACGGCGCCCTGGCCGCTCCGGCCCCGCGCGCGAGGGCCGCCCCGCTCTCAGGTTTCGCGCACTAGAACGCCGTAGCGATGCAGGAGCCTCCTGGCCAGGGCGCTGGCGCGGTCGGTGCCTGAACAATCCGCCAGGTTGATGCGCCCAGCACAAAGGTCTCGCCCGCCCGGCTTTCAAATACCATCTCTTCGTCGAACTCGCCCACCCGCGCCCACCCCTTCGCCGCGCCGGTCCGGAAAACGCCATAAAGGCCGCGATCCGGGATTGTCCCGCCGCTGGTGATTGCCAGCACGCGCGCCCCAGCCCGCGCCGAAAGGGCGTTGGTACGCCGGTCCCAGTTGAGGCGTGGGCGCAACTCGGCAAACTCGTTGGAGGGATAGCGTCCCGCGAGCATGTCAAGCACGTCTTCAAACATCTCGCGGCTCAGACTGTCCTGCCTCAGCTGAAAATGGAGAGTCCTCCCGTTAAGATAGCTAGAACGGAGAGGGCTCATGAGCAACGAGCGCAAGCATCATACCCCCGAGGAGAAGGTGACCATTCTCCG
>Ga0335085_10000463_pt1 | contig 115185 bp, 107 predicted proteins | sample Lox_Sample_45_FD_206712 | JGI IMG/M metagenome (GOLD analysis project Ga0335085, IMG submission 206712) | Soil microbial communities from Loxahatchee National Wildlife Refuge, Florida, United States - Lox_Sample_4.5 | ecosystem: Environmental > Terrestrial > Soil > Wetlands | place: USA...
TTCTTCTGTTTGCTTTTCTTGGCGACGAAACGCTTGCGTTGGCTTGTCTCGCAAGCTCCGCAGTTGAGCTCGCCACAATCCCCAGAGTTGATTGCACGAATTCGGAGGGAGATCAGTGAGTAATCTCATGCGTTAGCGCTGTGCTTCCTCAAAACCGACCATATTCGCACCCCTTCATACACAAAGCAGAAGAAGACCCCTATGAGACAGGTGACAGGGCAATCCGGGAGTTGGGATTCATCGTGATTCTAAGAAGTCTCCAACATCACTCCTGAGCGAGCCATGGTCCCCCGGGTTGCCAGAATGCGTTGAACGAATCACCGTTTGCCGCTGCCGAGAGTGCCGGATGCGCGAAATCTTTTACTGTGTGGGCGACCTCTAGAAATTTCGCGGGTACAGCGCCCAGCCGTGAACGATCAATAAATGCTTTCCACTGAGTAACTTTTTCTTCAACGAAATGATTTCCCAAGCCGACAGGATGAGGTTCAACGGTTGTACCGCGGCGCGCGAAAGTTGCGCTGATGGCCTTGACCAGTATTGTCGCCTCGAAGCCATACAAACGCGATAGCGCCCATAGATCGTAATAGTCTTTCATTCGACTGTTCAAAGTCCCGAGCGTGGTTAGTGCTTCCAGTTTCTCGGCTACGACTGTCTCTTTCGAGTAAGCCAGCAGGACGGGAGACGGGAATTCGAGAAGCGTCGGATATTCGATCTGAATCGCATTGGGTGTGACTACGTCGCCGAAGCCGATGTCGATTTGCATTGGAATTCGGGCACGGGCCATAGTTGCGTGAAAACGAACACGAACGCCCTCGTAATCGGCGTCCTCTTTGATTCTGGCAACCTTCAAGGATTTGGTATCGAATTCAATTCCATCCGCTTCAGATTCCGCTTCGCACACCCGAGCGATAAGGGTACGAATGTGCTCAAGTTCATTGCTCGTACGCCCGAGCAGGTCGATATCCATAGTTGAACGTGCAAGCGGCGCTCGCCACGCCGTCATCAGCAAGGCGCCTTTCAATACGAATTGCTCTGCGTGGCGAGAGCGCGACAAACGATACAAGAAACGCTCCATCGCGTAATACTGAAGCAATTCCTGAAACGGGCGTGTCTGGAGGCGAGCTTGGTTTAGTAGACGTTCGCGAACTGACGCCCCGAGGTCCCGCTTGCTCAAAGTACGGCCTCCACATAGGGCCGCATCACTCGTTCCACTCGGCAGATCCGGGCGTATTCCATCAGCTTTCTTATCGGAAGTCTTCGAACCCGCTCGCGGTAAGCTCGTAGAGCCTCGATGGCAACATCAATTCCGATCTTGTTCCGGTATTTGAAACAATCGGCGATCGTTTTCTCAGGGGAATAAATTCTAATCGGCACCCGATCCACGCTAACCGTTTCAACTCCTGCTTCAAAGGCGCTCGGCGGATACCAGAAGACTCTGAGCGGCACTCCATCCACCTTCGGCACTTGCGCATGACTCGGCAGCGCGATATCGACGTAGTGCGGTACCTGCGTGGTCAGCTCATGATACGCAAGGGCGGAAACCAGGCAGACTACCGCACGTGGGGTGCGAAGGGAGACAGAAACCCAATCGGGATTCGAAAGGGCAGGGGCCTTCGCTAGGCGATACAGCCCTCTTCCAACTGGGAGAATTTCGCCCGAGTCCCGGAGGGCATAGAGCGAGCGCGGGTGAATCCCGAGTCGCAGGGCGTTGCTGGTTCGAAGCATTCCTCCGTGCTCTCTGAAAAGTTTTCGAGCATGGATGACGTTGTTAGAATCTTGGGACATATTGGATAGAACACTCGGATATTATACTTACAATCCGATGCATTTATCCAGCCAATCGGCCTTTTCGTGGAAATAGTCTGGTTTACTTGTCCACCCTAATTTCCGAGTTCTTTATCCACGTGGGCCGCTGAGTTTCCGAGCTGTCTATCCAATTCTCGTTTCCAATCTCAACGTCACCGCCGCGTGGCGGCGGAGTCCGCCGAGGGTTCGATAAGGGTTCAATAAGGGTTCCCGAAGGTTACTTTGCACTCTTTTTAGGGCGATCCGTGCCTTTATTTTCAATTACTTACGAGCTATCCGATTCCCTTTCACCGCAACACTCTGGCCGAATGCCGAGCCGAGTGTGACCGAGTGCGAAGCTGCCGTATCGAAGCGAGAGCGTAGCTTAGCTCGCCTGTCGAGTCAGTATTAAGAGTTTCATTTGCTCTGGCCTGCCACGCTGATATTTGCGCAGGAACGCCATGATGTATGCGTTCGCTAGCCGCGAGGTATTGTCTTTGCGCATCACGATACTCGTCTCGAAGCACAAAGACTGATTCGCGAGTGGACGGACCACAACACCTTCAGCATGGCAGGCTCGGGCAGTCGCCTCTGTGAGGATCGCGATGCCGATCCCTTCCATCACTAAGTGCAGCGCCTGTTGCGGGCCCATGATTTCGTGAACTTCCTTTGGCTGAATCCCTTCACGCTCCGCCACATTCATCGTTTCATTGAAGGCCAGCGGCTGAACGCACTTGGCAAAAAGAATCCACGTATCATCAGCAAAATCATCGAGGGCCACGCTGTCTTTAATTGCTGCATGGTGAGTGTCGGGGAAAACTGCGTATAACCGCGCACGAGTGAAGGGCGTGGCTATCAGCTTGGAATTCGGTGGAGGCGCGGTAACGACTGCCAAATCTAATTGACCCGCGAGAACGCTTCTAACAAGGTCCATCGGAAGTTCGCTGGCCAGTTTGACGCGAAACTTGGGGAACAGAGGCAATTCAATCGCTAGGAGCGTCGAGATCCACGCAGGGTCGGCAAAAGGGGAGTGGCCAACCGACAAAACGCCATCACATCCTTCGTGGGCTGCCCTGGCGAGATGCACGGCGCGCTCAGCGTGATGAAGAGCGGACCTTGCTTCGCCTACGAAAGTGCGCCCCGCTTCCGTGAGTTGCACCATCTTCTTGTTGTCACGGGTGAAGAGAGCAAATCTGAGGTGTTGCTCAAGTTCTGTAATCTGCTTGCTTAGCGCAGACTGCGTGATGTTCAACTTATCTGCGGCTCTGGTGAAGTTGAGTTCGTCTGCGAGAACAATGACGGAACGAAGGTGACGGACTTCTAATGATGAAAACAAAAACGTGGCCCCCCATTGGACAGCTCAAGTAATGGGCTTACAGCTTCTACACTACGACCCGGATGCACGCGGCTGGAGTGAGGAATTGCCCCCGATTATTGCGGAACACCGCCTTGTTGTCAATCTGGTTACTCCCCTTGAGGTTGAATCTTTACACAACTTAAATCTTGTGCCCTCATCGTGCGCTGTTATGAGCGTGAGGAATAAGAGCGCGACGAAAAGTAATTGGACAGCTACCGCCAAAGTTGATCAAACTGAAATCGCTCTGTCGATTCCGAACTAGGCGGTCGCGCATCGGACTGCAACTTCAGAATCGCGTCTCTAGATTTGTTCAACGAGGAGTCTCCGAGGGATGTCCGAACTTCTTCGAAAGCCAGTTGAGTCAGCATATGGATACAGCACCAACCGCGCGTCCTCCGCGCCACTTGACCTTGCAAACGAGAAGCACTACTCGATCATCGAAATCTCAAAACTGTGGGCGCTGAGTCAAAAGACTGTTCGCAAGATTTTTGAGAATGAACCAGGCGTTATCCTCTATGGCCAAGCAGAAACCATGCGGAAGCGTGGTTATCGAACGTTAAGGGTGCCAGAGACGGTTTTGCAGCGCGTCCACCGTAGGTTGCGGCACGCCAGCTAGAACCTTCTCTCGAAGCCATCGTTCGCTTGTCCGAGAGTTCGGGTTTTGATGGGGGAGAAGCGCGTTAATCCAGGGGCGATCTTTTCAAGTAGCGGGACAGATGTCATCAGAAAGCTCTTAAAGCAGTCTTTGCTGCGGTCCTCGGAGGCTTCTTCCGCACCTTTTTCTTCGGTTTTGCCAAGACACCCCAAGCCATTCTGACGTTCGCTGCGAGTTGGTCCTGCCGAGCTTTCACCCAGGGCGCATAGTGCTTCTCGGTGATCTTCACGCTCTTGTGCCCAAGAAGAATTGAAACCTGTTCGAGCGGAACACCTGCTAGCAACATTTCAACCGCAAATGTGTCGCGAAACATGTGTGGGTGACAGCGTTTCGGTGTTCCATCATCACGACGAATGTTCGCGATCTTGAACAACCTTCGAAAACTCCGCTGCCAATTGCCAACCACTGATTTCGGAGAGCCGTTGCCGGACCAAAAGAAGTAGCGGGGGTTGGGGCAAGGACCTGGAGGGATGTTCCTCAGCATCTCTGCTACATCGTTCGGCAGAGGAACGTACACTGGATTGCCGGTTTTAGCGCGGTAAAGAAGCAGTTCGTCCTTATCGTTCAGCCGGTACCTTTCGAGTGTCAGCGCATCCCCAATTGCAAGTCCGCTCCAGCGCATCAGCATTATCAGAACGCGAAGGCGTGTCGCTTGATTGCGACATTCCTTCCAGCCTTTCGGCTGATAGATGTACGTAGTGTCAATAATGTGATCGAACTCTTGTTGTGGAAAATAATCCGTTGGCGGACCATCAGCCTTGATGCGTCCAAGGAGAACCGCAGGATTGGATTTGATCCAGCCGAGACGTACGCAGTAGTAAAAGAACCCGATGATGCGTTCCTGCTTCTTTTTCTTTGCGAGCGGGCCATCGGTCCAAATATCGCGAAATGCTTCGAGATCCGCCGCCGTGATATCGGCAATGTTCTTGAACCCCGCCGACTTGGCCCACCCGAGAAATTGTTTCTCAAAGATCGTCGTCAGTTTGCCCATCGTGGACTCGGCAAGATTCTCATTTCGCTTGCTACCGAGAAATCGGTCGACCGCATCCTCGATCGTAACCACCTCGATCTCTCGCCTCGGAACTTCACCCTGCCGGATCGCGGCTGCCTGACGTTCAGCCGCATCCTCTAGGCGCCGACGTTCGGACTCAGCTTTTTCCCAGCTTCGAGTGTCAGCCGTTTGGCGAATCGCGGAACCGTTCAGGGTTCCGCGAATCCACTTGGGACAACGGCAGCGTTTCCAGAACCGGTCAGTTTTGTTAGGGCAATCAGATGTGTGGCGGGTATATACGAAAAGGCCCAAAACTTATACCTCTCAAGGATCCGCCGGATCGGCGGTACAAAAACGGTACAATATTTTGGACTAGTTTGTAAATACTTAAAAACAAAGATAGTTAAACTGGTGGAGGCGGCGGGAGTTGAACCCGCGTCCGAAGGTGTAGTCAGCATCGAGCCTACATACGTAGTCGCATTCACGCCGGGCTGTTGCCCAACATTCGCCGCTCGCGCTGAGAACGCGACAAGAAACGCGAGCCGCTAGTCCGCAAATTTCAGCTCCTCCCTTGGACCTCGGTTGGAACCCAGCCTACTGTGCGACGCCCGCTCTCAGCCCGTAGACAAAGCCGAGGAAGGCGGCAACCTAATTAATTAGGCTGCGTATGCCAGATTCTGATTGGCAATTATCATTTTTGCCACAGTCACGGGCGTGTGCACCCCGGTATGCCTCGCTGCCGCAAGCATCTCCGTCGAAGCCGTGGCGCCCCCACGTTGTGTTGCGGTGTGTCCGGCCGGCCCGGTGCAGGTTCGCACCGGACAAGGCCTCACTCTATCACTCTAGAACCAGAGCAAATGAGAGTCAATTGTTTAGATGCGAAGAAAAGGCAAAGGTTTCGGGCCGAAAGTAATGGCGGCGCCGATCGGTGAGCCCCCTTTTTGCATGGTGCCCAAAGCGCATCACCGGTCCACGCCGCCGGGTCCGGAGGAGACCAACTGACTGAGCCTCACGCGACCCGCGTGGGCGCCTTCAACTCCGGCGAACGCTCTTCATCTATCGCGCCAGGCTTCGACCGATGGGCTTGCTTCACTTCGCAGTACGTCGCGTAGAAGAGCATGAGCCCCATGGCGACGAATATGCCCAGCGCGATCAGCGCAATAAAGAAGATAGGCATAACAACACCTCTACGCGCAGTCTGGCCGATCACCACACCGAACGCGGTGATGGCGATCACGAGAGCGTGTGCTCCATTGTCGCGATTCGACCCGTGGGCAGCAACTCCGCTAAACTAGCCGGTGGAGCACTGTTGAACCGCCGCATTCTATCGACGCTCTTCCTGTTCGCAGTCGTGGCCAGCTTACTGTTGCTGTACAACGCGAGCGAGATGCCCGTCTCGGCGCGTCCGATTGGAAGGGTCGTCGAAATCCCCACGCCGCTCGGTTTGCCGCCGGTGGCGATTCCTGCGGACAATCCACCTACGGCGGAGACGATTGAGTTGGGGCGCCAGCTTTACTTCGATCCCGCTCTCTCAGGCGACGGAACGGTCTCGTGTTCCAGTTGTCACAGTCCCGCGTCGGGAATGGCCGACACCAAGCCGCTTTCCGAAGGTGTAGGCAAGAAGCTCGGCGCGCGCAATTCACCGACGGTGCTGAACGCGGCTTACTACACCCTCGAATTCTGGGATGGGCGGGCCGATTCGCTCGAACAACAGATCGAAGCTCCGATCCAGAATCCCGTGGAGATGGCGCACAGTCTCCGCGGAGTGGAAAGGCGCCTGAGCGCCGATCCGGAATACGTGGCGGAGTTTCAGAAAGCGTTTGGTTCCGGGCCGATCACGATTCATCGCGTCGAGAACGCCATTGCCAGTTTCGAGCGCACCATGCTCAGCGGCAACTCGCCGTTCGATCGCTGGTACTACGGACACGACGAAAAGGCGGTCGGCGATGCGGCGAAGCGTGGCTTCGAGGTGTTTCGCGACCCGAAGCTGGGAAACTGCGCGTCGTGCCACACGGTGAACGAACATTTCGCGCTATTCACCGACAACAAGTTTCACAACATTGGCGTCGGTGCGACCGAAGAAAAGATCAATGACGAGGGTCGTTACGTAGTAACGAATCGCGAGTCAGACCTGGGCGCGTTCAAGACTCCGAGCTTGCGCAATGTCGCACTCACGGCGCCGTACTTTCACGACGGCAGCCGCAAGACGCTGAAAGACACGGTGGATTTTTATGTTGGCGGCGGCAATTCCAACCCGCATCTCGATAAAGAAGTGCACTCGCTAAATTTTCTGACCGGCGAGCAGCGAGCGGATTTAGTGTCGTTCATGGAATCGCTCACTGGCGAACTGCCAAAGATCCCGACCGTCGCAGCGTCGAAATAGCGCGGAGCGCGCGAGGACTTTACGGGAGATGGCCGGACCGGGCCCCCCACCCCTCTCATGGTCCAACAAAACAAAGAACTTACGAGGCACTGGTCCGACTGGTCCATGAAAACAAAGCGCTTATGGGATTTCACATTTGTGATACCCCTCCCCCATCACCAGATCTTTAGAATCAATGGTTTACGAGGTATTCGTCGTGTAAGATTCCTGGAATCAATGCGTTGCGGACTAGATTCCTGGAATCAGTCACTTACGAATAAAAGTTCAAGTAAGTCCGGTTCAGCCGTGTTTAAAGATCTCGTGGCAGAGCCATCGCTCCGCTGCCCCTCTGAGGCATGCCGGTCTATGGACAAAATTCTCCTTAGTCCTCAGCCAACTTTGACTATGCAGCGGTGTGCCGGCGAAGGGAAGGAAAATCGGAAAATTCGAAGGGAATTTTGTGGCAGAGAATTCCTGAAACGGAACGCTTTGCAAGCACTTGGCCATTCGACCCGGAACCGCAGTCACTCAGTTGCGCTTTCGGTCTGGTGAGAATCGCCTGGTTTGGATGAGATGGTGAAGTGGAATCCAGCAGAGTTACTAAGCTATTGCTGGATGTGGCCGAACGCGCGGCAAAGTATCACGATGAGCGCGTCCGCAATGTGCGCGTCCGCCGTTTGCAGTGCGATGAAATTTGGTGCTTTATGGGAGCAAAGAAAAAGAATGTCACCCCGGAGCAAGAGGCTAACGAATGGGGCGAGGTTTGGACGTGGACCGCGATAGATGCGGATACAAAGCTAGGCGTTAGTTACTTGGTCGGTGGTAGGGATGCGGGATGGGCGGTGGATTTCATGCGGGATTGCGCCAGCAGAATCGAAGGGCCATCGCGCCTATCTGGAAGCCGTTGAAGGCGCGTTCGGCATGGACGTGGACTATGCTCAACTGCAGAAGATATACGGCGCTCCGACCGATGCCGACCAGCGCCGTTACAGTCCCGCCCAATGCATCGGAACTGACATGAAAGTCGTGAGCGGCAATCCCGATCCGAACCATGTCAGCACGTCGTTTGTTGAGCGCCAGAATTTGACGATGAGAATGGGAATGCGTCGTTTCACGCGACTGAGGAACGGGTTCTCAAAGAAAGTCGAAAACCATGCTGCTGCTGCTGTGGCACTACACTTCATCCATTACAACTTTGCTCGCATTCAATGGCTTACCTATTGTTGCTTTGCAACCGTCTTCCACGCCGTCTCCCGCCACCGCTGCTATCGGTGTGCCGGTCGTTAAGTTCGAGCCGTTGCCATCCATACTTTCGACACTACCACCAAGGAACACCACCATGTCCGGTGGTTCCGCGTCCGACTCTGACAAGGCAAGCGTTAGAACAGAATAAAATCAGGTTTTCCCTTCAAACTGAGACACTACCGCCATTTGGCGCGGAACCGCAGTCACTCGGTGGCGCTTTCGGTCTGGTGAGAATCGCCTGGTTTGGATGGGATGGTGAAGTGGAATCCCACATCTGCCAAAGGAAGGCAGATGTGGGGCACCGGCGCTAAGACAAAGTCAAGGACGGTTGACCTACTCTCTTGCTGTCGGAGGTCTTAGCATCTTTTTTAGATTCGTAATACGTTTCGGCGGGGAGGTTGATAAACTTTCAGTGCCGGATCGATTTGGGATCCGGAGTAGAACAGTCTGGAAGACAGAAGAGTCGCGATGAGGTTACCGGTTCGGCATCTGTTCGGCAGCAGTGGAGGAAGTACGCAAAGCCGGGTTATTGGCGTGTATATCCTGCTGTTGTTGTTGAACGCGGGTTCGTGGCTTTGGGCCATCCTCGCTTTTCGCGGGTATCCGGTTCTGCTGGGCACGGCGTTCCTGGCCTACAGCTTTGGCCTTCGCCATGCGGTTGACGCCGATCATATCGCCGCGATCGACAATGTTACGCGCAAACTGATGCAGGAGCGCAAGCGCCCAGTGACCGTGGGACTAATGTTTTCGCTGGGTCACTCGACTATCGTCATTGTGGGTGCGATGGCGATTGCCGTAGCAACTCTCAAGCTTCAGCAACATGTGACGAGCTACCGAAGCATCGGCAGCGTGATCGGCACGCTGGTGTCGGCGTTGTTTCTGCTTGGCATTGCGGTGGCGAATGTAGTCGTTCTTCGTTCGGTTTATCGGACGTTCAAGCGGGTGCGTCGCGGCGAGCCGTATGTCGACGAAGACCTCAACCTGCTGCTTTCGAATCGCGGATTCCTCGCACGGCTCTTCCGCCCGGTCTTTAACATGATTCGGCAGAGCTGGCATATGTATCCACTGGGCTTGCTGTTTGGGCTTGGGTTTGATACCGCGACCGAAGTGGGACTTCTCGGCATCTCCGCGGCTGAAGCTTCTCGCGGATTATCGCTCTGGTCGATCCTGGTGTTTCCGGTTTTGTTCGCAGCCGGAATGTCGTTAATCGATACAACAGACAATGTATTGATGCTGGGCGCCTATGGTTGGGCTTACGTAAAGCCGATTCGAAAGCTCTACTACAACATCACGATTACCGCGGTCTCGGTGATCGTCGCGTTCCTGGTTGGCGGAATCGAAGCGTTAGGCCTGCTCGGCGGTCATCTCCACTTACAGGGCGGCATCTGGACGATTGTCGGCAAGTTGAACGAAAACTTCGGCGTTCTCGGGTACTGCGTGATCGGCATTTTTATTCTGAGCTGGATCGTCTCCATCGCTATCTATCGCCTGCGGCGTTTCGAAGAGCTGGAAGTTCGGGTTCCTGCAGACTGATCATTGTAACGGCAAGGTGAAGGAAAACACCGAGCCGCTGCCCAACTGGCTGACGACTCCGATTTTTCCGCGGTGCGCCTCCACAATCACCTTGCAGATTGCCAGACCCATTCCTGTGCCGCTGGCGGCGTAACGGTGGTTGCGGCCTCGATAGAACTTATCGAAAATCAGCGACTGTTCCATCGAGTCGATTCCTGTTCCTTTATCGGCGACGCTGACCAGGAGTTGACCTTTTTCCACCGAAGCGGTGATGCGGATCGGAGTCTGCGGTTCGGAATATTTGGCGGCGTTTTCCAAGAGATGGAAGAGGACTTCGCGGATGCGCTCGAAGTCCATCGGGACGAGTGGCAACTTGTCCGACAAGCTCACTTCGATCGGATGGTTTTGCAGCGACGATCGGCGCTCGGCAAGAGCCGCATCGATGACGTCGTGAATCGCCGTCGGACGCTTATCGAGGGCGAACATGCCCGAGTCGAGCTTCGCCATTTCCGCAGCTTCGCCGACCAATCGGTTGAGGCGGTCCGATTCTTCATCGATCACGGTGAGCAGGTCGGTCCGCTGGGAATTATCCAACTGGAAGGCCGAGAGCAGGCTTGTAACGCTGGCCTTAATGCTGGTCAGCGGTGTGCGAAATTCGTGAGTGACCGAATCGAGCAGCGATGAGCGCAATCGTTCATTTTCCTGCTCGGCTCGGCTCTTCGTGACCTCTTCAACGGCACGTACGCGCTCAATCGCGATACCAATCAGGCTGCCGACCGCTTCCAGCGTCTCGCGGCTGAGGGTTGCATCGGCGATGGCGATGGCGCCGATGGTGCGAACTCCAATCCGCAGGGGAACGTAGGAAACTCCTTCGGTCACGGTGAGTTCGCCACGCACGAGTGTCGCCTTGAGCGTTCCCGTATCGAACTGCGCCTGCGGGCTGGAGCGGTAAACAGTGTCCTTGGTATCCACGAGCAGCGCTGTACCCGAAACTCCGAAGGTTGACGCGACACTGCCTGGAATCGTGTTCAACAGTTCGAGCACGTTTTCGTTGGTCAGCAGCGACTGGCTGAAAGCGTATAGCCGTTCCACTTCGCGACGTCGACGGTCCGCCTGCTCAGCCTGACGCCGCGCCCGTTCGGCCAGATCGCTGGCAACCAGAGCAGTAATCAGGAAGGCCAGGAGAGCAACCCAGTTCTGCGGGTCGGAAATGGTGAAGGTTCCAACGGGCGGCAAAAAGAAGAAGTTGAAGGCAGCGGTGGCGAGGACGGCGACGAGCGAGGCCAGCCGGAATCCCCAGTTGGCCGACGTCAGGAGCACCAGTACCAGGAATGTGAGAGCCACCGTCGTGGGATTTGCGCGGAATATATGGCGATACAGAAGTGTGATGGCTACTACCGCCAGGATACTGAGGAGATAGCGCACTGCAATCGTTCGCAGAGAGTTCTTCACGGCAGGATTGTACCCTTTACGGCAAATTTATCTTACGCCGCTTACAATTGCCCCAAATGCTCAAGACTCCGGAACAATGGCTGGAGGAGGTGTCCCCGACCAGATCGCAGGGCATCTTCAAGCTGTTCCTGGGATATGCACCTGGAGTGGGCAAGACATACAGCATGCTGAGCGAAGCGCTTCGCCGTTCGAGCCGCGGCGAAGACGTGGTGATTGGGGTAGTCGAAAGTCATGGGCGCAAGGCCACGGTAGAACTCGCCTCGAAGCTGGAAACTGTTCCGAAGAAGGAACTCGATTACAAGGGCACTGTTTTTCACGAGATGGACGTGGATGCGATCCTGGCTCGCAAGCCGCAGATTGCGCTGATCGATGAGCTTGCGCACACCAATATCGATGGCAGCAAGCACCGTAAGCGTTACGAAGATGTGCTGGAGCTTTTAAACAACAACATCGACGTGCTGTCGACGATGAACGTGCAGCATATTGAGAGTCTTGGTCCGACGATTCTTCAGATCACCGGCGTGCAGGTTCGTGAGACGGTTCCGGACTGGATCATGCAGCGAGTGGACGAAGTGGTGATGGCAGACGTGACGCCGCAAGCCCTGCAGAAGCGAATGACGCGCGGAGATGTCTATCCGACAGAACGCGCGGAGCGGGCGCTCTCGCATTTCTTCCGCCCGGGGAACCTGATTGCGCTTCGTGAATTGGCGCTTCGACAGGTGACGCAGGTCGTCGATCGCAGCCTGGATGCTTATTTAGCGAAGGACGAGGTTCACCAGGCAGCTTCCGTGCGCGAGCGGATCGCCGTGGGTGTGAGCTCGAATCCGGCCGCGCAGTATCTGATTGCGCGGGGATCGCGGATGGCACAGGGAATCGGCGGAGAGTTGTATGTGGTTTACATCGATGCGGGGCGCGATACGAGGCCGGAAGATCAGCGTACACTGGCGGAGAATATTCGGTTCGCGGAGAATTTGGGCGCCAAAATCATTCGCGTGAAGGGAAAGAACGTGGCCGAAGAGATGGCCAAAGTCGTGCGCGAGAATCACGTGACACAGGTTATTTTCGGGCGCTCGGCCCGAACCGGCTGGCAGAAGTATCTTTATCTCAATGCGATTCAAAGATTCCTTCAGGACGCTCCGGCGGTGGACGTGCACATAGTCACGCAAGAGGTGCGGTGATGGCGGAGCACTCGCGGATCCTTGTGGTCGACGACGAAACGCAAATCACGCGTGTGCTGCGGACATCGCTTTCGGTGCAGGGGTACGACATTCGCGTGGCGAACGACGGCGAAATGGCACTGGAGATCATGAAGGATTGGTCTCCGCACCTCATCATCACCGATCTGGCGATGCCGAATATGAATGGCGTTCAACTGTGCCGGCGGGTGCGCGCCACGTCGGCAATTCCGATCATCGTGCTGTCGGTTCGCGGACAAGAGCAGCAGAAAATCGAGGCGCTGGATGCCGGAGCGGATGACTATGTCACCAAGCCGTTCAGCATGAACGAACTGCTCGCCCGCGTGCGTGCTAACTTGCGTCGTGCTCCGAAAGCAGAGGCGGATGTGCCCGAACTGATTGAGGTGGGCGATTTCAGCATCGATCTGGCTACGCGGGCGGTGCATGTGAAGGGAAATGAAATCCGGCTTACTCCGAAAGAGTTCGACCTGCTGCTTTATATGGCGCAGCATCCGCATCGCGTGATTCCGCATCGATCGCTGCTGGCCGCGATCTGGGGCGGAACGAGCACGGAACAGCCGGAGTATCTGCGCGTGTTTGTCGGACAGCTGCGGAAGAAGATCGAAGTCAACTCCGCCGATCCGCAGTATCTGCTCACCGACCGTTGGGTAGGTTACCGCTTCGAGCCTGGCGGCGAAGCCTAGGCGTTTTCCCCTTACAAACATTTTACGCAGCGCTTATTCGCACCTTACTGCCTGGGTAGTCCAATGGGGTGGTAGTGGCCGTTGGAAAACGAGTCGGCCGGCAGGTGCGAAATGATATCTACGTTGGTGTTTGTGGTTTTGTGCTGCGTTGGGGTCGTATTCCTGCTCTTTGTGCTTGGCGCACTGATCCGGGAAGATCGGCCGCGCTTTCTGCGTAGAACGGCAGACGTCAGAAGTTCGGCGGTGGTAGTGAAGCTGCCGCCTGACCCGATCTTCATGGCCAAGGCCATTCGTCCTGTCGAAGTTCCCGAAGACGCACCATTTGCAATTGTTTCGAACGGCCAGGGCTCGGCGGCAGAGTTCTATTCGACTCGGCAAGCGAATCGGGAACGGGCTCACGCGGAATGGGCATTGTTCGTGAATCCGGAAAGACCGCGGCTTAAGAAAGCGAGATAAGAAGAGGTCAAACGAAGAAGGCTATGTCTATCAAAGAAGTTACGGCAGAGAATCTTGCGAGTTTGTTTTTCCATTATCAGACGGCGCTGGCTCCCGATTTCGGCTGCACCACGGGTGAATCGCCGGACTGGGAGACCGTTCCGACGAACGAACGGCAGCGAATGATCGCAGCGGCGAGGCTGACGCTGCTCGATCTTTCGAACGGTGAGAGTCCGAAGCCGAGTGGGCAAGGTCGATCGCGAAAGGACTATATCGGCGAAGAAGGGCGCGAATGGGGCTGTTGAAGGGCACAAAGGATAAGGATTATGGCGGCAACACAGGCGATGAATTCGGTGGTTGGAAATGGCAACCGTACGCTCACGCGTGAAACGAGCGACGGCGGCGAGGTTCTTATCGTAGGAGACTTTCGAATCAACCTGGATCAGCACACGGTTTTCGTTCGCGGCCAGCGGGTGGAGCTTTCGTCGGAGGAGTTTGAGTTGCTGGTATTTCTGGTCACGCATCCGAAACGAATGGTGACTCCGCAAACCATGCTCTCGAGCCTTTGGCAGGGAGAGCGCGTGCGCCAGATACAGTTCCTGCAGGCGCTACTGTCGCTCCGAAAGAAGCTGGAAAGTGCCGGGGCCGGACCTCACTACATTCGAACGGAGCCAATGGTGGTGTACCGATTCGATCCGCTCGGATAAGAGCCCGACCTCAAAGTCGTCTTTACAAACTTTTTATGCGGCTCTTAGTCCGGTCTTACGGCGACTTCCGTTGAATGAACTCTGGAGAACAATCATGCAAGATGCGTTGTTCGTGGCGATCACGATCGTCTTCTTCGCAGTGTCTATCGGCTACGTTCGCTTTTGCGAGCGGGTGAAGTAGGAGGCGACGTGGATCTGCAATCGTTAATCATTCTCGTTGTAAGCGGACTGGTCACGATTTACCTGTTCTACGCTTTGCTGCGCCCGGAGAAATTCTGACATGACATTGAATGGCTGGCTTCAGATCATCATTTTCCTGGCGCTCATCTTCGCGGTGACGAAACCGATGGGCGTGTTCATGGCGCGGGTATTCAATCGGGAAAGAACATTTCTCGATCCCGTGTTGCGGCCAATTGAACGCCTGCTCTATCGCGTGACCGCGGTGGACGAAAACCACGAGATGCGGTGGACGGAATATGCGGTCAGCATGTTGTTATTCAGCGTGGTATCGATGACGCTGCTTTACCTGATTCAGCGACTGCAGTTGCATTTGCCGTTCAACCCACAGAAATTCGGCGGGGTGATGCCGGAGCATATGGCGTTCAACACCGCCGCGTCATTCACAACTAACACCAACTGGCAGGTTTATTCGGGTGAGAACACGATGAGCTATTTCACCCAAATGGCCGGGCTCGCTTATCACAACTTCGTTTCGGCAGCGACGGGCATCGCGCTGGCGATTGCGTTTATTCGAGGTATCGCCCGCCGCCAAATGCAGACGATCGGCAATTTCTGGGTTGACCTGGTCCGCGGATCGCTGTGGGTGCTGCTGCCGTTCTGCATCGTCGGAGCACTGGTACTTGTATCTCAGGGAGTAGTTCAGAACCTTCGCCCCTACGACACGGCAAAGATCGTGGAGCCGCAACAAGTTCCGAAAGTCGATGCCAACGGTAAGCCAGTGATCGGCTCCGACGGCAAGCAAGTGATGGACACGGTCACCGATCAAACCATCGCGCAGGGTCCGGTAGCCTCACAGGAAATCATTAAAGAATGGGGCACCAACGGCGGTGGATTCTTTAACGCAAATAGCGCGCATCCTTTCGAAAATCCCACACCGCTGACCAACCTGATCGAGATGTTCTCGATCTTTGCCATCTCCGCCGGCTTAACGTACACGCTAGGCCGAATGACCGGATCGCGCCGCCACGGCTGGGCGGTGTGGGGAGCCATGGCAGTCCTGTTTCTGGCTGGCGTTACCACTGCGTACTGGGCCGAAGCTCAGGGCAATCCGCTGATTAAAGGAGTGGATCAACACGTTTCGTCGTTGCAGGCGGGCGGCAACATGGAAGGGAAGGAAGTTCGCTTCGGCATCGCGGACACCGCTCTCTTTGCGACTATCACGACCGACGCGAGTTGCGGCGCGATTATTGGCTGGCACGATTCGTTTACACCACTCGGCGGAATGGTTCCGCTGGTCAACATCATGCTCAGCGAGGTCATCTTTGGCGGGGTCGGCGCCGGGATGTATGGGATCTTGATCTACGTAGTGCTGGCGGTCTTTATCGCCGGACTGATGGTTGGGCGAACACCAGAGTATCTCGGCAAGAAGATTGAAGCCTACGACGTGAAGATGGCGATGCTGGTGGCGCTGGTGTTTCCACTGGTGATCCTGATCTTCACTGGCATTTCGGCGGTCAAACCGTTCGGCGTTGCCGGTATCACCAATCCTGGACCGCATGGTCTTTCGCAGATCCTTTATGCGTTCACGTCGGGCGCGGGAAATAACGGTTCGGCCTTCGGCGGACTCTCGGCCAATGCGCCCTGGTACAACGTCACCATCGGGTTAACGATGCTGATCGGCCGCTTCTTCATGATCATTCCCATGCTGGCGATTGCAGGGAACCTGGCGCAGAAGAAGTACGTGCCGCCATCGCTCGGCACGTTCCCAGTGACCACGCCGCTCTTCAGCGTGCTCTTGATGGGAACGATTCTCATTCTGGGTGCGCTTACGTTCTTCCCGGCGCTCAGCCTGGGACCGATTCTCGAACACCTTTTGATGCAGGCAGGAAAGGCTTTCTGATCTCATGTCGAGCAAGCAAACACAACGCAGGTCACTCTGGGACGCCAAGATTATTCGCCGCGCTTCCTGGGATGCGATCGTCAAGTTGAACCCTAAGAAGATGATGGGGAATCCCGTCATGTTCGTGGTCGAGGTGGGAAGCGTCATTACGACCATCCTGCTTATCAAGAATCCGCACAATGCCTTCGCGTTCAATCTGCAGATCACGTTGTGGCTGTGGTTCACGGTGCTGTTCGCGAATTTCGCAGAGGCGATGGCCGAAGGGCGCGGCAAAGCGCAGGCCGACACGCTTCGCAAGACGAGGTCGGAGACGATGGCCAATCGTCTGCTGGAGAGCGGCAGTATCGAGCACGTTGCCAGTTCGAAGCTGCGGGCCGGCGACATCGTGATGGTCTCGGCGGGGGAGTTCATTCCGGGGGACGGAGAGATCATCGACGGCGTGGCATCGGTCGATGAATCGGCGATCACGGGAGAGTCTGCTCCCGTTATTCGCGAATCGGGCGGAGACCGTTCGGCAGTCACGGGCGGTACGCGTGTTCTTTCCGACCAGGTGAAGATCAAGATCACCAGCAATCCGGGCGAAACGTTTCTCGATCGGATGATCGCGCTGGTCGAAGGCGCGGAGCGGCAGAAGACGCCGAACGAGATCGCGCTAAACATTCTTCTCGCCGGGTTGACGATCGTCTTCCTGCTGGCGGTGGTGACGTTGCAGCCGTTCGCAATTTATTCCGGCTCGCCACAGACGGTTTTCGTTTTAGTGTCTCTGTTGGTTTGCCTGATTCCGACGACCATCGGCGGACTTCTTTCGGCGATCGGCATCGCCGGAATGGATCGCCTGGTTCAGCACAACGTACTCGCGATGTCTGGACGCGCCGTTGAAGCTGCAGGCGATGTGAATACGCTGCTTCTCGACAAGACCGGAACGATCACGTTAGGCAATCGGCAAGCATCGCGATTCATTCCGGCTCCGGGAGTAACGGAAGCGGAACTGGCCGATGCCGCTCAACTCTCATCGCTGGCAGACGAAACGCCGGAAGGCCGGTCGATCGTCGTGTTGGCCAAGGAAAAATATAACCTGCGCGGACGGGAACTGTCGTCTCACCAGGCGGAATTTGTTCCGTTTACGGCGCAGACGCGCATGTCGGGTGTGAATCTGAATGGCTTTCAGATCCGCAAGGGATCGGTGGACGCCATTGATCGCTATTTGATCGAAAACTCCTCCGCGATGCCCGCGGAAGTGAAGACGACTGTGGAGCAGATTGCCCGATCCGGCGGCACGCCGTTGGTGGTTGCAGAGCGAAGCCGCGGCGCGATGGGTGTGATCGAACTCAAAGACATCGTCAAAGGCGGAATGAAAGAGCGCTTCGATCAACTGCGGGCGATGGGTATCCGTACGGTGATGATCACCGGAGATAATCCACTCACGGCGGCGGCTATCGCGACCGAGGCTGGTGTTGACGATTTTCTCGCGCAGGCCACGCCGAAAGACAAGATGGACCTGATCCGCAAGGAGCAGGGGCAGGGAAAGCTGGTCGCGATGACCGGCGATGGCACCAACGACGCGCCAGCGCTTGCTCAGGCCGATGTTGGCGTCGCCATGAACACCGGCACGCAGGCGGCGAAGGAAGCCGGCAACATGGTGGACCTGGATTCGAACCCGACGAAGTTGATTGAAGTGGTGGAAATCGGGAAGCAGTTACTGATGACGCGCGGTGCTCTGACGACGTTCTCGATCGCGAACGACGTGGCCAAGTATTTCGCGATTATTCCGGCGATGTTTGCCGGGACGTTTCCGGTGCTCAACGCTCTGAACATCATGCATTTGAAGACGCCGCAGTCGGCGGTGCTATCGGCGGTGATCTTCAACGCGATCATCATCATCGCGCTTATACCGCTCGCGTTACGAGGCATCAAGTACCGCCCGATGGGGGCGGCAGCGCTGCTTCGCCGCAATCTGCTGATTTACGGCGTTGGAGGCATCATCGTTCCGTTTATCGGGATCAAGTTGATCGACGTGCTGATCACCAGCGCGAGGCTCGCGTAGAAGGATTCATCATGAAGAAGAACCTGCTTACCGCCATATTGATGACCATCGCCACTACAATTCTGCTCGGAATCATCTATCCGCTTGCAGTGACCGTATTGGCCCAGGTGATCTTCCACGATAAGGCAAATGGTCAACTGATCACCCGCGATGGCAAAGTGATCGGCTCGCGCATAATCGGCCAGCCATTTACAGGAGCAACTTATTTTCATTCGCGTATGTCGGCGGCGGGCACGAACGGCTATGATCCGACCAACTCCGGCGGGACGAATTATGCGGCTACAAACCAGAAACTGATCGATCGCGTGAAGGGCGATGTAGCAACTCTGCAAGCCGAGAATCCGTCGACGCCGGTACCGATCGATATGGTGACGACGTCCGCTTCCGGACTCGATCCTGACATCACGCCGGCTGCTGCTTACTTTCAGGTTCCTCGGGTTGCGAAAGCGCGTGGTATCTCGGAGCAACAGGTGCGATCAATTGTCGCGTCGCATGTCGTGGGTCGCGACCTCGGACTGCTTGGCGAACCCCGGTTGAACGTGCTGGAGTTGAACCTGGCGCTAGACGCAATGGCGGGGAACAAAGCGGGTAGCGGGAACTAGGGGACACGCCGCATAACCAAAGCTTTTGCGCGTTGTCTGCGCGTTGCGATCGCCTCGAATGGCGGCAAATGGCGCCGCGAACCTTGCTAAGGGCAAAGCTGCTCATCTAATTACTTCACAGGCAATTTCAGCTCCGGCGGCACGCCAGAGCCGGAGGTTGGTCATGCTCAACCGTTTCCTGCGGACGTCTTTGTTCGTCGTGTTAGTTTCCTGTCCAGCCGTACCTGTTTTCGCGCAGTCGAACGACGACCTGCGGCAGCGGGTTCAGTCTCTCGAGTCGGAGGTCGCCGAGCTAAAGGCGATCGTCAAACAGCTTCAGGCGTCGAACGCGGGTGCGACTTCCGTGGGAGCCGTTATACCGGCGACGAGTGCAAGTGCAGTTGTAGATGCGCATGGTGTGGGGGCGACCGACTCAGCGGCGAAGGCCGAGCCGAAAGCTGTTCTTACAAAGCAGGACCGCAGCGCCCTCGACTTCCTGAACAGCACTACCATCAACGTTAACCTGGATACCTATTACGATTACAACTTCAATGCGCCGGTCGGTCGCGTCAACTATCTTCGGTCTTACGATGTGTTGAGCAACAACTTCAGCTTGAATCAAGCCGACCTGGTCATCGAGCATGCTCCCGATCTCGACGCCGGCAGGCGCTGGGGCGCTCGTGTCGATCTGCAGTTCGGACAAGCTACCGACACACTGCAGGGAAATCCGAACAACGAGCCGCGTCCTGATATTTATCGCAATGTCTTCCAGGCTTACGGGACCTATGTCCTTCCACTCGGCAAGGGTCTGACTGTCGATTTTGGGAAGTGGGCAAGTTCGCTGGGGATTGAAGGTAATTACACCAAGGACCAGATGAACTATTCGCGTTCTTACTGGTTCAATTTTCTGCCGTTCTATCACATGGGATTGCGAGCGGCCTACAAGGTAAACGACCGGCTGTCGATTAACTATTGGGTGATCAACGGGACGAACCAGGTGGAAGCGACGAACGCCTTCAAAGATGAATTGTTCGGATTTACGGCTGCTCCGCACAAGAACGTATCCTGGACGGTGAATTACTACTACGGGCAGGATAACCCTGACCGCGTGGCTGCTACCGCCTGTGGGCCAGTGCCGATTCAGCCCGGCCTCTGCTTCGCGCCGATTCGCCCTGCTCCGGACGGTCGCACGCACATCTTCGACAGTTATGCGACCTGGACGGCATCGCCGAAGCTAACCTTAGCGTTAGAAGGCGACTACTTCATTCAGAGGGTGTGGAGGAACGCGGCCCCCGGGGAATCGGCGGCTCCGTCGCACGTAGATGGCGGAGCGGTGTACGCACGGTACCAGTTCAATCCTAAGGTGGCGATAGCGGCACGCGCGGAGTATATGTCGGACCCGGATGGCCTCTACAGCGGAATTGGCCAGTCGCTGAAAGAAACCACCGCAACTTTCGACTACAAACTCGGCAGTGGATTCCTTATGCGCTATGAGTGGCGGCGCGATTTTTCGAATCAGCCGGCCTTCCTTACTTCGACCGCGGGAGTTTTGTCGAACCAACAAAATACGGCGACCGTGGGATTGATCTGGTGGTTTGGGCAAAAAGAAGGCGCCTGGTAGCAGGCGCCCGCCATACCAACTCAGCTATCGCTACCGTACGCCCAGCAGGATGTCGACAGTCAGCTGATCGAGCCGTTCGTAGGGCAGGGGCTTTTTGGCGATGCGTTCGCGATCGAAAGCCTGATCGAACAGTGCCGCTGCTCCGGTCTTGGAGTACTTTTCAACTGACGGGAGTTTCTTCGGTCCCGCCTCGATATCTTTCAAGATCGCCTGAATTTCTTTGTCGGCGTTCCACTGTTTCGCTTTTTCCTTGAGGATCAGGTAGGTGCGCATGCAACCGCGGGCGAAGTCTTTTACGCCATCATAGTTCTCGGTGCGATAGGCGTGCGCGTCGAAGTGGCGCGATCCCGTGTAGCCGACATCTTCCAGGAATTTTACCAGCCAGAAGGCAGCTTTGATGTTCGACGAGCCGAAACGCAGGTCCTGATCGTAGCGACCGGGAGCCTGGTCGTTGAGGTCGATGTGAAAGAGTTTGCCGGCTTCCCATGCCTGGGCGACGCCGTGCATGAAATTCAGGCCGGACATCTGTTCGTGCGCGACTTCAGGATTCACGCCCACCATCTCCGGATGGTCGAGGGTCGGGATCAAGCCGAGATAGTGGCCAGTGGTTGGGAAGTAAATGTCGCCGCGTGGCTCGTTCGGCTTGGCTTCGAGCGCGAATTTGTATCCGTACTTCTTGGCGATGTTGTATTCGCAGAGATAGTTGATGGCTCGGCGCGTGCGTTGCACGGCGACATCCGCTCGCCGGCAGCCATCCGTCTCAGAGCCGTCGCGACCGGCCCAGAGGACGAAAATCTTTGCTCCGAGTTCGGCGCCAATATCCATGGCTCGCATTGTCTTTTGCAATGCGTAAGCGCGCACTTCGGGATCGTTGGCGGTGAAGGCGCCATCGCGGAATACAGGATCGAAGAAGAGAGACACGGTCGCCATGGGAACGGCGATCTTGTTTCGCTCGCAGGCTTTCTTGAACTCGCGCACGATCTGATCGCGGACGGTCGTGGATGCGTCGATTGGAACCAGGTCGTTATCGTGCAGGTTGACGCCGTAGGCGCCGACTTCGGCCAGCAATTCGACAATTTGCGCGGGCATAATCTTGTCGCGCACAACATCGCCAAAGGGGTCGCGGCCTCGATTGCCAATGGTCCACAACCCAAACGTGAATTTGTGCTCAGGCTTCGGATCGAACTTTGCCATTAGGAATGCTCTCCTTGACTCCGCGCTTTACTCGCGGTCGGATGAAAAATCTCTCGGGTCGCTGGATACACGCGCCGGTAGGCAGCGTAGTTGTGGTTCATCACGCCCACGCTTTCCAGCTGGGGTTGAACCTTGTCTTTCACTCGAACGACGGCCGAACAAGCCTCATCGACCGAGTTCCAGATCTTTGCGCCGACGCCAGCCAGAAGGGCCGCGCCGTAAGCTGCGCCTTCTTCGGCCTCCACGACTTCGACGTCGTGTACGTACACGTCGGCCTGAATTTGACGCCATAGCTTCGAGCGGGCTCCGCCGCCGCCCAACCGGATGCGGTTCACCGGCACCTTCATTTCCTGGAAGATGGTAAAGGTGTCACGCAGGCTGAAGGCCACACCCTCCATGATGGAGCGAACCACATGCGCTCGAGTGTGCGTTGCGGTCAATCCTATGAGCGCGCCGCGGGCATTCGGATCCAGATGCGGTGTGCGTTCGCCCATGAGATAGGGCGTCCACAACAGACCGTCGGATCCCGCGGGAACTCGCGCGGCTTCGTCGCTCAAGCGTTCGTAAGGATCGCGTCCATCGTCTTTGCCGGAGCCGAACTGATCGCGGAACCAGCGCAGCGAGAGGCCAGCCGCCTGCGTCACACCCATGACGTGCCAGCGTCCGGGAATGGCATGGCAGAATGTATGCAAGCGGCCTTGCCGATCGAGCGCGGGACGATCGGTTGCCGCGAAAACGACGCCGGAAGTGCCAATAGTCGCGCTAACGGCTCCGGGAGCGACGATTCCCATGCCGGTTGCGCCGGCGGCCTGGTCTCCGGCTCCTGCGACAACGGGAGTGCCCACTTTCAATCCGGTGGCGGCTGCGCCTTCGGCGGAAACTTTTCCGCAAACATCGGGAGATTCGCAGAGAGAGGGAAGAAGGTCTTCATCGATTCCCGCAGCCTTCAGCACCTCGGCGGACCAGCGTCGGTTAGCGACGTCGAGCAGTAAGGTTCCTGATGCGTCGGCCATGTCGATGGCGCGATCGCCGGTCATTCGGAAACGCACGTAATCTTTCGGCAGCATCACATAACGGACGCGCTGCCAGTTTTCCGGCTCGAGTTCCCGGACCCATAGAAACTTAGTAACGGTAAAGTTTGCCAGAGCGGGATTGCAGGTTAACTGAATCAGGCGATCGGCTCCGATTTTTGCGGTCAGCTCGCGGCACTGGTCTTCGGTCCGTACGTCGCACCAGATCAATGCCGGACGAACCACTTTGCCGGTCTCGTCCAACATGACTGCACCATGCATCTGGCCTGAATAGCCGACGCAGGAGATGTCATTTCCAGTGAGGTTTGCGCAGGAGAGGGCCTTGCGGACGGCAATGCCGGTGGCTCGCCACCAGTCGTCGGGGTGCTGCTCTGCCCAACCAATCTGGGGCGATGCAAATGGCACGTGTTCTTCCGTTGCGGAAGAAATCACCCGGCCGCGCTCGTCTACGATGAGCGCGCGAGTACCGCCAGTGCCGACGTCGATACCAAGGACGTAAATAGCTGCCTCCACGGGGAGTGCAAAAAATCGGCTCCGTGTACGTTAACGGAGTGCTATAGTACCACCGTTTTTATCCATTGCAAGTACCGCGAACGGAGACGCCGATGTGCACCCTTGATGGCCGGTTCAGAACCACGATTGTTCTGATCCTTTCGTGCTGCCTGTCGCCGATGCTCTGGGCCCAGGAAAAGCCCGCCTACTTAAACCCCAATCTTCCCGTCGAAGAACGAGTTAACGATTTGGTGTCGCGCATGACCCTCGAAGAGAAGGTCGCGCAGCTGGAGGGTACCTGGCAGAACCCTCAATTCGTCGATTCGAAGTTAACTTTCGTCGGACCGAATCATGAATTTCTTCCCGATCGCGCTCCTCTGACTTTGAAGAACGGGCTGGGTCAGATGACGCGTCCAAGTGAAAACCGCGGTCCACGTGAAATGGCGGAATTCACCAACACGGTTCAAAAGTGGATGAAAGAGCATACGCGCCTAGGAATCCCTATCCAGTTCCATGAGGAGTGCCTTCACGGTCACGCGGCGCCTGGAGGAACCTCGTATCCGCAGGCGATTGCACTGGCGTCCACGTGGGATCCGTCGCTGGTGCACGACGTATTCGCCGCCACGGCGCAGGAAGTTCGAGCTCGCGGTGCTCAGCAGTGCCTGATGCCCGTCCTCGACCTTGCACGCGATCCGCGCTGGGGACGAACGGAGGAAACTTACGGGGAAGATCCGTTCCTGGTTACGCGAATCGGATTGGCAGCGATTAACGGACTTCAGGGCGACTATTTGCCAATTGACCGGTCGCATGTTCAAGCCACCGCGAAACACTTCGCGGTCCACGGACAACCCGAAGGCGGCACGAATGTTGCTCCGGGGAATTATTCCGAGCGCGTGATCCGCGAGTATTTCCTCAAGCCGTTTGAAGCAGCGGTGAAAGAAGGTCACGTCGAGAACGTGATGGCGTCTTACAACGAGATCGACGGTATTCCCTCGCACAGCAACAAGCACCTGTTGATCGATATATTGCGACAGGAATGGGGATTCCAGGGTGTGGTGGTTTCCGATTATTTTGGCATAACCGAAATGTTAACCCTGCATCACGTGGTTGCGACCAAGGACGAAGCCGGAAAACTCGCGATCGAGTCGGGAGTGGATATCGAGTTGCCCTTTGCCGACGGATTCCAGAACCTGGCTCAGATGGTGAGGGATGGGCAGGTTTCCGAAGCCCTGGTGGATCGCGCCGTTGGACGGGTGCTTCGAGCCAAGTTCATCAGCGGTCTTTTCGAGGATCCTTATGTCGATCCTGCGGTGGCCGAGAAGGTGACGAACAGTCCGGAACATCAGCATTTGGCATTGAAAGCCGCCCACGAGGCCATCACTCTGTTGAAAAACGAAAACAACCTGTTGCCGCTCGACCGAACCAAGTACAAGAGAATTGCGGTCATCGGGCCGAACGCTGCCGATCTCCATCTCGGTGGATACAGCAACAAGCCGGGTCGTGGCGTGAGCATTCTGCAGGGAATCAAAGACAAAGTTGGAGCGAACGAGGTTGTCTACGCCGAAGGCTGCCGGATTACAGAAAGCGAGCCAGACTGGGATGCCGACAAAGTTGTGCTTGGCGATCCTGCGTTGAATGCGAAGCGAATCCAAGCAGCAGTTGAAACGGCGAAGAAAGCCGATGTCGTCATACTGGTTCTGGGCGAGAACGAGCAGACTTCACGGGAAGCGTGGGCGGTGAACCATCCTGGCGATCGTGACAGCCTCGACCTTCTGGGCAGCCAGGACGATCTGGTGAAAGCGATCCTTCCGCTTGGCAAGCCCGTGGTCGTGTTCCTATTGCACGGGCGGCCGAACTCGATCAATTACATTGCCGAGCATGTTCCGGCGATTCTTGATGGATGGTATCTCGGCCAGGAGGGTGGAACTGCCGCGGCGGATGTGATCTTCGGTGATTACAATCCGGGCGGCAAGCTGCCGATCACTGTTCCGCGGACGGTTGGTCAGCTTCCCGACTACTACTATCAGAAGCCGGCGGCGAAGCGCGAATACCTTGGCACCACCGTCGAACCGCTATATCCATTCGGTTGGGGATTGAGTTACACGAGCTTCAAGTACGCCAATCTCCGCCTGAGCCAGGACACGATTGGAACGGAAGGTACGGTGAAGGTTTCGGTGGATGTGACGAACTCAGGGCAGAAGCCTGGTGACGAAGTGGTTCAGCTATATATTCACGATCAGGTCAGTTCCGTTACCCGTCCGGTGAAGGAGCTTCGCGGCTTCCGGCGAGTCTCTCTCAATCCGGGAGAAACCAAGACGGTCGAATTGTTGCTTGGTCCCGATCAGCTGTCATTCCTGAACCGCGATATGAAACGAGTGGTGGAGCCCGGAACTTTCGATATCATGGTCGGCGGGAATTCGAAGGATCTGATCAAGACCACCCTTGCCGTTGCGGCCAAGTAATGAAACGTGTCGGCGTCCATGAAATCGCGCGGCAAGCCAAGGTTTCGATTGGCACGGTCGACCGCGCGCTTCATGGAAGGGCCGGCATCAGCGAAGCGACACGCGAAAAGATTCTCCGTATCGCGGAAAAGATCGGTTACACGCCCGACCTGGCTGCGCGCGCCCTGGCGGTTGGCCGTTCGCAATTTCGGATTGGGGTTTGCATTCCGGAAGAGATTCGCTTTTTCTACGACCAGATGCGGGACGGCATTTTCGAGGAAGCTCGACGCGCCGCGCATCTGGGAGTAGAGGTCGTATACCGGTCGGTGCCCAGCCTCGGAGAAGATGAAAAGAATCGATTGACGCGGCTTCTCGACGAGAAGATCAGCGGTCTTATTGTCGTCCCGGGCAATCCTCGCGTGGTAACTCCGCTGATTGACAAGGCTGAGGCGCAGGGCGTGCGCGTGGTATGCATCTCCAGCGATGCACCCACGAGCCATCGCTCCACTGTGGTTTGCGTCAATCCGGAACTGAACGGATTGCTCGCGGCAGAACTGCTGACGAAATTCATCTCCGGAAACTCCGACGTCGCCGTCATTACCGGTATGTTGCGGACGGAAGACCATCGCCAGAAGGTAAAGGGATTTCTCGAGGGATTTGCCCACCATTCTCGCGGCGGGAAAATCGTTTCCGTGCTCGAAGCGCACGAATCAGAGAAGGAAAGCTACCGCAAGACCCGCGAACTGCTTACGGCGAATCCTAACTTACGCGGCATCTACGTCAGCACGGTGAACTGCCTTCCCGTTTGTCGCGCGATGCAGGAGTGTCGTCACTCCAGCCAACTGCGGCTGATTGCCACCGACCTCTTCCAGGAAATGGTTCCGTATTTTGAAAAGGGAATTATCGGAGCTTCCATCTATCAGGATCCATACACTCAGGGTCGTAATGCGGTGCGCATTCTCGTCGACCACCTGGTGGAGAAAGCGCCAGTTGCGCCCGCCAATTACCTGAATCCAGGAATTGTTTTCCAGTCGAATCTGCAGCTCTTCCGGGAAATAAGCCTAGGCACTCGCTGATCCCGCGATGGGGTCGCGATTCCGTTCCGCGCGCTGGAACGGCAGAAACACCGAGAAAGTGGTTCCCATCCCAACTCTGCTTCTAACCATCAACGTTCCACGGTGTTTCGCAACGATTTCTTTCGATACCCACAGCCCCAGGCCAGTTCCGCGATTCCCCTTGGTGGAATAGAACGGCTCGAAGATCCGGCCAACGACTTCGGCTGGAATTCCGCTTCCGCTATCTGCCACCGTGATGCGAATCCCGGCTTCTCCATTGGTCCAGCTGTGAGCTTCTTTCGTTCTTACCACCAGTCGCCCTGGTCGACCGGCCATGGCATCCAGTGCATTGCCGATCAGGTTGGTGAACACCTGTCGTAGTTCGCCTTCGAAACAATAAAGCTGCCGCGTTGCGAGGTACTGGCGGGTTATCTCAACTTGTGTGTTCGCCAGCCGTCCCTTCAATAAGCGAAGTACGGAATCCAGCAAACCGTTAATGTCCGCAGCGGTCGGATTTGTCGTCTGACGATAGAACCTCAACGTTTGCGTCGTGATCTGGCTTACCCGCGCCAGTTCTTGCTCCGCTTGAGCCAAGAAATCGCGTGTCGGAGCGGTTAAAGTCTTGTCCATCAACGCCAGGTACAGCAGGTTGGTGATGCTCTCGAGCGGGTTGTTGATTTCGTGCGAGATGGATGCGGCCAATCTTCCTGCTGCTGCCAGTTTCTCCGACCGCAACAGGGCCTCCTGGGCCTGTTTCTGCTCGTCGATGTCGCTGAAGACCACCACACCCGCAACGATTCGGCCATCTCTGTCGCGTACCGGCGCCGCGCTACAACGTATCCAGCTATCCCGGGCGTCGGGGCGGATGTAACGGAACTCCTCGTTGCGAATAATCTCTCCCTTCGTTACCGCTCGCATCAGCGGGTGCTCTTCCGGCTCGAGCGGTCGACCGTCGGGATGCAACGTGTGCCACTGGACGTACGAATTGAAGTCCGGGGTCGGTAACATGGGATGTCCCAGAATTTCTTCTGCGCGTTTGTTAACCAGGATGATTTTGCCGCTCGGCGCGTCTGCCAGCACGATTCCCACCGGAGCGTTCTCGATGATGACGGTGAGCCGCGCGCGCTCGGTTTCCAGCGCCGCATCGCGGGTGTGGATCTGTGCCAGCATTTCGTTGAAAGCTTCGATCAGCACGGCGGTTTCATCTCGACTTCCGCTGGGAACGGCACGGATGGCGTAGTTCTTGTCGCGCGAGACTATTCTTGCAGTTTCCGCGAGGCGCACGATCGGTGCCGCGACCGCTCGACGAAACACCGAAGAAAGAATCAACGCTGCCGCGAGCGAAAAGATGAGCACGGCAATCGCAATCCGCAGATACTGCTTCAGTCGTTCGTCCAGTTCCGTCAGGCTGCCTCGAATCACGATATAGCCCATCGGCTTGCCGCTGAATTCAATGCTCCGCGACAGCAGCACCTGTTTTCCGGTGAACGTGTACGACTCCTTTTGCCCTGGCGGCGGGGGGAGTGCGTCGGCAATCTGATACTTGTGTTCGACAGCATAGGTAGCAAACGACTGTCCATTGCCGGTGAAGATGGTAGCGGCCAGAATCGATGGGGACGCGCGCAATCCCGAGAGCGTCGTGGTCGCCGCATCGGGATCGTTGAACATAAGAGCGGAGATGCTGTTGAAGCCGACGACCTGCGCTTCTGCCGACAGATTGTGAACCAGCGACCTCCGGAAATTGACCTGGTCGTAGGCGAGGAACGACAGGCAAGCCAGCGAAAGTGCCGCCGCGCTCACCAGTGCGTTCAGCCAGGTCAGCTTTTTGGAGATTGTCAGGTCCTTCAACACGCGGTCACTCTCCGGGAAGTCTTTTCACGAAGGTCGCAACCTTAAGAAGTTCCGAACTCAAGGCCAACCCTGCTTTTTGCGTTGCGTTTAAATTCACTTCGAAGCGGACACGATCATGCTCCATCAAGAATTCGATCATGCCGGCATGATCGGCAAAGCCTCGTATATCGCTGACCGTTAGTACCGGCCAACGGCTCAAGACCGGCATCTCCGAACTCAACCGTCCCTCCTCGGAACGGCAAACAAAGACAATGCGGCAACCGGCGGCTTCCGAAGGCGATCCGATCCGCCGTGTAGTTACCCTTTTCCCGTCAATATGCTCCCCCGATATCGTGGAATCCAAAACCTGTCCGAACGGATCGGTTCCCAGTACGCAGATCGGAAAAATATCGCGATCCGATCCAATTGGCCCGGGCCATTTTACAAATTTCCCGAAATTAAACAGGTAAGCAGCTTTGACTTCGAATTCTGTCGGCTTGTTGGTTTGGGCATCGAGACTGGCACATGTGGCCAAAACGCAGAGCGCAGCTGTTACGGTGAGCCTGACGAGCAGGGAAATCGTCGCGGCTCTTCGAAGTGTGCCGGAAAGCTGCTGCCGGGGTCTCATTGTCTTGCTGCAATTATCAAATAAAGGGCCCGACGCGTATATATGTCCTCGTCCGATCGTCTGCGTGGCGATATCTGCTTCGAGAACGTAACGATGAAGGTAAGAAAGAGATCCGACAGCGAGCAGCGCAATCCTGAAGGGAAGGCTCGTTCTCCGGGAGATCGCTTCGCCGCCTTCCAAATGCAGAATGCAGACCTCCGTCTGCCCTTCATTGCGCTTGCAACAAGGATCTTTTGAATTTGACGTGTGGTAAGCGGTGGTTAGGCCTGTTTTCCCACCAAAATGTGCGTATCGCTCTTCACTTGCTCTCGCCGAATGAGGTGAGATGCGTTTTGTTCATCCAGAGTTGTTCTGCTCGTCTTAAAACGGCTCTGTCGAGCAGTTTGGCTCGGGGCCATCATTTAGAATGCTGAGTTCCGAAATTTATCCTTACTCATTTCATACAGGAAGCCAATGGCCCGACCGAAACCTCTCGTACTCACAATCCTTGACGGCTGGGGATATTCGCCCAAGACCGAAAACAACGCCATCGCACTCGCTCGCAAGCCGAACTACGACAAGCTTCTGGCTGAATTTCCCAACACCCTTATCTATACGAGCGGCCGGTATGTTGGATTGCCCGAGGGCCAGATGGGTAACAGCGAAGTCGGACACCTGAATATCGGCGCAGGGCGCGTGGTTTACATGGACATTGTGCGCATCGATATGATGATCGAGAAAGGCACATTTTTCGATCATCCCGTCCTGGTCAACGCCATGAAGAACACCCGCAGCGGCGGGCGGAAACTCCATATTTTTGGACTCATCTCGGACGGCGGTGTTCATTCCATGAACACCCATCTCTACGCGCTCCTCAAGATGTGCAAGCAGCAGGGCGTGGAACGAGTTTTTATTCACTGTTTTATGGATGGCCGGGATACACCACCGAACAGCGGCGTTGGATTTGTCGGCGAGCTACTACAGAAGATGCGCGAGTTCGGCGTGGGCAAGATTGCGAGTGTTGCGGGACGCTACTACGCGATGGACCGCGACCGCCGATGGGAGCGCACCAAAAAAGCTTTCGACGCCATGGTCCACGGGAATGCGGAGGGTGGCACGTTCGTCGATGCGGTGCAGGGCATCAAGGAATCGTATAACAAGGGCGTTACCGACGAATTCATCGTACCGTTTGTCTGCGTCGACAATCAGGGCAAGCCGCTCGCCACGATCGACGACGGTGATTCCTGTATCTGTATCAATTTCCGCGCCGACCGCGTTCGCCAGATCACGCGCGCCCTCTGCCGAAACTCCGGGCTTAGCAAGGAAGCAGGACGCGATCTGCTCGGATGGGAAGACCTTGATCAGACTATCCCTCGGGAAAGCGAACCGAAGAACCTGAAATACGTCTGCATGACGCGGTACGACGCCAAGTTCACGCTTCCGTTCGTTATTCCGCCGGAGTCACTCGACAACATTCTCGCGAACGTTATGGGACAGGTGAACCTCCGCAACCTGCGTGTCGCCGAAACCGAGAAGTACGCGCACGTAACATATTTCTTCAACGGCGGCGTGGAGAAGCCATTCCCCGGCGAAGATCGGTTGATGGTCCAGTCACCCAAGGTCGCAACCTACGACCTGAAGCCGGAGATGAGCGCAGAAGAGATCGCCGATGGCGTAACGAAGGCGGTAGGCGACTCGGCCTTTGACGTCATCGTGGTGAATTTCGCGAATGCCGACATGGTGGGTCATTCCGGCAGGCTGGAACCGACCATTAAAGCGGTCGAAACCGTCGATCACTGCCTGGGACGCCTCTACAGCGCGGTGAAACAGAAGGGCGGAGCCATGCTCATCACCGCCGACCACGGCAATGCCGAGATGATGGTCGATCCAGTTACGGGCGGACCGCACACTTATCACACTACGAATCCAGTGCCGTTCGTCGTCGTCAGCGAAGATGCGAACAAATATGCGTTGCGCAAAGACGGCGCCTTACAAGATATTTCGCCGACCGTGCTCAGCATTCTTGGGATTCAGCAACCGAAGGAGATGACAGGGCATAGTTTGCTGATTCCCAAAAATGGCAAATGAGAAGGTGCGAAGGGCCAGATAGGCCGTTCGCACTTCCCAGTCGTCGGCCCTTGCTCTTTATGAAGGTTCTAATCGTCTTAAAACATCGCTTCCAGTTGTGGACCGCGCCCGAGTGGTTTGTCGCGAAGCTGAAGGCTGATTTTCCTGAGGTCGATTTTGTCAGCCGGAACAACTACGACTCGATTGGTGAAGACATTCGCGATGCCGATATTGTTGTCAGTTGGTCGCTGAATGCGGATCAGATCAAGGCGGCACACAAGGTTCGCTGGATTCACTCTACTGCCGCGGCGATCCACCAGCTCATGATCCCGGAGATCATCGACAGTAACATCGTCGTTACCAATGCGCGCAGTGTTCACGGACCTGTGGTTGCGGAACATGTTCTCGCGCTGATGTTTGCCCTGGCGAAGCGCCTTCCGACCGCCATACGACAGCAAGAGCAGCACAATTGGGCACAGGAATCGATGACCCGGGAGCAGCCGCCGATTCGCGAACTTCGCGATTCGACCTTGGGTTTGATCGGAGTAGGCGCGATCGGGGGGCACATTGCGAAGATCGCAGCCTCGATCGGCATGCGGGTATTTGCCGTTCGCGCAAATCCGGAGAAGGGAATCGACTGGTTGAGCCCGCTCGATCCTACGCGCTCCCAACATCGCGTTTACGGCCCGAAAGACCTCGATCGCGTTCTGAGTTCAACCGATTTTGTGGTGATCACGGCGCCGGTCACGCCCGCAACGCAAAAGTTAATCAATGCGCATGCGATCGCGACGATGAAGCACGACGCTTATTTGATCAACGTCGCCCGTGGTGCTCTCGTCGACGAACTGGCTTTGGTCAAGGCCTTACAGGAGAGACGCATCGGTGGCGCGGCGCTTGACGTCTTTGCCGAGGAGCCTTTGCCGGCTGACTCGCTACTCTGGAGTCTGGATAACGTGCTTATCACGCCACACTCGGCAGGGATCGCGCACAAGCTGTGGGAGCGCCAGTACACGCTGTTCTCGCAGAATTTGCGCAATTTTCTGGGAGGCGCGCCGTTGATTGGAATGGTGAACAAAAAAGCCGGCTACTGAGAACCGGCGATTCTCGTTTTCGCTAGCCACAAGGAACGGGCCACTTTATTTCATCTGTGCCGCAATCAGCTTTCGCAGCTTGCTGCGCTCCTCCAGCCCGATGTCGGCAATCTCGAACATCATGCCGGCCTGCTCTTCGCGAATCAGCACGTGGCTGCGGATCGGCCGGAAGCCCATCCACATTTCCAGCGTGGCTTCGCTGCCATATTGTCCGCGGCCGTTCCGTTGAGCGAAGCCGCCACCCAGGCTGATGCGTTCTAACGACAGCTGGCATTTGCCCTTGTGCGTGATCGTCGAAGCTGTAATAGGGGTATGCGGCACGACGCGCGTGTAACGACGTTGGCGAACCCAGGCGGAATCGACGGCGTCGAGCGGCCGGACGATCAGTTCCGTGTCGTCGAGTCCGCACTTGGGCTGCAGATAACTGGCACGATCCGGGCTGATGCGTTGCAAGGCTTGCATCGCCGCCACGCGCAATTCGCGCGGTTGTGCCCAGGTCAATAGAGTCCGTTGCTGCAGCAGTTCGCTGAGCAGCGACTCGGCACCGAGTGTGCGCAGGCGGCCGAGAGCTTCCACAGCTTTCAACTGAATGTACGGCGAAGTTCTGGCCGCACCAGCGCCGGAAGCCATTTCCATCAGCGGTGCGCCGGGCAGGTTTTCTCCGCTAAGCCCGATTTCATCGATCGCCTGCGGCAGGATCAGCGAGTCCATCTGGTTGATCAGTTCCATCAGCAGCAAGCCGCGTCCTTCGGCCCCCGAAGAAGCAATCTGGCGCACCACGGAATCCTGCTGATTACGCGACCATCCACGCAAACGATTCGGCAACTCATCGCGCAATAACGCCTGATTGAACCGGCTCAGGATGCCGACACCGAGGATGGCTTCGTTGCCGGTGCGAGATGTCAACAATTGCTCGAGATGTTGCACCGATGCGATACCGACCTTCTCCATCAATTCGATGTAGCGTTCCGCGTCCTGGCGCGTGGAGCACTGCCCAAACTGCTGTGCGATCTCTTCTGCGGCCGCGGCGGGAGTGCGGCGCAGGACTTCCACCAATCCTTGTGGCAATGCTTGCAGCTGGTGGATCTCTGCGATGAAGTCGCGTAACCGGCTATGGACCGAAACTCGGGGACGGATGTCTCGCGCGAGATTCGGTAGAGTCTTCTCCACTCTCGCCAGGCTGCACAACGACTGTTCCAGGGCGAGGTAGTCGCGCTTCGAACTTGCTTCCTGATTCAGGCGGACAAACGCGGCGCTCAGGAGCGTCTGCAGTTCCAGAGATCCTTCTGTTGCCAATTGCCGTCCGGTGCGCAGAATCGCCTGCTGCAAGAGGCCGCGATCGGTGCGTCCGTAGAGGTCGGCCAGGTCGGCGATACCGCTGGCCACTTTTCGCCGCGTTTCAGGATCTTTGCCCTCCACCGCGTCCAGGTATTTCACCAGAACTGACGTAGCCGTCTGGCCGTCACGGCGTTCCAGCAGTTGTTCTACGTAGCTGCGGATGTTTCGCGGAGGAATGCACCAACCGTCTTCCGATAACAGGATGTTTTTCTTGCCCCAGTCGGGGACGGCTGCCCAGAACTGGCGATCGAGAATTTCGGCGTGGCTTTCCACCACCATGCCGGCGCGCGACATCTGGTCTTCATGAGCGTTGAGCACTCGGCGCAGCGTATCGAGCTCAGTGTTCATGCGCTCGAGCATCTGCTGTACGGCGTTGATCTTGACTTCGCCCTTCTCAAAGCTCTCGACTGCAAACTTGATCGCCAGGTGCTCGGCGACCTTCAGCAGATCGGGCATTTCCGCCTGACCATCGAATGAATTGGCAGCCGATGAAAACAGCAACTGGTACAAAACGCTCTGCGCGTTTCCTTGCAACTGCGTCATCTCGTGCTGAAGCACCGCGCTATCGGGAGGCGTGCTGCTGCACTCCTTCAATTCGCCCATTCGCGAAAGGAACCGCAACACGCTCATCACTTCGGCTTCTTTGAGCGGTTCGGGCCGATCATCATAAGTAGGAGTGACATCGAGTCGCAGAGCTTCGGTTCCAGTTCCGTCGCCGTTTCCGCCATGAGTGCCGTTGGCGGCCGAGATCAGCTGCAAGAGTTTTTTAGGATCTTTGAGCCAGTTTGTTACTTCCGGACCAAGTGCTGTCAGAGCGCGAGCGGTGATTGCGCCGGCGATGGTTCCCGATTCGCCTTCGTTAGCGTCGTGTGCGACGAAGCGCACCTCGTTGACGCGAATGCCTGTAGTGGGCGATTCGTTTACGGTGTTCTGTAATGCCGACAGCAGTTCCGATGGCCGAGCGTTGGCGAACGTCTCCACCAGCATCTGCAGATCGTTGGCCGTGATGCGGTTGTAGAAGTGGATGCTGGCGATTCCGGCTCCGGCGAGCATCTTGGCGAAAGTTTGTTCTGACGGACCGCATTCCAGCGGAATACCGTCGAGCAGCAACTTGTTGCCGGAAACGCCGAGCAGGAAACTCGGCTGTCCGCTAATAACCGCCTTCAACAGTGACCAGGCCTGTTCAAACTGATCGGATGATCGTTTATGGCCCAGTCCGTAAAGGCGCACGTGTTTCAACAGAATATTCAGGCTGCGTGCGAACGCCCGAGCGCTCGACAGCTTGTCTGTTGGGGAGAGAACAAGCGCGGCTGACATAGACTTCTCCAATGCTCTAGTAGCGTAGGACAAGCCCGTAACCGCGGAAAGGTTACGTCCGAAGAATTACTTCGCATGCACTTTGGTGTTCGCGTTACCAAAGCCGTACGACCTGCAAACGAAAAACGGCGACTGTAAGCCGCCGTCGCGAAGTCCCTCGCGTTACAGAACCTGAACGTTCTCTGCCTGCCAGCCCTTGGGTCCTTTGACGACATTGAACTGTACGGCCTGGCCTTCCTGCAGGCTGCGAAAGCCCTGCGTCTGGATCGCCGAGTAATGGACGAATACATCCTCGCCATTCTGGCGCGTGATGAAGCCATAGCCTTTAGCGTCGTTGAACCACTTCACTGTTCCTTGTTCCATGAGCGATGCAATTCCTTCTGCTTGAAATGGCGTTTCGAACCGGAGGGTGCTACAGGCAGGTACTCATTCCGAAGACTTGCTCGAGAACCGCTTCAGATGTAACGCTCCATGAGCGTAGCAAAATCCGAGTTTCATCTCAATTCAACACTGGTCGCGATCCTTTCACTTGTTCCATTTTCGGAACAGGGCTGCGAATTCTGTTTCAGCTGGTCTCAGCAACGTCATAATGTCCCGCGCCTGGGGAAGCCATGTTCTTGCGCTTGCTTCTGTTTTGTATCGGTGTAGTTATATCGCTCAGTGCGCAGACCGGCAGTTCGTTCACCGAAGCTCCGACTCGTGCACCGCAGCCACCAATCGAAATGGCGCACGACTCTCACGTGCGGACGTTGCTCTCGAATTCTTCCGCGCATGTTTACCGGATCGACCTCGAACCAGGAGCGGAAACGGCGATCGATCGCCACGAGCACGATTTTCTTGTGCTCTCGCTGGGAAATTCCGAGTTCGACCTCGCCGGCTCCGGGAACGTTTATCCGATGACCATGAACGACGGGGAAGTGCAGGTGATGAAGGGTCATTGGCCGCATCGGGTCGTCAACAAGGGCAGGGCGCCGCTGCACCTGATCGAAATCGAGTCGGTGCGCGAGATCCAGCCGGAGAACGCGATCTGCGGACTCGGGGCACAATCGTGTACGGGAGCGAAATTTGCCAAGGACGACCAGACCAACTATGTCGAAAGCACGCTGTTCATTACCCCTTCCATGCGATTGGCGAAGATCCAAATCGAGCCGGCGCTCGGAATGCCTGAGCACGGGCATACATCGGCGCACCTGATGATTGCCTTAAACGACCAGCGATTGAGCAACGCTGTTGTTGCGGGGCAGAGCACGAGCATCGAGGTTCACGCAGGCGATCCGACGTGGTTTAGCGGCGATATTGTTCACAGGCTCGTGAACAAAGGCACGCAATCGGCGCGGTTCCTCACCATCGAGTGGCGGTGAGACATCTAAGATTGACGATTGAAGATTTAAGATTTGAAGAGGCAGGTTGGTAGAAACGGGCCCAAGTTCAATCTTTGATCGGAAATCTCAGATCTTAAATTCGCGCCGGCTTGTAGATTGTCCAGCCTTTCTCGCGTGCGATGGCTTCGAGGTCCGGATTGGGGTTGATCGCATAAGCGTCGCGAGCCAGTTCGAGCATCGCGAGATCCCATCGCGAATTGCCGAAAACTGCGTCGGGCATGCGACCGATGACTTCACGAATTGCCAGGGCCTTACCTTCACCGGAAGGCATGCGCAGCAGACGATCGGTTGCGTTTCCTTCGTGCACCGCGACACAAGCGGCGATCACCCGTTCCGGCGAGATGCCGAAGTCCTTGACGCCTTCTCGCACAACCCAATCATTTGTAGAGGAGATGGCCCATAGCTCGCACCCGCTCTCGCGAAGCTTGTGGGTGAGAACCTTCATTTCCGGAAAGATGCCACAAGCAATGATCTCGGGAATGAATTGCGCGACGGCGCGTTCGATATCCTCGGAGGAGAGCCCTTCGTGCATGGTGACCATTTCGCCGCACATATCGTCTTCTGAAACTTCCCCTCGGCGATAGAGCTCGTACCGCGCCGTCAGCTTGTCGGCGACTTCGCGCGATACGAGTCCGCGCTCCATCTCCCAGCGGAAGAATTTCTCGCCGGAGTCGGCTTCCCAGAGTGTTCCGTCGCAGTCGAAAATGGCAAGCTGTGGCCGCTTGTTCAGGACCACGTCAATGAACCGGAGGGCAGAGATGGTGAGAGCGGACGCGTTTGTCTTGATATTCATTCTGGTTAGTTCAATCGAGCTTAGGCGAGCGTAGTCTCCGGGTGGGCGGCGCAGAATTGCGCATAGTCTTCGGGGGTGTCGAGGTTCACGATCACGTAGGGATCGTTTACTGGAACATAGACAATGTGGTCCAAGTGAGCGTGATGGATCTCGCGGGCGTTCGATGAGTCCGGTGCATCGAGATAAGCGCCGATCAATTCGCGTCCGACGACATACGGATGCCCGTGGCGGCCTTCGTATTCCGGAACCGCAGCCCATAGGTTCTGGGAGACGCGATCCAGAAATTCCTTCTTCAGGTGGTTGACGGTCTGCGGATGAGCGGGCGGACGATCCACGAGCGTGATGATCGCGGAGTCCCGACCACGGTTCAAAACAGCTTGAGCGCCAACCTGAAGCGAACTGAACTGTCCCCGATCGGGCTGCGGATTGACGACGAGAAAGGCAGCGTTAGCGTCCACTACAGGGCGGAGTTGCTCGACGTTTCGGCCGGCGACAACGATCACCATGTCGGTGAAGGCGTTGAGCACCCGAATGGCGTTGCTCAGGATCGTTCCCCCGCGCCAGGGCAAAAGCGCTTTGGGCTGTCCCATGCGAGACGACTCGCCGGCAGCGAGGATAACGCCGCAGAACGCAGGTGCTCGTGTCATGATGAAAGCTTAACAGCATTGGTCTTAAAGTGCGTTGCTGGCAGTAGTGCTGGGGCAAAACTGCGTCCCGAATCCGAACTTGTCAACTGTCAGATATCTGGAGTAGCTTTCGCAAAATGGTTTTCGCTGTGTCACTGGAGGACATGCATGGCTAAGTTTTGCACGAACTGCGGCTCGCCAATGGATGAGACCGCGGCCTTCTGCAGTAAATGCGGCAAAGGCGCTTCCGGAGCGCCAACTTCGGCGGGGACACCACCAGCGGGCGGGCAGACCGTGACCGGAGGGTTGACCGACAACGTCGCGGGAATGCTGGCTTATGTGACGATTATTCCAGCGATCCTGTTTCTTCTGATTGCTCCTTACAACCGCAATCGGTTCGTGCGCTTTCACTCCTTCCAGTGCATCTTCCTGGCGATCGCGTGGTTCGTCCTTGAATTTGTGATTGCGTTCATGCCGTTTATTCACCACATGCTTTGGAGTCTCTTGGCTTTGGCCGGACTGGCCCTATGGATTGTTCTGCTTTACAAGGCCTATAACGGCGAAATGTGGAAGGTTCCGGTGGTCGGCGATATGGCCGAGAAGCAGGCAAACGCCGTCTAACTCTCGGAGCCGATCCATGAATTCGACCCAAACGCTCTTGACAACACCCCGTCCCGCTCGCCATTCTGGTTGGCTTTTGTCTTTGCTCCAAACAGACTGTAAGTAGGGCGAAAGGGACCAGGGTGAAGCTGCGGATTCTATATCACGACAAGTGCTTTGACGGGGCATGCTCGGCGGCGCTGTTCACGCGTTTTTATCGCGAGCGGATTCGGCAGGATGTGGAATTCGGTTACACCGGACTGGTCCATCGCGCGGGCGCGCTGTTCACCGAAGCGCAGTTCGATGGCGATGAGAACGCCATCCTCGATTTCAAGTATTCGACTTCGCCCAAAATCACCTGGTGGTTCGACCATCACCAGAGCGCATTCCTGACCCCGGAAGACGCATCGCATTACGAAAGCAACCAGAGTACAAAGAAGTTCTACGATCCCGACTACCGTTCGTGCACGAAGTTCATCGCGCACATCGCGCAGAAGCGTTTCGGCTTCGATCCTACGCCGGTCGCGGACATGGTGAACTGGGCCGACATCATCGACGGAGCACTCTACGAAAGCGCGGCTACGGCGGTCGAGATGAAAGAACCGGCGATGAAGCTGACAATGGTGATCGAGTCCACCCAGGATCCGGCGTTCATCCCGCGGCTGATTCCGCTGCTGTCGAGTATGCCGCTCGGCGACCTTCTGCGTGAGCCGTTTGTGGCCGACCTCCTTCCACCACTGCTGGAAAGACACAAGAAGTCGATCGAGATTATCCGTCAGCACAGTGAAGCGAAAGACGGAACGGTTTTCTTCGATGTCACAGGCTTCGATCTCGAGGGCTATAACAAGTTCATTCCTTATTATCTCCACCCGGAAGTGACCTACAGCGTCGGGTTGAGCCGCAGCAGCTTCCGAACCAAGGTTTCTGTCGGGTCGAATCCCTGGGCGCCGACTGAGCCCACGGTGAACCTCGCGAAGGTCTGTGAACGCTACGGCGGAGGCGGACACGCCCGAGTAGGCGCTATCTCATTCGAGCCGAATCACTTTGACGAAGCCCGTGCAGCGGCCAGGGAAGTGGTAGACGAACTGCGCGCGGCGGCGACCCAACCATAGCCCAAATTCGGCCGTCAACCAATCTTTTGGATGGTCACAGGTCACAGCCACGTTTAATCCGGTGACTGCAGAATAGTGTTTTAGCCTGGCGGCCCGTTACAGAGCGGCGGCCGCATCGGAATTAACTGCTGATGACGAATTTGGCCCCTGCTGGCGCACAGAAAGCGCCTTTTCCCACTCCAACTTTAGCCGAAGACATCCTCAACGCCGTAGATACGATCGTAGCGGTCGCTAACGGCGAAGGCGACATCGTGTACCTCAGCCCGGCTATCCAGCGTTTGCTGGGCTACGATCCGACGGAACTTCTGGGGCATCGCTATTGGGAAGTTCTATTCAGGCTTGCCCCATCGGATGCGGAGAGTCTTCTCACTTATATTCGCGCGGCTGCCCGTGGCGAAATCGAGGCCAGAAAGCTTCCCTTCCTGACACAGATGTTCACCGCAGGGGGAGAAAAACGCTCATTTCTTTGGCACGATTCGAAGGGACCCGGTGACCTGTTGATTGGCGTCGCGCATGACATCACCGATCTGCGCAAGGTCGAAGAGTTGAGCCAGCAGCATGAGAAGGACTTCGCGGCGGTCTTTCAAAATTCATCGGACGGAATGCTGATCGTGAACGATCAGTGGATCTACGAACAGGCAAATGATGCGGTATGCCGGCTCTTCGCATTGAAAAAAGAGGAAGTCATCGGCAAGGTGCAGGGCTCGATCCGCCCGTCGAACATCGACTTCCAGTCCGTGCGTGAGCGCGCATTGCGCGAAGGAACAGCACGAGTCGAGGTGCAGATTGAGCGAAATAAGGGAGAACGGCGAGACGTAGAAATGTCGCTGGCGGCAAACTTTCGACCAGGACATCACCTGTACATCCTGCGTGACATCACCGACCAGCGCAGGCTCCAGGCACAGTTGTCGAAGGCGCACCGCTTGGAATCAGTCGGGAGGCTCGCAGGCGGCGTTGCCCATGACTTCAACAACATGCTGACGGCGATCCGCGGATATGCCGAGCTCTTGCAGCGCAGCGCTACCGAAGAGAAGCACAAGCGCTATGCCGAAGCGATCATGGGAGCGGCGACCAAGGCTGCGGAAACCACCCAACACCTGCTCGCTTTCAGCCGCAAGCAGATGCTGAAGCCGCAAGTGCTCGACTTAAATCAGGCCATCTCAGACACGGTGGAACTGCTGCGGCGGGTCATCGGAGAAGATGTCGAACTGGTACTCCTGCTGTCGCCGGAGGCAGGCAAGGTGATGGTGGACCCGGCGCAGTTTAGCCAGATCCTAATGAATCTTGCGGTCAATTCGCGTGACGCCATGCCCGGTGGCGGCAAATTGCTTATCGAAACCCGCAATGTGCAGTTGGACGACGAGTACGTGTTGAAACACGTTCACGTGCAACCCGGACGCTATGCATTGCTGGCAGTCACCGATACCGGCTCGGGGATTCCGCCGGAAATCATGTCTCATATTTTCGAGCCTTTCTTCACCACCAAAGAACAGGGCAAAGGAACCGGCCTCGGCCTGGCAACGGTATACGGAATCGTCACACAAAGTGGTGGCTACGTATGGGTTTACAGCGAGCCGGGTCAGGGTAGCACCTTCAAAATCTACCTGCCCTATCTGGAGAGTAATGGCGAGGACGAGCGGACACCAAAGAAAGCAATCGTCCTGGTGATTGAAGACGACGAGATGATGCGGATGGTGACCGTGCAATCCCTGGAGGAAGACGGATATCGAGTGCTTTCTGCCAGCGATGGCACAGAAGCGTTGGCGCTCTGCCAGCAGTGGTCGAAGAGCATCGATGTGGTTTTGACGGATGTGATGGCCAGCGGCATGAGTGGCGAAGACCTGATGGGGTATTTTGCGGTGAAGTATCCATCGCTCGCAGTTGTGCACATGTCGGGGTTTCCACGGGCGCGACTGGAACAGGCGCACACTTTCTTCCCAGACGCCTTGTTTCTCTCCAAACCTTTTACAACTGAGCAGTTACGCGGAAAAATTCAAGAGGCGCTGCAGCAGAAAGCGCGGCTTGGCCCGGACCCAGCTCAGGAATAACAGCAGCTTGGGCGTCGTGGTCAGCCTGCTGTCGAAGTTGCCGCCAGGTTTCATCCGGGATGGACGGAAAAAGCTGCGCTATGACGGGATCGAACTGGGTTCCTGCGCAGCGGGCAATTTCCTGGCGAGCGGCTTCCATGCCCAGCGAATTGCGGTAGCAGCGGTTCGAGGTCATAGCGTCGAGAGTGTCGGCGATGGCGAAGAGCCGTGATCCGAAAGGAATCTGGTTGCCGGCGATTCCATCCGGATAGCCGCGGCCGTCCCAACGCTCATGATGGCAACGAATGATTTTTCCGACGCCGGGCAGGAAACCCATTCGGTTCACAATGCGTTCTCCGACGGCGGAATGGGTTTTCAAGACCTCAAACTCCTCTGGCGTCAGCCGTCCGGGCTTCAGCAGGATCGCATCGGATACGGCGACCTTACCCACGTCGTGCAGCAAGGCGGCATAGGAGAGCCGCGGCAAATCGTCCTCCGGATATTTCAGCACCGTCGCCATGTGAGTCGCGTAAGCACGAACGCGGAAGGAATGAGCATAAGTCTCCGGTTCGCGTGCTTCCAGCGTAGCCACCAGGGTTTCCAGCGACGAACGATAACTGTCGCTTAACAGGTGTTGCGCAAGCTCTAGTTGCTCAGTTCGCTCCCGAAGTCCGGCGCTGAGCGCTTCTCGCTCTATGCGACGATTGCGACTGGCTTGAAGCTTCGCAAACGATTTCTGAACCGAGTGATGCAGCGTATCGAGGCTGAAGGGTTTCAGAAGGAAATCGGCGGCGTGCAGGCGGACACCGGCGACAACGTGATTCAGTTCGGCATGTCCGGTCATCAGGATGACTGCGCAGTCCCAGTTGAGTTGTTGAGCAAGTGCGAGCAGGTCGAGGCCACTGGCACCCGGAAGGCAGACATCGGCAAGAAGGACGTCGTAACGCGTTGTTTCCAGGGCCTTCAGCGCGGAGTGCATGCCATCCACGGCATTCACTCTGGCGCAGCACGGCAATAAGGCCTCGTTCAGGTATTCGCGAACCGAGAGTTCATCGTCAACGATGAGAAGTTGGGGAAGCACCGGGTCCATAGCAATCATGTATTGTTCATTTCCGCAAGACTTGCCATCAGGTACATCGGAAGAAACCGAGCGATCTTCAGCGGAACATTCAAAACGGGAACGGGTCCCGATTGCGGAAAGAAAAAGCGAATCGACGTGACGCACATCACGGCCCCTGGCGTTGCGCGACGCTGATAATCCGATGTGGATAAGAGACTCTGATGCGAATCCTGATTGCTGAAGATGATGCGCCCCTGGCGGGATTTCTGCGCAAAGGCCTGGAGGCAGAACATTACGCGGTGGATGTCGCCGGCGACGGCGAGTCCGCCAGCGAACTGGCGAAGGCCTATGACTACGATCTGCTGCTGCTCGACCTGAATCTGCCGAAACGCGACGGCGTGGCCGTCTTGCGCGACGTGCGTTGCGCCAAGGAAGGCGTTCCCATCCTGGTGTTGACAGGACGCGCGCGCGTGGAAGACAGGGTGGCGACCCTCGACCAGGGTGCGGACGACTACGTCACCAAGCCATTTTCATTTTCAGAGCTCTCAGCCCGGGTGCGAGCGCTGCTTCGGCGCGGCAAACTTCCGCAACAGGTGACGTTGCAGGTCGATGACCTCATGCTGGACCGGATAGAACATCGTGTGGAACGTGGCGGCAAGCGAATAGAGCTGACGTCGAAAGAGTTCGCTCTGCTCGAATACCTGATGCGCAACGCCGGTCGGTGTATCACGCGGGCGATGATCATCGAGCATGTGTGGAACATTTCGTTCGATACGACGACGAACGTGGTGGACGTGTACATCAATTACCTGCGCAAGAAAGTCGACGAGAACGCTACTCACAAACTGATCCAAACTGTCCGCGGGTCGGGCTATGTGCTGGCAGCCGTCGGAGCCAACGCATGAACAACGAATCGAACGGTCACGTGGAAGAGCGTCGGAAGATGATTTCCGAGGCGTTTCACACCTTGAATCAGCCATTGACTGGCCTCCACTGCGGGCTGGAAATCGCGCTTCAAAAACCTCGCTCCGAGGGCGAGTATCGCAAGCGCATCGGCGACGGGATCGAGAATGCCGGAGCGATCCTTAAGTTGGTGAAGGCGGTCCGTCAGCTGGTGGACAGTGCCGATCCTGGAGAGCGCTTCGGGACGTTGGATCTGTCGCTGGTGATGTCGCAATTGAAGACCGAACTCGAGGTCGTCGCCGAGGCGACAAACGTTGGCCTCGAAGTGAACTACTCACCGAACGCAAGGGTTCAGGCTGATCCGGGAAAACTGCTGGCGGCGCTCGGCGGGCTGGCCGCTGCCAGGATAGAAGACTACGAGCCAGGAGGCGCAATAAGGATTGACGTGAACCCTCAACGCGAGATGATCACGATTGCAGTTGACGGTTCAGGAGCACACAAGGATTCGCAGAATACTGCAGAAAAACTCCGGGATATCCGTCGCGATGCCGCACTCTCTTATCTTTGGACGATTGGCGGCACGTGCGAGATAACATCGGATGGGTGGGAGATCAAGCTACCGGCCGTCAAATAATTGATCAGACAAGCTTCCCCTCCGCCAGCTGGCGAACCAGGGGGGCGTCGGCTTCCAGGAAATCGTAATCGAGCAGGCGCGAACGCTGCACCCACCGGACGTCGCGGAAGATGCGGTTTTCCAGTTCTCGATTGAAACTTCTCACCACATAAAAGCGCAACTCCACCGTGCCACCGTCTTGGTAGGTGTGCGTAATGCGCTCGACCTCGTCTCCAATATGCGCGTCGATTCCGAGTTCCTCATCCAATTCGCGACGCAACGCATCGCGAGGCTGCTCGCCGGTCTCGATCTTGCCTCCCGGAAACTCCCACTTCAGCGGCTTCGATTGATGCCGTGTACGCTGGCAAACGAGGATTTCGTCTCCACGGACGATGACAGCGGCGACGACGCGGATCATGCTGTCACTTTCCGTGCTGCTCCATATACTGACCCACGATCTCCGCGCAAGCTTCCACCACTTTGCGATCGTCTTCCTTGAATCGCGCCGGATCGTGACTGTCGATGTCGATTTCGCCCACGATCTTGCCGTGCACTTTGATCGGCGCCACAATCTCTGACTGCGTGTCGATCGAGCACGCGAGGTAACGCGGATCGCCGTTCACGTCGTCGACCACGATGGTTTCGCCCTGGCTAGCGGCGGCTCCGCAGATGCCCTGATTGAGCGGGATGCGTGTGTGCGGAGTTTGCGCGCCGACGAACGGCCCGAGCACAAGATAGTTCGGATCAGCCGGGTCGAGCATGTAAAAGCCGACCCAGTTGTATCCGTAAAGCCGATGCTGAAGCGTGTGACAGATGGTAGCCATGAGTACGTTCGCGGTCGGCGCCGAACGCGCGGCAGACTTCAAGTCGCGAATGAGATCGAATTCCGTCTTCAGCGGCATGAGGGTATTAAATCAACTTGAGCGCGAGTCGGCAATGCGGCGAATGCCAGGCGTCATAGGAAAAAGCTCTGGATCAATCGCGTGCGCCAGCGCGTGCAGTCCGTGAACCAGAGTCGGCGCAGGCGTGTTGAGGAACTCGTCATTTATGCAGAATACCCGGCGGGTGCGAACAGCAGTCGTATTCTGCCAATTTCGGTCGCGGACGATTTTCTCGAGAGGAACCCGGTCTCCGGCTCCGCACCACGCCGCAATGATGACCTCAGGATCTTCGGCTGCAACGGCTTCCGCCGTTGTCCGCTTGCCGGGAGTACCGAGAAATCTACCTCCCGCGGCTTCGACCAGTTCGCCAACCCAGGGTTGCGAGTGGATGAGCGGCTTGCCCCACTCTTCGCAATAGACGCGAACCAAGCGGTCTGGCGATGAGGCCGTCCGCCCTTCTGAAATCCGGCTGCGGATCCCTTCGATTTCCTGCTTCATTTTCGCAATCACTTCCTCGCCCCTCGCAGATTCACCGACAATGCCGGCGATCATCGCAATATCGGAATACACATCGTTCAGCGATCGGGGCGACAGCGCGAGAAACGGCAAGCCGGCTTTCAGGATTTCAATGACCGCCTGTTCCTGGTACGGCACCGACGCGATCACAAGATCAGGACGCGCGGCAAGGATCTGCGACGACTGTGCGGTCCACGAATCGTGAACAATCACTCGGCTGCCGTCACCCGCTTCGGGCACAACGTCTGCGCAGTACTTCGTGCAGGCAACAACGCGATCGAGAAGCCCGAGCGCGTGTAACGTAACCGTGGCACTGGGCTGAAGAGACACGATCCGGCGGGGGAAATGCATCATTTCAGATCGACCAAACCACCGGAGCCAATTGAAGGCGGGGACGAAGCACCGAGCGGCGCATCCGTCAGGCGGAATGGCTCAAGCTCTTCGGCAGCGATTTCGGGAAGGCGAGTCCAGCGATGGCGCAGGTACGACCACGGAATGGTAAACAGCAATACTTTCGGGCTGAACTTAGTCGAGCTGTGGACAAAACAGGCATGAGTACACCAGCATTCGGCCCTGGGGATATCGGCAACCTCCTGCTGCATGACTTGCGAATGTAACGCGCTGGTCAGGTCGAAGTTGTAGTCCTGAAGTTTGCCGATTTTGCCCCTCAGCTCGCACGACCGGAAATGCCCATCGTGATCGATGACGATCGTGGTTTTGCCGGCCGTGCAGGCCATCGGCCAGGCTTTGTTCGTGTAGTGATTCTGCTGGTGAATATCGAAGTGAAGCTTGATGTTGCCGAGATAGAACGCCTTCGCAAATGCGCGTGCCGGTCCGGTTAAATGTGCGTAGAGCTTTTCGGCGTACTGCTCGTGAAACCACATCAGCTTTCGGTGGAGTTCGTGCAGCTCGTCGGGCGGAATGCGCTTCAACTCCGGGTCCATTGGATTGCCGCGGACGATTTCAAAATACTGGCCGTCCGACGAGGTCTCGCGCAACATCTTCAAGCCGAGAGCAACAAGCTCCTTATAATTTTCGGAAGTAATGCACGACACAATATTGCGGCGGACCTTCCTGTTTTTTCCGTATCGCGCTTCCGCCACATGAACCGTCGCCAGCGTCTTTTCAAAGTTATTGGGCACGCCGCGGATCGCGTCGTGGGTGTTGGCCAGTCCATCCAGCGAAAAATTCAGATCGACCGTCAGTTCGGGACAGTGCTCAACCAGGTAATCGACCACCGCCTCGAGTTTTGCCGGAAGCAGGCCATTCGTCGGCAGGTTCACGTGCCGCATGCCGTTGTTGCGATAGAAGAGCTCGATGACCCCGGCAAGATCTTTGCGCAGGAAAGGCTCCCCGCCCGAGATCCAGAGTTTGTGGAACGGCGGCGAGGTTTCGCTCAGCGTTCGGATCTGGTCGAAGGTGAGATCATGGCCTGAGTTGAGCTCGTCCCAATAGAAACAGGTTCGGCAAAGCGAATTGCAGGTGGAGGTGACGAATAGAAACACCGACTCGAGTCCCGGTTGACGGAAGGCCGATCTCGCGTATCCCAACAGGTTCGATGCCACGCTCACCCCGATGCGGTCGATTATAGCTACAATTTCGATATGTACTCAGCCCAGGTGCTCGATCACTTCCAACACCCGCGTGGCGTTGGCGATTTGGAAGATGCCACTGTCACAGTGGAAGTGCAGAATCCTGCATGCGGCGACGTAATGCGCTTGTCGTTACGAATCACCGACGGGCAAGTGCAGCAGGCGCGATTCCGCGCGCAAGGATGTGTGCCGTCGATCGCCTGCGGATCAAAACTGGTGGAATTGGTGACGGGCCATGATCTCCAGCGGGTTGCCGAGATCCGACGCGAACAGTTGGTCAGCGATTTGGGCGGACTGCCCGAGGCTTCGCAGCACGCCAGCTACCTGGCGATGGACGCGCTCAAAGCAGCGCTGGGAAAAATCCGATAGCCTACGAAAGAGAGTTCCGCAGCTCGCGCCGCAAGATCTTTCCGGACGGATTTCGCGGAATCGCGGCGACGAACCGGATGTCACGTGGCAGTTTGTGTCCCGCCAGTCTTTCAGAAACGAATCCGCAGATCTCTCGGCGAGCCTTTTCCTGGTCCGAGAATTCATCGCGCAGGACAACAAACGCGCAGGGAATTTCGCCAGCCTCGTGGTCTGGCCGCCCAACCACGCCGCAATCACGAATTGCTGGATGCTCAAGCAGCACAGCTTCCACTTCTGCCGGAGCGACCGGCAAGCCTTTGTACTTGATCATCTCCTTGCGACGATCGACGATGCAGTAGTAACCCTGGCGATCGCGAATGGCCACGTCCCCGGACCAGTACCACCCATCGCGCAGTACATCCGCCGTAGCTTCCGACGATTTCCAATATCCCAGCATGAACTGCGGACCGCGCATGATCAGCTCACCGGGCTCGCCGTCTTCCGCGTCGCGTTCGCGATCACCATCGAAGGCGATCACTCGACAGTCTGTCGCGTACACCGGTGTTCCAATGCTTTCGATTGGACACGGATCATCGTGGTCGATACATCCGATGTGCGTCACCGGAGACGCTTCGGTCATGCCGTACCCCTGCGCAACGTGGATACCCGTCAGATCTGTCATGCGACGAGCGAGTTCGGGGGCGAGTGGCGCCGCGCCAGACTTGATCCATTCGAGACAATGATTGGTAGGGAAGAGTCCTTTTTCCGCCGCCTGGCAGAAGGCGTTGATGATCGGTGGAACGCTGGGAGCGGTATTGATGCGTTCCTCGACGATCAGCCGCAGTGCTCCTTCGACGTTAAAGCGAGGCATCAGGATGAGCGTCATCCCCAGCATCAGCGCCGGATTCAGCAAAACGTTCAGACCGTAGATGTGATAAAGCGGCAGATAACACAAGATTCGCTGGTCGTCGTTCGCGGGAATAGAGCCGGGTCCGTAGGTCTGGTAAACGTTTGAAACCAGGTTGTGATGCGACAGCATCACGCCCTTGGGCAGTCCGGTGGTTCCGCTCGAATACGGAAGCGCCGCGATCACCGTGCGCGGATCGCGATCGGGTCGTGGCAGCGGATTGCCGGCGGGTCGAAGCAGATCGTTGAACGGCAATACTCCACCGCTGGCGGGAGTGCGCGTGCTGTAAATCGCCTTCAGGTTGGGCAGCCCCGAGAGATCCATACTCGATGTGAGGCACGCGTCGGTGATCAGAATCCGGGCGCCGGAATTCTCCAGCTGGTAACGAACTTCTCGCTCCCGATAGCTTGGATTGAGCATTGTCGGTGTGGCACCGGCAAGGGTGGCTGCGTGATAGGCAGCGGCAAACTCCCAGGAGTTCGGCAGAAATATGGCGATGAAGTCGCCCGGCCGGATGCCTTCGGCCACAAAACGGCGCGCCAGTCGATGAATCAGCTCCCCATACTGAGCATAGGAAATTCGTAGCGGAGTCTCCGGGGTAGACGTGTCGACGATGGCAGTCTTGGCTGCGAAGCGTTCGCACGCCGAAAGCACTGCATTGTGGAGAAATACGCCATCCGGATTGGCGAGAAATTGGGTTCGATTCATCGCGCTTGGAGTTTACGAAGAAACTCGCGCTCGTCCATTCGGTATTTGAATGCTTTGCGGCCGTTTATGAAAACCACCGGGACTTCGTCGCTGTATTGTCGTCGCAATTCGGGTGTGGATTCTACATCGACATCGCGCCACCGAAAATTGGCATGCCGCGAGAGCTTCGTCAGCGATTCCTTGACGATCTCGCAAAGATGGCAGCCCTTGCGCGAATACACAATGACGTCGTGGTCCCCGGCCATGGGTCGCGAGTGTATCACGGGTTAGCCTTTACGGCTCTTAGACTTACTGACGCCGACTTCAGCCTGCAATTTGGCGAGCAGTTCCGAATGCCACAGGTCTGACCATTTGTCGTGACGCTGCAGGTATCCGCGAAACGAGAGAAGTATATCGCGCTCGTCGCGTCCTCGGCCTCCCGGAGCGAGAAAATTCACACAATCCACCAGCGTTGGACCATGGCCGCGCCGCGCCGCGCTCACGGCTTCCTTCACGACACGAAATACGGCGATCACGTCGCGCCCGTCAACGGCAATCGTTGGAAACGGCCAATTCGACAGGTCAACGCCATCATGATTGCGCGCCGATCGGCGAGAATCGGTCCAGTCGGCAATCATTACCAGCGGCAGGCGGTTGTGGGCGCTGAACTCAGAGGCGCGTTCGAAGGCCGAACCTTTTGTCACCTTTCCGGGAGCAAAGGCGACAATCACGGAATCGGAGTTGGCGATCCGGCTGGCAGACGCAAGACCGGCAGCGACACCAGCAAAAATCTCCGGCTCCGCCGACACCACTCTTCTTTCCGCTATGGGTGCCTTTCCGCTGGGCTTGTTGAGCACCGAAGAAATCTCTGTCCCGCGCAAGACTTCCAGTACAGGATCGGCATTCGCCGAGACGAGAACGTCCTCTTCGGCGGCGTTCAAGAGAGCACCGGCTAAGATCGCCTCGCTCGTTCGCCGTGCCGGACGCACCCGTTGGCCCACTAGTCGGGCCTTGAGCATGGTTGCATAAAGCTGGTTGAGCACCTCGGATGTAAGGCGTACTTCCTGAATCGGTGTGGGACTCGTGTAATTTGTGGCGATGGCTGGATCGGTCGTCATTCGTCCTCAGAGCGGTGATTGTAACCGACGGCTTCGGATGTTTCCGCCGCAGAGATTAAACTTGAAAATCGGCACGTGACTTTGCCTGCCAATCTCTGTTATGAGATTTCAACATGGCTGTGAATATTGCTGTGGATAAAGGCGTGGAATCGTAAGTAACCCCCGCAAGTATTTCAACTTGTACACTTTGCACTTCTAAGGGTGCTTCGTAACCCGGTGGATCGCTATTTGAAAACTTTTTAACGGGAAATAATAAAGACGGGCCGGCCCACGGTGATGCATGTCACCTTTTCCCGATTCGGAACTTTTTGAAACAGCGTATCGACAAACTAATGGTGGACCGTGGTTTCGCCGTCTCTCGCGAACGCGCGCAGGCGCTGATTATCGCCGGACGCGTTCTCGTCAACGAGCAAAAGGTAGAGAAGCCTGGACGAGCCGTCGATTCCGACGTCACCATTCGGCTACTGGGCGACGATCTTCGCTACGTTTCGCGCGGCGGCTTGAAACTCCAGCGCGCGCTGGAATATTGGCAGATCGCCGTCACCGGAAAATCATGCTTAGACGTCGGCGCTTCCACCGGCGGTTTTACCGACTGCCTGCTGCAGCACGGCGCCGCGAAAGTGTTGGCGATCGACACCGGCTACGGCCAGATCGACATGAAGTTGCGCAATGATCCGCGCGTTACCCTGCGCGAGAAAACCAACGCCCGCTATCTCAAACCGGGAGAGATGGCCCGACCGATCGATCTTGTTGTGATGGATGTCTCATTCATCTCTGCGACACTGGTGCTTCCGGCTGTCGTCGAAGCGAGCGAAACCCGCTCTGTCGTCGTATTAGTAAAGCCGCAGTTCGAGGTCGGTCGCGAACATGTCGGGAAGGGTGGAATCGTGCGAGATGCCGAAGCGCAAACTGCGGCGGTAGAGAAGGTCGCATCATGTCTAGCGGAATTACGGTTTGAAGTTCGCGAGCCGATCGAGTCTCCCATTCTTGGCGCGGAAGGGAATCGCGAATTCCTGCTGTACGGCACGCGCAAGGACTGAATCAGGCAGCCACTCCCTCCGAACCTGTACAATGCGCATTCGCACTCATGAAGACCGTCGCCATCGTTTCGAAGCCCGAGAAACCAGAACTGAACCAGATCGTCCCCGAGCTGATGAACTGGCTGCAGCAGCGCGAATACGCGCTCATCATCGATGCCGAGACTTCAACTTACATCTCCGACGCCGCCGATGTGGCGCGTCGAGAAGAACTGGCGTCACGTCAGCCTGACCTGCTCATTGTGCTTGGCGGCGATGGAACGCTCCTTTCGGCGGCACGTGCAGTCGCGCCGCTATCCACGCCGATCCTCGGCGTAAACCTCGGCTCACTTGGATTTCTCACCGAGGTGCCGATCGACGATCTCTACTCCGTGCTCGACGCAGTTCACGCCGGTAACGTCGAGGTCGACAACCGCTCGATGCTGCACGCGCAACTGGTTCGCGACGGAAAAGTGCTGTCGGAACATCACTCGCTAAACGACGTCATTCTCAGCAAAAGCACCATCGCCCGCCTGGTAAGTTTCGAAATCTTCATCAACGACCTTTTCGTCTCCTCGTATCGTGGCGACGGCCTGATCATCGCTACTCCCACCGGTTCGACGGCTTACTCGCTTGCCGCAGGAGGTCCAATCGTAACTCCCTCCACCGCAGGACTGGTGATCTCGCCCATTTGTCCTCACGCTCTCACTCATAGACCGGTGGTTGTGCCCGATGACGTGGAAATCGAGATCCTGGTCAAAAATGCGGACGACGAAGCCTTTCTCAGCATCGACGGCCAGATCGGAATCCCGGTCCTTCAGGGTGACAAACTGCTTTGTCGCAAGTCTCCATACGTCACCCACTTGTTGCGCCTCAGCAAAACCTTCTTTGAGGTTCTTCGAACCAAGTTGAAGTGGGGACAAAAGTAGCCGTACCCTTCCCGGCATCGTGACTGATGCCGCCTCTGGGTGTCTCCCCTGCTCTTGGAGGCACTAACGGCTCAAGCGGCCTGGCTGTTGTCGATCTACGACGACTACCCCACCCGCCGCCGTTGTTGATCGAACGTTTTGTCATCTCGGTTATAGACGGTGGCTGTCGTGTCTCGCCTGCGTCCCAGCAGCCCTGCCAAACCTAGCAGGCCCAGCAAACCCCAATTTCCCCAACCCCGACCTGTATCTACCGGCCTGTTATAGGTCTGGTCGTGAGTCACGGGTCTGTCCTGATCGTTCGGCGTTGTTGTTTGTTGGGCGAAGCCTGTCACAGCCAGTAACAGGAGTAAGGCAAATGCAGGAGCTCGTTTCATAGTCGTTCCTCCTCGGAATTGTTGGAAAGCACGTGCAACGTAACCTGCCGCAAATTCCGAGGCAGGTTTGGCTCTAAGGTTTTCTGAGGTTGATTCCAGAAGGATTCTCTGTCAGAGGGCAAGGTTGTAAGGGATTCCCGCAAAAGCTGATCTTTGCAGCATCTTCCGATCGTAGCTACCTTATGAGCACAGACTTTCTGCTCCACCTGACTTGGGTTCCCTCTCGGTGAAGTGCTGCTGCCACACCCGGTGCATTCCCGGTTGCACGCCGAAGGCGATCCAATAATTTCGTTCTCAATTGATTCCCCGAATACTGACTGGCAGGCGCCTCCCAGCCGCGTTACACTAGCGCCGCCAATGACCACCCTTCGCGCCGCCATCTTCCTCGTCTTCCTGTTCTGCGGATCGCTTATTCAGGCCCAGATCCGTCCGTCAGCCGAAACGATCATCACCAACGCCAAGGTTTACACCGTCGATAAAAATCAGCCACACGCGGAAGCTGTCGCCATCATCGGCGATCGTATCGTCGCCGTCGGCTATGCGACCGACATCGATCAGTGGCGTGGCTCGTCGACCAAAGTCATCGACGCGGGCGGCAAGCTGCTTCTTCCTGGGTTCAACGATTCCCATGTGCACTTCATCGATGGCGGCGTGCAGCTCGATAGCGTGGACCTTCGTTACGCCACCAGTCCGGAAGAGTTCGCCAAGCGCATCGGCGACCGCGCGAAGATCACTCCCAAAGGCGAGTGGGTGATCGGCGGAGATTGGGACGAAGAAAAGTGGAATCCTCCCCATCTTCCAACCCGGCAGCTTATCGACAGCGTTACACCGAATACCCCGGTGTTTGTGAGTCGCTACGATGGTCACGAGTCGCTGGCAAATTCTTTAGCGTTGAAGCTGGCCGGGGTCACGCGCGACACCCCCAATCCTCCTGGCGGCGAAATCGTGAAAGATGCAGAGGGAAACCCGACCGGCGTTATGAAAGACGCGGCGCAGTCCCTGGTGAACTCGAAGATGCCTCCTATGTCGTACGAGCGCCGCATGCGAGCGGCTAAGCGCGCGCTGGCGTACGCAGCAAGGCTCGGCGTAACCAGCGTGCAGGCCATGAGCGCCGATTACAACGACATCCGCGTTTACGGCGAATTGCTTCAGCGGGGCGAATTGACGGCGCGCATTTACGTCGCACCGGCGCTTTCCACCTGGGACGACGAGGCTAAAGTCGGTATCCGCCACGCCTGGGGATCTTCCTATCTCCGAATTGGCGCCATGAAAGCTTTTGCCGATGGCTCACTTGGTTCCACGACCGCTTACTTCTTCCAGCCCTATAACGACGCACCCAACACGCACGGCCTGTTGAACAGCGGGATGCAGCCGCTCAGCAAAATGCGTGATCGCATGATGCAGGCCGACGACGCCGGCTTGCAGCTTTGCATTCATGCCATCGGCGATCAGGCGATCTCCATGATCCTCGACCTGTTTACCGACGTCGAGAAGGCGCACGGATCGGCCGACCGCCGCTTCCGCATCGAACATGCCCAGCACATCGCGCCCAAAGACTTCGCGCGCTTTGCGCAGCTTCACGTCATCGCCTCCGTTCAGCCCTACCATGCAATCGACGATGGCCGCTGGGCCGAACGCCGCATCGGACCGGAGCGCATCAAGACCACCTACGCTTTCCGGACGCTGCTCGACAATGGCGTAACGCTGGCGTTCGGGACCGACTGGACCGTCGCGCCCCTTGATCCGTTGAAGACGCTCTATGCCGCCGTTACCCGCGCCACGCTCGATGGCAAGAATCCCAACGGCTGGGTTCCGGAACAGAAGATCAAGCTCAGCGAAGCCGTCGAAGCGTACACCATGGGTTCGGCGTATGCGGAATTTCAGGAGAAAGAAAAAGGTTCGATCACGCCCAGCAAACTTGCCGACATGGTGCTGCTCAGCGACGATATCTTCCAACTCGATCCCGCGAAGATTGGCGACGTTCAGGTAGACATGACCATGGTCGGAGGGAAGATCGTATGGCAGCGCGCGGCGGAAAAGTAACTAACGCTTGCGTTTCGCTTTTGACCGCGGTGGTACCTTTGTCGTGGAAGTCGAAGCCGGTTTGCTTTTTACGGTGATGCCATCGAGGCAGGCCGCATACAGCCGCTTGAAATCCTCGTCCGTGTACTCGGCAGGGAACTCGCCGCGCCGGCGTGCAAGCACCTGGTCGCGCATAACCCCTTCCGCCATCCCCATGATTCCGGAGCGCACCGCATCCGGCGAGATACCGGCCTTCAACTGGCCCTCTGCCGCCATCTTCTTTAGAACGTCGTCCACCAGCTTCACGAAATCGATGTATCCCGGGCTCAGAACCACATGCCGTCCCTCGCGGCGAATGCGGCGTCCTTCGAGCAGGTACAGCTCCTTCAGATCGGGATCGTGATTCAGGGTATCCAGCACCACGCCCAGCATCGCCATCAGCTTCGCCGGTCCGGCCGGCATGGGTAGGATGTCTTTCAGCGAACCGCCCATGCTCTTCCAGCCGTCGTCGAGGATGGCCTCCAGCAAGCCTTCCTTGCTGCCAAAATGCTTCATCATCTGCGATTCGCTGGTGCCCGCCAGCCGCGCGATTGCCATCGTGCTGGTGGCCTCGTATCCCTGGCTGGCAAACAAGCGTTTCGCGGCGGCGAGTATCCGGTCATGCGACGAAGCGGTGGGAACGAGCGGTTCTACGGGAATTGTCATCTCAGCCATGCGACACCCGGCAGTAGCATCACTTTGCCCGGATTCTACACCGATTTGGGACAAGCAACACAAAGTCGCGCCCAAGGAACTCACTCGATTCCCGTTTCTGGTACGCTTCCGCCATGCCCGTCGAACGAACGGAACCGACTTATGTTTTTACTGAGAAGCAGGTTGCGGACAAAAGCGAAATCGCCCGCCGCTTCCTCGATACACGCACGCGGCTGAATACCATCGTCAACTCTGCCGACAATTACCTGGTCAAGCGCTTCTACAACATCGACCACAATACCTATCTCGAGGGTGCCGTCCCCGCCAAATACAAGGAGCTCATGGGGCTCTCCGTATCCGCGGCCTTGCGTTGCGACGACTGCATCAATTACCACATCATCCAGTCTTATCGTGTGGGAGCAACTCGCGCCGAGCTGGAAGAGTCTCTGAATGTTGCGCTGGTCGTGGGCGGAAGCATTGTTGTTCCTCACCTCCGCCGCGCCTACGAACTGCTCCAGGAACTTTACTCGTAACCCGATCGTGAAAGCCGCATGCTGACCCGCAAAACGTTTCAGGGAACTGCCGTCTCGCTGAATTATATGGAAGGTCCCCCGGGCGGACCGGCCCTGCTGTTGCTTCACGGCATTACCCAGCGATGGCAGGCGTTTCTTCCGCTCATGCCGCAGCTGACCCAGACCCATCACGTCTTCGCCCCCGACTTGCGCGGCCACGGATTGTCCGGGCGCGTCCCCCGAGGCTATCGCGGCGAAGACTACAGTCACGACATCCTGGAGTTCATCGATCAGGTTATCGCAGAGCCGGTCATTATCTTTGGCCACTCGCTCGGTGGCATGGTCGGGGTGTACGTCGCCGCGTGCAGGCAGAAGCCAGTGCAGGCGCTCGTGATCGGCGACAGCTGGTTCCTGAGAGGCAATCCCAACCACTCGGCATACGTGGAGATGTTTCAGAAAACGCTGGCTCTATTGCAGACAACGCGAGATTTCCAGAGCCTCCGCCGCGAGCTTCCCGAGATGGTGCTGCATTCGCCCGTGTACGGCGAAGTGCCCATGAAGTCTTTTCCGAAGTTCGACGAGCCTTACCTCACCGCCTGGGCGCGCAGTCTCTCGCAACTCGATCCCGATACCCTGGCCATGACGCTCGATGGCACCGCGGTCGAGAACTGGCGGCCCGAAGAATTCCTCCGCAACATCAAATGTCCGACTCTACTTATGCAGGCCGATCCGAAGATGGGAGGCCTCATGTCGGATAACGATGTAAAACTGGCGAGGGAACTCCTGCCGAATTCCATGCACGTCCGCATGGACGGCCTCGGTCACTCGCTCCACATGTCCGAAGCTGCCCCCGTGCTGCGGGTGCTGGCGAACTTCATGGGGAGTCTCGAGTGACCCCCAGAGATCAGCCTTCGGATGTCGGACTGATGCTGGCTACTGACGACTGACCATCGCCTCATTTAGAATGACTCCATGAGCGGAATCGGCGAGACGCGTTTCGAGAACCTGCTGGGCGATCACCAGCACTCCAAAGTCACGGAAATCCGAGAAGCGGAATGGGGAGAGAAGACGCCCGAGGGCATCATCATGACCTCCCTCGACTCGGTCGTGAACTGGGTCCGCAAGAGCTCCATCTGGCCAATGACCTTCGGTCTCGCCTGCTGCGCCATCGAGATGATGTCGATGGGCGCCTCCCGCTTCGACATCGCCCGCTTCGGCGCCGAAGTCTTCCGCCCCTCGCCTCGCCAGGCCGACCTCATGATCATCGCCGGCCGTGTCTCGCAAAAAATGGCTCCGGTCATCCGCCAGCTCTACGAGCAGATGCCCGAACCCAAATGGGTCATCTCGATGGGCGCCTGCGCCACCTCTGGCGGTGTCTTCAACAATTACGCGCTCGTCCAAGGCGTGAACCAGGTCATCCCCGTCGACATCTATGTCCCCGGATGCCCGCCGCGTCCCGAGCAGCTCATTTACGCCATCACGCTCCTCCAGGAAAAAATCATGAATGAGCGCGGCAGCTTTAAGGACGCGCTGAACCTGTCGTAATCGGGCGATTGCAAAATTTGTAACTCGTTCCCCGATTACCTTTTCCCCGATTCCCTGATTCCCTCGGGCAGCGCCTGAGCACCTCTTCGCATCCCATTCCTACGTAGAGGAAAGCCCGTTTCCGTGCGATTCTGTCGACTCATCCTAATCTGTCTTCTCCTATCCACCGGCCTTTTCGCCGAGCGCCTGCGTCAGATCGCGATGATCGACCTCGCCGGCCAGCCCGGTTTCGACGCCGTCGGAATTGCTAACGGCGCATTACTCATGGCGCACTCCGCCGCTAACTCCGTCGATATATTCGACCTCTCCAAGCGGCGCGTCATCGCTCGCGTCGAGCACGTTCGCGGCGCCTCTGGCATCGCCGTCGACGCCAAGGGCGGACGCGTCTTCCTCAGCAGTCCCGATCGCCAGAGCATCGTCGTCATCGCCACCGATTCCTGGGACGTGCAGAAAGTCATTCCCGTCAAGGTTCCCGTCGAGAGCATCCTCTACATTCCCGGCAGCAATCGGCTCTATCTTGCGAACTCGCGCGACCAATCCATCGGCTATCTCGATTTCGCCAACAACAACGAAGTCCACACCGCCGATGCCGGAGGCATGCCCGAACGCCTCGTCTTCGATCCTGCGAAGAACCTCCTCTACGCCACTCTGCAAGACAATCACCGCATCGGCATCTACGACCTCGACCTGAAGCCCGTCGCTTATTGGACGATCAAAGGCTCGCAGCCCACCGGACTCGCGATCGATCCGTCGGGTCGCCGCCTTTATGTCGCCGTACGATACGCTGTCGTGGCCCTGAATGCCGACACCGGCGCGGAACTCAATCGCGTTGGCGCACCCGCCGGCGTTGACTCACTCTGGCTCGACGCCGCCGACCGCAAGCTGCTCGCCGCCGCTGGAGGAACCGTCTGCATCATGGACGTGCAGCCCAACGGTCTCGCGCGCGGCGACGAACTGAACATCGACGTGAAGGGTCACTCCCTCGCCTACGATCCCGAAACCAAGCTCATCTACCTCCCCGGCGGACGCGAAGGCCGTTCGAAGCTCCTCATCCTGAAGCCGCTCTCCGGCGAAGCACCAGCTTTCGCCGAAGGCAAGCACGGCAAACCCCAGGGCTTTGGACAGTAAGAAATTGGTTATTGTCCATTGGTTATTGATTATTGAATACGAAGAGCGGCAGGAGTGTTTTCAATAAACAATAACCAATATCCAATAACCAATCCTTCACACCGCTTTTCCATTCCTGCGATACTCTGCACATGAAGACCAACGCCGCGCGTCAGCTCGATCGTCTCGGCATCCAGTACGAGTTGCGCGATTACGAAGTTGACCCCGACCACCTCGAAGCTGAACTTGTCGCCGACAAAATCGGCTTGCCTTACGAGAAGGTTTTCAAGACCCTGCTTATTCGGGGAGACGTCAACGGCCTGTGCTTCGCCGTGATTCCGGCTAACACGGAAGTTAACTTCAAAGCTCTCGCGCAAGCCACCGGCGACCGCAAGATGCACATGGTTCCGCTGAAAGAAGTTCAGCCTCTCACCGGCTACATCCGTGGAGGCGTAACGGCCCTCGCCTGCAAGAAGCCATATCCCGTGGTCATCGATTCGACCGCCGAATCCCAGGACGTGATCTCGGTTTCCGCCGGAGTGCGAGGGACGCAGATTCTTCTCAAGCCAGCCGACTACATCCGCGCAGTCGAAGCGACAGCTGCGCCTGTCGCACAGCCACGAACATGAGTGGACCACAGGCGCCAGTGTGCCAACGCGCCCTCGCCTGTTGAAGCGGAGCGAAGGTTCGCTCTCGCAGGTGTCGTCGCAGTCACAATTACGAAGCGACCGAAGATGCCGGTACCGCCAGCTTTCTCCCTGCCGACCACCTGAATCCCATTCCCACCCCGACCCACACTCCAAGCGCCGCCCACTCTGCCCATGTGAAGTGACCCGGAATTCCCGGCACAACTTTCATCAACGCAAAGCACGCAGCCACCACCACGCCCACCAGGGCCAACGCGACCTCTCGCCCCGATCCCAACTTCGCCAGCGAGGCGCTCGTCGCCAGCCACCCTATCGCCGATGCCAGCGAACCCACCTCCGCAATCGCCACCAGCAGCTGGCTTCCGCCGAATACCGACACCGCCGTAATCCCGCCGATCACCAGCACCGCCGCCCACGGCGTCTGATTGCGTTCGTGCACCAGTCCGAATGCCCGCGGCAGACTTCCTTCCCGTCCCAGCGCAAACACCATTCGCGTCGCCGCCACAAAGTTCGCATTGAAGATCTTCACCAGCGACATCGCTGCCGCCGCGAAGATCAAATTCGCCAGGAACGGCGCCACTTTCTCAAATGCCGTCGCCGTTGCGAATCCCGACGCAGACGTCGTCTGCCATGGCGCCACGAAGGCAACCACGGCAATCACCGCTACATAAAATCCGCCACCCACCAGCAACGCCGTGTAGATCGCTTTCGCGTAATGCGAGCTCTTGAACGCCTCCGCTGACTCTTCGCTGCATTTCGACACCGACTCGAAGCCCGTCATGAAGTACGGCACAATCTGCAACATCAGCAACACCGAAATCCAGGGCGCATGCCCGAATGCCGGCCGAAAATTCGCAGCCGATCCTTTCGCCCCGCCAATCAGCACCAGTACCGCGAACAGAATCAGGAACAGCGACGTCGCCCAGTTCTGGAACTTTGCCGTTACGGCGATACCGCGAAAGTTAAGCCACGTGATCAATGCGGTTAGCGCAATCCCCAACGCCACCTGCGGCAGATATACGGTCTTCCCGCCGATCGCGTACAGCGGCAGCGAATTCAGCGCCGGCACAAAGTGCCCCGCAATCTTTCCGATCGCCACCGCTTCCCATGGACAGACGATCAGGTACGCCAGCAGCATCATCCATCCGGCGAAAAAGCCTGCTTTGTCGTTGAACGCCCGTGTGGCATACACAATCTCGCTGCCCGCATCGGGCAATCGCACCACCATGCGCGAATACGCGTAGCCAATCGGAACCAGCAGCAATGTTCCGATGGCGAATCCGAGCACGGCGCCCGCCGGACCGCCGCGGGTGAGCCAGTCGTCCATCGCCACCAGCCAGCCCGCACCCACCATCGCGCCGAACGCGAGGGTGAAGTAATCGAACGTGCGCAGTCGTCGGGCAAGGGTAGTCATGAGTGTCGCTATGCTACGACTCGGCGGTTACAGATGCCAACACAAGAAGCCGATGTCTTTAATGTGATTCGAGCCGGGAACATTTCGAGTGCTCTTGGTGCCTAATAGAGAAACGAAATGCGCTTCCTTCCGCAAAGCGCCTGGTTTGGGCTGACGAGACAACGGTTGCGTCGGTTCGCCATTACTTTAGCTGTCGTCTTGGCGCTACTTATTGCTTCTTATGTCGCCGCGAGCACCTATCTATATCTTGAGGCTCGCAGAGCAGACGACCTCTTGCACAGAGTCTATTCAGTTCGAATCGGAGACCCAGAATCTTTGCTTACGCCTTTGCTTTACAAATACGAAGATCGCGAACATGAGCGCATTTTTCATTTGAAAAACCAGCGAGTGCTTGCGGTTAATCCGTGGCATTTCTACGGGCCGTTCAGCAGGTACCAATGGGTCGATAACGCCATACGCAGCGTCCTGTTCGATTTCGACCCCAATGCTAGAAGGCGCATGGGACTCAGGGCATGGTACGTAGGCGCCGGCTTTGATTTCGAAAACGGCAAGGTAAGTAACGTCTCCGTCGACGTCACAGTGGAAGGAGAGAATGAATGGCTGATGGGAACATCGTATCTGCTGCCGGCACTCTCGCAGGAGGCTCTCCACGGAAGGAACGTCGACACAGCAGGACATCCCGAAATGGCCCACTACTACGCCCACTGGTCACATCTTCACATGGGAGGAGGCGAGACTGGCGAAGTACTCGTCAACGACTTGGCTTTCGACGCAAACGCCGAACAGATGCAAGCCGGTCGAGAGTTCAATCTCCGATGCCTTACGAGTCTTCGTGGGTGCCATTCCTTGTGCGAACTGATGCCGCTTGCAACGCGTTACCGCCACGCTCATGGCTACCCGGGGCTCGGTTGGAATTCCGGCAGTTGGGCGCCGCAAGACCAATCCTGCGAGTAATCCTCCTTACGCCGCCTTCTTCTTTATTCTCCGCTCAATCGCCTCCACCACCGTCCGCAGCACCTTTACCCGCGCATAGTACTTGTCGTTGGCTTCCACCACCGTCCAGGGAGCGAAGTTCGTCGAGCAATGCAGGAGCATATCTTCCACCGCCACCGCGTAATGGTCCCACTTTTCGCGGTTGCGCCAGTCTTCGTCGGTCAGCTTGTACGAGCGAAACGGATCGAGTTCGCGTCCCTTGAAACGCCGCAACTGCTCATGCTGGGTGATGTGCAGCCAGAACTTGCAAATGATCATGCCAAACGAGTTCTGGTGCGATTCGAATTCATTGATCTCGTGATAGGCGCGGCGCCACTCCTCCGTCGAGCAAAATCCTTCCACCCGCTCCACCAGCACCCGCCCGTAATGACTGCGGTCCCAGATCCCGATTACGCCCTCGCCAGGAAGGTTCTTCCAGAATCGCCACAGGTAAACATGCGTCTTCTCTTCGCCACGCGGCGCTGCAAATGTCGAAACAAAATATCCTCGCGGATCCAGCATCTCCGTCAGTCGCTTGATCGCGCCGCCCTTGCCCGCCGCATCCCAGCCTTCGAAGACGCACAGCACCGGAATCTGCTTCTTAAACAGTCCGAACTGCAACTCCCTCAGTCGCACCTGCAGCGGCCCAAGTTCATCCGCATATCTCGACTTCGCCAGCTTCTTCGTCATGTCGAGCTTTTCAAGCATGATGCGCCTCCGCTTTCCGAACCGCCTTCCGGCCGCCGGCTCCGCGCTTCTTCGCCAGTGCCTCCTCGCAGCGCGCGATCAGCAACTCGAACACCTTCACCCGCGCCCAGTTCAAATCGTTGGCCTCGATCACCGACCAGGGCGCGTGCGCCGTATTGGTCTTTGCCAGCATGTCTTCCACCGCTTCGGTCCACTCCTCGTAGTGCCGATGCTGGCGCTTATACTCTTTGGTGATCTTCCACTTCAGCAGGTGATCCCGTTCGCACTCCCGGTAACGCTTCTTCTGTTCCGCCTGCGAAATGTGCATCCACAATTTCAGCAGCGCCTGTCCGTCGTCGGTCAACAGCTCTTCAAACTCGTTGATCTGCTGATACGCCTCCCGCCAATCTTTCTTCGGAGTCAGCTTGTCGCAGCGCTCGATCAGCACGCGCCCATACCACGAGTGATCGAAAAGGGCGATCTCACCATAATTGGGTAACGCCACCTGGTATCGCCACAGGAAGTGGTAGCCGCGCTCCAGCTTCGTTGGCGGCTTTCCCGGATGGACGCGGAAGATGCGTGGATCGAGTCTCTCCGTCAGCTTCTTGATCACCCGCCCGCGCCCGGATGTGTTCCAGCCCTGCATGCAGATAACGACCGCGATATTCGCCTCTTTGATCTCGTATTGAAGCTTCCGCAGTCGGTCCTGTAACCCCGGCATAAGTCGTGTGTAGGCCGCTTTCGAGAGCTTGTTCTTTAGATTGACGGTCTCGAGCATGGTCGATGTCCTGATAATCCCAATTCTTCATTTTCCGGCCAGACACGGCAACACAGAACTCAAATCTCAATCGGTTCTCAGCGAAATTCCCGATCTGAAAAGGGCAGCACCTTTGGAAATATTGCGCGCCGTGGCGGAAACGGGCGAAACTAGCCCGCCGCCATGAAACAACGAATACGCCACGCACTCTTCGTCTCGCTCGCCATCCTGCTCGTTCTGGCCAGTTCGGTCGCCTCCTCGCAAACCGAATTAGCGCCGGCGGTCGTCGCGCAAATCGACCAGATCATCGAGAAAGCGCGCGCCGAGCAGAAGCTGCCGGCCGTCTCCGTCGCCATCGAACTCAAAGGTCACGTCATCTTCCGCAAGGCCTACGGCCTCGCCGATCTCGAGAACGACCTCACCGCCACGCCCGACACGCTCATTCGCACCGGATCAATCGCCAAATCCATGACCGCCGTCGGAGCCATGCAGCTCGTCGAAGCCGGCAAGCTTGATCTCGATGCGCCCATCCAGAAGTACTGTCCTGCGTTCCCCGAGAAAAAATGGCCGATCACCACGCGTGAGCTTCTCGGCCATCTTGGAGGCATTCGCCACTACGAAGGCAAAGAGCCTGACAGCACGGTTCACTACTACTCCACCGCCGAAGGCATGATCATCTTCAAGCACGATCCGCTGGTCGCCGCGCCGGGCGAAAAATTCAACTACAGCACTTACGGCTATACGGTCGTCGGATGCGTCATGGAAGGTGCTTCCGGCGAAACCTATCCCGCGTACATGGCTGAGCACGTCTTCAAGCCCGCCGGAATGACGCACACCATCGTCGATAACTTCGTCATCGTTCCGCACCGCGCTCGCGGCTACGAGAAAGATGACGACGGCAATGTGGTGAACGCCGGCTTCATGGACTCGAGCTACAAAATCCCCGGCGGCGGCTACGTCTCCGATCCCGAAGACCTCGTCCGCTTCGCCGATGCCGTGATGGAAAATCGCCTGCTGAAGCCGGAAACGGTCCAGACCATGTGGACCTCGCAGAAAACCAACGACGGCAAGGAAACCCGCTACGGACTCGGCTGGGGAATCGGCGACCTCGACGGCATCCGCATCTTCGCTCACACCGGCGGCCAGCAGGGAACCAGTACTTCTCTGATTGCGATGCCCTCGCGCGACTACGCTTCGGCCGTCATGATCAACATGGAGCACATCGACGCCGCGCAGATCAACCGCCAGATTTCATCGCTGGTCTTGGACGCGATGAAGCTGAAGTAGGGATCAAGCGAGGTGCTGCTCGCGCCCGCGCCTGTCCATCATGTAAAATAAGACAGGCGAGTAGAGCACTAATCCCCAGCGTATTCGGATTCCGTTCGTTACTCCCGAAATTTTGAGTTTTCCTGCGCCGCCGGCTTGTGCTGCGCGGAGACGACTGTCAGGAGATTGATATGGCAAAGATCGCAAAAACAGCCGACCGCAAGAAGGTGATGGACACCTCCAAGTCCACCGACTGCCCCAAGTGCGGCAAGCCCACTCGCATCGTAAAGCGCGTGAAAGATTCTGAGCGCAACGTTCCGGGCGGCATGTACATCTCGTGCTCGGCCTGCGAATTCTACGAAAAGCTCTAAGCTAAAGCTTTTTCCCTAAAGGCAAACGGCATGGCTTCGGTCATGCCATTTCTATTTTCCTTAATCGCTCACATTTTGCATCCAAAACAGGGCTGGTCAGCTATTCTGCATGGAACCTCGATCCATGAAGCGACTGCTCAACTCCGGGATGCTTCGCCAGAATCCTGTTCAAGGAACGATTCTGTTCGCCGCACTTTACTTCGGACTCAGCTTCTTTCTCGATTGGATTTTCCGCCGGACCATCGGCCAAAACCCGATGCCGCCGCGCTGGACGATCCTGGTTTCCATCGGCGGCGCGACCGTAATTTCTTCCGTTGCTGTCTTTATGCTGCTTTCCTTTACGCAGCGCCAGCAGAAAGCCCTGGAAGATCTCAATCATCGCCTGCGCAATTCGCTGCAGGTGCTGATGTACGCCGCTCAGCAATGCGACGCCGAAACCCAACCCAAGGCGCAGGAAGCCATCGATAACATCAGCGATACGCTGCGCGAAGTCACGCAGCGGTTGGGCGCGATGTCGGAACGGGAACTTCGCCCGAACCACCAGAAGACCGAAGTCTAGCGTTCCGCCACTTCAAATTTCCAAAATCCGGAATCATCAAAGACATTTTGCGCCGACCGACAAAAGTTGTAGTAGAGTGCGCGCAGACCGACCCCCGATGGCCCAGAATTCTCGACTCCCCGCAAGGAGGGAATATGGCGAGTCATTCTCCGGCCCCAACTCCAGATACAAAACCTGATGACACCAAGGCCGACAGCGGTCAGGCCAGCGGCGGCGGAACCTTCATGGGATTTCCGGTCGCCAAGTGGGCGATCGCGGCCATCTCGGTGATCGCCGTCTGTTACGTCGGCGGCGACGCATTCCTCAAACTGCGCGGCGAACTGGAAGACCAGAAAACGCAGCTGGCGCAAAAGACCGCCGAAGTAAAGCAGGCGACGGACAAGGTCACGGCGCTGACCGCAGTTAACCAGGACACGAGCACTTACACGAACGCGGTGAACGCGGAGAAAAAGTTCCACGAAAAAGACCAAAGCGGCCACCGCATCCTGGTGCATCACGATCAGAGAGGCGACATTGTCGCGACGTACTTCGACTCCGATGGATGCATCGCCATCGCGCGGCCGGGATCGGCGCCGACCTATTCGCCTTATGCCAAGGGCATCGTCGACTGGTCGCTCGGGCCGGACAAGAAGCCGGCTTCATCGCCTCCGACAACGCCGCTTGCCAGCCGTCGCGTTCGGCGCGAAACGCCGCACGTGGAACTGGCGTCAATGACACTCGCGCCGCACAAGCCGCAAGCGCAGCCAGTGCAAGCGGGATGCATGAATCCGCATCCGTGGGCGTTCAAGTCGTCATGGGGCCCGGCGAACGGCTGCTGGGCGCCGCAATATCGGCAGTGGAACGATGGCTGCCAGCACTACCAGATGTACAACGCGTGCACCGGAGCGTGGGATCCGCAGATTCACTGGATCAAGTGCGTGCCGAATCATCATCCGTAACGTTTACTTTCTGCTAACGCCGTAAATCGTTCGTTTGATGGCCGGGGTACCCCCCTCCCCCAGGGGGTGGATCCTTAGAATCAATAACTTAATGGGTAGATCGTTTTGTAAAATCCTTCGTTTCAGCGAGATGCATGGAAAATCCTGACCCGTAAGGGGTTAGCGGTCGTCACGACTAATGCTTCGATTCGATCATTCTCGCCACTGTTTACCCTTTCGTCATCGGTCTTCCATTGAGTGGAATCCCACATCTGCCAACAGAGGGCAGATGTGGGGCACCCTCAGCACCCTCAACCTTACCCTCAGCCTTACCCTCAACCTCAGCCGGCAGGTGTTCGTTATCGGTGGTGAAGTTTCGCCCTATTTCCAGACTAGCAAAAGTGGAAGGGTTGGTTGAGGAAGTGGATGCGCGCAAAATCCTGGTAACGCAGGGGTTACAGAGACGAAAAATAAAGAGCTTGACAGGGAATTGTTGACGGCGCGGTCAGGAAGGGGTGAGTTCCGAAATGGGAAAACGGTCGTTGGTGAACCCAGGTTAGCCAAAAGAAGGTGACAAAAAATCAGTGCCATGTAGCAGTGGAGGAAGGGGGAGTGGGGATAATGCTATGGGATCCAAGCAAAAATGTAATTGATTCGGGGATTTTCCCTTTTAGCTTTGTAATCGACACTTCGGAGGTGAACAATCATTCGTAGCTCAAGTAGAGTAAGGCTCATACTGAAATATGCAATCGCAATCAGCCTGATCCTTCTTGCATTCGCGGTGACTGCAGTCTACCAACTCCGGGTGGATAGTTCGGTTGCGGGAATGGCATGGCAAAAATTGCGAGGCAATCACCTCGAATATTCGAACCTCCAAGTAGTTCTGCCGCCTGCGTGGATTGCATTCCGGAACCGGGATGGGTTAATGCTCGTAAGTGTTCTTAACAAAAAACGCTCGGTTGTTTACCTTGAGGCAACGCCTCAAATAGGGCGACTGGAATGGAATCAGAGTCGCTCCAGTTGGATTGGACTTGAAGAATCCAGGTACAGGTCCAAAGGCTATGAACCACTACGCGCTCCTTCAGTTGCTGTACTCGGAGAGGCGGCAACATGCATTGCAGCTAGACCCGTTGCTGGTACCGATGTTATCTCAATGCAATGCGTGCTCGGCAATGGCTCCTTTCTAGCGAGCTACGATGGAAGCGCGTCTAGAACGTCAGAATTTACAACAATACTGAGTTCATTGCGAAAAAAATAACGTAGATTGGAAATGTGTCACGGTCCAAACCTGGTGCCCCACATCTGCCTTCATTTGGCAGATGTGGGAGAGCACACAGTTCCCACATGAAGGCCGAGCAAGCGGGGTTCGCGTCCCGTTCGGCGGATTGCCGTCCATTCGGATTCGATCTCGACGACACCGACCTCAGCCGTTGCGTAGTGGCGAAAACTGCTCCAGGGCCAGTCCATCTCTGTAGAACACAATCCGCGTTTCACTGGGTTGGAGTGAATGTAGTCGAGCTTCTGACTGAAACTGTCGTGGTTACGAACGTTGTGGTCATAGTAACGTTTCTGCCAGAAGGTGCGAGTGCCGTCGGTTTTCCCACATCTGCCAAAAGCAGGCAGATGTGGGGCACCATCGGGTTGATGTGGGGCACCAAGACTTCGGCGGACGAAGGAGACTTTGAGCGCCTGGATCGCTCGTGCGACGGTTTCAACCTTTGGTTCGGAGATCAACAGGTGGATGTGTTCGGGCATGACTACGTAGCCGTAAACGCAGAAGCGATATCGGCGGCGGGTCCGCTCCAGACATTCGAGAAAAACGTCTCGCAGGGTGGGGTTGGAGAAATAGGGCTGGCGATGATAACAACTGAACGTCAGAAAGTGAGACTGCTCGGAGTGATGGTAGCGTCTCAGGTTACGTGTCATGGGTGGAGTGTAGGCAGAAACGTCAGGTCTGGTCTGTGATGTGCGTTGGTGGAATCCCCACATCTGCCAAAAGCAGGCAGATGTGGGGCACCATCGCAAGCAGGGTTCGCGTCCCGTTCGGCGGATTGCCGTCCATTCGGATCTCGACGACACCGACCTTAGCCGTTGTGTAGACGGAAACGTCAGGTCTGGTCTGCGATGTGCGTTGGTGGAATCCCCACATCTGCCAAAAGCAGGCAGATATGGGGCACCATCGCAAGCGGGGTTCGCGTCCCGTTCGGCGGATTGCCGTCCATTCGGATTCGATCTCGACGACACCGACCTCAGCCGTTGTGTAGACGGAAACGTCAGGTCTGGTCTGTGATGTGCGTTGGTGGAATCCCCACATCTGCCAAAAGCAGGCAGATGTGGGGCACCATTACTTGTCTCTCTATTGCTTGTCTCTCTATAAGAGAAAGGCCCGCTCTTGCGAGCGGGCCTCTTTAAGTCCCAGCCAGGAATGGCTGGGCTACATTGTTTAGTACATGTCGCCCATGCCGCCGCCGTGTCCGCCCGGCATCGGAGCAGACTTCTTGTCTTCCGGAACTTCGGAGACAAGGGCTTCGGTGGTCAGCATCAGGCTGGCGATCGACGCCGCGTTCTGGAGCGCGGTGCGGGTGACCTTGGTCGGGTCAACGACGCCGGCCTTGATCAGGTCTTCGTACTCGCCGGTCTGGGCGTTGTAGCCGAAGTTCGAGTCCTTGTGATCGCGGATCTTGCCGACCACGACTGCGCCTTCTTCACCGGCATTGCCGACGATCTGACGCAGGGGCTCTTCGAGAGCGCGGCGAACGATGTTGACGCCGATCTCTTCGTCGCCCTTCACCTTCAAGGCTTCCAGAGCCGCCACGCAACGGACCAGGGCCACGCCGCCGCCGGGGACAATGCCTTCCTCGACAGCCGCACGGGTGGCGTGCATTGCGTCTTCGACGCGGGCTTTCTTTTCCTTCATTTCGGTTTCGGTTGCGGCACCGACCTTAATGACCGCAACGCCGCCGACGAGCTTCGCCAGACGTTCCTGGAGTTTCTCGCGATCGTAGTCGCTGGTGGTCTTTTCAACCTGGCTGCGAATTTCCTTCACGCGGCCTTCGATCTCGGAGCCCTTGCCCTTGCCTTCGACGATGGTGGTGTTGTCTTTGTCGACGGTGATGCGCTTGGCCTGGCCGAGGTCGGCCATCTGAACGTTTTCGAGCTTAATGCCGAGATCTTCGGTGATGGCCTTGCCACCGGTGAGGATGGCGATGTCCTGCAACATGGCCTTGCGGCGATCGCCGAAGCCAGGGGCCTTCACGGCGCAGACCTGGAGGGTGCCGCGCAGCTTGTTGACGACGAGAGTGGCGAGCGCTTCGCCTTCGACGTCTTCGGCCACGATGATCAGCGGCTTGGAGTTTTTCGCGATCTGCTCGAGCAGCGGGAGCAGGTCTTTCATGGAGCTGATTTTCTTTTCGTGGATGAGGATGTAGGCGTTCTCGAGAACGGCTTCCATGCGCTCGGGATCGGTGACGAAGTAGGGCGACAGGTAGCCGCGGTCGAACTGCATGCCTTCGACGACCTCGAGCTGGGTGTCCATGGTCTTGGACTCTTCGACGGTGATGACGCCGTCTTTGCCGACCTTCTTCATGGCCTCGGCGATGATCTTGCCGATGGTCTCGTCGTTGTTGGCGGAGATGGTGCCGACTTCGGCGATCTTCTTCATATCGCCGGAGACGTTCTTCGACAGGTTGTCGAGCGCGCCGGGAGTGCGGTTGCCATCGTTGTCGACCTTACCGCAGATGGCGACGACAGCCTTCTCGATGCCGCGCTTGAGGGCCATGGGGTTGGCGCCGGCAGCGACGGTCTTCACGCCTTCACGGAAGATGGACTGCGCGAGCACGGTGGCGGTGGTGGTGCCGTCACCGGCGACGTCGCTGGTCTTGCTGGCGACTTCGCGAACCATCTGGGCGCCCATGTTCTCCATGGTGTCCTTGAGCTCGATTTCCTTAGCGACGGTAACGCCGTCTTTGGTGATGGTCGGGGAACCGAACTTCTTTTCGATAACAACGTTGCGGCCCTTGGGGCCGAGGGTGACTTTTACGGCGTCGGCGAGAATGTTGACGCCGCGCAGAATGGCCTGACGAGATTCCTCGCCGTGAACAACTTGCTTTGCCATGATTTCGAATCTCCTTCTTTAGCTGGTGCGGCAGAGGCCGCGATTCTTAATGCAGATCCCGCGCGTCCAAAGGCGGGACGCTCGTGATGACAAAATCAAAGGCCGCGGACAAGAGTGTCCGCGCCACACAGACAAAAAACTATTTCTTCGAGTGGGCGACGGGTTTGGCGGCGCCTTCGAGGATGCCGAGGATTTCTTCTTCACGCATGATGAGGAAGTCTTCGCCGTCGATCTTGATGTCGGTGCCGGAGTATTTTCCGAAGAGGACGCGATCGCCGGGCTTCACGTCGAGAGGGAATACCTTGCCTTCTTCGTTGGACTTGCCTTTGCCGACGGAGATGACTTCACCTTCCTGCGGTTTGTCTTTTGCGCTGTCGGGAATGATGATGCCGCCACGGGTGGTTTCGGCCTCTTCGATGCGGCGAACCACGATGCGGTCATGGAGAGGGGTAAGCTTTGTAGCCATTCTTTAGACTCCTTTCAAGACTGGGGTACTGGGTTGATTGCTGGGAAAGCCTGCTATTTCGGTGGAGAGGTAAGTCTCTGCTAGCACTCATCTCCATCGAGTGCCAATTGTAGAGAGTGGAGTAAAGGAAAGTCAAGACCTGAGCGGGTTTTACTCAAGTTAATTTTTAGTGAAATTCGTATGTAGATTATTCATTTATTATCAACGGCTTACGTTGACACTCTTCATGACCAAGTTAACGCCAGCTTCGCCGGGAAGTTCGAAAAGATTGCGATCCACAGGCGCCACTCATTGGGAAGCAGCGCTTTAATCATTAACTACTAAGGCAACAGCGTTTACTGGGGATCAGTCTAACCACCGTCGGCTGACGAACTGCTGAATTTGCGGGCACTGGCTGGCGATGGTGAGTTTGTGCGGGTCCCTGGGTCCTTTGGTTCGATCGAAAGCAAGCGTTGGGTGTTGGCGGTCCTGCTGGTGGCGTTCTCCTTCCTGATCTCTACATCATTATTTGCGGAAGAGTCGAATGATGGTTCCGGCTTGAACCAGGGGGGCATTTATTTGCCGGTGGGGATGCTGCAGAAGGTACCGGTGCAGATGCCGGCGGTGCGGGCTCCGAAGAAAATAGATGCGAAGTATGACGTATCGAAGATCGGGAACCGGGATGTAGGGAAGGGACTGGATTTCTATTCGACGGACCGCGAGATCGCGCTGGGGAAGGAGCTGTCGAAAGAACTGGAGACGTCGATCCGGCTGGTGAAGGATCCGATGGTGACGGAGTATATAAACCGTTTGGGCCAACAGTTGGTGCGCAATTCGGATGCGAAGGTGCCGTTCACGATCAAAGTGATCGAAGACGATGAGATTAATGCGTTCGCGTTGCCGGGCGGATTTTTTTACGTGAATACGGGGCTGATCCTGGCGGCCGACAATGAAGCCGGGCTGGCCGGGGTGATGGCGCATGAGATCGCGCACGTGGCCGCGCGGCATGCAACGCGGAACGAGACGAAGTCGGAGATCATAAACCTGGCGTCTGTGCCGCTGATTTTCTTTGGAGGTCCGGTGGCGATGTTCCTGAGGCAGGCGGTGAACCTGGCGGTGCCGATGAGCTTCCTGAAGTTCAGCCGCGATGCGGAGCGGGAAGCGGACTTGCTCGGGATCCAGTATGAGTATGCGGCGGGATATGATCCGGAGGAATTCGTAAAGCTGTTCGAGAAGTTGGAAGTCACGGAGAAGAAAAAGAAGGGGCTGGTGGACAAGGCATTTGCGACGCATCCGATGACGACGGAGAGGATCAAGCGGGCCCAGAAGGAGATCGACGAATATCTGCCGGACCGCAAAGAGTACATAGTAGACACGAGCGAATTCCAGGCCGTGCGGCAACGAGTGGCGGAGCTGACGGCACGGCAGCGGATCGACATGGGGAAAGTCACACCGGTGCTGCATAAGCGCGAGGGAGATGGGCCGACAGATCCGCCGAAGTTGAACAAGCCGACACAGCAGGATGACGGCACAGGTCGGCCGACGTTGAATAAACCCAATCAACCGACGCAGGATGACAGCAAAGATGAGCATAAGCCGATGGTCGATGCGACGGATTGGCAGAAGAAGTAAGTCCACATTCAGCAATCAGCAATTGGTGAAAGTTAATCGTTCAGATCGATCCTGAACCGGTCCTTCCACGTCGGCCTGAATTCCGTCTTTTATCGAAAACCAGTTGGAATGACAACGGATGTGGAAGCGGCTTAGAATTGCGCCATGAGACGTCTGTGGTTGCTGATATTTGTTGCGCTGGCGACTGTCGCCTTTGCCGGGAATAAAAACAATAAGGACAAAGATAAACAGGAGGAGAACTTCGCCGATCTGAGGGTGAAGGTGCTGAAAGCGGCGACGGGGAAGCCGATCAGGAATGCGATTGTGGTGTTGCACGCGGTGGATGGAAAGGGCAGGCAGGAAACGGGCGGGCTGAACCTGAAGACAGACGATCAGGGAGTGGCGAGTTACAACGGAATTCCGTACGGCAAATTGCGGGTGCAGGTGATCATGACAGGGTTTCAGACCTATGGCGGAGACCACGATATACAGCAACCAGAGCAGGAGATCGTGGTGAAGATGGAACCTCCGCAGAAGCAGTATTCGATCTACGATCAGCCGGGCGCGCCGCCATCCCCAACGGAAAAGCATTAATCCCAAGGCCAGTTCTGATCTCGCATTCGCTCGGCGCTCCTCACGATGACCTGATGGTCGCGAGGCGCTATGTTGGTGCGGGATTGAGCTTCGTTGTATTCTCGGCAGGTGAAGCAATCGCTAGACTCGGGCCGATCTCCGACGATGCCGCTGGTGTTGGGGCTGGTGATTACGCTGTTGGCGGTGACGGCCTACTCCTGGTACATAACGCGGGAAATCGGGCATCTGCGACAGCTGCAAAGTGGGCTGATTGAGCGCAACCGGCGCGATTCGCTGCAACTACTCCGAATCCAGAACAATCTGAATTCATTAGCGCTGGCGATGCGAGACATGCTCGACAGCAACGAGCCGTATCCGCTGACGGCATGGTCGTCGCAGTTCGACCGTGCGCGAGCTGACCTGAACGATTCGATCAAGAAAGAAGCCGAACTCGAGGTGGCGCAACAGACGCCGGAACAGAGGCAGTATCTCGAGAACTCGATGAAGCAGTTCTGGAACTCGGTGGACCGGATGTTCGCGATGGCAGGTGAGAGTAAGGAGAAAGAGGCTCGCGACCAGATTCGGTTGACGCTGCAGCCGCAACAGGCGGCACTGAGCACCTCGGTGGCACGCTTGCTGGTGGCGAATAACGAGAGCGAAGAATCGGCAGCCGAGACGGTACAAGGAATCTACAACCGCGTGCAGCGGCAGGTATATGTGTTCTTCCTAGCCACGCTGGTGGCAATCGCACTAACGAGCGCCTACCTGATTCATACGAACCGGCTGCTGTTTGCGCGGCTGGAGTTCCTGTCAGGGCAGCGAAGCGAGCTGGCGCAGAAGCTAATTGCGACGCAGGAGTCGACGCTGCGGCATGTATCGCGCGAGTTACACGATGAGTTTGGACAAATCCTGACCGCAGTGGGGATGATGCTGACGCGCGCGGCGAAGCATGCGCCGGAAGAATCGCCGATGCGACGGGAGCTGCGCGAGGTGAACGAGGTGGTGCAGAACACGTTGCAGAAGACGCGGTTGCTGTCGCAGTCACTGCATCCGGTGCTGCTGGAGGAAGGCGGACTGGAGGGGACCCTGGACTGGTATATCCCGACGGTGGAAAGACAGACGGGAGTGGCGATATCCTATGAGAAATCAGGAACTCCGATCGAACTGCCGAATGACTATGCGATCAACGTTTATCGCGTGATCCAAGAGTCGTTGAATAACATTGCGCGGCACTCAGGCGCGAAGGCGGCATGGGTCCGGTTGCGGTACCTGGCGCATGGACTGGAAGTGGAGATTGAAGACCACGGATCGGGATTTGCAGCGACACAGGCACGGCGGGGGATCGGACTGGTGGCGATGAGGGAACGGGCGGAGTTGATGGGCGGATCGCTGAATTTCCTGCAGCCGCAACAGGGAGGCACGCTGGTGAAGCTGACGATTCCACTGGAGAAGATGGAAGCACATGCCGGATAAATTGACAGTCTTGCTGGTGGACGATCATAGCCTGGTGCGACAGGGCTTTCGGCGCATCCTGGAAGATGATGAAAAGATTTCAGTGGTCGGAGAAGCCAGTGACGGGAACGAAGCGGTAAGGATGGCGCTGGAACTGAAGCCGAAAGTCGTGGTGATGGACTGCGCTCTTCCGGGAGTGAGCGGATTGATCGCCACAAAGCAGATCATGGAGAAAGCTCCGAAGACGGCGGTACTGATGTTAAGCATGCATTCGGAAGAGACTCTGGTGCGACAGGCGCTGGAAGCCGGCGCGCGTGGCTACATGCTGAAGAACGCTCTCGACCTGGATTTGGCAACAGTGGTGAAGAAGGTGGCGGCAGGAGAGATGGTGCTGGATCCACAGGTGGAGCGATCGGGGTCGCTGAAAGGCGAACGTGACGCCGGGCTGACGGCCCGAGAACTGGAGATCCTGCAGCTGATTGTCGAAGGCAAGTCGAATAAGGAAATTGCCACACAGCTTAACCTCAGCGTTAATACAGTGTCGGTGCACCGGGCGAACATCATGGACGCGCTGGGAATCCACAAGACGGCTGAGCTGGTGGTGTATGCGATCCGCAACGGGCTGGTGAACCTGCCTTGAACCGACGGTCCTTTTTATATGGGATGCTGGCGTCGGCGGCGATTCCGTCTCTTCCTTTTGAGTCACGGGCGTTTGGGGCGGTCAATCCGGGATTTCGACTGACGGATGTGACGAGCGCGGCGGGAATTCAATTCAAACATAACAGTGGAGCGTACGGTGGAAAGTTTCTGCCGGAGACGTTGGGGTCGGGCTGCGCTTTTCTGGATTATGACGGTGATGGCTGGCAGGACATCCTGCTGATCAATGGGATGGACTGGCCGGGGCACAAGCGGCAGAAATCGACGCTGAAGCTGTATCGGAATAACCGTAACGGGACGTTTACAGACGTAACGCGCGCGGCCGGACTCGATATCGAAATGTACGGAATGGGAGTGGCGGTTGGCGACTATAACAATGATGGCTTTCCAGACCTGCTGATCACGTGCGTGGGCCAGAACAGGCTGTTCCGCAATACGGGACGTGGAACGTTTGTGGATGTGACGGAATCGAGCGGGCTGGGGAAAAGGCTGGGCTTCAGCACTTCGGCGCTGTGGTTCGATTTCGATCGTGATGGGCACCTGGATCTGTTCGTCTGCAACTACGTAAAGTGGTCGCCGGAGACGGACGTGTTTTGCAGCGTGGACGGCAAACACAAGGCGTATTGCACGCCGGAAGCGTATCGCGGCGAGACCTGCTGGCTGTTCCGAAACCTGGGAAATGGGAAATTCGAGGATGTGACGGCGCAGAGCGGGATCTTCGACACGAGTTCGAAGTCGTTAGGCGTCGCGATGTTCGACTATGACCGCGACGGCTGGCCGGACCTGCTGGTGGCCAACGATACGCAGCCGAACAAGCTGTATAAGAATCTGCATAACGGTAAGTTTCGCGATGTGGCGTTAGATGCGGGATTGGCGTTCAGTGCCGAGGGAAAAGCACGTGCCGGAATGGGCGTGGATGTGGCGGATTTCGAGAACAGCGGCAATCCGGGAGTGGCGATTACAAATTTCGACAACGAGATGATTGGGTTCTACCGGCAACAAGGGGCGGGAAACTTTGTCGACGTGGCGGCGGGGAACGGAATCGGAAAGGTGTCGCGAAATACGCTTGGATTCGGGTTGATTTTTGCTGACATGGAATTGGATGGGGCGGTGGACCTGATCGCAGTGAACGGGCATATCGATGACACCGTACGCAATGTGAGGAACGTGGGATATGCGCAGGCCCCGGAACTATTCTTGAATCAGGGGCGGGGAACCTTCGTGGATGTGGCAGGCGAAGTTGGTGGCGGCTTCGAAAAGCCGAAGGTCGGACGAGGCGTGGCGTATGGGGATTTCGACCGCGACGGCGATGTTGACGTCCTGATCACGACGAACAATGGACCCGCGTATCTCTACAGAAATGATGTGGCGAACGGAAACAAGAGTATCCGGTTCAAGCTGACGGGAACGAAGTCAAATCGCGACGGCATTGGCGCGGTGGTCAGGGTGCATTACAACGGGGTGTCGCAGATGCGGATCGTGAAAAGTGGTTCCAGTTACCTGTCGCAGTCAGAGTTGCCGGTAACGTTCGGGTTAGGGAAGCATGACCAGGTGGAGCGGGTAACGATCGAGTGGCCGAGCGGACGGAACGAGGAATTCAAGAAGCTGGCGGCCGGGAAAGAGTACGAGTGCGTGGAAGGGAAGAGCATGGGGATCCGGCAACCGTGAGACCCCGCCGCCAAGATCCGCTAGTGTTTTTATGTTAATAGATTTGCATTATTGTGCTGGAACCTGGGCGGGGGTAAAACATCATCAGCGTTTCACAAGACGCCAGTCTTTGAGAAATGCCCCCTTCTTAGAGCAGGTTGCTTCTGCAGCATGCTTCGGCGACCAGGCAGATCGCCGAAGCTCTTAAGCAATCTGCTCATAACTTTTTCCGGCACAATTTCGGCAGTGGATGGCAGCACGGGCGGTGTAATGCGATGTGACATCGTTCGGCTTCCATCGCACTCGAAGCAGGGAAACGATAAAAACCTGCACCACCGCCGTTGCTGTTGAGTGAGATGCGGGTTGAGTTGAGGTGTCTGCCTACTGAACTTTCTGAAGGCGAGAAATGAGTTTCTGGGCGAGATTCTCTTCGGATTCGGACCAGAGCACCCGGCCGCTGAGGCCAGTGTTCTTCTCGAGCAAGTTGGTGAAGCTGATCAGCTTCTGTACGTTGGAGCGAACGCGAGCTTCGTCCATTTCGTCGAGTTCGATGTCCTCGTAGAGAAACGGAGTGTCAAGGCCGAAGTCGAACTGAATGTGGCCGTTCTGCTGGTAAGAACCGTCGTCGAAGCGAGTGCCGTTGACGATGATGCGGGCCGGCGAGGGCTCGATTTTCCAGTTTTCGGTTTCTTCGCTGCGCTGCCATAGGTCCCACATAACCTCGAAGACGTAGGCGTAATCGTCGTGAAGCAAGTCTCCAGCGAGCGCGATGGCCTGGTCGGAGTCGAGACCGGGGCGGAACCGGCGTTCCATGACGGTGGCTTCGCTCCAGGAGACAGGCTGGACGGAGACGTATTCGATGCCTGGACGTGAGGCGGAAACTGGAAATAGCTTCAGCACGGACGCCGCACGCGGCATCATTTCGATGGGCGAGAAGCTTGGGAACCAGATACTGAGATAAAGTGGGTCAGCCATTCTCCGACTCTGATGCGAGCAGCGACTCGCAAGGACCGATGTCGCGTCCACATTGATTCTAATTGGCGCGCTGTGTTTTCGGGAATTTTAGCTTTCCACAGGAGGCAAGGGTGCGAGTTGCGATTACCGGAGCTGGCGGATTGTTCGGGAAAGGGCTGACCCAGGTGTTTGGCAAGCGGCACGACGTTATTGCCTTGATGCGACAGAATGGCGATATCACGAACGAAGGGCAGATGCGGGAGCTGCTGGATGAGATTCGGCCGGATGTGGTGGTTCATGCCGCGGCTATGCCGGACATCGACGAATGCGAGCGGAATCCGGAGGCGGCGTTTCGAGTTAATGCTGAAGCAACGAAGACTCTGCTGGCGATCGCAGGCCAGTTGGGAGCAAGGTTTATCTTCATTTCGAGCGATGCGGTATTCGACGGGAAGAAGAAGTATCCATACGTGGAGACAGATCCGGTGAATCCGCCGAGCGTCTACGGTCGAACAAAGGCGGCAGCGGAAGAGGGCGTGCGGAAATACGATCGGCACTGCATCTTCCGCGTATCGGTGCTGTTCGGCCCGGGGAAAGGAAACTTCGTCAACAAGGCTTTGTGCAAGGCATGGGGCAACGAGCCCTATGTGGTCGCGTCAGATCAACTGGGATCGGCAACGTACACGATCGACGCTGCGCAAACGATGCTGCAGGTGATGGAGGCTGGCGCGAACGGGACATTTCATCTGTGCAACCAGGGGCGATGTACGCGTTATGAACTGGCGAAACGCGCGGTTGAGATAGCGGGGTTGGATACGTCGATTGTGGTAGGGAAAACCATTGCGGAGATGAAGCGCCCCGGACCGCGTTTAACGTACGGGGTAATGGAGATGAAAGCGTTGAGCGAGGCTGGACTCGAATGGCCGCGAACTTGGGAAGCGGCGCTGGAGGCGTACACGAAGACGCTGCAAGCGCCTGTGCAGTGAATTTATCGGTAAGTTGGTGGCGTGTTAGTCGATGAGCAGTGACCGCGGAACTTTGACAGTGGATTGTGTCGGCTGCTAACATCAATGAGTTCCGCTGGTGCAGCCTGCCTTGATAGCGTCCCCGTCGTCTAGCCCGGCCTAGGACATCGCCCTTTCACGGCGGTAACACGGGTTCGAATCCCGTCGGGGACGCCAAGAAAATAAAGAACTTCCGAGAAATCGCCGTTTTTCTTCATGGTCCAATTTGGTCCACTTACTCGGACCCTGTCTTTCTTAGCACCATTCTCACCAGTTTGCTCTGTGCTTCGCGCTTTTGAGGACTGACCGCCTGCATGTATACGTCGGTCGTCACTTTCAAACTGGCATGTCGGAGCAGCTCCTGCACCACCTTGGGGTTTTCCCCGTTGGCATTCAGAAGCGTTCCGAATGTGTGCCGGAATGTGTGATAGGTGACGTTCTTCGTGATACCCGCTCTTTTGAGCGCAGGCCTTCCGTAGTAACGCCATTGCGTACTTGGCCAATACGGTTGCTTGCCCTTCATCACCGGCGAAGCAAACACCCAGTCCCGCGGTTCTGGATACGCACACGCTCTTTTCCATGACAACAGCGATTGAGCGGTTTGCGCATCGAGCGGAATGTCCTTTTGAGAGGCTTCCGTTTTGGGCAAGCCCTCGACCATTGCCACCACCGACCTGCGGACGTGAAGAATGAGTTCCTCGAAATCGACGTCCTCCCATCGCAGCCCGATCAATTCGCCGCGACGTAGTCCGGTGAAAGCGTCCAGCTCGATCATCGTCCGGAGAGGATTGGGCAATTCCGTCAGAATTGCCACAATTTCTTCTGGCGTAAGAACGTCTGGAACTTTCTGCCGTTTTGCGCTTTGACGAACGCTCGTGATCGGATTCCTCTCCGCCCACTCCCACCGAATCGCGTGCGAGTAGAGCGCACTCATGATGTTGCGGATTTTTGCTTTGCTCCCGCGCGCGAGCGGTATGCCGGTCTTTTTGAAACAGAGTGTCTTCAGCCATTTTTCCACCTCTACCGCTTTGACCTCTGCCAACCGAAACGCGCCCCATCGCGGGAGTATCCACTTCTTGAGATAGCCCTCGTAGGTAACCTGGGTCGCGTAGGATTTGCGATCCTCCTCCGCTGCATCCGGTCCTGGTTTGGTCTCGTTGACTATGTCCGGTAATTCGTTCTGCCGGTAATGCTTGACCAAAGTTTCCAGAGTGATGCTTTTGATGAGCCGTTGAGGGGTTTGTTGGTTGATTTCCAGGCGAATTGCATCCGCTGCGGCGTGTGCTGCAGACTCGTTCGGGTATTCCTCCAAAGTTCCAATGACGACGTTCTTCCGCCGAATCGAGCCATCGAGTTGAACCTCTCTCCATCGGAACTCCCAGACTTTACCCTTTGAGCGACTCGCCAATTTCAAGCTGCCATGCTGATAACTCGTGCGCCTCATTTCACTCCTCCGTTTGTTGAGGCGACACGGGTGGCTGGTCGCAGCTTATCCAACAGGCGCGCGCGAGTCGAGATCGAAATCTGTGGATTTTCATGGACAGGGAAGGGGTCAGCCGGCGAGTTTCGATTCCATCCACTCGTTCAACTGCGACGCGCGGAACCGCCAGAGTTTGCCGATCTGCACGCCACGGATTTCGCCATTACGAGCCATTCGTTGAAGTGTTTTCGGATGAATACGGAGCAGGTGTGCGGCTTCATCACTGTCGAGGAGACGCTCAAAAGCGGGAGTTTTTCGTTCGAACTCGTCCTGCGAGAACACCTCACGGACAGACCGATATTGATTGTTGTGATTGGACTGCAAAATTCCTCCTGAGAGATTGGCTGGATTGGTAGCAGAATAGGAGGAATGCTGCGGAACGTCTAAGACTTTGCTTGACTGCTGTTATGCCTAAACGAATATGATTCTTTCTTTCCGAGCCTAACCGTACCTGGCCGTGTCCGGAACGTTCCCGAAAATCCCGAAAAGTTCACGTTCGAGGTTTTCAGCGAAAAGGAAGACGTTGACTCTGGATCAGCATATCGGGGTTCGAATCCCTGGGGGGCAGCCAATTTAGAATCAATCACTTACCGCAACAAATAGCCCGCACGGAAGCAAACGCAAACGGTATCAAAAAAGCCCATAAAATCGCACTTTGTATCAGGGCGTACGGCACACTTACGGCACACCTGTGGCACACACTACGAACGAACCCGCTTCTCCTGTCGAGCCAGTGGTCTAAGTAGAAATTGATTTGGCGTTGCAGTACATTCACCCCTCCACCCAAGAATACGGCGCCCATTTCATGCGATCCCGACAAATTGCTTTAGAGCGACTCGGCACTTCGCCCCTCTTTTTGCTAACTCTTGATCCTAGGCTGGGTGGGGAGATCACCGCGAAATCCCTCCTAACGGGAGTACGATACCTGCCGACACTTCCTCGAAGGAGCTTCTGTTGAAAGTCGTTCAACTTAAGATTGAGAACTTCAGAGGGATCCAATCGGCTGACCTTAAGTTTGATAGCCACGCTCTTCTTCTGGGACCCAACAACGTCGGGAAGAGCACAATTTGCGAAGCACTAGATCTCGTCCTCGGGCCAGATCGTTTGAACAAGTTCCCGCCAGTGGAAGAATTCGATTTTTTCAACGGTAAATATCTGCAACCGGGAACTACGCCCGAAGACAAAGCGGTGCCCATCCCAATTCGTGTGCAGGTGGTTCTCATCGAGTTGAGTGCTGAGGTGTTGAAGAAATGCAGCGGGCATCTGGAGTTCTGGCATTCTGCGGAGAAACGGCTCTTGGCGCAAGGTGAGGTGGCGGCGGCAGCTCCCGGGACCTCAGTGCCTTGTCTGAGACTCGAGACCGTAGCTCAGTATGACCAGGAGGAGGATGAATTCACGGCAGAGACCGTGTACGTGCATAGTCCGAACAATACAGAGGATGGCAAAGATCCGGTCCGACGGGAAACCAAACGGCTTTTTGGTTTCCTGTACCTGCGCGCATTGCGCACCGGTTCGCGTGCGCTGAGTCTCGAGCGCGGATCTATGTTAGATATGCTGTTGCGATTGCAAAAAGTTCGGACCGGTCTCTGGGAGCAAACGATCAAGCGGCTCCGTGCGCTCGACATTGAAAAAGACGCCGCCGAGTTGGAACCTGTATTGAAGGCAATCGAGGAACGACTTGTGAGCTACGTTCCGGCCAGTAAGCCAGGGCGTAAGACCAAGCTGTACGTCACCCAGCTCACGCGTGAACATCTACGCAAGACGATGGCTTTCTTTTTAGGGATGCGAGATGACCAAGAAGAAGTTCCATTTCAGCAAGCCGGGACCGGAACCCTCAATACTCTAGTGCTGGCGCTGCTTTCGTTCATCGCGGAACTCAAACCGGACTCGGTAATTTTCGCAATGGAAGAACCCGAGATCGCTGTCCAGCCCCACACACAGCGTCGGATTGCAGAGTACCTCCTGCTCCACACCAAGCAGGCATTCGTCACGTCCCATTCCCCTTACGTCATCGAGCGATTCACTCCGGAGAACACATTTTTGCTCGCGCGCGGCACCGGCGGAAGCCTGCATTGTATGTGTGTCGCGGAAGCAACTGGACTAAAGGAGAATGACTACAAGCGATATGCTCGTCGCGGTCTTGCCGAGTGCATGCTCGGCAAAGGCGTCATACTGGTAGAAGGGACGACAGAATCTCATGCATTGCCAGTATTGGCGCGCTATATCGAGGCGAATGATCCAACGCTGAACCCTCTCGATCTTGCCGGCGTGACGGTATTTGACGCGGAGAGCGACGGGCCAATACCAAAATTCGCCAAGTTCTTTCAGGCACTCGGCCTGAAGACCTTCGGCTTCTACGATTTCAAGGTGAGGACGCCAGATGAGAAGAAGAAGTTCTCAGACGTGCTAGATATTAACTTGGAGCACCCATATAAGGGTTTCGAACAGTTGCTCGCCCAAGAGGTCCCAGTCAGCCGACTGCGTTCGTTTGTGCAAGGTCTCGTAGCCACAGGCGCGGATTCTAGCCATTACGGTATTCCCGCGACGCTCCCCACAGACGACAACGCGGTAAAAAAACTCGTTCAGCGGCTTCTTTCGTCAACAAAGGGCGCCGGATGGGCCGCTCGTCTCATTGAAGAGTGCCAGCTCAATGAGTTACCACAGACGGCTGTTGGGTTCTTGAATTCGATCTATACCTTTTTCCCGATTCCGACGATCACTCCTGCGTCGCCTCCTGCTAGCTCCGCGAATCCCGCTGCTGCTGCTCCACAAGCGGACGCACCGCAACCGGCTATTCCGGCCGCTGCCGCTGGAGATGGCTCTTCACAGTCCTCGTCGATTGATGTGAATGGAAAAGCGTGAATATTTGCCCAGAGCGGAAGAAGCTACTTGACTGTAATGGTCATGCGGTTGTGACCGGCGGCCCGGGCAGCGGCAAAACCACAATCGCTCTCAAGAAGGCGCTGATTCGGATCAATGCCGGTCTTCAGCCGGGGGAATGCGTTCTGTTTCTGAGCTTCTCCCGAACAGCTGTCGCGCGCATTTTGCAGGCGGCACGCGTGGAGCTTTCTCGAGAGGTGCGATCTCACCTCAATGTCCAGACGTTCCATTCTTTTTTCTGGGATCTGTTGAGGACTCACTCTTATCTTTTGGGTGCTCCTTCGCCAATTAAGATTCTGATGCCACAGGATGAGCGAGTGCGAAACGGTGGCATTAAGTACGACCCTGACAGCGCTGGTTGGAAAGCCTGGATCGCCCAACGCGAAACGCTCTTCCTTAATGAGGGACTGATTGCGTTTGATCTTTTTGCCCCAAAGGCGGCGGAGTTGCTTGCGCGCAGCGCGTGGATAACGCGGCTGATTGGCGAGCGGTTCCCTCTTGTAATCGTGGACGAGGCCCAAGACACTGGACCCGATGCGTGGCACTGCATTGAGATGCTCGCGCCTCTCACTCAGGTCATCTGTCTTGCCGATCTGGAACAGCAGATATTCGATCACCTACCGGGTATTGGGCCCGAGCGGATGGATGCGATCAACACCGCACTCAAACCCTTGGAGATCAAGTTAGGTTCTCAGAACATGCGAAGCCCAGGTTCTCAGATTGCTGAATTTGGGCAAGACATCATCGCCGGCCGCATCCGCCCTGGAGGGTATAAGGGGATTTCGAACCTTTCGTTCAATCGGGGAACGGATCTTGGAGCGACGCTTAGAAAAGCACTGGGATGCCTACATCGACATATCCGAGCGGAAACCAAGGATTGGGCAAAGACGATAGCGATCTTAGTGCCAACTGCGGCGGAGGCCGCGAAGGTTTCTGCGGCCTTAAATGCCAGCAGAAAACCAGTTCTTCACAAGCTTTTATTTGATGAGGACGAAGCCCGTCTAGCGGCACGCTTCGCCGCCTACCTGCTCGAGCCCAAGAAAACGCTACCGGTTGAGTCACAGTTAGCAGAAGCATTGATGTTGTTGCATGATCTCAGAAAGGCCTCAGGATCCAAGTCCGATGCCGAAAAACTGCTCGGCTGGGCAACGAAATGCCGGGCTGGGAAAGTCAGCAATGCAGGACTGATCAAGGCGCTCACAAATCTCTTGACCACCGTCACGACAGATTCCTTCGTGGGTGATCCATCGAGGGACTGGACATTCGTGAAGTCGTGCTTGCGGTCTTCGGGTGAGCCCCTGTTTCAGGGTGTTGCGACGCATCTCGACTACTTGGTTGCCTTCAAACGGGGAAAACATATCGCCGCTGGGCTGAGCGCGGTTTGGGAACTCAGTTTGTCATACCTGCACGCCCGAGAAGTTCTCGACAATGCATTGGCGCAAGATCTGATTCTAGACGGCGTGGACGACCCCGACGGAATCCAAGTGATGACGATTCACAAGTCTAAGGCGAAGCAGTTTGATGGAGTGATCGTCCTTCGTAGAGATCGGCACAACGGTAGCACCCTTGTGTCAAACCTCGTGTGGCGTGACGATAGACCTCCCTATAAGCGTAGTCGCAAAATTCTGATGGTTGCCGTCACTCGTGCGAGGGTACACACAATGATGGTGCAGCAAGTTTGGCCACAGTGCCCAATCATGAGCCACTACATTCTCGCGTCGGCGTATTCGCAGTAGTAGGGCGACAAATAATGTCAAAAAGTGGTGATTATGAAACCGCGGGGAAGATACCTTTCCATTTTACTCATTTGGAGAGCAACTCGTCGAAAGCTGCCTGCGGGTCAACTGCCCTCCCGTCATATATGGACACGAATTGCGAGGTCTTGACACCCCATGAAGAACTACGCTGTGGAATCCTGTACCGTTAGCGATCTCAATGCCTCTGAGCTGGCACACTGCTTGCGCTTGGTAGTTGATGGCGGCGCGGTCAATGCCAAAACGACTGCGCGCGATTTTCCGAAATCAAGCATGATTGCTCTTGCAAGGAACAACGGCGAGGTGGTCGGTGTTGCATCGATTAAGCCCATACGCGAGAACTACACAAAGGGAATAGCCAGGAAGGCGAAGTTCATCTTTGATCCCAAGACCCCGGAGCTCGGTTATGTCGTGATTGAGCTCGCCCATCGTGGGCACCAAATTTCCTCGCGCATGGCAGCCGCACTCGCAAAGGGAAGCGGTGGACTGTTTGCTACCACCTCTGATCCAAAGATGAAGTCGGCCCTAAGAAGCGCCGGCTTCCAACAACGTGGCTGCGAGTGGAAGGGACGCCGTGGCGACTTAATTTCGCTATGGTTAAAAGAGTGATCGTTCCGAAACGCGCTCCAGCCTTATACCGGGACTATTTGGTTTCCAACGGAACTTGGCAGTCCCAAATACGGAAGAGAAGCGGACAATCGTCGGGCTCTCATTTCGCGGTTCTTCCTATCTGGTAGCTTGGCTCGCTCGAGAAGAGGAAACTCATCATAAGTCTGCCCGTCGAGCAATCGACCCGCACGTTTCTTGTTTGTGCCTCCCCACTGTTTGAAGAAGAACGGCACGGCTGCTCTACGACATTGATCCAAGATTCGGAGCACCCATTCGCGTTGAATGGGCCTCGCTCCTCGTCCGCTCTCTCCCCCGACAATGACCCAGTGAATTCCGCTGAGATCGAAATCGCCCAGATCCTCCAGAAGGGGCTCGATTGATAAGAATCGTATGGCGCAAGGTGCTCGTCTGAGCTCGTCAATACGAGGTAGTCCATATTTTCGGTCCTCAACGCTCACGCCCCACCAAATCTGACGTTGTGCCGACACCCAATTGATTTCGCCGCTGAGTAACTCTCGGAGGCGTGTAGCACGTTTTGTCAGCACTTGGTATGTATGCCATGACGCCTCTGCCATAATCCTTGCAACTACCCCCACGTAATCCGTGGGAATCTGCTCGTGGAACAAATCACTCATAGAATTGACGAAAACCATTCTGGGCTTCGGCCAACAAAACGGCTCAAGTAACTTTTCAGGGACAAGTCGCAAGTCAAACCCGAGCTCGTATGGGTGACCAGCCACACCGCGGAACCGCTCCGCGAATGTCTCCGCGTAGCAGTGCTTGCAGCCGGGGCTGACTTTCGTGCAACCGCGCACGGGGTTCCACGTAGCATCAGTCCACTCGATCTTTGAGGTCGCCGCCATTCCTGATCAAGCATATCACTAATTTATTTATTGCAAATATTTACGTTCAAACGTAACCTTCTGATCGGTGCTTCGACATATCAGCGGCGACAAGGTTCGGATCAAGCGTGGTCACCTGAAAGGAATGCGAGGCGTTCTCGTTCGACAGCAATCCGATGGGTGGGTAATTTCGATCGCAGATGCCAATCGTGAGGCGACTGTCTCCGAGATTGATTTCACTAACTTCTCTCTGGCGGCACGGCGCGCTTGGCAGAGTATGCCGGACCGCAAGGTCGGACGGCCTCCAGGGAGCAGGGTTTCCGATCGTGTGTCCGTGACATTGCGGTTCGATCGAGATCTTTGGGAAGGTTTTCGTGTCGCTGAACACCAAGGTCTAGTTGCTGATCGAACCGAAATATTTAACACATGGCTCCGCGATTATCTTCGCGGGCTGACATATATCCGGCGCAGGAACGCATCATGACAGCTCGGTTGACCGAAATCCAGAAGGCTCGTGTCTTGGAAATGCTGGACAAAGGTCTTCCGACGAAAGAGATTGCTGCCTCGGTCGGCCTTACCGCTGGGCAGGTCTCTGCGGTGATGGCTCACCGAAAGATGGGAACATACGCAGCACGAACTCCTGAATCCAACGAAATTTCCCGAGAGCGTAGCGGTGTGTTTCTCGGCCGCACGACGGACGCTCGCCGAGAACTCTTCTGGAATCCGAAGCGGGCTGTCAATCCGCACATGCTTATTCTGGGCGAAAGCGGTTTTGGTAAGACATATTCCATGTCGTGCCTGCTCGCCGAACTTCAAAGGGCCAATATCGCATCGCTCGTCTTCGATTATGGTCAGGGCTTCACGCGAGAGTCTGCACCCGAGGGATTTTCTGAATTCGTTTGCCCGATTGAACTCGAAGCAGCCCGCCGCGGTGTCCAGATAAATCCCTTCGAGATTTTTCCTTTTGATCTACACGGTCCTACAACCGTGGCGCAACGCGTGGCGGACACGTTGGCTCGCATCTACCGAAATCTCGGGGTCCAGCAGCACGCGATCATCCGCGAAGCCATCCTCGATGTCTTCAAGGAGGCAGGTATCTTCGCAAAACTCGCCTCCAGTTGGAATCGCGAGTTGCCAACATTCGACGACGTACAAAGCAAGCTATTTGAATTCTCCGACGACCCGTCGCGCGTCGACCGCAAGGTGGCAAAAGCCGCGGCCTCGCACATTTCCTCCCTTTTTATCTTTGATCTATTTCGTGACGATGGTGAACCGATACGCTGGAACGACCTCATCAGTAGCGGTGGAGTGACGGTGTTTCAATTGCGTGGTATCGATCAGGACCTGCAACGAGTTTTGACTGAGTTCCTGCTTTGGAATTTGCTGGCCTCCTTTGAATCCGCGGGACCAGCGCCTCTCCGCTGTTTCGTAATATTGGACGAGGCTCATCGCCTTCTGTCAGGGGCCGGGACGGCCATGGACAGATTGCTGCGAGAAGGCCGCAAGTTCGGCATAGGAGCCATGATGGCCTCACAGCAACCAGAAGACTTCGATGAAGTCGCGTTCTCGAACACTGCTACCAAGCTGATATTTCAAATCAGTGACCGAAAGGGTGTTGTAACCAAGCGTCTTCAACGCAAACTGCGCGCTCTTCCTGATCGTCAAGTTGCAGTAGAGGCGATTACCACCTTGCCGAGAGGCGTAGCATTGGCGATTCAGGAAAACGATGCTGCACTCGTCAAGCTAGCGAGCTTGGAGGAGAGGATTGGCCGTTGGCGTCGACAGAACGTCACTCTTCCCGCCACAGACTCTCAGGAGAATTGATGACTACGAATCTAGCGGCCCGCATCCAACATGCCCTCCCAGATTTTGGCAGCGACTATGAAAAACTGCCGGTCGACCAAGCGGAAATCGGGGGCAATCTCATTTCGATCGTTACTAAGGGTCTGTACACGAATCCTCTCGATTGTATTAGAGAGTACGTCCAGAATGGCGTCGACGCTTCGGCGTCGGAAGTCGCGATTCAAATCACGGGTAACTCTGTGGTAATTCGCGATAACGGCAATGGAATGAGTCGCGCCGATCTGGTTCAGGCACGCGGCCTTGCAATTTCTGACAAGGACCCTGCTGAAGATGTCGGATTTCGGGGGATTGGCATTTACTCTGGATATGACCTGGCCGGCCAGATGATTGTGACTACCAAGCGCGCCGGTGAAGCTTACGGTTACAGAATGCGCGTGGATTTTGCAGAAATGAAGAAGAACGAGGAAAAACCTAGGCAAGAACGCGCCTCTCTGTTCGATCTTCTCGCACAGCATACCTATTTTAAAAAGATTGACTACCCTGGCCAGGACCAACTCAGCTTCACACAGGTCGAGCTTCGCGAGGTGAACGATGTACACCTGCGCGCACTCTCTGATCGTGCGGCAATGCGCAAGTACATCCTGCTCAACTTGCCCGTCGACTTCGACGACCGCTTCGCTCATCGAACTCAAATCAACCAAGAGCTGCGGCTTCAAGTTCCAGGTTTCAAGGCGGCCAAGGTGATCCTGCGTTCTGATGATAACGCCGATGAAATTGTCGCGAAACCTTCAATTGCAAATTTGCAGACGCCGCGGTTCGACAGTGTAGTCAATAGTAAGGGCGAAAAGATCGGTTACTACTGGGCTTGCTTATCGAACGATGGTGCGATTGGGAAGGACGAAACTTCAAGCACCGACGGTAGCTCGGTGCGCGACTACCAAGGTTTCGTTTTCAAGTGCAAAGGCTTCACCGTCGGGGACCGTCATCAGCTTCGACGACTTTTCAAAACGGGAAACGGTGCGCTCTACCAGTGGTACACCGGCGAAATCTACGTGACTGACCACAATGTCAGACCAAACGCCGCACGCAATGACTTTGAAGCAAGTGCAGCGAAGAATCAACTAGAGTTTGCGGTGCGCGAAGCGATGAAGAAACTTGAGAACCACGCTTCGACTTTCCAGAAACAGGCATCCGCCGAGAAAACGGTTCAGGAGCAAGAGGAACGACTGGAAGATATCAAGGGGAGAATTGACGCCAACACGATCGATGAATTCGCCGCTTTCGCCGAGCTTGAAGATATCAAGGACAAACTCAGCAAGCAAAAATCCAAAGCAGCTCCACAGCTGAAGAAACAGATCGACGTGGACCGTAAGGCTATCGAGTCCCTCCAGAAGCGCTTGCAGGCGAAGGCAGAACAGCCCGGTAAGCGCTCGAATGCTAAAGCCGCGAGTTCCTCCGGAACCGGCACTGCGACAGGCACTGGCGGGGGGGGCACGAGTACCACGAACAGCAAGCCAGTTGCCCGCACCCTACGTGCCATCCTGTCTGATTCTGGTTGGTGCAGCAGCAAGGAATGTCTGGAATTGGCTAACGCCGTCGATGCTGCTCTGCTCGATCACTTTGGGTCGGTACCGGAGTACGAGCCGATTGTCGCCGCAATCTGCACGACACTGGAGTTGGATGAGGCGAATTAACGAAACCGCTTTCCTATTCCAATGTTCAAAGACACCGAAAATAAGACGACGATACGCCTAAAGTGGTCTCTCCCGCTGATCGCGAAGTACTCGCAGTTGTTGAAACGGCCGCTTTCGTACTTCGGAATGCCGGGGCCTGAAATTCTGGACCTCCGCGCCTGGCGCGAATACCTCTCCCGGAAGACGGCTGTGCAAATTGTCCGCAGTGCGAAGAAACAGCGAGAGGAAGACCTTGAGTCCATCTCGAACATCCTCGTGAACCGTGATAATCACGCGTTGGGAGCTCAATTTCAGCTCTTACGCGGTGCTGTAGAGGATGTAATCCTGGCGGGCCACGATATGGACGGCAATCGCCCCTCTCTAACGGTGAACTCGGAATTCGGGTCCCTAGGCCTCGCTTACGACCTCTATAATCTGGATTTTGAAGGCGGTATCCACTACAAAGCTGGCAAATCCGTCAAGGGCAGTTCGGGTGGGCAGCGTCTACAGGCGCTGGCAGAACTTTTTAACCGTCAGCGTGGAAATGACTTCCTGTTTTTCTTGACATTGAATGTTCGAGACACACTGGGCGACGAGCCTCTGAAATTCTTGCTGGAAACTGCGGAGCGCTGCTCGCATCCGAAGGTTACGGAGGCCGTGAAGTGGACAACTCAACTCGATGAGGGCACCAAGCACCTACAACTCGCAACGTGGCTGCCGATTTATATCAAAGAACAAGCAGAAGTACGACAGTTTGAGTGCGAAGCCATGCCACCCGTATTCTACGAAGGATGCGACCACGCGCGGATGGTCCATTTCGTCTTTCTGTGCAAATACCTCCATGACCGTCACCTTCGCGTCGCAAGCTCTCAAGGCTACGAGCATCTAGTACTACTACCTGTCTTGTGCGCGGCAGAGCAACAGTTGCGGCCGTTAGCAGTTCAAAGCCCGACGGTGAGTTTCAAGTCTCTGAATCGCGTCACTCTTTTCGACAATGTGGGGCAAGACTCGCTGTGCAACGTTGTTAGACAGGAGTCTACTCACGGCTGAAATCCCTTTGTCGTCGCGATACTGCTAATCGCGGTTCAGCCGACGTAGTAATTTATCGACCAGCGATTTAGCAGAAGCCGAGTTCGCACTACATTGGTAGATCAACGTAAAGAGGTGTTGGCAAAGCTCACGTTCCTTCCGAGTAAGGTTGGAAAGGCGCCTATGTGTAGCGGTCGCATGCTCCATCTGAGTAATCCGCCGGCGCAGTCGGTTAATCTTGATGTTCATTAGTTGCTGTTCTGCCTCATCGAATGCAGGGTGGCCGGCAATCCATTCCAGCTTGTCCAATTGCTCGACCGCTCCATCGAAATTCCTGCTGTGCTGATCTCGATCAATTGCGCCTTGACGCATGATCGCCAGCGCACTGCTGATTCGATCGCACGAAAAATCGAACTGCCGCACGAGATTGCGTTTCACAGAACTAGATCGGCAGCGCCGACTGAGCTCCTGCGTCCTAATCTCTAGTTGACCAAGGAGATCATTTAAGTGAACGCTCTGCTCGAAATCGTCTCGCCTCCCGTTTGGCAATATGCGCTCATCCAGCACATGGATTTCGCCAACAACCCACGAATTGAAACGAGGCTCGGCAAACTGTGCATCGAGCAGATTTGCTTCCCCGACCTGCATATTACCGCTTCGCAGTCTTAGGCCTTTGATCGATGCTGCCCGGTCGATGGCACCACGGTATGAGTGATGCAATACCCAGCCTGTCGCTGCAAGACGACCGTCGTCTGCCATAATGTCAAAGAACTCGGGATCTTCAAAACGATCCGTGAGCCCCTTTCTCACATCAAACGAATTGCGGTGAGGGCGATAGATTGGCTCTGGGCTGCCGTCGATATAGATCCTGACGTTTCCGCATCGCACCTTGGCTGTGATAGAGGATTCGATGTGCTTGCCAAATTTGAAAGCTGGCGAAAATGGCACTGGTGCGACCTGCGCCAGATAGTCAGCGATTACGCTATTGCTCAGTAAGGCATCCGACCCATGCCGGACAATCCCGATTAGTTCCACCTCAAAAAAACGTACTGGGTAGTTCGAATCGACAAAACGCCGAGTCCTGACTACATTCTTGATGAGGTCCGAAATCTCAGACGTGAATTGTGCATCTCTCAGTATCTTCTTCAGGCGCTGACAATCCCATCGCATCTCATTGATCTGAACTTCGCCTTCCGCCCTCGACCGAAATATCAACTCGCGGCAGTAACCCAGGCCCGCAAGCCTTCCCACTCCGCGAAAACCGCGCGCCTTGAGTCCCCGCTTGCGGCTCGCGCCGAGTGCAATCAGAGTACGCGTGAAGATCTCTTTGGGAACACCAGTACCGTTATCCCGAATTCTGACAACCCGACTATCCGAATCCAACTGAATCTCGATACGACTTTCATTTGGACCTGAAAGCAGGCCCAAACCGGTCGCCTCCTCAATCGCATCGACGGAGTTTTGGATGTACTCTCGATATATGGCTAGGGGGTTCACATACATTGAGCTGCTCAGCAGCTCCAAGACGTCCTTGCCAATAACAGGGCTTTCCTCGATTGCTCCCCACTCGCTCTTGATCGTCGCCAAAACTGGAACAGAACCGCTCATGCGGAGGCTCCTTCTTTCCACGAGTCGGAGCTCGAGTCTCCAATAAGCGCATTTAAACCTGCATCTTCGACGCGCTCGTCTTCCGGAACGCACAACCTCTCATCTACGGTCTGAGCACGTTGTAGGTTCCAGATTTCAGCCTCTTTCTTCTTGCTAAGAGGCACATAATGGCGCAGGATCTTCATCAACCGATCATCGCTTGTCTTTTCAGGCAAGTGCTTGAAGTGCCGAGGGTCGCAGGAAGAGAGCAAATTCAGCAATTCGCGTTTTTCGCATGTTGTCAGCTTTGAAAACTGGGTTCGATACTCCTCGAACTCATCTCGTCCGTTCTGCCTTTCGAACCATTCCCGATTGAAAATAAAATGATGGGGCCGCAGCAATAACTCTTCGAAATCTCCGACCGTGGCACCAAACGCCCTCTTGAAAAAGACAGGTGCACCGCTCACTACTCCGTGTGTGGCTTGCAGAATCAGTTGTAGAGATCTCAATTCGTAGCGGGACCAGTGCTCACCGATATGGGACCGGTCGGGCAAATCCGTCGGCTGATATCGCATCGGGAATGACCAGATTCGGATACCGAGTTCTTCATTGAGCCCGACATTGAGTACCATCCGCTCGTACAAGTCAGCAGGAGTGTCGTGGAAATTGTAGAGCATGTAATTCGACAGCTCAGTGAGACCGCACGCGTGAGCCATTCTGACGGAGGTCTCGTACGGCCTTCTCACTCCAAGATGATCGAAGGCGATACGCAGCGGCTTGATGCAGATAGATGACAGCTGCTTCAGGAACAACTCATCCTTGCACAAGATTCGCGCATCGACTCCCTGGTTGAAGTCGACTCTGCGCTGGACGGGCACTCGGCCTCGACTGAACTTGGCACCTCGCTCGAAGCCGAGATCTCTTATTTCTGCGATGATTTCCTTGAAGCGAGCCGAGGCCACCACATTATTGTCCATTAGAACCAAGTCCTTCTTTTCGCCGTACAATCGCCGGACCTGATTTACCAGGGCTGAAAGTGGCTGAACGTCACGCTGATCGCCTTCAAGCTTTGGCACTCCACAGAAACTGCACTTCCGGATACATCCTCTGGACGCGTACCCGAAATATGCATCCATGACCGGATACCGATATTTCACTTGGCCCAATATGCTGTAGTCCGGAGTCAAGTCTTCAATTGGCATGCCTGCGACATCATCGGAGTAGAGTTCTTCCGAAAAATCATCTAACTTGAGTGAGACCGCAGGCGGGCCACCCAGCAAGCCCTTAATAAACCGAATCCCTCGCCAGCGTTCTTCCCCTACAAACCGACCATGCATCAGTGACGCAGCGATTCCACCGACAAACACCTTGTCGGTTCGTCCGCCAGCAGCTTTCTTGGCGAAGTCGATGCTCTGAGAAATTCGATCATATTCAAACGAAAACAGCGTTGTTACGTAGATTCGGTCCCATGCTTCGTTTAGCACCGAACGATCCTCTCCCTTAATAAATCGCACTTGGTCGTTCTTGCCATGTGGACCATGGTACTGTGCGATCTTCATAAGACCGAGAGGTGGATACTTGTTCTTGTAGCCCGGCTCAATCAGCAGAATATTCTTATTCGCCATCTGTCCAACCCGCTCAAGCTGCACTCACTGAAGTCTTTCCGACTTTCCCTGGTACTCGTCTAGCACCTACATGTATGACAACATCCTTGCCGAGGCCATTTAGGATTCTGATCAGACGCTGCACCGAGAAACCCTCTAGTCTGTAGTTCACGAGCGCGGAAATATTCGGTTGAGGCATGTCGAGGACAGCAGCGGCGGCTGGCTGCGACAGCCCTTGATGGCACAGTTCATCATTGATAGCCACGGCCAACTCATGTTTTGTCTTGCTGTCAGAAGCAAACGAGGCGCTACGCCTCCTCGCTGGCCAGTGAGCGTGCTTGTCGCGCGTCATCGCGTGTAATCACATACTAATTCTGGTATATACGCAACAACTTTCTACTCATGCGACACAATAATACTTCCCGATGCCCCCACTGAACTGACCGTTGATGCCAAAGTGGGTGTCGTACCTGAATCCTGTCGATTCCGAAACTCCGCCGTAAACATTATCTCGTTGCATCGCTCGACAATTTCCCCCCAAACACCTTGAAGAGCGGATGCCAACGATCGGAAATGCGATGATAGGAGTTCATCCACGGGAACAAAATCCTCCTCTCGTCTGTGGTACATCACCGACGTCCACCGGTGGTACTGATCCAATCGCTCTGGTTTAGGCAACAGCCGAACCTCTCCATGCTTGGCAGTTGCGACGATTGGATCATGTAGTGTATTGCGATACTTCTTTACTGCCCCCTTTGCCGCTTCAAGTCTGGTTGTATTGATTTTGGGGTCTCGTCGCGGCAGCGTGCAGGCAAGATAGATCTGTTTGAACGCCCCCACTGACTTGATCGCGACTTCTGCAGAATGCTGCATATTTGCCCAAATTTCGTGCGCAAATTTCAGATCATCTTGCCTGCAATCGATTTTGTTCAAGGCCCGCGCGAGATTCACGTAGCTCGTGTAATGACACATCGCAAACTCCTCAAAGTCCTTGTCAATGCCGTCACGGAACAAGATCGAATTTGGAGCTCGTAGCGGCGCTACCAACGCCCGCCAAACCTCTTCATATCGGTGAACGTAAGACTCCAGCCGGTCCCAGTTGCTGCGCTCAATGTCATCGCCGTTGGCGCGAATCGTGAGCTCCGCTTTGGCGCCGGCTTGCGTCCCTGATAATGCACCGGCCTTGGAGTGCTGATGTCGGTCAGTTTCTAACATTTAATTTCCTTCCCTCGCGGTCTGACCGCGCCTACTTGAATCAAGTCGGTGTGTGCGTAAATGGTTAAGGAGGCGACCGTCTCGTATCAATACTGGCCGCTGTCGTGTTCCGTGCCCCGCGGCCCGCTACTTGCGGTGAATGATTGTTTCAGAAACTTGGGGGAGCGAACCGTGTGTCCCTCCTGTCAGTCTCACCTCCTCAGCTGGATGCAGCAAAATGGCCCTCGCACGCTCCGGCGACTCAACTGTTCTGACCTGTTCGCCATCCGTTTACTGCCCCTTATCTCTCAGGCACCGCTGCGGGCCTTTTCCTGCGCCCGGCGGACGGCGCGGTTCTGCTTTTCCGGACTCCTTCCCCAAAACAAGTTCGGGTCCCCTTCCATGAAATGCACCGCTGGCCTTGGGAGCAGGGCCCTCCGCGAACCTCCGGTCAGTGTGCCCCGAGAGAACGGGGACATCAATCGGAGGAACTCCAAAATGTTTCAGAACAAAATCAACTTGATCGGCTTCACCGGCAGCAACGCTCAGGTCCGCACCAGCAAGAACAACCGCAACTTCGTCGTCCTCTCCGTCGCTACCAAGCGCTCTTGGCTTGACAAGCAGTCGGGCGAACGCGTCTCCCGCACCGAATGGCATCGCGTCATCGCCTGGGGAAAACTCAGCGACGTCGCCAAGACTCTCGCGAAGGGCTCGCACGTGGAGCTCCGTGGCGAACTGCGCAGCCGCACCTATACCGGCAAGGACAACGTCCAGCGCCGCGTTGCTGAAGTTCACCTCGGCTCGATCCGCAAGTTGGATCGGGCCGAGCGTCCCGCGCAACCAGCCGCCGCTGTCGTCAAAGAGCAGAGCACGGCAACTGCGGAAGTGCCCTTTTAAGGGCCGCCGCACTGCCGCTAATTTCGGTGCCGTAGTGCAAAGCGCGCAGTGCAAGCGAGCTGAGTCAGGGGCTCTCCGGAATTACCCAAGCGCCTTGTTCCCATTTGCTCGGCATCTTCCGCTGGCCGCTCAGTCCCTCCAGCAAGGGAATCAAGAACGCACCGATCTCGCCGCAGACCTGTTCCAGCGAGCTCTCGGGTATGTAATTCCGGTTCTTGTTAACGAACGCGGTCCACTGTTTCTTCTTATCTCGGTTGTCGAAGAACGCCGCCGTGAACACCAGCGGCGCATCCTGTGGCAGCGCGGTGCCGCGGCGTTCAAAGGTCTTCCTGATGGCCTGAGACAGCGGCTCTCCCTTGAAACTGAAGTCACGGCTCAAGGTCCGCACGTCGTGGAAATCCTTCATGCGGCTGTTGGCCAGACCCAGGCTGACCATGGCTTCGAATTTCTCCGCAACAACAGTCTCTCGCGGATACGTCCAGAGCTTCGGCTTCGCTGTGCCTAGCAATGTCGGCACGTCGCTCTCAACCGGCGCGGGTGTGATCACGTCGCCGAAACCGAGATCGATCTGGATGGGGATTTTCGCATTTTCAAGATATGCGATGAACTTGACGCGAATACCTTCGTAATCGGCATCTTCGGTGATGCGCTCCGCCGTGACGGTCGCCGCATCGAATCGCAGTCCGTCGTCCGCGACTTCCATTTGGCAAACATCTTTGAAGATCTCGACGAACCGGTCCGGACTGTTCTCGCCGCGTGCGAGGAAGTCTGCATCCCGCGTCGGACGGTAGCGCTGCTCGGTCCACAGTTCGAACAGGAGTGCGCCTTTAAGAATGAACGCATCGCGATGTTGCGATTGCGAGACGCGGTACAGAACTCGCTCTAGGCCGTACTTGGTCAGCAGCAGCCCGAAATCTTCCTTCCGCTCGCGCGCGAGGTTCAGCAAACGCTGACGAACGGAAGCTGCCATGTTCGCGATCGGTTTACTCACCACAGCGACTCCAGGTACGGCTTCATCACGTTCGCTACACGACAAACCTTGGCGGCTTCGAAGAGTTCATTCATCGTGGATTTCTTTTGCCGGTAGACATCGCGCAGGGCTTCGAGAGCAACGTCGAGGCCGATCTTGTTGCGGTACTTGAAGCAATCGGCTACGGTTTTCGCCGGACTGTAGACGCGAATGTTACCTCCGGCGACTTCTCGCTCCTCGACGCCATAGGTTAGCGCTTGCCCGGAAAAGCGCACGATACGAGCTGCCGGGGAACTAATGCGAGGTGACCACGCTTTCACGTCAATCGCGATCCATACCTCGCTCGGCAGTTGCGTTCCGATCTCATGAAACCGGAGAGCCGAAAGCAGGCAAATGACACCTTTGGGAACCTTGCGGCTGACCTCCAGCAGGCTGATGTGTTCTGACGCCGGCAGTTCGGATGCCGTATAGATACCGCGTTCCAGTTTCTGTAGTTTTCCGCGCTCCACCAGACGCGCGAGGTAATTGCGGGGGATGCGCGCGCGCTCGAGATCGCGCGGACGGAGGATGGATTGATGCTCGATCAGTTTCGCCAGCTTCTCGGTCTTGGTCGGTCGCGGCATGGCCATAGTGTAACAAAAGCTAGGTAAATATAAATAACTACCGATCAAATGATACATGTCGCAAGTTGTTGAAAAGAAGAGAAGAGAGAGGCCCAACCCCAATTTGTGGCGCTTCGCGCGTCTCTTTTTCCACTCCCGCTCTCCTCGGGTGTACGCCGCGCATTCTCAAATAGCAGGTTTCGACTAATAGCTGCGCGGCTCCCGCGGTCGCTCGGGCTCAGGCGCCGGTGTCGCGCCAAACGAAAATCAAAAGCTGTTTGGCACGCACCGCGCCGCCACTCGCGCCCTGCCACCCTCCCGTCGCTGCCGTTCTGCCCTTTGCTCCGCTCCGGCTTGTTTTTTCTCGCTGCCGCTTCAAGTGAAAGAAAAAACAAGCCGGAGACGGCGCAGAAGGGAACAAACAATGAAAGTAGAGGAAATCAAGAACCGAACCAAGGACGCAGTTCAGTATCTCGTCGAATCGCTCGAATCGGGTCACAGTGAAGTGCTTACCGAGTATCTGTCCACCATGGCACGGTTTCACGACTACAGCTTTGGCAACATCATGCTGATTGCTCGCCAGAAGCCTACGGCCACCAACGTCGCTGGAGTGAGAACGTGGAATTCACTCGGGCGGTTTGTGAAACGGGGCGAGAAGGGAATTCTGATTCTGGCTCCGATGGTCGGCTATCGCCGGTCGCGCCAGGACGAAATCGCGACCGAGATGGACAACGACAATGCCGCCGACGACCGCAAGGACGGCAGCAAACCGCAACGGCAATTGATTGGTTTCCGGGGTGTGTACGTCTTCGATGTGTCGCAGACCGAAGGCAAGGACTTGCCCACCCTGACCGAAGTCAAAGGCGAGGTGGGAGATCGACTCGAACGGCTGAAAGCCTTTGTCGAAGGCAATGCCATCAAGCTGTTCTATTCCAATCGCATTGCGCCAGCCAAGGGAACCTCATCCGGTGGAACCATCACGCTGTTGGAGGGAATGGAGCCAGCCGAGGAATTCGCCACGCTCGTTCACGAAATCGGCCACGAGATGCTCCATTGGGGAGAGCGGCGCACGCTGACCACCAAGCGCGTACGCGAGACTGAAGCCGAAGCCGTCGCCTTCGTAGTCTGCCGCTCGTTGGGACTTGAAACCGGAACCGCCTCCGCCGACTACATCAACCTCTACCACGGAGACGCCCAGCTCTTGCAGGAGAGTCTCGAAATCGTGCAGCGCACCGCAGCCGTGATTCTTGGGGCGATCAGCCCTGAGAGTCAGGCCAGCGCGTCAACAACGGAACCAGCCGCAGCGCCCGAGATGGCGACCGCGTAGGAAGCCAAATCCGACCAAAGGAGACAAAGAAAATGCGATCACGCTCGAAGTCTGCCGCAACCGAAAACTCGAACCATACCGGCCAACCAACTGAAAGCAAAGGAGAAGCAGTGGAGATGAATCAGGCCAAAAGCACGAGTGAATACCGCGATGTTCCCGTCAACCAATTGCGGGAATCCCGCACCAACCCGCGCAAGCGCTTCGATGAAACCGCGCTTAATGAGCTCGCCATGAGCTTCAAAACCCAAGGCGTGCTCGCACCGCTTGTAGTTAGGAAACTGAATGACACCAATCCCGACGAACCGGGAAGCGAGCGAAGACCGAGCGTCGAGCAGTATGAAGTCGTAGCCGGAGCAAGGCGACTCCGTGCCGCGAGAATTGCCAGACTCGAAAGCGTTCCGGTACGCATCGTCGCACTGAGCGACACCGCAGCGATTGAGACGCAGGTCGTCGAGAACCTGCAGCGCGAGGACATTCATCCGCTGGAGGAAGCACTCGGCTTCCGTTCGTTAGTGGAGGTCGAAGGAGCGAAATACACCGTGGCCGAGATCGCGGCCAAGTGCGGCAAGAGCGAAGCGTATGTACTGAACCGCATCCGGCTGACCGAGCTAATTCCTCCCGTGGCCGAGGCCTTTCTGGCCGACAAAATCACCATCGGTCACGCGCTGCTGATTGCCAAACTCCCGGCATCGAGACAGCAGGAAGCGTTTAACGCTTGCTTTCGACAGATGTGGATGAGTGACGGCAATAAGCAGGTACTCATTCCCGCCAAAGAGCTTTCCGCGTGGATTCAATCGAGTATTCTGCTGGAATTGAGCGTCGCACCGTTCGACCGGGAAGACAGCACTCTGGTTCCGGAGGCGGGAAGTTGCGCCGACTGCCCCAAGCGTACCGGATTCAACGTCATGCTGTTTGCCGAATTCGCCGGACACAAGGACTGTTGTACCGACGCCGAGTGCTTTGGCGCGAAAATAGACGCTCACATTGCAAGAACGATTGAAAAGAAGCCCAAGCTCGTTCAGATTTCATCGGCTTGGACATCGGCATCGCAGAGCCGTGAAGGTGCGCCGCTTGGCCGCAACCAGTACGCCGAGATCGAGACGGCCAAGGCCAGTGGCAAGCGGAAAGTAGAAGGTTCCGCGCAGAAGCCTTGCCGCAGCATGGCCGAGGCAATTTATATGGACGGGGGAAGGCGTGGCCAGACGGTAAAGGTCTGTGCCGATTTCAACTGTCGCATCCATCATCCTGACAAGCAGCAACCATCCCGAGAGCATCTCGAACGGCAACGTGCTGCCGAGCGCAAGCGCATCGAGCAACAGAAATTGCAAATCACGATACGGCACCGTGTTCTGGCGGCGATCCTCAGCAAGACGAAAGACCCGCTGACCAAGAGCGACCTCCAAATCGTGGCGACGTTTGCACTCGAAAAGCTCGACTACAACCGTGCCGTGCTCGTCGCCAAGCGCCACGGACTGCTCAAGGACACCAAGAACAGCGATGCCTTCGAGCAGTCACGGAGAGGGCTCACGAAATTCGTCAAAGAGGCTGACGAAACTACGCTTTCTCGACTGCTTATCGAATGCGCTCTGCTCGATTCCGCATATCACGAGCCATCGTCCGACGATAATCGGCTGCTTGCCGCCGCACGCAAGCACCGTATTGATGTGGATGCTGTCGCTCGTACTGTTCGTGAGGAATTTGCGGCCAAGACCAAGAAGGCTGCGGCCAAGCAAAGGAAACCGTCTGATCGCAAGACAAAGGCTGCCTCTGCCGCCTAGTGGTCGCCAAAAAAAAATGCGCTCGGCATTCGCCGAGCGCATTTTGCTTTACTGCGGTCCATCTTTTCGGGGAATTTTCATCTCGCAGTTCATGCGACGAGTACGCTCCCTCGATGTAACCAAGAATTTGTTGCAACCATATCAGCCGCATTGCTCTCGATATTCCGACATCTTCCTCACGGTCCTCGCAAATACCTGATTCATAGCCCAGCGGTATAACACACGACCATCAAAGTCTTGGACGCTTAGACAAACGGCAGCTACTCTCGGCCTCACGCTGTTCACATCGCCGTGAGGTTTTCGATGATTTCTTTTTCCAGAATCCTAAGTCGCGCCAGTCGCGCCAAACAGATTAGGCTCGTCCATGCGCGCGTACTTGTTCCCATCATGCTGATGCTCGCCGTTCCCGCATTCGCGCAGGGCGTTGGTGGCTCGCCCTGGGAGAATGCCGTCAATGTGCTCAAGACTTCCTTTACCGGAACGATCGCGACTGGCTTGAGCCTGGTGGCCATTGTCGTCGGCGGTTTGACCTTCGCCTATGGCGAAGGCCATTCCAAGAAGGCGCTCGCCGGCATCATCTTTGGCGTTGGCATGGCGATTGGCGCCGTCAACTTCATGGCCTGGCTGTTTCCGGGCGCTTAACAAGGATGGGCATGGCCACGGGCGAAGGTAGGAGAAATCGAGTCTTCAAATCCATGAATCGTCCGCTGACGATTCTTGGGGCCGAGCGGCGGCTGTTCTTTGTCGCGCTCGTGGCCGGAGCAGGCGTTTTCAACCTGCTGCACAGCTTGCTCGGTGGCCTGATCCTGTTCGTCTGCGGTTTGGTCGCCGCGCAGTGGGCCACCAAGTTCGACGTGCAAATCCTGCGCGTGCTGTTGAATTCGTCGAAGTTCAAACCGCTGTACGACCCGGCCAAATATCAGCCGGAAACGATTCGGATACGGACTCAGAACAATGTTGCGTTTGGAACAAATCGCTAAAGATCATCGGGAAGCTGGGGCGCTGCACGCGCACCTGAACCTGTTCGGCTTCTGGGATGATCACGCCTTCATCACCAAGAGTGGCGATGTCGGCCTGGTGCTGCGGGTTCGCGGCGTGGACTATGAGAGTCTCGACTCCGCGCAACGCGATCACGCGGTAAAGCGGCTGGAGGCGGCGCTACGTCGCTTCGATGAGCGCACCAGGGTTTACCAGATCCTCTTTAAGCGCAACCGCCCGCAGATTGAGCACTCCTCACATCCGAATCCGATTGTGCAGTCGGCGCTCGAGCAGCGGCAGTCATTTCTCGAAAACCGGGCCGAACACCTCTATCAGATCGAAATCTTCTTTGTGCTGGTCCGCGAGGCGTCGCGGACGGGTTCCGCGCTCGCGCACGCCTTGACGCGGCTGCCCAAGGACGTTCTGGGCGGAAGCCGCGAATTGGCCGCACTGTTTCGGAGCGACAAGACGAAATACCTTCTGGCGGAAGACATCGAGGCCCACCGCCGCGATCTCGACCAGCGGGCCCGCAGTTTTCAGTCCGAGCTTGCCGATCTCACCGAAATCGAGATTCTGGACAGCCGAGGAGCCTTCAACGTGCTCTACCGGCTGGTGAATCTCGATCAGACGAAGATCGCAAGCGCCAATCCGATTGACCGTCTCGCACTCGACCGCCAGATTTCGGACAGCGAGCTCGAAGCGCATAAGGGATACCTCAGACTCAACGACCGCTTTCTGAAAGTGCTCACGCTTAAAGATTCGCCGTCAGAAACTTGGCCGTTGATCCTCAAGAGCCTACTGGAAGTGCGCGGCAATTTCACCGTCGTCTCGGAATGGAAGGCCATCGACAACGGCAAGGCGCGCAAGCTGATCCAGTCGCGCCGCCGGCATTTTCATAACTCCAAGACCTCGTTCCTGAGCAACCTGAGCACGAACGAGCACAAAGGGCCAGCCGACGAACTGATCGACGATTCGAAGCAAGCCGCGGTCACAGAACTTGGCCATTGTCTCGAAGCCATCGGTCATGAAGGCAAATACTTTGGCGAGTTCTCCCTGTCGATCGTTGCCTATGCCGACGATCTAAAGGAAGTCGAACGACTCCAGCCGGAATTCATCCGCGCCTTCAGCGCCTACGACGGCGCGTTGCTCGAAGAACGCTACAACCTGCTTAACGCCTTCTTCGCCACCGTTCCTGGGAACGCCGCCTTCAACCTTCGTCGGCAGTACCTCCTGAACTCCAATTACGCCGACCTGTCGTTCCTGTTCACGGTTCATTCCGGTGAGCCCGAGAACCGTCATCTCAGCAGCGAATACCTGGCCGTGCTCGAAACCGATCAGGCCACGCCCTACTTCTTGAACCTCCATCATCAAGACGTTGCCCACTCGTTGATCGTTGGCGCTAGCGGCGCCGGCAAGTCGTTCCTGCTAAATTTTCTGATTCAGAGCCTGCAAAAGTACGATCCGCAGACCTACATCTTTGATCTCGGCGGGAGTTTCGAGAACATCACGGGCATCTTCGGCGGCTCGTATCTAAATGTCGGAGTCGCCTCCCAGGACTTTACGATCAATCCCTTCGCACTCGCACCGGACAAGCGGAACTTCGATTTCCTGTTCTCCCTCATGCGGGTGCTGATCGAAGCTCGGGGCAAGTACCGCCTGAACGCGACCGAGGAGCGCAGCCTCTATACGGCGGTCGAGCGCATCTACAAGCTTGATCCGAAGAGCCGCACGCTCACCAATCTTGCCGCGATGGTGGGACCGCTTGGCGAGCTCTTGCAGCGCTGGACTCGGGCTGGCCAGTTCGGACATCTGTTCGACAATGTCGAAGACACACTCAACTTCCGGCGCTTCCAGACCTTCAACTTCGATGCCATGTCGCTTACGCCTGACGTGCTGGAGCCGCTACTGTTCTACGTGCTCCATCGCGCCAGTGCGCAGATCGAGGCTCCCGAACTGAGCGCCCAATTCAAAGCCTTTGTCATCGACGAAGCCTGGATGTTCATTCGCAATCAGACCATTCGCGACTACATCATTCGGGCGGAAAAGACGTGGCGCAAAAAGAATGCGGCGATGATTCTGGCCACGCAGTCGCTGCATGAGCTCGCGCACTCGGAGATGCTAGAGATTGTTTGCGAGAGCTGTCCTACCAAGATTTTTCTGGCCAATCCCGATATCGACTCCGGGCTTTATCGCGAGGCGTTTCACCTGAACGACACAGAATTGGAACTCCTGGCGGGACTTGTGCCCAAGCGCGACCTGCTGGTAAAGACGCCGGATGGGTCGAAAAAAGTCCGGCTCAGCGTGGATTCGTTCGCCTATTGGATGGCGACGAACACGCCGCGAGACAACGTCCAGAGGCAACACTATTTTGAACGGCTCGGAGTTCAGCAGGGGTTGATCCAGCTTGCGCGCGATCATCCGGTCGAATCGCGCGTGTTCTGAAGAAATGATTGGCAACAGGTTGAGCGCCCACGAGGCGCATAGGAGAGGTGTGTCCAATGAAGAAGGTGGTAATTGCAATGCTTGCGATCCTGGCCGTGACGGCGTGTTTTGCCGATAGCACAGCCCGGACCGTGAAATACAACGCGCGCGACATCGTCGCCATTAAAGCCAAGATGCGCTACACCACTATGATCCAGTTGCCGGCAAACGAAAAAATCATGGATGTCGCCACTGGCGATAAAGACTACTGGATCATCGATGCGGTTCAGAACTTCTGCTTCTTGCACCCGGCCAAACCCGGTATTCAGAGCAATCTGAACCTGATTACCGATCACGGCAACGTGTATTCCTTTACCTTGCAAGAGGTTTCGACTGAGCCGGATCTCAAAGTCATCATCCAGCCCGCCGACAATTCCGTGTTGGCGTCGCTTAGCGGGGGGCCGAAGTTCGTTGATGCCACCGAAGCCGCAGCTTATCGGCAACAGGCGCAGCTTGCCCAGACGGAGGCGCGCGATGCCATGAACCGCTTTCGCTCGGAATACCCGACGAAGCAGGTTAAGTTCGACTACCGCTATAAGAACCAATCGCCCTTCAACGTTACAGCCATCTATCACGACGACCAGTTCACCTATATCAAGAGCGACTCGAATGAGAAATTCTCGCTGTACGAGCTCAAGGGTAGTGGTCCAAACCTCGTGAATTTCGAGCTGCGCGACGGCACCTACGTCATCGCGAAGGTGCTCGATAAAGGTTATCTCGAAATCGGCAACAAGCGGCTCCAGTTCGATCGGAAGCAGTAGGCGGAGACTATGGCGACACAAGTTCTCGAACCGACAGACCATATGGGTACAGTGGCTCAGGTAACCGACGCTACCGAGAAGCCGAAAGGCGTGATCTCGAAGCGCTCGCAACAGTACGTAATCGTTGGCATCGCATTGGTGATCCTGCTGGTGACAATGTTTTCGAGCGGCCGTCAGCCGAAGGCTTCTGCAGTTCCTAAAACCAACAGCATTACTCTCCAAGACGTAAACGAGCGCAAGCTCGCTGATTTTGGAAACGAGATGAGCGAACAGCAGAAAGCCGCCGACAAGCAGCGCATCATGGCTCAGCTACCGCCGCCATCAAATCCTGCAGTGGCGAATGCGAATCTGCCGAAGCTTCAGCCGAGTGTTCGTCAGCAGTCTGGTGGCGATTACCAACCGACCTACGACTCGACGGATACGCAGGGCCAACTTGCTGGACCGAGTGACGAGGACCTCTTTCGGCAGAAAGAACGCGAACGTTTGTACAACTCGCGATTTGCTTCCAACCTGGCGTTCGCTGCGCCCGCGAATCAGGCGCATCATCCCGACATCGCGAGCGCGATGGCTGACCGCAATCAGCTTACGGCTAGCATGCAGTCAGAGGCTCAAGCGGGTGACTCTACTATTCCGCATTTGCAGTCGCGGACAGAGAAGCATGTCAACGTCGAAGTCAACAGCGCTTCCGGGCAGCCTTACGTGATTTTCGAAGGAACGACCATCGAATGCACGCTAATGAATCGCCTCGACGGGGAGTTCGCCGGGCCGGTGAAAGCAATGGTCTCGACTCCCGTCTATTCCCATGATCGCCAGCACGTCTTGATTCCCGATGGCAGCACGATTCTGGGTGAAGTCAAGCCGGTCGAAGGCATGGGACAGCGGCGCTTGGCCGTCGTGTTTCACCGGCTTCTGATGCCGGACGGCTACAGTGTGGATCTCGACAAGTTCCAGGCACTTGACGGAGCAGGTGCGACGGGCCTGAAAGACAAAGTCAACAATCACTATACGCAAATCTTCGGTACTTCGATCGCACTAGGTGTGATTGCGGGGGCATCGGAAGCTTCGATTGGAACCGCCGGCATTTACCAGAATGGCGCCGACGCCTATCGGGCCGGAGTCTCCTCCAGCATCTCCCAGTCGTCGGGACGCGTGCTGGACCGATTTCTGAACATCAGTCCGACGTTGACGATTCGGGAGGGACATCGCGTGAAGGTTTATCTCACGCAGGACCTGCTGCTCCCGGCTTACGACAACCACACCGTGGCACCGAATATCTAAGAGGGGTATCTGACCATGAAAGCCGCTGCTCTCATTCTGCTCAGCTTGTTCGCTATTGGCTGCAATTCCTCCAAACCGGCGCCAAAACCGGTTGAGTGGAACCAAACCGTGTCAGAAGACCAGGCGAAAAAGATTATGCAAGATGCCGAAGCTAAACAAGCATGCTCTGAGCAGAACCTTAAGAACGCCACAAAAGAGCAGAAGGAAAAATGCAGGCAGATGCAGAACATGTTCGATCAGACATCCCAACCTGCACAGCGGACCAATTCGAAAAAACGTTAAGAAGTAGCACCAAACGGAGATCAGGAGACGCAATGAAAACGTCCACACTACTAGTGTTGCTTTTTTCGGCTGCTTGCATAGCAGTGCCAGCTCACGGACAACTCTTCGGATCAGGTATTGTTTACGACCCGACACAGAGCGCACATGCGGTTTCGCAGATTCGCGAAGCTGAAGAGCTTTACACTACCGCTAGCCAGACACGCGACCAAGTTGTTGAAGCTTACAACTTGGCGCGGCGCATGTCGCAGATGCCGCAGGATCTCTACCGCCGCTATGCGGCCGAGTTCTCCCGTTGGACGACGTTCAATGCGGCAGATACATATGGCAATACGGCGGACTGGGTCACAGCAGCTAACACGGGCGCTAGCGACCGTGCTATCTCCGCTGTGACTCAAGCTGGAATCCCCCTTCAAGTTTCAACATCGGCCCTGTCTGCGCTCGATCCGAAGTCGCAGTCCGTAGCCAAGGCACAGCTTGCGACAGCAGAACTGTCTGACGGGGTCTCGGCCGGAACACTAGTAACACTCGGACAGATTCGCGCTCATTCCCAAGCGCTCAATCAGCAGATTACGACGCTAGAACGAGACACATATTCAACTGACCCGAATCAGCAGACGGAGATGGCGGTCCTCGGCAAGATCAATAGCGCCAATGTGATGCAGCTTCGGTCGCAGCAAGACACCAATCAAATCCTCTCGACCGCGGCTTTGCAACAGATGATTGCGGCCAAGGAGCAATTTGACGCACAGAAGCGCGCTTTGAATCAGGCGATTTACTTCGAAGAGAACTTCGCCGACATGATCAACAGGATTACTTCAGGAATGACCGACAGCATGCAGTCCATTTCTTTCTCAGCAAGACCTCAACAGTAGGGATGTATGGGCGGAAACGTTTTTGAATTTATCAAGCTCGCGATTACCGAGTTGTTGACCACGAAGCTCGAGTTCCTGCAGGCATCGGGGTTGAATCTTTTTCGTGGACTGGCCTTGATCATGATCACTTGGTTTGGCATCAAGTCCGCCCTAAGTAGCGCGCAAGGCGGAGAAGGTTTCAACTTCGCGAAGTTCGCAGATCTGGTGCTATTGATTGCTTTCGGGTTCGCAATGCTTACGTATTACACGACGCCATTGCCGGGCATGAGTCACAGCTTCAGCGAAGTTGTAACTGGGGAGGCGACGTTCATTTCAGCTCAGATTGGCGGGAACCAGGCCGAAATGATCACGAGTGCGATCTCGACTGCGGAACAGCAGCTCGGCAGCCCTCCGGGGGTCTTCAGCTTCCACGAGGAGCTTACTTATTTCTTCGTCTACACCGTACTTGCCGTTACGGAGGGAGTGGCTCTGGCTGTAATCGCGTACGGATTCATCGCGACAGCCGTGTGCGTCTTGCTCGGACCAGTGTTTATTCCATTCTTCATCGTTGGGAAGTTGGATTGGCTTTTCTGGGGGTGGTTTCGCGCGTTTTTGGGATTTGCCTTTTATCAAGTTGTTGCAAACGCCTTCATCTACATCGTCGCGCGGGTGCTCCTTGGTCTACTCGGAGTGATTGGTCCTGTGACTATTTCGAACGCCTACATGCTGATGCCAGCACTCATCGTTACCTTGGCAGTCTGCGCATATGGACTGTTCAAAATCCCCGAATTGACCAGCGCAATTATCAGTGGCCGAGTGGGTTTATCGGCCTCTCCGGTGAGATAAATCCATGCAGAAGCAAAACAAAATGATTGTCGGCGATCCCAAACAGCCTGGACCTACAGCTCGTCAGAAATTTCTGGAGCTGTACGCTGAGCCGGTGGTCGTAAATTCGTACCTCAAGCTCACAGTGCTGGTCTTGGCCGCAGTGTGCCTCGGATTACTGGCGTTCCTGCTTCGCACCCAGGCGGCCGCACAGAATCTCAAGCCCCTCGTGATTCGCATCAACGATGTCGGCCATGCCGAGGCGGTTGATTATGCGAACTTCGCGTACAAACCGCAGGAGGCAGATAACCGTTACTTCCTGTCGCAGTGGGCGCGTCTGTACTATGGCCGCAACCACTACACGATCCAGCGGGACTTGACCCAGGCACTCTATTTTCTCAATGGCGATCTGCAGTCCGCCATCATCGAGCAGAACAAGAAATCCAAGTTGGTCGACAGCTTTCTGCTCGATCCGAGCGCCCCAAACGTCGACGTCGAGATCAAGAATGTCGCCATCGAGGACCTGCGAGCGGCACCCTACAAGGCGCGTATCGAGTTCTACAAAATCTATACCAACCCGATGGATCACACCGAGTCGAAACGTGAGCTTTGGACCGCGAACGTGGTCTATACGTTTCGGGACCGCGTCTCAAACGAGATGCTGCTGGTGAATCCGTTGGGCCTGACCATCACGTATTTCCGCGAGGACCAGGCGTTTCAGCAGTAGGAGATCAGTCTAATGATTGCGAATGCAGCTCTGGCCACGACCGTTGTTTTCCTCGCATTGCTCTTCTTTCTGATGGGCCAATTGCGATTTTTGACCCCTTGGAGGGACTTGATAGTGCGTGACTACTGGATGGCCATCGCTCTCTATTCGGGGTTGCTGTTCGTGAATCTTTTTGGGCTGGTTATCTGGATTCAGCGCAAGTTTCTGTTGAAAGACGCAGGCCAGAAGCTCGCGCATTTTGAGAAGCAGATTCATAGCGGCAATCACGAGCTGTCAGCCGAAATCAGCGAATTCGTACGACCAGAGGAGGAATAGCGATGTCACGCAGTAACGACATTCCGAAGACGAATAGTCTTGATAACTCTCCGGTAACTGACGCATGTCCAGACGCAGCCCGCGGGGGCGTGACCCGAGAGGCTGCGCTTCGCGAGATGGACAAGTTCCGTGGACCCGGTGCCTACACGGCGCGCAAGCTTGTTGGTCGCCGGAGCAAACTTCAAGCCAGTGTTGTTGACGAGGAGAAGCAGTAGCTATGGAATTTTCGCCGCTCGACCATTCTCGTCAGAGGCCGGACCGTGATCCCAGAGGCTCGCGAAGTCCCGAAACGCCGCAGCCGGCCAGTGTCGTTGCGCCTGATCCGATGCAAGAACGGGCACTCCTGCGGGAGAGGAATGTCCCTCGCCCCCTTAGCGGCGCAGCGCGTGGTGGTATTCGCCTCGTTGCTCGGGAAGGCTTAGCCGCCCAGGACGAAGGCCGAAGTCGTCCCAGTAGCTCAGAAGCAAAGGGAATCGAGCGTGATTACGTAGCACGGCGTCTCCCACGCCAACGGCTGCCAGTTCGAGAAATCGGTATCAATCTACGTCCCGAAGAACGAGAGTTGATGAAGGAAATCGGGCGTTTCCGGTTGGTCGCCATTCGCGATGCTGCCGAATTCATTTACGGCGGCAGCGAGGGGAACTTGCGAAGGGACATTGGGTATCTCGCTCAGCAAGGATTGGTGGAAATGCATGTTCTGAACTCCCGCCGTGATGGTCGCCTACGCGAAGCGACAAGGTTTGAAGCCCTCACACTCACCCGACGTGGTCGCAACGTGTTGAAGAACTCGGGAGATCTGCCAGCCGAACAACGGATCTATTCGGGGCTGGTGAAATCGCGCGAAGCTGAGCATGACGCACAGATCTATCGCGCTTACCAGAAGGAGCGCGCCGCCATCGAGCGGCGCGGAGGTCGAAATTTCCGACCCAGGCTGGATTTCGAACTGAAAGCGAGGTTCAACCGCGCTGTCTACCTGGCCCAGAGAGCCGATCGAGATCGTGACAAACAGCAAAGCAAGGAGCAAGTGGCCGGCGACCTCGATCTGAAACTCGCGAACGGCAGAGCCGTTGTACCTGATCTTCGAATCGAATACGACCTACCCAGCGGCGCCTCTGCCCATGTGGATGTTGAGATCGCGACTGCTGCCTACCGACAGGGTCATTTCGCCGCGAAGGCGCGCGCTGGCTTCAGAATTTACGTGTCGAATGGCGACATCGGGCGGCTGGGCGCAGCCGTCCAGGACGACCACGACATCATGTCGGAGATTCTCAGTCTATGACCAATTTTGATCCCATCCCGGCCATCGAACAGCTTGGCTACACGCCTCGCGAAGCAGCGTTTGTTTACCTGGTCGCGCGAAATTCAGGTTACTTTCTCGCTCGGCAGTTCAACTGGTTTCTGCGCCGAAAGAAGGGCGCCCTGAGCCAAGGCTTCGTCGATAAGCTGCGCGAGCGAGACCACGCCAGCGTGATCGATTACGGTCAGACCCGGTTCGTCTATCACCTCAAATCGAAGTCGATCTATCGCCTGCTCGGAATTGAGAACTCACAGAATCGCCGCATCAAAGGCGACCACGAAATTCGTCTGCGGTTGATGATCCTTGATTACTTAATGGAGCGGATTGACGCGCGGATTCTGAGCACCGAGGTGGAAAAAGTTGAGTTCTTCCTATCGCAGGACGGCCTCGCGACGAAAGACCTGCCTGGCACCGTCTTTCAACCGAGCTCCAGGGCCGGAGAACCGACAGCGCGCTATTTCATAGAGCGGTACCCGATCATTGTCCATAACGATCACATCGAATTTACCTACTTTGATGAAGGCGAGTTTACGACAAAGTCGTTCGTCAGGTACTTGAATCGCTATCGAATGCTGATGACGAAGTTGCCGGCATTCAAGCTCATTTATCTCGCTCTAAACGCCAGTAATTTCGCTTCGGCGGGAAGGGAATTTCAGCGCTTCTGCGGCCAGCCTGAAGACAACAACGGTCTGTTGCCCTACGGCGCAGAACATCTGGAACGATTCCTACAAGCACAGCAGCTTTGGGATACCAATAGCGCGGATTTTCGACCCGAACATCTTGCTGTATTGCGCGAGGGTGAACGCATTTACACCCACCCAGAACATAAACAACTGCTCGACGTTGGGCCCGCTGGCTCTGCCTCGTTCACGCAAAAGCTCGCAGAACTGAGGGGACTAAGCGGTGGGAAACGACTCTTTATGACAAGTTTGCTCGAACATCAGTATCCCATTTTTGGTTATAAGAATCGCGGCAGTTGGGAAGGGAACGACGGTTCCGTTCTTGGTTCTGCCGTCGGTTCTATTTGAAACGAGCATAGCCCTTCCAAATGCAGTCACATGGAACAGAACAGGGGTCAACCCCAGTACGGCAAAAGGGCGGGAACGACCCCGGTCTTTCGCTACACTCAAACCGTCCGCGCGAACGCGCCGCGCTGGTCGTTCCCGCCCTTTTGCTGGCATTTCGAATAGTTCAATTCCACACTCAACAGCAAGAACGTGGAATTCAGCCAAGCACTATCTAAATCATATTGGAGGTCATACCGCATGCCACGCTTCAAACTGAATCGCAACAGTGAGACCGAAGAAAAACAGCTCTTTCAGGCTAAGTTGCCGAAGTCGCTGATCCAGGAAATCAATCTGATGGTGAAGTGGTCCGGAAATGAAAAGAACTACGTCGCAGCCGAACTGTTCCGGTATGCGCTGGGCCAAGAGAGTGATTTCCAGCAGTACAAGCGTTCAATTGCCGGATCGAATAACGCCAACAACAGGTCGGCTATCACTCTGGAACAACCTGCCCTGGCCCGCAAGTAAGACCGAAACGATCAGCAGCCATATGCCAGCATCTGCACAAACCGTCGGACGGCGATTGGTTCGGACGCTCATCGAGGAACGCGTCGGGATCTCTTTTCTCATTGCGATCAGCGTCGGCTGCGCGCTGGCGTGGCGTTTTCCGTTTCCATCCGAACAGCCATTCCTTCAGTACATTGGGCAGCAGCAGCCGTTCATACTCGCAACATTGCGATGGAGCTACACGGCGTTCCTATTCAGTACGCCATTTCTGTTTGCTTCGGTGCTGGGTGCATTCGGCTATGTCCACCTTTACTGGTCCGAGGAGCAGATGATATCGGGCAGACTGCCTCCATATCCGAACGCAACAACCAGAGATGAGCTTTTCGCAGTCTTGGGTGAGGTCCACCAACGTCTCGAACCGAAGCCCAGCAAGACACCTCGGTGGCTAACGATTCCGGAACGCGGTCTTTACACCGGTATTGCGGTATTCGGCTCAATCGGTACCGGCAAGACGCAAGGTGTCATATTGCCGCTCATGCGACAACTGTTCGCGTTCAAAGCCAATGACGAGGAGCGCAAATTGTCGGGCTTGGTGCTTGAGGTGAAAGGTGATCTGTGTCGGCAGCTATCGTCGATAATGCGCGAATGTGGCCGCGAGAGTGACTACATAGAGGTCAGCCTCAATTCAAAGTGGCGCTACAACCCCCTGCAGAGCGATCTCGATGCGTATGCACTTGCGTACAATATCGCGTCGCTTCTCACCAATATTTGGGGTAAGGGAAAGGAGCCGTTTTGGCAGCAGGCATACACGGACTTGGTGAAGTACATCATCATCCTCCACAAGGTGAAGGACGATTACCTGACGCTGTTCGATGTGTATGCCACGGCAATCAGTCCATCGCGTTTGGAACAACTATTGATCAACACTGGCGCCGAGTTCAGTCGGACAACTTGGGTCGTCATCCCGAAAGATCAGTTCAAAGCTTGTACCGTCGATCTGAGCCACTTTCGGTTTGAATTGGACCCCGCATTGGGAGCCTTCCGGGCCAGGCTCACTCCGGAGCTTGAGCAAATGCTCGTGAACGAAACAGATGTCGAAGCTACCGTCTATGAACCTCGACTGCCGGACGAAACGAAGCGGCAGTTATTCCAAGCCGTCGACCGCTGGTATTGGGAGCATTGGCGCAATCTGCGCTCCGACTTGAAGACATCCATCGTTCAGGGAATCGCGGTTTTCCTATCGCTGTTCGATACCGATCCGGAGGTGAAGCGTGTCTTCTGTCCACCTAAGGAACTATATGAGGGCAAATACTGCGCGTCCGATCCTGATGGCGTCGTACTGTCACCGTTTTCGCAGCTGGTCGAGGACGGCAAGGTATGTGGACTTAACTTCCCAGTTGCATTGAACCCTGGTCTCGCCCGCGCAATTGGAACGATGATGAAACAGGATTACCAGCGGGCGGTTCTTTTGCGTATACCACAGATGGAGGCACATTCTGAGCGATATTGGCGGCCCACAGTTTTCTTGTGCGACGAATATCAAAACTTCGCGACCGTCGGTAGCAATGATCCAAATGGCGATGAGCGGTTCTTGAGCCTCTCACGGCAACCCAAATGCATACCAATCGTGGCAACCCAGAGTGTCAGCTCACTCAAAGAGGCACTTGCTGGTGCAGGTCACAAGACACTGCTCCAAGCGTTTCGAACCAAGATATTCCTGGCAACATCCGATCCAGAGACGGCTCGCTACGCCTCAGACCTGTGCGGCAAGACCGAGCGAGTCCGGATTAATTATTCGGTGTCCGAGAGTAGCAACGATGCCCATATCGGGCTGCTGAGTGGCAAAGCATCAGCAAATCGATCCTCAGTTTCGACCTCGAAGACGTACCAGAAGCAGAAGGACGCAATATTCGATGAGAAGGCTTTTTACTCGTTGAAAAACGCCCAGTCGATCACGCTGCCATATGACGGGGTCAATCCGTTGCCAGCAACTTATTGCATGCTGAAACCCGCGTTCCTGCCCATTCAGGTGAGTTGGTTCGATCAGGAGGCCTCCGGGTTTGACCCGCAGCGATAGCCGGCATGAGCTTCGATCTGATCGTTCCGTTTCTCCGGCCAATAGAGGCATTACTGCAAGATGATGAAATTAGTGAGATTATGTGCAATCCCGACTCAACTTGCTGGATTGAACGGGAGGGTATTCTCCAAAGAGTCTCAGAGACTGCATTCATCTCTGGCGAGCTCCACGCGGGGTTGGAAGTCATCGCCAATCGTTTCGGCAAGCAACTCGACGCTGATCATCCGATCTTAAACGTGCGCCTGCCAGATGGAAGCCGTTTATCCGCGATTGTTGCGCCCGTAGTTGGTCCAAGCCCACTACTCAACATCCGCAAGTTCGGTACGCGCCGTTACTCACTAGATGATCTAGCGGAACGCGGAACTGTTCCGACGGAAATAGTCGAGTCGCTTCGAGACGCTGTCCGTAATCGCAAGAACATCCTGATTTCAGGAGCTACGGGAACCGGCAAGACCACGCTGCTGAATGCTCTTGCTGACCAGATTCCCGGCGACGAGCGGATCTTCATCATTGAGGACACCGCCGAGATCAAGCTCAACAAGCCCCACGTCATTTCCTCCGAGTCGCAATCCAACACACACAAACAGGAAATTTCGTTTGATGCATTGCTTAAAGCGGCCCTTCGCCACCGTCCGGATCGGATTATCTTAGGTGAACTACGTGGACAGGAGGCGCGTACGCTGCTTGACGCGATGAACACGGGACACGACGGAACACTGACAACGATTCATGCCAGTAGCACGGAGGGTGCCCTCCGCCGATTGGCTAGCTTGGCTTTGCGGGCCTCCGCGCAAATGACGATAGGCGATACAGAAGAAGAGACCCGCAAGTCAATTGGCGTGGTAATCCAGATGACGCGTCGGGCGGGCCTGCGCATTATCTCAGACGTTTCCACCTACTCTTAATCAGTAGGTTGAAGGTTCGATTCCTTCCGCGCTCACCAAAACCTCAAATAAATCAACAACTCCTGAGGGTTGGTGTTTGCGAGACGCCGGAACCGTGTTCACCTTTTGCCCCCTGACTACGCGTGCGAAGCAGTGGATTGCAGAGAACGTCCAAGCAGAATCGTCGCAGTGGTTCGGCAACGCTCTTGTTGTCGAGCACCGCTATGCCCTACCGCTATTGGGAGGCATGATGGACGAAGGGCTGGTGCTGGGATGAGCCACAATCCGCTCGTATCTGCCATGAAGTACTTCG